>Ga0136557_1001576_pt1 | contig 14411 bp, 12 predicted proteins | sample AntRauTorckE6832_FD_104796 | JGI IMG/M metagenome (GOLD analysis project Ga0136557, IMG submission 104796) | Saline lake microbial communities from Rauer Islands, Antarctica - Metagenome Torckler E6 #832 | ecosystem: Environmental > Aquatic > Non-marine Saline and Alkaline > Saline | place...
AAAAATTCTTTTAAAATTACTATTCCTAAAGGAATCGCAATCCTTGGTAAAATCAGTCCAGGATAAGTATTAACTAAACCCAGTTTTTGCACAATGTCAAATAAAGCTACTATATTCGCTTCTGTAGGAACCATCAAACCAATTGTAAAAAGAATAAAAACTAAATTTTTATGTTTAAAGTCAATTACAGAAAGCGCAAAGGCTGCCAGTGAATCAAAGATAATAACAACAAAAGTAACACTTGCTGAAACTATAAAACTGTTTAACATCCATTTTAATACAGGTGCCTGATCGATCACTTCAAAATAATTGGTAACAGAATAAGGTGGTAAAAACCATTCAATAATCTGTGAAACATGGTAGCCAGATGGTTTAAGTGAAGCAAAAAGCATCCATAAAATAGGAAATATAAATAGTACAGCCAGCAGATATGAAAATGAGTATTTTAAAACTTTAGCGGTTGGTGAAGTTTTATTTTCCATATTATCCTTCCTCTCTTCTACGTAAATATATTTGTGCCATGGAGACTAAGACTAAAAGAATGAAAAAGGCAAAGGCCATTGCTGCACCATAACCCATACTGTTCTGCTTAAAACTTGTTTCGTAAATATACTGAACTATGGGGCGGGTATCTGTACCCGGTCCACCACCGGTAATTAACCAGACCTGTGAGAAGATCTTAAAGGAAAATATAATTTGCAGTAAAGTTACCACCCAGGTGATCGGTTTTAAGGATGGAAGAGTAATATACATCAGCTGCTGGAGCTTGGTTGCACCATCTACCTCAGCTGCTTCGTAAAAAGACTCCGGAATATCCTGCAGTGCAGCTAAATATAAGATCATATTAAAGCCAACAGTCCACCATAAAGTTGCAAAAACAATTACAAACCAGGCCAGTTTACTCTCTCCCAGCCAGAAAATAGTTTCTTCTACCCCAAAATAACTCTGTAAAATTCCATTTAATAGTCCACTGTGAGGCTGGAAAAAATAAACCATAATTGATGAAATAACTGCAACCGATAAAACATAAGGAAGGAAAAATGCTATTTTGATAAATAATTGCCCTTTAATTTTTTGATTTGCCAGTAATGCTAAAACTAAACCTCCGATAACAATTGTTGGTGTAGAAATTATTACAAACATTAAGGTATTACCAAGCGAACCCCAGAATGCTGGATCTTTAATCATATAAAGGTAATTGTCCAGACCGACAAATCCCATATTACGCACCATAGTCCAGCGGTGTAAACTCATCCAGAAACCTCTAAAAATTGGATAAATTAAGAATATCCCATAAACTAAGGCAAATGGCAGCATGAATGGTAAAGCCTTCAAAAATGGGTATTTATCAGATAATTTATTATAACTTTTCAAATTTGAAACCCCCTTTAAAAATTTTAAATTGGAGCACAGGTGCTTACAAAACACCTGTGCCTTAATATCACTTACTGTTTTATCTGCTCAACAATCTCTCAATACCTCTACTTGCCTGGTCTACTGCTTCTTCTGCAGTGACTTCATCATTCCAGACTCTACTTAAGGCTGTTGTGATTTCAGTTCTAATACTCCAGGTATAGGAGCCAGCACTATCAAAGGTTACATAGTCTGCTGCTTCAACATAGTCCATTCTGTAAGGCATATTTCTAAATGCTTCTTTATCTTTAACTGTTTCTTTACTTGGGATGTGACCCGCTTTTGCCCACAGCTCTCCATTATCTGTAGCCCACTTAGCAAAGATTAAAGCCGCCTCTCTTTTTTCCTGATCAACATTTCTGGCATAAGGAAGTACTAAAGTATGAGAGTCACCCCAGGCAGATCTGTCATTAAAGATCTGTGGCATTGGAATTACACCAAAATCTAAGCCCTCAGTCGCCTCTAAAGTACCGGTAATCCAAACACCTGTTAATAAGGTAGCTGCTTCTCCATTTCTAAATAAGTTTACATTTTCCATATATTCTGAATGAAGTGGTGAATATTCTTGATCATATAGCTCCTGCATGTATTCAATTGCTTCTACAGCTTTTGCTTTATCAATTGTCAGCTCATTTTCTGTTACAACTGGTGTTCCGCCGAGCTGATTATAAAGACTCCACCAAACTCTGTAGTGTCCTTCTGCAGTTAACTTGGTCCAGTTAGTCATCGGGTATTTTGCAGAAGAGTCAGACTTTAATTTCCCCAGAAACTCCATAAATGTACCATCCATCTTAGGGCTTCCGTCCTCAGCTAAGAGATCAGCTTCTGCCAGTAACTCTTTGTTATAATAAAGAACTAGTGGATGTGTATCCAGTGGTACTGCATAAATCTCTCCATCAATTTCAGCACCATTTAAAATATTTTGATTATATTCAGTCCAGTCAATGCCTGCATTTTCTCCTAATTCATTTAAAGAAACAATTAGACCTTCATCTGCAAGTTCTTTGACTCTGGTCACATGACTGATTGCAATATCAGGACCATTACCACTTGCTGTTGCAGTTTTTAACTTAGTATAATATTCTTCCCATTCTAATCTTGTTACATCAACTTCGATATTCTCGTGGGAAGCATTAAACTCTGCTACTATCTCATCCATAAATTCTGCGTCTCCACCGCCAAATAAATTCCAGTACTCTACTGTAACTACTTGAGCAAATGCACTAGATGTGAAACCAATCAGCAATGTAATTAAGGCTAAAACTAATAACTTTTTATTCATTTTATATCCCCCTTAAAATTTTTTGTACTTTTTAGAAATGACTGCCCAATTGTAAATATTAAGAAAATTTGTTATAAAAAATATCTCCTCCCTTTAATTTAAGTATTACTGCTTTAATTTAATAAACATTGAATTAAAGCACATAAAAAATTAAACTAACTATTAAGCTCTATTAACTATATTCTCCACTGCTTAAAAAATTCCTGCTTTTATTTTAATTTTTTTTAATTTATTTTATCAATCATTGAATTTATACCTGTATCTAAGCATAATATCCTGTCTGTAATTACCAAATTTTTTGCCAAATAAATTAACTCCACCGACATTGCGGGCATCATCTTTTACTCCAATCTTTACATCAATAAAATCTTCTTTTTCAATATTTAGATCACTTAAAGTAACATCAGAAATCTGATTGCCATCAATATAGGATCCTTCTTCTGTCACCTGCCAGATTTTTAATAGGCCGTGCTGAGTCTGATCAAAATACCACCAGTCAGGATTTAAAATACCTCTTTTCTCCCCAAAATCACCGGGAGAAGTCCAGACACCAATTTCAACTCCATTAATCCAGATAGAAATATCAGAAGGCCAGTCTTCATTATAATCCGAAGTTTCTGAGCAGATTTCCATACTCAATTCTAATTTGGTTGCCTGGGAATCATTAGGCAGGTTATTTGGAAAGACATATTTGATATAACCCTTACCAAACCAGAGTATCTGGGCATGAATATGTTCGGGATGCAGAAATGACTTAACATCATCCAGTTCTCCAATTACTGCTTTTTCTGAGGCCAGACCACAGGTTGGGCTGACTTCAAAATCCTTATAATTACCGATCGGCATCGAAGTTTCGATTAAGTTTTTATCCTTTAGTTCTCTATTTCCAGGCAGATTAATCAATATCTTATCATAATTTAAACTGCATATTTTTTGAGAACCATGGTTCCCCGGTTTATATTCAGTTTCAATTAAACCTGCTTTTTCCAACTTTTTAATATTGACTGTAACTGATGAAGCCGGCATATCTATAAATTCTGATATTTGATTTAAGTTCATGTCTTCATTTTGTAAAACTTCTATAATTTTCATTCTTGATTCAGAACCCAGTGCTTTTAAAACCTCGATAATCTGTTCTTCATCTTTTAGCTCCATTATATTACCCTTCATTTTTGTGCCTCCGCTCTTCTTACTAATACTAACTTTATTTTAACAATTATTAAAGTAAAAAGCAATTATTAAAAATTAAAAATTATATATATAAACTAAAAACCCCTGAATAAATTCCAGAGGTTTAATAAGATATTTTTTAAAATATAATTAATTCTTATCAATTATTCAATTATAATCTGCTATAAATTTAATTACTTCATTTTTATCTGGTAGTGCTTCTTTAGCACCTTTTTTTGTTACAGAAATTGCAGCAACAGCATTTGCAAAGCCCATTAAATCTTTTAATTCCAGTTCATCTAAATAAGCTGTTAAAAATCCCCCGGCAAATGCATCTCCAGCACCTGTAGTATCAACAACATCAACCTTAAACCCAGGACAATTTATTTCTTCTCCCTTTGCAGTTTTTAAAAGACTACCTTCTTTTCCTTTTTTATAAACAACCATTTTTGCTCCCAGTTCTAAAAATAAATCTAAACCTTTTTCATTATTTTTAACTAGATCATTATATTCTACTCTATTTAAAAACAATATATCGGTCTCTTTTAAAATATATTCTATTTCCTTTAAACCTTTAGAAGAGATTAAGGTTCCTGGATCAAAAGAAACTATTAAATTATTTTCTCTGGCATAAGAAAGGAGAGTGGGAACAACAGAAAGCAGGGGATTACTCATGTGTAAGACTTTAGTTTTACTAAGGTAATCCGGGTCAATATCTTCTTTTTTTGTCTGCAGATTTGCTCCTAAATAACTTAAAAGTCGTCTTTCTCCATTGTTATCTAAAATTGCAAAAACTGTACCTGATAAATAATTTTCTTTTTTATTAACTCTAGATACATCAACACCTTCATCCTGGAGACGATCAAGTAATTCTATTCCGTTAGAATCATTACCTATACTTCCTATGTAGCCTGTTTTTTTCCCTAATCGAGAGAGAGCTACAGCTACATTAGTAGCTGCGCCTCCACAAAATTTCTCTAAATTATTTATTGGTAATTCTTCATCAATATCAGGTATTCTTTCCATCCTGCCAATATAATCAACATTGATATCGCCAAAACAAATTACATCAAATTTAGAATCCATGTAGTCTAACCTTCTTCCATATAAGCATTATCTTAATTTGTTTACTATGTCCATAAGTCTTTTTACTCGCTCTACATCAACAGGATTCCACCAGACTCCATCCTCTTTTAAATATGAACCTACAACTGCTCCACTGGCGATTTCCAGTATCTTTTCTGCATTGTCATCATTAATACCACTACCAACAATAACAGGGAGTTCAGTGTTATCACTTATTCCAACCAATTCATCTAAAGAAGTTTCATCTCCGGTTCTACTTCCAGTGGCAATTAAAATATCTGCATCAAAAAATATGTTATCTCTTGTCTGCTCAGCCAGTGATCTATCAGCAACAATTGAATGGCTTCCATGTTTGACATGTACATCAGCCATGACTCTTATATCATCACCCTGCAGCATTTTTTTGTATCGCATAGCCTCAGCAGAAGCACCTTCCAAAATTCCTTCATTAGCAACATAGGCATTAACCCACTGGTTACATCTAACCCAGTCTGCATTTGTAGCTTTTGCTGCAGCTAAAGATTGAATAACACCATTTGCTAGAAAGTTAAAGCCAAAAGGTAAATCGACTTCTCTAGTTACTTCATTTGCCAAAACAGTTAAAGCTGCAACTGTTTCATAACCAATATCTTCTGGTTTAGAAAATGGAACATCCCAGGCATTTTCAAACATCAAACCATCTACTCCACCTTCTTTTAAGGCTTTTGCATCATTAATCGAAAACTCTATAATTTCTTCCATGCTCTCTCCATTATATCTAGGAGCTCCCGGAAGTGCTTTGGTATGAATCATTCCAATTATCGCTTTTTTCTTTCCAAAAATATTTTTGATTGGATTCTCTTTTTTTGGTAAAATTCCTATATCACCCATTTTATTCTCCCCTTTTATTATCTACTTATATTTTGCTTTTTCAATTTTATATTATTAACTAATACTGCTAATAAAATTACTAAACCTTTGACCATCATCTGATTATATGAAGAAACATTTAATAAATTTAAACCGTTTCCTAAAATACCAATAATTGCAACACCAATAAATGTACCCGATACACTACCTATTCCACCTGCAAAACTTGTACCTCCTAAGATAACTGCAGCAATAGCATCCAATTCTGCACCTTCACCGGCATTTGGAGATCCTGTTGAAAGTCTGGAGGCCAGAATAATACCACTTATTGCAGTTAAAAAGCCTGCTGAAGTATAAACATAAATTAAGGTTTTATCAATATTCACACCACAAAGTCTTGCAGCTTCCTCATTTCCACCAACTGAATAAATATGTCTACCAAATTTAGTTTTCTTTAACACAATATGTCCAATAATACCAATAAAAATTGCAATGATTACAGGAATAGGAATTGGTCCAATATAGCCTCTACCTATAACTCTAAAAAGTTCATTTGATACATAAATTGGTCTTCCTGATGTATAAACAAAACTTAAACCTCTTAAAATAGTCATTAAAGCTAAAGTTACAATAAAGGGAGGAATATTCTGCTTGGAGACCATAACTCCAGTAAAAGCACCTACTAAAGATCCAACTACAAGAGTTAAAATAATAGCTACAATAATTGGTAATCCCATATTCACAATTAATCCTGCTGCAACTGTACCTGTCAGTGCAACTAAAGCTCCTGCACTAAGGTCAATACCTTTAGTGATAATAACATAGGTCATACCAACAGCAATTATTCCGTTTATTGATGCCTGTCTTGCCACATTTAATAAATTTGCGAAAGTTAAAAATCTATCTGACATAAATGTCATAAATATAAATAATATAATTAAACCTAAAGCCGCACTTCCTTTTTCACCAAAAAAGTTTTTCATCCTATCTTGAAATGATATTTTATTTTCTAACTGATCCATTAATTAACTACACCTCCAAAAGCAAGCTTAAGAATATTTTCTTCTGTCTGTTCTTCTCCTTCTAAAAATCCAGAAATTGAACCTTCCCTCATAACCATAATTCGATCACTCATCGCCAATAATTCAGGATTTTCAGAAGATATCATAATTATACTAATTCCTTTTGCTACTAATTCACCCATTAGTTCATATATTTCAGATTTTGCTCCTACATCAATTCCTCTTGTTGGCTCATCCATGATTAGAATCTCAGGCGCTAACAAAATCCATCTGGCTATTATTGCTTTTTGCTGATTTCCTCCACTTAACTTATCAATTTTTTGACTTAATGAAGGTGTTTTAACACGCAGCCTATCTACCAGGGTATTACTAACTATCTCTTCAGCTTTGTCATCAATTAAAATACTATATTTTCTATCTATTAGATCTAAACCAGGCAGGGTTATATTTTCCTTAACAGTCATAGTTTTTATAATTCCAGTAGCTTTCCTATCTTCAGAAATCAAGCCTAAACCCAGATCTATGGCATTTTGCGGATTAGAAATTTTCACTTTCTTTCCTTTTAATATTATTTCACCATCATAATGTTTTCTTAAGCCAAAAATAGTTTCCATAACTTCAGTTCTCTGGCTTCCTACAAGGCCACCGACACCTAAAATTTCTCCTTTTTTCAAATCAAAACTAATCTCTTTAAATTTATTCTGATAAGATAAATTTTTAACTTCTAAAATAGTTTCACCAATCTTAACTTCCTTTTTTGGAAAAAGATCAGTAACTTCTTTACCAACCATTAAATTTACAAGTTGATCTTTATCTTTAATTTCATTAATATCAAGAGTTTCTATTTTTTTACCATTTCTTAAAACAGTTACTCGGTCAGAAATCTCAAAAATTTCTTCTAGCCGGTGAGAAATATAGATGATTGTTACTCCCTGATTTTTTAAGTCTTCTATAATCTCAAATAAAATTTCAGTTTCTTTATTACTGATTGAAGAAGTTGGCTCATCCATAATTAATATATCAGCTTCTAAAGAAATAGCTCTTGCAATTTCTATCATCTGCTGTTGAGCAATACTCAGATTCTTAACGAGCATTTCAGGACGAATATCCAGTTTAATCTTTTTAAATATTTTTCTTACTTCAGCCATCATTTCTTTATCTTTAACTAGATTGCTTTTATTATAAACTTTTTCATTTCCCATAAAAATATTTTCAGCAACAGTTAATTCAGGAAATAAGGTAAGCTCCTGATAAATTGCACTGATCCCTAATTTTTTTGCTTTTGTAGGATCAAGATTTTTAACTTCTTTACCTCTATAAAAAATTTTGCCATCTGTTTTTTGATGTGCACCTGTAAGGACTTTGATCAAAGTCGACTTCCCGGCCCCATTTTCGCCAATCAGAGCATGGATTTCTCCCTCTATTAAATCAAAATTTATTCCATCTAAGGCTTTGACACCTGGAAAATATTTTGAAAGTCCTTCTAATTTTAATATTTCATTATCCATAATTTCACCCTATCTTTTTTAAAAAATATTTGCTAATAATTATAATTCGGGAATTTTCACCTTTACTATAATTAATTGAAGGATTTTATATTTTCTTATAGAAATATATTAGTAAGCGTTTTTTAAAATCCTACTTAGTGGCATTTAATCATCGCCAGATAATTTGCCACTAAGTAAGGATTAAATTTTTAATTGTTTAGTTTAAAAATTCATCAACATTTTCGTTATCATATAATAATACTGGCACAGGAATTAAAGGATCAATTTCATTGCCATTAATCTTTTCAACTAAAGCATTTAATGCTATTCTTCCCATTTCTTTTGGCTGCTGCTGAATCATGGCTAAAATTATACCATCTTTGATACCATCTGCAGCTTCAGGAGTTAGGTCGAAACCGACAATTTTAACTCCTTCTGCTCTAGCTGATTCCAGCGCAGATTTTGCACCAAGAACACTATTTTCAGCTGTAGAATAAATTATATCTACATCAGGATTTGACTGTAAAATATTTTCTACAGTATTCATGGATTCTTCTCTGTCATAACCTGGCTGAGGCTGCAAAATCTCAACATTTTCCATGCCTGCTAAAGCTCTCTCAAAGCCTTCAACTCTCTGCTGCTGGATATTTGATTCTAACCAGCTTACAATTGCAATCTGGGCACTACCATCTAATTCACTATTAATATAGTTTTTAGTATATTCACCAAGCTGCTCTCCGGCTTCATCATTTAAAGTTCCAACAAAAGAATCAACTGAATCTGTTTCTAATTTCATATCGATTGTTACAACAGGCATCTGTTCTGCTGCTTCATCTACAGCTGGAACAATTGCAGCAGGGTCTGTACCAATTACAATAAGTCCATCTACACCCATTACCATGTAATCTTCAATTGCAGAAACCTGCTCCTGAGCATTAACATTAGGATCATTTGTAAAAAGTTCTATCCCATGTTCTGCAGCTGCTTCTTTAATTCCTTCATCAATGTCAATAAAAAACTGGTGTCTTAAAGTAACAGTTGTAACTCCAACAGTTAACTGATCATCCTGTGCTGCCACTGAAATATTCATGCCTAAAATCATAAAACTAACCAACAACAAAATTAACATTTTTTTCATAACATCTCTCCTCTTAGTTTTATTATTAACAAAATACTGAAAATTAAAGTTATATCCCTCCTCCTAATTAATTTATAAAGTTGCCCAAATTAAGATAACAATATATTTATCCTTTAATAAATATCCAGATTTAAATTATTAAGTCTGGATATAAATTAACTTAAAATAGAATTTCTCTTAATTCCGATTTAACCTTATTGAATATTTATATTTATCAGCTCTATAGTGCATTTTTACAAATTCAAATACCTCATTTTGATCTGTATAAGTTATTCTCTCTAAAATAAGTAGGGGAAAGTCCTTTTTTATTCCAAGTAATCTACTTATATACGGATCAGAAACTCCACCTTCTAAAGTTTCATCAGCATGACTAATATTGATATTATAAGCTTCTATAATGTCATATAATGAAGTCTCATCATTCATATCTTTAATTTCATTAATTGCTTTTTGAGCTAAAATATTTGTATCTAAATAACAGTCATGAATCCCTACTGCCTCTCCATTTATTAATCTTAATCTTCTAACATTCAAAAAAACAGTCTGAGAGTTTGCCCCTAATTTTTCAGCGACCTCTGCATTAATTACCTTTTCAATACTGATTATTTCTGACTTAGGATTCAAACCTTTAGATTCTATATCTTCTGTAAAACTTGTTAAGTTCGGTAATTTGTGTGATAGTTTTGGAAACGAAACAAAAGTTCCTTTACCCTGTTTTTTCTTAACCAGCCCATCATTTTCTAGTTCTTTAATAGCCTGCCTTACAGTAATGCGGCTGACTTCAAACTGCTGCTGAAGCTCCTTTTCTGAGGGTATTATATCCCCAGGTTTCCAATCTTCTGCTTTTATCTTATCTTCTATTATATTTTTTAATTGAATATATAGCGGTAAATGATCATTTCTATCGACTTTCATAAGTAAACGCCCTCCTAAATTTAATTATTATGTCATTATAACGTCTCTATGTTTATATAATACTCCTTTTTTATTATAATGTCAATATATTTTTAATATTTCTTAATTAAATTACTTATTCAAATCATAAATACTGAGGGCAATTATTTTTATATAGTCAATATACTGATCAAGGTCAATAAATTCATTAATACCATGAGCCTGCTTAATACTTCCCGGTCCAAACATTAATGTCGGTACCTTAGCATAATTTTCTATTAATCTGGCATCACAGCCATATTCAGAACCAGCAACTACTGCTTTTTCATTCTGCACTATTTTTTCAAAATTACTGCTAAATATTTTTAGATACTCTTCGTTATTTTCTAATTCAAATGGACTACCTTCCTGATATTTTGTCAGTTTAGGTTTGTGATCTTTTAACCAGGGATCACCATTAGCTATTAAATCAATCCGATCAATTATTTCTTTTTCTACTTTTGATCCTAAACCTTTATCATCGGCATCAGAAGGTAAAAAATGTACACCAAAATCAAGTCTGCAATTATCAGGTACTACTGAACCTGCAGTTCCACCATGAATTGTGCCGAAATTTATTGTTGGAGGTGGTAAAATCGGATTTCTTTTTTCTAAAAGCCATTCAGTTTCCAGCTCTTTTAAACCATTAATAATTTTTATAGTTTTTTCTATGGCATTGACCCCCAGCCACTTCAAACCAGAATGCAAAGACTTTCCTTCAACATCCATTTTGAAAAAGACCCATCCCATATGAGATTTCATAATCTTTAACTCGGTTGGCTCAGCTACAACAGCCAGATCAGCTTTGTATCCTCGATCAACACAGGCAAGAGTGCCATTACCTCCACCCTCTTCATCAACAACGCTTTCTAAGATAATATCCCCTTTAATTTCACAATTAGATTTTATCAAAGTTTCAACAGCTAAAATTAAGGCTGCCAGACCACCCTTCATATCACAGGCTCCCCGGCCGTATAATTTGTTATCAATTATTTTAGGCTCTAGAGGATGAGCAAACCACTTATCGATATTAGCAAAAGGCATTGTGTCAATATGTCCATTTAAAATAATAGACTTATAATTTTCATTATCGCTACCTTTTAAAACACCGACTACATTTGGTCTATTCTGATAGTCATGACCTAAAGATGCTTCCACATAATTTTTCAACTTTTTATTTTCTGGTTCAAAAATTTCTGTATCCAGACCCAGTTCTTTAAATTTTGATATTATTATCTCCTGACCATTTATCTCATTCCCACCATCAATACCATGATTGATGTTGGTAGTATCTTGAGATATTAAAGTTTTTAAAAAATCTATAAACTTTCCTCGATTCTGATCAATATAATCAATTATCTTTTTAGAATCCATAATTCCTGCCTCTTTTCTTAATTATCACTCAACCAGTTTACAGCCTGCTGCCAGAAAACAGAATAATATTCCCACTCACAGAATTCAGGTGAACCCCAGTGAGGAGCGCAGTCAGATGCAAAGGCCATAGTTCTACCTCTACCAACTTCTCTAACTGATATAATTGGGTCTCCATTATATTCTGCAAGTAATTGGGCATCCTCTTTTAATTCTAATTTATTATATCCCAGAAAATATGGCCATTTTTTAGGTATATCTTTTGTTATTGGATGTTTGGTATCTTTTAATTCTAAGTTAAATCCTTCTGGCACCTCTTTCCGATCATCATAGGCTGATAGATTAACAGGTAATATTTCTTCAATCTCAGTATTATGATATCTACCTTTAGCATCTATCCCCTGAAAAGTAAGATATCCACCTATCATACACAGAGAACCCCCATTTTCTACATAATTTTTTAATAATTTTAATCTATTAGGCATCCTGATTGATTTTTGAAATGTTTCCGGTGATAAAAGCAAAGAATCTGCCCCTACATCACTAAGTATTACGACATCAAATTGATTTAATTCAGCTTCAGATCTTGGAAATTCAGCCGGCACCTTATGTGATGGCAGATAAACAAAGTCAAATTCTTCTGTATCTAAAGCTTCTTTAATCCATTTTACGGCTTCCTCATATATCCCTACTGAAAAGAAGTTGAACCCTTTACCTTCAGTAATGTTGGAATGCCAGGACTCTCCTGCAAATAAAATTTTGGTTTTATTCATTTTGTTCACCTCTTTTTTTATTAATTATAACAAGATAACGTTATAACCTTTAAATTAAGTTTACACCTTCTTGTTTACAATGTCAAGAATTTTATAATTTTTTCTGACTTTTCTTTGATAATTCTTAAAATTTATTTTCTAGACATAAAAAAAGGAAGCCAGCCTGGCCTCCAATCAATTCTAATAATTAAAATTTTTATTCTACCTTAAAATTTTACTGCTTCTCCAGTTTCAGCTGATTTATAAATTCCATCTAAAATCTGAGCTACTACCAGAGCCTGCTCTGCTTTTACCGGTGGCTCCTTATCTTCTCTGACAGCTTCAATCCAGAGCCTCATTTCTTTATCTCCCGGATCTTCACTGGCAGACTTTGCCGGAGAAATTTCTTCTTTAAATAATCTACCATCTCTTTCCCCATTCAGACGGAAACCATTGATATTGTCAGCCCCGGCCTTTCTGCCGCTGAGAACTGTTTTAATATCATGCTCTTTCGGAGTATTTAAAGCCCAGCTGCATTCTAAGATAATTGAAGTACCGTTTTCCATAATAATATGAGCAACTGCTGAATCTTCAACTTCAAAATCTTTTTCCTGCCAGGGACCAAAATAATTGGCTTCACTGCTTTCTCCTGCCATCTCATTAAACACACTGGCCAGTACAATTTTGGGCTGATAATTATCTAAAAGCCAGAGAGTTAAATCTAAAGAGTGGGTTCCAATATCGATCAGAGGACCTCCACCCTGAATTTCTTTGTCCAGAAAATAGCCCCAGGTGGGAACACCGCGTCGGCGGATTGCCAGAGATTTTGCATAATAGATTTTTCCAAGTTTACCGCTTTCCACAATTTCTTTAAACAGCTGATTTTCTGCTTTAAAACGGTTCTGATAGCTGACCGATAATTTACGGCCTGTCTCTTCTGCAGTCTCATACATTTTCTTAGCTTCTGCATAATTTAAGGCCATCGGTTTTTCACACATTACATCTTTGCCGGCTTTTAAGGCAGCTAAAGAAATTTCAGCATGTGAGTTATTGGGGGTACAGATATGAACCAGATCAAGCTGCTCATCCTGCAGCAGTTTCTGATAATCAGTATAAACTCTGGCAACTTCTGCCCCAAATTCCCGGGCCGCTCTTTCTGCCTTTTCTAGACTCCGATTGCAGAAAGCTGTTATTTCTACATTTTTAATTTTTTCAAGTCCCGGCAGATGTTTACTAAAAGCAATCTCACCACAGCCTATAATTCCGACCTTCAATTTTTCTGTCATTTTATTAAAACTCCTCCTGTTTCTTAATCTATTGAATAATTAATTATTTTATCTTAATTACTGTTTAAATTTAAATTTTCTTTTTTAATATTTTCCAGATTGATTTTGCAGCTTTAACTGCATTTTCTCCCAGTGAATGATCACTGTAGGCACTTTCTACAAAAATATCAGTCAGATTATTAATTTCTTCTTTTAAGTCCTGATATTTATCCTGGAGATAAGAACTGTACTCATAGGGAGTAGCAGCTGGATCTTTGCCCATTCCTTTAAGCGACAAAAGTTTTAAAAGCGAATTATAGATTCTAATAATAATTGAATTGCTCTCTCCACTTAAATCAATATTTTTTAAGTCTTTCGCCTCTTTTTTGATAGTTTTTTTGTCTTTCTTTTTTTCTCTTCTTTGCTGCCAGCTGGAACTGAAATTAAAGTTCATTTCCCGGACTGCACTAAATATATCTTTAAAAGCCTGTATTAAAAAGCTGTAAAAAGCCTTAAAAAACTGAGGTAGATTTCTAATTTTTGTCAGTTCAGATTTGATTAAAAATGCAATTAAAGCCAGAAAGAAAAGTCCAAAAACTAAAATTAAAGCAATCTGAATTACAATAAATAAGATCTCTATCAG
>Ga0136557_1001581_pt1 | contig 14386 bp, 16 predicted proteins | sample AntRauTorckE6832_FD_104796 | JGI IMG/M metagenome (GOLD analysis project Ga0136557, IMG submission 104796) | Saline lake microbial communities from Rauer Islands, Antarctica - Metagenome Torckler E6 #832 | ecosystem: Environmental > Aquatic > Non-marine Saline and Alkaline > Saline | place...
CATGTGCGCCCAGTGTGCAATGGCAGGTTTGTTCTGGTCCATCGCTTCCTGCCTGACGACGGCAGCGCAAATAACCAGATCGCCCAGTGGCATCTCATCGAGTTGCTCTAGCATCACCCTGGGAAGTTCGCAAGCAAAAGACAACACATTGGTCGCATAGCCTTTTCCCCGATAGGATTTGTTGAGCGCGGCTGACTCCGCGCTGTCCACGATACGAATGCTGAGTGACACGGGTTTGTCGGCAGTGCCGGCTGGCCGGACCTTGCACAGGGTCGTTGCTGCCCAGTGCTGAAAGCGATCTGGCTCGGGAATGTCAGCCTCATCGCAGTCGTTGATCAGGTCAGTTATCACGGTCATAGCTTGAGCCGCTGTCCTGGTTCAAGGCAGTGATTGTGTTCCTGCGCTCATACTCATCGTAGGCTTCGACAATTTTTTGCACCAGCGAGTGTCGTACAACATCCTTGGAATCAAAGAAGTTGAAACCGATACCCTGTACGTTATGTAACACCTTCAGCACATTGACCAGACCTGAGCGGGTGCCCTTGGGCAGATCAATCTGCGTGACATCACCGGTGATGACGGCCGTAGAACCAAAGCCGATACGGGTCAGGAACATTTTCATTTGTGCCACTGTGGTGTTCTGGCTTTCGTCGAGAATGATGAATGCGCCATTGAGCGTGCGTCCGCGCATATAAGCCAACGGTGCTACCTCAATGACATTCTTCTCGATCAGGCGGGTCACTTTTTCGAAACCCAGCATCTCGTAAAGCGCATCGTAAAGCGGGCGCAGATAAGGATCAATTTTTTGCGCCAGATCACCCGGCAGGAAGCCAAGCTTTTCGCCGGCCTCGACCGCCGGACGCACGAGCAATACGCGTTTGACCTTGTCCTGTAACAAGGCTTCCACCGCACAGGCCACAGCCAGATAGGTCTTGCCGGTGCCGGCTGGGCCGATGCCAAAGTTGATATCGAGCTGCCGAATGGATTCGACATACAGGCGTTGGTGCTTACCGCGAGGCTTGACCGAGCTCTGCGGGGTCTTGATCAGTACCGCTTTGAAGTTTTCCTCAAGCTGCTGAGCCTCCTCAGCCGGCGTGCTGTTGTTCTGCCCCGGCGAATCACCCTGGTAGCCTGACTCTTTCAAGGTCAGGTGCACCATGTCGGGGCTGATCACCGAACCATCAGCAGTTGCCTGGTACAGGGAGTCGAGCACGCGGATACCTTCCTGGATCGAGGGGCCACTGCCGGAGAGTTGAAAAACATTGCCGCGTTGACGTAATTCCAGCGTCAACGACTTTGCAATCTGATGGATGTGTTCGTTCAGGTGTCCGCACAGATTGGCCAGGCGCAGTGCGTTTTCCGGTTCCAGGGAGAACTGTTGAGTCTGTAGTTCAGTAGCCATGCAGCTGGTGTCATACCTCCGGTCAGTCTGGCACTTTGATGCGTGCAGACATGACAATGCGTGAGAATCGAGTGTTGTCAGCCTATGTGTCCAATCAGGCCAGTGAAATCAGTATAGTGCAAGTTAAAGTTCACCCGCCAGTGAGTTGGGGAAGGCCTCTACAATCTTCGTGTCAACAAAGGTGCCGATGAGCGACAGGTCGTCACAACGGAAATTGACCACGCGATTGTTTTCTGTGCGTCCCCGCATCATGGCTTCGCCGCGTTTGGAGGCGCCGCTGACCAGAATGCGCTGCGTGCTGCCGACCATGCCTTCGCTGATCGCCGCCGCCTGTCGCAATATCTGCGCCTGCAGCACTGCCAGGCGGTGTTTCTTTTCCTGCTCACTGGTGTTGTCAGGCAGGTCGGCTGCCGGCGTGCCCGGACGCGGGCTGTAAATGAAGCTGAAAGAATGATCGTAGCCGACGTCGATGATCAGGTTCATGGTGTCTTCGAAGTCTTTCTGGGTTTCGCCAGGAAAGCCTATGATGAAATCAGATGACATACTGATGCCGGGCCGTATCGCCTTCAGCTTGCGAATAATGGATTTGTATTCCAGTGCCGTATGGCCGCGCTTCATGGCAGCCAGAATACGGTCTGAGCCGCTTTGCACGGGCAAATGCAAGTGACTGACCAGCTCTGGGACGTGACGATACATCTCAATCAGATTGCTGCTGAACTCGACCGGATGCGATGTTGTGAACCGGATGCGGTCGATGCCGTCAATTGCTGCAACGTACTGTATCAGGGTAGCCATATCGATAATCTGGCCGTCGTGGCTGAGACCGCGATAGGCGTTGACATTCTGTCCCAGCAGATTGATTTCACGCACCCCTTGACCCGCCAGGTGGACCGCTTCGGCAAGCACATCGTCTAGTGGGCGGCTGACTTCCTCGCCCCGGGTGTAGGGCACAACGCAGAAGGAGCAATATTTACTGCAGCCCTCCATGATCGTCAGAAAAGCCTCGCAGCCCGACGCGGTGGGTTCAGGCAGGCGGTCGAATTTCTCTATTTCCGGAAAACTGATGTCGACAACAGGGCCTTTGCCCCCAGAGGCATCAAGCATGTCAGGCAGTTTGTGCAGGGTCTGTGGGCCAAAGACGACGTCGACGTAAGGCGCGCGCTTGCCGATAGCAGCCCCTTCCTGGCTGGCAACACAGCCACCAACCGCGATTTTAACGCCGGGTCGGGCTTCTTTCAGCGCACGCCAGCGCCCCAGTTGATGAAAAACTTTCTCTTGGGCTTTTTCGCGTATCGAGCAGGTGTTGAGCAGCAGGATATCGGCTTCTTCGGGAGTACCGACGAGGTCTGCCTGATGCGACTCGCGCAGGAGATCGAGCATGCGCGATGAATCATATTCGTTCATCTGGCAGCCATGAGTCTTGATATAGACTTTCTTGCGCGGTGCTGTCTGATCGATGGTGCTCATATCGTATCCGGAAAACGTCGAAAAGCTGCGGATTATAACAGCTAATTAATGCAGATGCTGTATCTGCGGCGGGTTTAAGCTACAATAGAAGGCCACCTATCGCCAACAGCGCAAACGTCCATTCCGCCCACGACGCAAGAGTACACAGCACAATGGCCAGTCGCCAGGAAATCTATCGCATTACCTTTCTCAATAAAGGCAAAGTCTACGAAGTCTTTGCCCGTCAGGTATACCAGAGCGAGCTTTATGGTTTTATCGAGGTGGAAGAGTTCCTGTTCGATGAGCGCAGCCAGATGGTTGTCGATCCCAATGAAGAGAAGCTGAAGCTGGAGTTTCAGGACGTCAAGCGCAGTTTTATTCCGTTGCAGGCGATCCTGCGAATCGACGAGGTTGAAAAAACCGGCGTGGGCAAGATCTCCAGTGGCGACAATATCATGCCGTTTCCGATGCCAGGTTTTGGCACCCGCAATCTCAGCGACAATTAGTAGCAGCCGGGCGTCGATCCGCTCAATCATTCAGTCTGTGTTCAGCCGCATTGTTCTATAAACAAGTCTGTGAATTCGGAATTGTGGAGGATCAACTGATGAGAAAGACACTATTGATATCAGGCCTGGCAGCGGCGCTGATGACAACACTGGGTGCGACGCCGGCGTTGGCCGATCATGACCGAAGGGTGGTGATTCGCGAAACGATATATGCTGCGCCCGCGCTGGCATACCGCAGCGGACCGATCTCGGTTTATTATGGCGCGTCCCGCGTGGCGAGGCACCCGAGCCGCTTTACGACCAAGGTGATTACCACCTCTCACCGCACTGCTTCAGGACACTCACCGTATCGTCACGATTCCCGCCACGATTCCTATCGCTATGACGCCCATCGTCATGACGCTTATGGTCAACGGTCCTATGGTCAAGGCTCCTATGGTCATGGCTCAAGCCGTCATGATGGCTATGGCCACAGGGCGTCAGTTTATGGCCATGCACCCACCCGGGGCAGCTGGTCACGCGACCGTCGGGAAGTGATTTACGTCGACAAAGATGCGCGCAGGAGCTCCAGCTATCGTCGCGTTGAACGCAATAGCGCAGTGATCCGGGAGCGCCGCCGGTAATTTGGCGGCGTATATTCTGGGCTGACTGGTTGCTTTTATGATTTACTGCTCAAGGGTGGCAAGCTCAACGCACAAGACAAAAACCTGCATGGCTTCGTCGATTTCGCTCAGGCCTGGAAATGACGGTGCCAGCCGGATATTGGTGTTGGCAGGATCTTTTTTGTATGGCCACGTGGCGCCGGCGGGGGTCAATTTGACGCCGGCGCCGGCACACAATTTGACGACCTTGTTGGCCACGCCCGGCTGGGTATCAAACAGGATGAAATAACCGCCGTCTGGTCGGGTCCAACTGCCCAGTGACTGGCCATTATGGGTTTTGCCGGTCAACCCCTCATCAAGATGCCTGAGCACCAGCTCGAATTTGGGTTGCAGAATGCTGCGGTGCTCCTGCATCAGCGCGCGCAAGGTTGGCAGGTCCTTCAGGAAGCGCATATGGCGCAATTGATTGACTTTGTCCGGGCCAATGGTGGCGATGCCGAGCTGGTCAACGAAACCGGCGATATTGGCCTCTGAACTCGCCATGAAGGAAATACCGGCGCCGGCAAAGGTAATCTTGGATGTCGAGCCGATCACCACGGCGTTATCAAGGGTGCCGTATTTTTCACTCAGCGTGAGCAGGTTGGCCAGCGCTGGCGGGTTCTCCACCAGATGGTGCTCAGCGTAGGCGTTATCCCAGATGATGCGGAAATTGGCGCCTGCGATTTTGCCCAGTTGAGCGAAGCGTTTAACCACGTCGTCCGAGTAGACCACACCGCTCGGGTTGGCGTATTTTGGCACACACCAGATACCTTTGATCAGCGGATCGTTGCGCAGCAATGATTCGACCCGATCCATATCCGGGCCGCTGTGGTCCATGTTGATCGGGATCATCTCGATGCCAAGGGTTTCGCAGATGCTGAAGTGTCGGTCGTAGCCTGGTGCAGGACACAGGAACTTGATCTTGCCTGCGCTGCCGGCTTCCTTTAGCCACGCCGTTTCGTTGCCGTTGACACCATGATAGTAGGCGTTGGTGACAATCTGGTACATCAACTGCAATGAGCTGTTGCCGCCAACCAGTACCTGAGACGGTTTGGCTCCCATATAATCCGCCGCAAACTGGCGCGCTTCGGGAATACCCAGAGCGCCGCCATAATTGCGCGTATCGCTGCCATCAGCGCAGGCATAATTGCCCTGCAAGATGCCATCCATTGCGTCACTCAGTGCAAGTTGGGCGGTGGCTGGCTTGCCTCGCGTCAAGTCCAGGTTGAGTTTTTTTGCCTGGATTTGTTGATACCGATTTAACAGATTCTGATGATGGGCGTGTGCGTCGTTGGTGCTCAAAAATGACTCCTTGCTGACTCTCGCCGATCTTTCTGGCGCTGGCTGAGGGTTTTTGCTGAAATAGGGGCCGGGTGAAGTTTTCGGCTTTGGAACGTCATTTTACAGTATACTCGCGCCAAACTCGATCTACAGGCCACAATTTCATGCAGGATACGCCATTGTCACCCCCCTCGCTGACGCACCCCTATGAGTTACTGGGTCCCGATCAGGTGCTGGACGCGATTGAGAGCCTCGGGCTGGAAACCACGGCGCGTGTATTCGGGCTCAACAGCTATGAAAATCGTGTTTATCAGATTGGCCTGGAGTCAGGCGAGTATGTTGTCGCCAAATTCTATCGCCCTGAGCGCTGGACCAATGCACAGATCATGGAGGAGCACAGTTTCGCGCAGGAGCTGGCGGATCTGGATATTCCGGTGGTGCCGCCGATGAGTATCAGTCCCGGTAGCGGGCAGCCCGAACAAACGCTGCACAATTTTAGCTGCGGAGAGCAGAATTTTCGTTTTGCGTTGTTTCCGCGGTTAGCGGGCCGGGCGCCCGAGCTTGACAATCCTGATAACCTTCTGGTGATGGGGCGGTTTCTGGGGCGCGTTCATCTGGCGGGTTCGCAGCGGCTGTTTGCTGATCGCGTCACGTTTGGTGTTGAGCGGTTTGCCATGGCCAGCCGCGAATTTCTCCTGGCCAATGACTTTATCCCGCCATCGCTGGTGCCTGCTTACGAGAGCCTGAGCCGCGATCTGATCGACAGGTTGTTACCCGTGTTCGCTCAGACCCGAAATTGCCGTGTGCTGCGATTGCATGGGGACTGCCATCCGGGCAATATTCTCTGGCGCGACGATCGACCGCATTTTGTCGATTTCGACGATGCCATGAATGGCCCGGCGATTCAGGATCTGTGGATGATGCTGGCAGGTGATCGTGATCAGCAGCAGGGGCAATTGCTGGAGATCATTGAGGGTTATCAGGAGTTTTTTGACTTTGATGCGCGTGAATTGGCGCTGATCGAGCCGCTGCGCACGTTGCGCATCATGCACTACAGCGCTTGGCTGGCGCGGCGCTGGCAAGACCCGGCATTTCCCCACAGTTTCCCGTGGTTCAATACCGAGCGTTACTGGGCTGAGCACGTGCTCGAGTTGCGCGAGCAAATGTCAGCGCTCAACGAACCCTTGCTGCGTTTATATCCTTGATACTGCGTGCTCATCGGGTTCATTCAGCCAGCAGTGGCAACAGTTCCTGTTCCAGAAGCTCGGTATCACCCTCTCGAAAGCCCTTATGCACTTTACGTATCACACCTTCGCGGTCGATAAGAAATGAGGTTGGCATGCCAACGACACGGTATTGGTCCATAACATCGGCTGTTGCATCCAGGACAACGGCGTAGACCAGTGGTACCTCCAGATCGTCCAGAAACTCCGTAGCGTCCTCAACCGGGTCGTCAATTGTAATGGCGACCACTTCAAAGCCCTGCTCGCGATACTGCTCATAAAGCCCGTTAATCTGCGGCAATGAGCGCAGGCAGGGCAAACACCACGAGGCCCAGAAATCGACGTAGACAACTTTACCCTGCAGCGTGCTGAGTTGCACCTCAGGGTCGGAGGCGCGCACCCCGGGCAGGGTGAAGTCAGGCGCAGGCTCGCCTGCTTCGACGGCGGCGGCAGTTGATGACCAGAGCAGGGCCAGTGTAAGGGCGCTTGCGGCCAGCATTGTTTTGCGGATGGGGTTACATAAAACGTTCATCATGGTCCTTGGGAAGAGTCCGTTATGCTGTGCCCTGGGGCACATCTGAGAAGTTCTGCATCAGTTCGCGCCAACGCTGGCGCTGCAATTTGAGCCGGTAGCACACTTCACGATAACTGTCGCGGACAGCGATTTTGTCCCATTTCCCATGGAGTTGTTCGTGAATCTGACTGGACTTTGCGGCGTACCACTGCTGCCGGTGCTGGGCCCACAGATCAAGTGTCAGCCTCAACTGCTGGTATTCATCTTCCAGGCGTGCCCGCCAGGTATCGGCGTTGACCAGATTGTCGCAGCGTTCGGCCGCTTTTTGGTATTGCATTTCCAGGCGAGCGGTTTCGATAGTCAGCGGGGAAACCCGCTTCAGGTCACTGGTCAGACCAATCCATTGGCAGCTGCGAATCAACCATTTGGTGGGGTCATACTGCCACCAGCGAATGCCGTTACGGTAATCCCACTGAAAAGTGTGATGATAGTTGTGATAACCCTCACCGTAAGTGAGCAATGCAATAACGGGGTTGTCGCGCGCCGAACTTTTTTCACTGAAGGTCTGGCTGCCCCACATATGGGCCAGGGAGTTGATCAGATAGGTCACATGCTGACTCAGTACCAGGCGCAGCAGTCCGCCCAGCAACAAACCGGCCATGACACTGCCGCCCAGGTAGCCCAGAAATCCAGGTACAGCGATATTCATGAACAGCACCAGGGCAAGATAGTGTTTGTGTTGCCATTGCAGGATGGGGTCTTTTTGCAAATCCTTGATATTGGTAAAGTCCCCGGAACCGCTCGGATAGTCACGAATTATCCAGCCAATATGAGAAAACCAGAAGCCGCGACCGGCGGAGTAGGGATCTTTGTCATTGTTATCAACAAAGGCATGGTGTCTGCGGTGGTCGGAAGCCCAGTTAAAAACATCGTGCTGCAGCGCGCAGGCGCCGCCCAAAGCGAAGATAAAGCGTAGCGCGGGATGTGCCTTGTAGGCCTTGTGCGACCAGAGTCGATGATATCCCGCGGTAATGGAAATGCCGCAGAAACCCATCAGCAGAACAAATACAATCCAGTCGTAGGCACTGTAGCCATAGACGAAGCCGTACCAGGGCACGAGAGTGACAGCAAACAACGGCGTCAGCGTAAACAGGATCATGTTGGTCCAGTTAACAGGCGCATGTTCCCGCTCCCGCTCGTTTGCGTGTGACGGCTCGGGTGTGTGTTGGGGTGAAGGTTGACCGGTCAAGACGTAATGCCTCCTGCGTGTCGGTGATGCGGATGATCGGGGCCGGGGATCGGATTGCCGACAACGTCGCTTGTTGTAGATACAAAGACAGTGACTTGACCAGGATTATTACATGATTGGCCAACGAATAAAAAGATGAATGAAAACAATCCGGGGCAGTCGACCCCGGAATCCGGTTGGAGCGAGGGCCTGCCTCGCGGTATCATCACCTGACTACTGCACGCTGCAATGGTTCTACCAGACACGGAAAAAAAGGGGGGGGGATAGATTATGTCCACAGAAGCAAAGCTGGTCGATCTGCAAACCCGGTTTGCCTTTCAGGAGGACAGTCTTCAGGCATTGAACGATGTTGTTGCCCGGCAGCAGCAGCAGATTGAAAGCTTGACGCGAGCGCTCGGCCTGCACCGTGAGAAACTTGTGGAGTTGATGGAGGCGCAGTCCGGGCAAATGGCCCATGGCGGCGCAGCAGATGACAGGCCGCCGCATTACTGATTCTGGTGCTGGGCAATTGCACATCAGTTCAGCCATGCAGCCGTATGAATACTTCTACCGGCAGCAACGCGCTACCGCTATCTGGCTGCCTGAAGGTCGCTCAGTCCTGAGCGTCTGAAACGTCGTCAGCCTGCAGACCTTTGTCGCCCTGGCTGATACTGAACTCAACGCGTTGACCGTCTTTCAGAACGCGGTGGCCCTCACCGCGTATCGATCGGAAGTGCACAAATACATCATCGCCGCTGTCGCGGGTGATAAATCCAAAGCCTTTGCTGGCGTTAAACCATTTGACGGCACCCAGTTCCCTGGCAGCGCTGCTGTTGCTGGCGCCTTTGCTGCTGCGGCTGCTATCGCGATTGTTATCGCGACGCTTGTCACGCCCAGGGGTGGCGGCTCTGCGTTTGTTGGCTGGTTTTGTCCCGAGCTGAGCCAGCGTGGCCGTTGCCAGGCAGGCCAGGAAGACAAGTCCTGTGTAAAAGACGGGATTGTTAATCACGGGATGCAGGAAAAAAATGACGGGAATACTGACGAGTGTGACTAAAACGGCGGAAACAAGGGTTTTGCGGAACATGTGTCATCTCTTGATAGTGCGTAGGCCAGCGGTGTACCTAGGGCATGGTGAATTTTAATTTTTGTTATCTGGAACACCTCGGATTGTACCTGCATCTCCCGTAAAATCAATAGTCTATGCACTTCATGTTACTGGTTGCGGCCGCTCGTCACCGCGCATCAGCCTGATTGTCGCGCTGTTAAGTCTGGATTCAGCTGTCGCCCGTTAATCTGATTCGCAATACAAAACAACAAAGAGGTGTGTTATGAAAAAGTCTTTTGGTCGGTTATTAATGGTCGCTGGAGTTCTTGGCGTTGGCGCCGGGACCATGTGGATATCCTCTCCGGCATTGGCCCAGACTCAGTATGTGTATGCCGATGTCTTGCAGTCCAGGCCAGTTTACCAATCTGTCACTGTGTCCGCTCCGCGGGAAGAGTGCTGGCAGGAGCAGGTGCGGGTAAAAGACTCACATCGCTCACAAAGCCGGACGCCGGTTCTGGTAACGACACTCTTGGGCGGCGCGCTGGGCAATGCTGTCGGCAACAACAGCTCAAGTCGCAAGGTCGGTGCTGTGGTCGGTGCCGTGTTGGGGCACTCTGTCGGGCGTGATATAGTAGCCGCTAACAGGCGGCACCAGCCAGCCCGCCATCAGACTGTGCAACAGTGTGAACTTGTTGATGAATACTATGATGAGGAACGGCTGGTCGGGTACCAGGTCAGCTACCGCTATAACGGCGAAGATTTCTCGGTGCGCATGAATGATGATCCGGGTGAGCGCATCCGGTTGCGGGTGCAGATAGAGCCAGTGCGCTGAGAACCCCGGTGGCGGATTGGCTGCCTGGCTCGCGGTGCCAGTCATGAACAGTCAATATCAGTCATTTTCAGTGGGGTTATATGAAACTGTCAGCTTGGATGAGTGATCATCTGCAATACACCCGGCGGGTTTTCTCGTCGCTTGGCATCATTTTGCTGATCGCCAGTACGCCGGTGATGGCCGTAGCCCAGACTCAGGGGCAGGATGGTCAGACGCGCGAGGAGCGAGTCGGCGAGGTGAATCAGGAGCAGGCACTGGACAGGGTGCGGGCACGATTCCCCGGAACGGTGATAAGCATTAACGAAGTGCGACAGGGCGGTCGTTTGCGTTATCGGGTCAGGCTTGATAACGAGGGAAATATCTACACGGTTTTTGTTGATCAGGCGACCGGTGCGCTGAGCAGGGAGTAGGGCATGCGATTGTTGGTGGTAGAAGATGAGAGCTTGTTGCGGCAGCAACTGAAAATGGGGCTGGAGCGCGCCGGTTATGTGGTGGATGATGCCGCTGACGGCAGAACGGGGCTGTTTCAGGCGACTGAACACGACTACGACGCTGCAATCATTGATCTGGGGCTGCCGCAGCTGGACGGCATCAGTGTCATCAGAAAATTGCGAGAAGCCGGCAAGCGTTATCCGGTGCTGATCTTGACCGCCCGGGGAGACTGGCAGGATAAAGTGGCGGGCCTGGATGCCGGTGCCGATGACTACGTGGTGAAACCATTCCAGCTGGAGGAAATACAGGCGCGATTGAATGCATTGCTGAGGCGGGCAGCAGGATTTGCCAGTCCTGTCATTACCTGTGGGCCCGTACACCTTGATACCTTAGCTAAACGCGTCAGTGTTAACGGCGCCGGTGTTGAGCTGACTGCGTACGAGTACAAAACGCTGGAATACCTCATGCTGCATCCTGACCAGGTCATTTCCAAGGCCGAGTTGACCGAACATCTGTACGCACAGGACTTTGACCGGGACAGCAACGTGCTGGAGGTTTTTGTGCGTCGCCTGCGGCAGAAGCTGGACCCTGACCAGACGCTGCAGCCGATAGAAACTGTGCGTGGGCAGGGCTATCGTATGCGAGCAATGGATTGACGTGGTGACGGCCCGCATTGTTGGGTACTCCCTGCAAAACCGCCTGTTGGTCGCGGTCAGCGTTTTGTTGACGGTCTTTCTGGGGCTGACCGGGGCTGTGCTTGATCGCGCGTTCAGGAGTAGTCTGGAAACGGGCGTCGCGGAACAGTTGCAGGTGCAAATCTACGTGTTACTGGCCGCGGTGGACGAGGCTGACGGTGACTTCTACTTCAGTGAAAATCTTCGCGAACCGCGCTTCTCGCAGTTGAATTCGGATCTTTACGGTTTTATCAGCAGCGCCGACGATGGCGAATTGTTACGCACCGCGTCGGCTCTTGATATCCGTTACGAAACCCTGGGTCTGGGCTATAATCTGGCTATTGGGGAAACAAGTTTCGGACACTTACTACCCGACGAAGGCGGTGAATTCTTTGTCAGCAGTTATACCGTGACATGGGAAAACAGGCCCTCGCCAATCATGTTTTCGGTGCTGGAGGCTACGGACACGTTCGGGGCCGAAGTGGCCAATTTCAGAAGCAGCCTGTGGTCCTGGTTAGGCGGGCTTGCAGCGCTGCTGCTGGTGCTGCAGGTATCGCTATTGCGCTGGGGCCTGGCGCCGCTGCGTCGGCTGGCGCGTGACCTGAAACAAATTGAGGCAGGCCAAAGTGAGACACTTGATACGTCATATCCCCGGGAGCTTAGTGCGGTGACGCAGAACCTTAATCTTTTGATCCAGTCTGAACGCAAGCAGCAATCGCGTTATCGCACCACATTGGCTGATCTGGCGCATAGTCTGAAAACGCCGCTGGCGGTGATTCAGGGCGAGCTGGGCAGCGGTGTCGCCGGCAGCGACCAGGGTAAGTTGATGCAGGAGCAGATTGATCGTATGAATCAGATTATCACTTACCAATTGCAGCGCGCGGTGAGTGCCGGCAATGCCAGTACACTGGCAAGGCAGGTCAACGTTGCCGAGGCTACGGCCAAAGTCGGGCGAACGCTGGGCAAAGTCTATGTCGACAAACCGGTCACCATTGATCTTGATGTTGACAGTGCGCTCAGCTTTCTCGGCGATGAGCGAGACTTGTTGGAAATTCTCGGTAATTTACTGGATAACGCATGCAAATACGGCCGCGGCAAAGTTCTGCTTACCGCCGCGCTCGAGTCTGTCACACCCCCCCGGATGCGACTGCGGATAGATGATAATGGCCCGGGTATTTCTGTGGCAGACCGGGACCGAGTATTGCAGCGCGGTGTACGGCTCGATACGCTGGCCCAGGGACAGGGCATTGGCCTTGCCGTGGTGGTCGACATAGCCGCCAGTTATGGCGCCAGGGTCAGCGTCGAAGACAGCCTGCTGGGCGGTGCATCGGTTGTTGTTGTGTTTGACAATATCCGGGTCGCCCACTGAGCACGGTTGCAATCGTGCCGGTGGTTTCAGAACAGCACAGCTGCTAAACATGACATCAGCGTCATCGCAAACAAAAACCATTTGATCGTGCTTTGCTGAACACTGATGGCAAAACGCACACTGAGAAAACTGCCCACCATTGTGCCAACCCCCAGGGTCAGCCCGGGAATCCATTCGACGTGATCAAACCAGATGAATATCAGCAGTGATATGGCGGTGAAAGCCACGAACCGCGACGACACCCTGCAAAATTACGCCAACCCGATTGGTCCCATTGGCAACATCTGGCGGCAGACCGAGCACCATCAGCATGGGCAGGGTCAAGTTTGAACCGCCGCCTGCCAAGGTATTTATCCCACCTGCGATGAGCCCCAGGAATGCCAGCAAGGCGAACAGAACAGGGCCGTATTCCATGGCGATTCCGCATGGCGCCGCGGCGCTGGAGAAGTGAAGCGCGGAGTACAGGGAAAAACCTTATCGAATGCCAAAGCGGCCAACGTGATGGCCGTGATCACTGGAATGTGGTTTGCCGCACACTCTCGCATCCGCGTCGGTGCAGGCGCAAACAGGTTGACTACACTGACTACTGAAACCCTGTCTGAAGCTGAGGCGAGTGAAGCAGATGAGGCAGATGAGGCAGATGAGGCAGACGGGGCGAGGAGCCAGACATGCAAAATCGGGCAAGGGTCAGGGCATCGCGCTGGTTGAAGTGCTGTTGAGTGGCTTTATCATGACCACGGGCATACTTGCCGTATTAAGCATGCAAACGATGGCGCTGGCCCGGGCGCAGACAAACAGCCATCTGCTGCAGGCAGAATGGCTGCTAAGCGACATGCTGGAGCGTATGAAAGCTAACCGATCGGGTTTTGTCATTTCTCTGCAGGTACTGCCACGGGGGCTTGTGAAGGCGCAGTGCGAGACTGTGTCCGGTTGTTCGCCCGCCGAATTGGCGGCCCATGATCTGGCTCGTTGGTATCATCGAGTGGCAACGCTGCTGCCCACGGGCAACGTGGAAATTCGGCCGGTGACGGTGGCTGGTTATCCAGAGTCGGCGCGCACGTACCAGGTTTTCGTGCGCTGGCAAACAGACCAGGACACATGGGCGATGCCAGTCAGCAGCGGTATCGTGGTGTTGTGATGAAACTGTCGTGTTTCCGTTGTCAGGGGATGACCCTGATTGAGTTGCTTATTGCACTTGGTTTGGGCGTCAGCCTCAGTGCTGCGATTTTGCAACTTTTTACGGGCAGCATGCATATGCAGTCCGTGCACAGGGCGGTGCAGGATCTGCAACATCGATCGGCATACGCGCAGTTTCTCCTGCGCTCGGCCATTTACTCCTCGGCATCACCTTGTTCACAGGTCGGCACAAAGCAGATAGATGACCCTGGTTACTTACTCGAGCTTCTTGACTCGCATGTTGCTGCGGCGAATGCCTTGCCGGAGAGTCTGGTGTTGATATTGCGTACTGATGATTGTGAAGCGCCGGTTCACCTGTATTATATCGGCCGGCGCGGTAACGACGATGATAATCCGGCAGGTTTGTTTCGACGCAGGCAGCGAAGCGACGGGTCGTATCATGCAGCTGAGGAACTGGTGGAAGGGGTCCGGGCTATGACAGCATATGTGGGTGTCACCGTTTCGCCCGGGACGCCTATGACCGAAACTAATGCGGTTGTAGCTTATGTTGATGTCAGTCAGGTTGCGGACTGGTCGCAGGTGTTTAACGTGAATATAACGTTGTTAATGCAGCACTTGCCAGCAGCTGCGGAAAGGCGTCCTGCCTTTGCGGCGCC
>Ga0136557_1001582_pt1 | contig 14386 bp, 11 predicted proteins | sample AntRauTorckE6832_FD_104796 | JGI IMG/M metagenome (GOLD analysis project Ga0136557, IMG submission 104796) | Saline lake microbial communities from Rauer Islands, Antarctica - Metagenome Torckler E6 #832 | ecosystem: Environmental > Aquatic > Non-marine Saline and Alkaline > Saline | place...
CCTCCAAATACGCAAAAGCCCCGCTGAAGCGAGGCTTTTGTATTTGGTGCCCAGGGGCGGAATCGAACCACCGACACGAGGATTTTCAATCCTCTGCTCTACCGACTGAGCTACCTGGGCGTGTCTGATCTTGCTTTGCCGTGGTGCTGAAAAACAGGCAGCGACCACAACAAGGCGCGTATTAAAACCGTTGCGGCGGCCTTAGTCAAGTCTCCGGCACATAAATCCTTGCTGTATCTCAGTCTGATTCCGGCGCAACGTATCCACTGGCGCTGTCGAAGTCTTCATTGGCAAAGAAGTGATCCATCTGCTGTTGCAGGTAGCGCCTGTCGTCAGCGGAGGCCATGCTCAGGTGTTTCTCGTTGATCAGCATAACCTGTTGTTTTTGCCAGTCCTGCCAGGCCTGCGCGGATACGTGCTCAAACAGATCCTGGCCTTTGGGGCCGGGATAGGGAGGCATGGCAAGGCCAGGCAGTTCTTTGTGGTATTTTTTGCAGAATACGGTACGGCTCATATCTATCCTTGGTTATTGGTCTGGTTTATTGATGGTGGCTTGCCAGGCGATCCAGCAGTTTTTTCACCGGCGCAGCAAGCCCGAGTTTTAGCGAGTGATCCAATGGATACCACAGGCTGCCGGCGGAATCCATTACCTGTGCGCTGTCGGCCGCACGCACCAGCACCGGGGTGATGTCCAGGTGGAAGTGGCTGAAGGTGTGACGAAGGGCAGGCCATTGCCCGTTTTCTTCAACGCCATGGCGGTGCAGCCAGGCGGCCAGGGCGTCGTTGTCGCTGCATTCGGGCAGGCTCCACAGTCCGCCCCACAGGCCTGTGGGCTGGCGCTGTTGCAGCATGACAGAGGTATCGTCGCGGTAATACAAGATCATGTAGGTTTGTTTGTGCGGCAGCGCCTTTTTGGTTTTGCTGATCGGCAGTTTTGTTGTCAATTCAAGGCTGTATGCCTGGCAGCCGTACATTAAAGGGCAGCGCTGGCAGTGCGGTTTGCTGCGGGTGCACACGGTGGCGCCCAGATCCATCATGGCCTGGGTGTAGGCGGCAACCTGCTGCCGCGGTGTGGTGTCCTCGGCCAGCTGCCAGAGCCGGGCAAGGGTTCTGGTTTCGCCCGACCAGCTTTGAATGGCGTGGTATCGGCACAGCACCCGTTTCACATTGCCGTCGAGTATGACACCACGCTTGCCCATGGCAAGGGCCAGGATGGCGCCGGCGGTGGAACGACCGATGCCGGGCAGTGTCATCAGGCTATCAAGATCAGCCGGGAATTCGCCGCCATGCTGATCACAGATCGTCTGCGCGGTTTTGTGCAGGTTGCGCGCACGGGCGTAATAACCAAGGCCGGTCCACTGGTGCAAAACCTCGTCCAGTGGCGATGATGCCAGTGCCTGGACGTCAGGATAGCGGGTCATAAAGCGCTGATAATAGTCGATGACCGTGCTCACCTGGGTCTGCTGCAGCATGATTTCGGACACCCAGACCCGGTAAGGTGTGGTGTCCTGTTGCCAGGGCAGGTCATGGCGACCGTGCTGGTGAAACCACTCAAGCACGGTGCCGGTGTCAATCAGGTTTGTCAAAATAGGGTCCGCGGCTTGGCCTGCGTGCAGGCCGCAATTTAGTTCTGTAGCAGGTTCTGTATTCTGTTACGCAGCCTGTCGACCTGCTCGCCAACAGCTTCGCTTGCCCGGCGTTGAATCTCGTCGCTGGCGATGGCGGCAAATACCTCGCGCACACGCTGCAGGTCAGGGCTGCAATATTGCACTGCGGCATCATCAAAGGCGGCGTCACAACGCACAGGCCAGGCGACATTCTGGAAGTCTTCATTGACCCGGATGGTTTGCAGTGCCGGTTCACCCAGAATGGTGAAATCAAGTCTGTAGTCAAATTCGCCTGCTGCCAGATCAATGCCGCCGGTGCCGCTGATATCGAAATTGTCCAGGCGCACATTCAACTGCTGACTGTCGTCAATGCCATCGTTAAAAACCAGGAAGGCTTCTGTGTTGTTGATCCGCACCACGTCGGGCCATTGTGCTGCCATATCGCCTCTGGGGCTGAGTACGGAGATTGCGGAAAACACACGTTTGAGCATGGTGATGTTCACCGAACTGTCGTTGACCTGCAGCGTGCTGGCACCGTCTATGCTGCCCACCAGGGCATTAACGGTGTTGCCTTGCATCAGGTGAGTGGTGCTGGCATTGAAGCGCCCGGTGAAAAAGCTCAGGCGCGGCAGATCCGCTGTCAATGCAGTGGCGCTGATTCCCGTGAGGCCGGTTTCGAGCGCTAACTGCGCCGGTGACGTGGTGGCATTCAGGGTCAGCGTTGCATCCAGCTCGCCATCGTAGAAGCCGATCGGCTGGGTGTCGATATTCAGCACACCGCCCTGCAGCACCAGGCCAAAGGCCATGGGAGAGAACTGTAAGCCGGATACGGTCAGTGACTCGAAGTTATGCTCGCCGCGGATGTCCATGCTGCGCAGCATGTCAAAGGGCAGTTCGGCATCGTTGCTGTTTGCTGCGTCGGTTGCCACTGCCGCAGTTGTCTGTTGCGTATCCCGGTCAGCGTTTGTTGCCGCTGCAGTGCTGGCTTCGGGCTCGGCTTCGGGCTCGGCTTCTGGTTCGGCTGCTGGTTCGGGTTCGGCTGCCGGCAGCAAGCTGTCCAGGTCGATGGCGTTGGTATTCAGGTTATAGGCCAGCAGTGCCTGGCGTGTATCGGTGGCGAACAGATAATCGCCGCGCAGCTCTGCGATGGTATCGTCCAGAGTAACCGTCAAGGCGCCCAGGGTGACGCCTGCGTTATCTCCGTTGGCCTGCAGCGTTTGGACGGAGAATTGTTGCTCATTTGGCGCCGGCAGGCTGTCTTCGTCCAGGGGCATGAAATTTGCCAGCAGGTGACTCAGGTTGAATGTGTTGCTGCTCAGGCTGGTCTGCCAGCGCATATCGTTGCGGAAATCGCTGACACTTAAATCGCCAGTGAGCACAAGCGGACTTAAACTCAGACGCAGGTCGTTGAGGCTGACATTGCCAGCATTGAAGTCAACACGGGCGGTCGAGGCGACGTTCAAGGTCAGGTCCTGGCCACTCACTTCGTTGATGACGCGCACGCTCATTTCCAGCGGGAAGGGACGGTTCTCCAGGTTTGTGTCCTGGCTGCTCAGGTCGATATTCTGCAGACGGGTATCGATGTTATTGCGCGGATCGCGGATGGCGACGCTGGCATTGATGACACGTATGTCCGCGATATTGATGCTGATAGGCAGTTCCGTGCTGCCCGATTGTGCTGGTGTGGTTTCGGGCGCTGGTTCACCGGCATTCACCAGCCAGTTGGCCTGACCTTCAGCGTCAACAAACCAGTTGATGTGCAGATTCTCGGCAACAAATTCCTGCACCGCTAGGTTGCCGGACAACAGGCTGCTGATGTCCAGTTTCAGCGCGATATTGGAAAATGATGCCAGCTCCTGCGGAGTCACGCCGTTGCTCAGGCTGACATCCTCTATGCTCAGGCCGAAAACGGGCCGGAAGGTCCAGCCGATGTCGCCGTTGATGCGCAGCTGCATGCCGGTCTGCTGCGAGGCTGCGGACTCAATTGCCGGTCGGTAGCGGTTGGGGTCGATAATGGCAAACAACACAAAAGCCAGCACAACAGCAAACACGGCCAGGCCGGCCAGCATGAAAATCAGGTATTTGAATAACTTTGACATAGCTTACAACGTCCCATACGACTGGCCGGGGAGAAGGACTTAAAAGTTTAACGGATTACGCCAGGCAATGCACTGCTGGCCGCTGCTGGCATGACGGGCCGCTGTCGGAAGTAAAGGCAATGCCGAAAACAAGGACAGTGTGTAAAAAAGGACAGTGTGTAAAAAAGGACAGTGTGTAAAAAAGGACAGTGTCCAGTATAAAGGCGGGCCAAAATATGGAGGCAGAGCGAAATATAGCGACGGGGCGAACCGGGGCAGGCAGGAATAAAATGGCTGTCAGAAAACGACCGAGACAAGACAACCGAGACAAGACAACCGAGACAAGACAACCGAGACAAAAAGCCCGGGCTAAATGCGCCCGGGCGTTTGCTGCTCGATCCTAAAAACCGGAAGCGCGGCTCAGGATCCCATTGCTTCCGCGATGGCAGATTCCAGCTCTTCCATCAGCGCTTCATCGGCGGCTGCCAGCTGGATGATGGTGTTGTACTGCTGGATCGTGATTTCATTGGCAGTCACCGCGTCCTGCATTTCCCGCTGTGCTTCCTGCTGCAGCATATTGGCTTGATCTTCGTCGGTGACCGCTTGCAGTTGCTCGGCGTAGTCCATCTGAATCAACATGATGTCCTCATACGCGGCCACAAACTTCTCTTTCATGTCGGTGTTGACTTCAGCTGCGCTCTGCGGCACATCTGCATCCGCTGCGGCTGGCGCGGGCTGCTGTGCATGCGCCACGCTGGCGGCAAAGATGAGGGCGAACAGGGCGGGCAAGCTGAGTAATTTGTTAAGCATGTGTAGCTCCTTTGATTTCTGTAAGGTGTGACTCAGATATCGCAAGCATCGTGCCAGATGCCAGGAATGTCGAATATTCAACTAAAACAGAAGGGTAAGTTTTTATGATAGAAATAGGCAGGCGTTTGAGTGTGTCAAAATAACACATGCGTCATAATGTGATGTGCGCACGGCAACGTTTGACCGTTTTTACTCGTCAGTACCCTACTCGTCGATACCCTACTCGTCGATACCCAGGCGGCGATAGAGGGTGCGGCGGCCTATGCCCAGCGCAGCGGCGGCCTGACGCTTGTTGCCACCCAGGCGTTTGAGCACCAGCTGGATGTAGGCCAGTTCAATGTCCTGCAGCGCCGGCAAGGCCCCGGGTTCGGCGCTGCCGTGACCTGACAGGAGTTGCTGCGCGATCTTTGACGCCTCGTCACCGGTTGTTGGCGGCGCTGCCGTTTGCAGGCGCTCGGGCAGATCCTGCAGGTCAATGTCACTGCCCTGGCAGAAGGTCACCGCGCGTTCGATGGCGCTGGCCAGTTCGCGGACATTGCCGGGGTAGTCATGCGCGCGCAGGCGCGCCAGGGCAGCATCGCTGATGCCCTGAATGTCACGGTTCAATTGCAGGTTCAGGCGGCCGATAAATTGCGCCGCCAGCAGTTCAATATCATCACCGCGCTCACGCAGTGGTGGCACCTGCATGGCAAAGGTTTGCAGGCGAAAGTACAGGTCTTCGCGAAACCGGCCGTTACGTACTTCCTCGTCAAGGTCGCGGTTGGTGGCGGCGATAATACGCACATCCAGCTGCGTTTCCTGGTTGCTGCCGACCGGGCGAATTCGGCCATCTTCCAGAATGCGAAGCAGTTTGGCCTGCATTTCCATGGGCATTTCGCCAATCTCGTCAAGCAGCAGGCTGCCGCCATCGGCTTCTGCGAACAGGCCGGTACGCGCCTTGCGGGCGCCGGTAAACGCCTGTGCGGTATGGCCAAAAAGTTCACTTTCCAGCAGCGCAGGTGGAATGCCGGCGCAGTTGACTGCCACAAAAGGCCCGTTCTTGCGCGGGCTTTCTTCGTGCAGGGCGCGCGCCACCAGCTCTTTGCCGGTGCCGCTTTCGCCGGTTATCAAGACCGGGCCTTCCGCTCGGGCGACCATACGGATGATGCTGGACAGACGTTGCATGGCTGAGCTGCGCCCCAGCATGCCGTGAAAACCGCTGTCGCCAATGAGTTTACGGTAACGGGTCAGTTCCTCGTGCAACTTGCGCCGCTGGATGACCCGCTCGGCGGCAATGCGCAGATGATCAAGCTTGATCGGTTTGGTGAGAAAGTCGTCGGCGCCTTGTTTCAGCGCGTCCACTGCCTGTTCCACGGTGCCGAAGGCGGTGATTATGATAAAGCCGGGGGAATCTGCCTGCTGGTGCATCGTGGCCAGCAGTTCCAGGCCGCTGGCACCGGGCAGGCGCAAATCGCTGATAATCAGGTTGACGGCGTGGTCGGCCAGAACCGCTAGCGCTTGTTGGGTGTCACCGGCTTCCAGGGCGATGTAACCCGCGTCCTGCATCTCCTCCGTCAGCAGCTCGCGCAGCGAGCGATCGTCCTCCACAATCAGAACAATGTCCTTTTGCTGGCCCGGTTCCTGTCCCGGTTCCTGGTCCGAGTCCTGTTGTGAACCCTGGCGCAGGCCTTGTTTGTCAGAGAGCTCACCCATCCGGCAGCCTCATCACAAAACAGGCCCCACCAAGGCTACCGGGGCGATCCGGCGCGTCCAGATGAATGCTGCCGCCGTGATCCTTGATGGCGGCGTGGGCCACCGCCAGGCCGAGACCAGTGCCCTGGCCAACGGGTTTAGTGGTGAAAAAAGGATCAAAAAGTCTGGCCGCGTCATCCATGTTAATACCGTCGCCGTCGTCCTCTACGCGCAATTCGATCTTTTTGTGTCCGTCGACCGTGATTGCCTGCCAGCTGATCTGTATTTGCTGGCGGCAGGCCTGAATGGCATTGCCGATCAGGTTGCCCAGTGCCTGATCAAAGCGCAGGGGGTCAACCGAAATGCGCAGCGGTGCACCGTCAAGGCTGACGGATACAGACCTGGCCTGACGTTCGGGGGCAAGTTTGTCCAGTGCCTGCTGTACCTGCCGTTCGCAGTCCAGTTGCACACGATTGAGCGGGTTGTCACGCCCGTAATCGAGTAGCTGTTGAATGATTTTCTCCATCCGTGTCGCTTCTGTGCGGATTTGTTGCAGATTACGCCGGGTCCGCGATTCTGGCCCGGCGTGCTGCGCATCACTGTCGCGCAGTGCCTGTTGGGCTTTGCCATCCAGGGTGCTCAGTGGGCTGCCCAGTTCGTGCGCCACGCCGGCGGCGAGCCGGCCAATGGTGGCAAGTTTCTCGGACTGCTCCAGGCGCAGGCGCAGGGCCATTTCCTGCTGGCGCTGCTCGACCAGTTCTTCCTGGGATGCGTCAATTCGGTCGAGCATATTATTGATGCTCGCCGCCAGGTTTTGCATCTCCGCCGGGCCGTCATCATGCAACCGGCGCTGGCTGTCGCTGCCGTGAATCTTCTTCATGCCGTTGATCATGCGTTGCAGCGGGCCGCCCAGGGCGTGGTGGTGGCCAACAAGAACAATCATCGATAGCAGCAGGCACAAACCTGCCAGCGCGATCAGTGAGGTCTGGCGCACCGTGGCGATATAGTCACTGAAATCGCTGCCACGCCGCGTCAGTTGCAACAGACCGTTGATGCGGCCGCCGGTATCGGTGAGGGGCACAAAATAGGAGAATATTTCTTCTTCACCGGCCTGGGAGAATTCACTCAGCAGATCACCCGAGGCCGCCAGCATGGCTGCCTGATCGGTTTCCACACGTGCCGCCCGGCGCCCGCTGCGGGCGATTTCCTGGCCGCTTTCGTCGTACACATAGGCGCCGTAGATGACATCGGTATTAAACGCCGAATTCAGGGCCTGGTTGATGCTGCCGATACGGTCGCGTTCCAGTGCGTGGCTCAGTGGCAGCCGGATGGTATCGGCAATCAGCTCGATGTCTTCCTGCATGCGCTCATTGCCTTGCTGCTCAAGTAGCCGCAGCGCCCAGGAGCCGGCGATCGCCACCACCAGCACCACGGGCACCAGGACGCCAGCCAGCAGCGCCAAACGCAGTGTATACAGGCGTTGAAAACGGGGAAGCATGTTCATGCCGTAATATACTAGCAGGCGCCCGGTAAACTATCCACGACAGCAAGGCTGGCCCCTGAGGGGTGCAAAGGCTTATAATGCGCGCGCATTTTCAAGTTTCTTATTTGATTGATCAAATCAGCGCGGGATCTACCCATGACAACAGCCAACACCGATCGTCAGGCCACCGTAGAGCGCAATACCAAGGAAACCCAGATCCGCGTGAGCGTGAACCTGGATGGTAGCGGCGAACTCAAGTGCCAGACGGGCCTGCCATTTCTTGACCACATGCTGGATCAGGTGGCCCGTCATGGCCTGATAGACATGGATATTCATGCCGTAGGCGATCTCGACATTGATGCGCACCATACGGTTGAGGATCTGGGTATCACCCTGGGTCAGGCGTTTTACAAGGCGCTGGATCGCAAAGGCATTCGCCGCTACGGGCATGCCTACGTGCCGTTGGATGAAGCCTTGTCACGTGTGGTGGTGGATTTTTCCGGCCGGCCGGGTCTGGAGTTTCACGTGCCGTTTACCCGCGCCTCGGTGGGCGGTTTTGACGTTGATCTGTTTTACGAGTTCTTCCAGGGTTTTGTGAACCATGCCCTGGTGACGCTGCATATAGACAATCTGCGTGGCCGAAACAGCCATCACCAGGTTGAAACCGTGTTCAAGGCGTTTGGCCGTGCCATGCGTATGGCCATGGAAATCGATCCGCGCAGCGCTGATGTGATTCCGTCGACCAAAGGCAGTTTATAGAAAGGCAGTCTATAGAAAGGCAGTCTATAAAAAGCCAGTTTGTTAACAGCCAGCCAGTAAAGACAACAACCAGGCAGGACTCCCGGGAATTATGAACAAAGTCGCCGTCATTGACTACGGAATGGGCAATCTGCATTCCGTTTCAAAAGCCGTGGAAAGCCTGGGCAAGGATATCAGCGTCGAGGTCACCAGCGATGCCACGCGCATTCTGGCCGCAGACCGCATCATTTTCCCTGGCGTTGGCGCCATCCGTGACTGCATGGCGGAAATTCGCCGGCTGGGCGTTGATGCTATTGTCAGTGAAGCGGTGGCACGGGGCAAACCGGTGCTGGCGATTTGCGTGGGCATGCAGGCACTGATGGACAGCAGCGAAGAGAACGGCCACGTTGAATGCCTGGGTTTGTTGCCCGGTTCGGTCAAGCGCTTCGGCGGCGAACACGGCCTGCTGGATGTTGATGGCCAGCGTTTAAAAGTGCCACACATGGGCTGGAACTGTGTGCAGCAAAACCAGGGGCAGCAGAACCAGGGGCATCCGCTGTGGCACAAAATCGCGGATAACAGCCGCTTCTATTTTGTGCACAGCTATTTTGTGGCGCCAGACGATGCCACACAAGTGGCAGGTAGCACAGATTATGGCCATGCATTTGCTGCGGCCCTGAGCAAAGACTCTTTGTTTGCAGTGCAGTTTCATCCGGAAAAGAGCCAGCACGCTGGCCTGCAGTTGCTGAGCAACTTTTTACACTGGGACGGGGCTGAGACGGGGCTGAGCCGGGACGGTAAAGCCTGAGGCGGCCTGCACTGGGACGGCAAGGTCTGGAGCCGCCCTGCGTGGGTAGCATGCAATTTTCAAGTATCCGTATTTCAAGGTGTGAACAATGCTGGTAATCCCTGCAATAGATCTTAAAGATGGTCAATGCGTGCGTTTGCGCCAGGGCCGTATGGAAGACGCCACGGTATTCTCTGATGATCCGGTCAAAACCGCCGGGCACTGGCGTGAGCAGGGTGCGCGTCGGCTGCATCTGGTCGATCTGAACGGCGCCTTCGCTGGCGAACCGGTCAACGGTGCAATTGTCGAAGCCATCGCCAAGGCCTATCCGGATCTGCCCTTGCAGATTGGTGGTGGTATTCGCGATCTGGCAACCATCGAGTATTATCTGAGTGTGGGTGTGAAACACGTGATCATCGGCACGCAGGCAGTCAAGCATCCGCCGTTTGTTGCTGAAGCCTGTAAAGCCTTTCCGGGGCATATCATTGTGGGTCTTGATGCCAAAGATGGCTGGGTCGCCACCGATGGCTGGGCCGAAGTTTCCACGGTCAACGTCGTTGATCTTGCGCATCGGTTTGCGGACGATGGTGTGGAAGCGATTATCTACACCGACATCGCCCGCGATGGCATGATGCAGGGCGTCAACGTGGAAGCAACGTTGCGCCTGGCGCGCGCCTCCACGATTCCGGTGATAGCCTCCGGTGGCGTCAGCCGGATGGAAGATATCGTTGGCCTTTGCAAGGTTGCCAGCACCAATACCGGTGCCGGTATCATGGGCGCGATCACCGGGCGCGCGATTTACGAAGGTGCGCTAGACCTGGCCAAGGCGCAAGATTATTGCGACAGCTTTCTGAAGAGCGGCGGAGCGTAATATGGCACTGGCAAAACGCATCATTCCCTGCCTGGATTGCGACAAGGGCCGCGTGGTCAAGGGCGTCAAGTTTGTTGATATTCGTGATGCCGGGGATCCGGTTGAAATCGCAAAGCGCTACAGCGATGCCGGCGCCGACGAAATAACGTTTCTCGATATCACCGCCTCCAGTGAAGGGCGCGAGACGACAGTCAAGACCGTTGAGGCCATTGCCAGTCAGGTCTTCATACCGCTCACCGTGGGCGGTGGCATTCGCACGCTGAGCGATATTCGCACGATGCTGAATGCCGGTGCCGACAAGGTGGCCATCAACACCGCTGCGGTCACCAATCCTGAATTTGTCCGCGAGGCCGCGCAGCGCTTTGGCTCGCAGTGCATTGTGGTGGCCGTGGATGCCAAAAAGGTCAGTCGCGAAGGCGAGGCCAATCGTTGGGAAATCTTTACCCACGGCGGGCGCCAACCCACGGGGCTGGATGCCATTGACTGGGTCAAGCGCATGGTCAGTTATGGTGCCGGCGAGATTCTGCTGACCAGCATGGACCGGGACGGTACCAAAACCGGGTTTGATCTGGCACTGAACAGGGCGGTCAGTGATGCCGTTTATGTGCCCGTGATCGCATCGGGCGGTGTTGGCAATCTGCAACACCTGGTAGACGGTGTGCTCGACGGTGGCGCCGATGCGGTGTTGGCGGCGAGCATTTTTCACTTTGGCGAGTTCAGCATTCCGCAGGCCAAGCAGTACATGGCCGAGCGCGGCATCACCATGCGGCTGGATATTAACTGAGGCGTTGCGTAGAGTAGGGTTTTGGATTTCCGCCCGGAGGTTCTCGATGCACTACTTTGATTTACCGCTTGTTTCATCGTCCGCTTATCAGCCGGTGCGCAAAGCCTACCGTGTTGATGAAGCATCTCACGTCCACCGGCTGTGTCGGGCATTACAGGGCTCAGCGATCGCCAGGACAGATAGCCCGGCTAGTGATGATCAGGCTAGTGGTGAGCAGGCCATTCGTGAGCTGGCCATTGGTGAGCTGGCCATTCGTGAAAAGGCTATTCGTGAAAAGGCCAGTGCGCTGGTAACAACGGTGCGTGCCAACCGGGCCAGCGGCTCGGGGATTGATGCCTTGATGCAGGAATATCAGTTGTCCAGCCAGGAAGGGGTGGTGCTGATGTGCCTGGCCGAAGCGTTGCTGCGAACGCCCGATGAGGCGACGGCGGATCGCCTGATTGAGGACAAGCTGGGCAGTGGTGATTGGCAAAGCCATCTGGGGCACAGTGAATCGCTGTTTGTTAATGCCTCAACCTGGGGCCTGATGTTGTCGGGCAAGGTCATCCACCCCGGCCTGCAAGCCGAGCAGGGAAACAGTATTTTCCGGCGCCTGCTGCAGCGCTGCAGTGAACCGGTGGTGCGTCAGGCAGTGCGCCATGCCATGCGCATCATGGCCCGGCAGTTTGTCATGGGCCGCACTATTGACGAGGCAGTGGCGCGCTCGCACACGACGCCAGCCAAAAACTACCTGCATTCGTATGACATGCTTGGCGAGGCAGCGCGCACCCACGCTGACAGTCTGCGCTATCTGCAGGCGTACACCGGCGCCATACATGCCATCGGCGCGGCCGCAGCGGGCCTTGGGCCGATAAAAGCGCCGGGTATCTCAATCAAACTGTCAGCGTTGCATCCACGGTTTGAAGTGTCCCAGGCCAGGCGTGTCATGAAGGAGCTGACGCCGCGCGTGCTGGAACTTGCCAGACTGGCAAAACATTATGATATCGGTTTGACCGTGGACGCCGAGGAAGCCGACCGACTGGATCTGACACTGGCGGTTTTTGAGCAAATCGCCTTGCACGAATCGCTGGCCGGATGGCAGGGCCTGGGGCTGGCTGTGCAGGCCTATCAGAAGCGCGCTTACGATCAGATAGACTGGCTGCAAGACCTGGCCACCCGCGCCGGCCGCCGGCTGATGATCCGTCTGGTAAAGGGTGCGTACTGGGATACGGAGATCAAGCGTGCACAGGAGCACGGACTTGCCGGTTATCCGGTGTTTACCCGCAAACAGAATACCGATGTGTCGTATCTTGCCTGCGCACGTAAACTGCTTGCCTGTGGTGAGCAGCTGTATCCGCAGTTCGCCACCCACAATGCGTACACGGTTGCTGCGGTTCTGGAATACACTCAACATAACAGCAATTTTGAGTTTCAGCGCTTACACGGCATGGGCGGCCCTCTGTATGAGCAAATCGTGGGTGTCGATAACCCCGGGGCCAACAAATCAAGCGCCGATGAGTCCGGAACCGATAAGCCAGGTGTCAGGTGTCGTGTTTACGCACCGGTGGGTAGCCACGAGGATTTGCTGCCCTATCTGGTGCGTCGGTTGCTGGAAAATGGCGCCAACACCTCTTTTGTCAATCGTATCCTGGACGACAACACACCCATAACCGAGCTGGTGGCAGATCCTGTTGAGCAGGTGCTGTCGCTGTCACAGATTTCGCATCCAAAAATACCCTTGCCCGTGCAGTTGTTCGCGGATCGTCGTAATTCCCGGGGGCTGGATCTTTCCAGCTTTTCAGCGCTTGAACGACTCAGGTCGCAATGGCCGACAGCGGCGCTGGAAAAAGCGCCCGACGATTCAACCTCAGGTGACATTGACCGGGCGCTTACGGTGGCCACAAAGGCCTTTGCCGACTGGACGGCGACCGATGTCGGGTACCGGGCCAACTGTCTGGAGAATATGGCCGAGCTGCTGGAGGCACAGATGCCGCAGCTGATGGCGCTGTGCACCAAAGAGGGCGGTAAGACAGTCGCCGACGGGGTTGCCGAAGTGCGCGAAGCGGTCGACTTTTGCCGATACTATGCCGTGCGCGCGCGGCAGGATTTTTATGCCCGCAAGTTGCCGGGCCCGACCGGTGAAGACAACCACTGGCAATTGCGTGGACGCGGCGTGTTTGTCTGCATCAGCCCGTGGAATTTTCCACTGGCCATATTCCTGGGTCAGGTTACGGCGGCGTTGGTCGCGGGCAATACGGTCATTGCCAAACCGGCCGAACAGACACCACAAGTGGCGCTTGCTGCCGTTGCGCTGCTGTATCAGGCAGGCATTCCGCGCGATGTGTTGCATCTGGTTGTCGGCGGTGCGGAGGCAGGCGCACGCCTGGTCGGCGACAAACGCGTCGCAGGCGTCGCTTTCACCGGATCAACGGCTGCGGCCCACGCCATCAACCAGACGCTGGCAGCCCGCAAGGGTGCCATAGCGACCCTGATCGCTGAAACCGGCGGGCTCAACGCCATGCTGGTAGACTCCTCAGCCCTGCTCGAGCAGGTTGTCGCGGACGTCGTGCAATCGGGATTTCAAAGCGCGGGCCAACGCTGTTCGGCGCTCCGAATATTATTGGTTCAGGAAGACGTTGCTGACGACCTGATCACGCTGCTGGTCGGTGCCATGGATGAGTTAAGCATTGGTGACCCGTCCGACTTGTCGACGGATGTGGGCCCGGTGATTGATGCCGATGCGCTCGCCATGTTGACGACACATATTGAGTACCTCGACAGCAACGCCATCTTGCGCAAACGCAGCGAGTTGCCGCCGAATCTGTCAGCGGGGTGTTTCTTTGCGCCGCAACTTTACGAAATCACCCACATCAGCCAGCTGAGCGAAGAAGTGTTCGGGCCGGTGGTGCACCTGCTGCGTTATCGCGCAGGTGAGATTGACAGTCTGATTGATGCCATCAACGACACCGGTTATGGTTTGACCTTTGGCATACACAGCCGCATCGATGGCCGCGCCAGGTCTATCGCATCCCGCATAAGGGCGGGCAATGTCTATATCAATCGCAACATGATTGGCGCCGTTGTCGGGGTGCAGCCATTTGGCGGCAACGGCCTGTCAGGCACAGGGCCCAAAGCCGGCGGCCCGCTTTATCTGACGCGATTTGCCACGGAACAATCGGTCAGTATAAACACAACGGCTGCTGGCGGTAACGCCTCGCTGATGTCTATGGCGACGACCATGGTGACGACGACCACGTCTACGGATGCGTGAGCAAGACTGATGCCGGCACCAGGGTAATGTTACGTTCAGGCAATTTAACGATAGCGTGTTCCAGGTAATCCAGGGTGGCCGGATAAGGATGCCCGATGGCGACCGCGAAGCCCTGCTGCTGCGCTATATCAACGGCGCGCTGGAACTGACGGTCGATGGCTTCCGGGGTGGCTTCATTATCAAGGAAGACATGGCGCTTCAGGGCAGGTACCTGAGATTCGATGGCAATTTTTGCCGCCACACTGTTGCCCGTAGTCATACTGTCGACAAAAAACAGGCCTTGTGCTTTCAGCTCGCGCATGACCCA
>Ga0136557_1001584_pt1 | contig 14374 bp, 12 predicted proteins | sample AntRauTorckE6832_FD_104796 | JGI IMG/M metagenome (GOLD analysis project Ga0136557, IMG submission 104796) | Saline lake microbial communities from Rauer Islands, Antarctica - Metagenome Torckler E6 #832 | ecosystem: Environmental > Aquatic > Non-marine Saline and Alkaline > Saline | place...
GTAGCAATCTTTGCACTACCGGTGGTGGTGGCAGCCCAAGCAGTCGGGCTAGCTGATGACGGTTCTGGCGGCCAGTTTGGAACGCTACTGGTTGAATTGCTCGCCTTTACAAACAATATCCTCATCCCATTCATCCTCGGTATCGGTTTCTTGGTATTCGTCTGGGGTATGTTCCGGTACTTCATCGCTGGCGGTGCCAACGACGAAGCCAAAGAACAAGGTAAGAGTCTAATGGTGTACGCCATTCTCGGCTTCGTCCTTGTTATAGTGTTCTGGGGAATTGTGAACCTGGTTGCTAGCAGTACTGGGTTAGATGATCCATCTGTCGATTTTAATAAAAACGGACTCAATAATATTGACCTGACACCATAGCAAACACGAAAACTCTCGTAGAAATAAACACAACCCACCACTGGCGGGTTGTGTTTATTTCTGCCATTTGCTGATGCGGGGTGGGGTATAGTTATAACTAATGAACAGTTTTTCAAGTATAAAATATTATCTTACCTCAGCTGTATTTCTGTTGCCGGTGTTAGCAAATGCCCAGGATACGGCAACTGCTTTGGCCTACGATTTTGTGAACACATTTAATGATGTGATTTTGTTTCCCACTATCGCGTTGCTCTCAGCGCTCGCAATATTATTATTTTTATTTGGTGCCTTCCAATACGTGGTCAACGCCGCCGACCCAGCAGCCCGCCAGCAAGGCGTCAAACACATCACCTGGAGCATCGTCGGCCTAGTAGTAATGCTCAGCGCCTACACCATCCTACTGCTCTTCGCGAGCACTTTTGGATTGGATGATGAACTCAATTGTGCAAATAATCCAGGAGCATCTGGTTGTGATGGGGTTGTGATACCAGCAGGTACCTTTAATACCAACGATGGTCAGTCTGCGGGGAACAATAACAATCCATAAATATAAAAATCCCGCGGCATTGCTGTCGCGGGATTAAAGATCATTCGCTACGTTCATGTGCCTTTATTGCACGTGTAGCGCTGGAAGGTTTTTGTGTCTTTGGTATACCAGACTTTCACACCAGTTACGGTGTTTCCGTGTCGGGTAGACACTCGGTACGTCTCAGCCTGACCGTCTGGTCCGGCGCTTTGTGCTCCAGTGTCGGGATCGATCGTGAGAACGTCGATATTCTCCACTTTCACCAAGCCACTTTTGTTGGTGCTAAAGCAAGCATCGTCGCGTGCGGAGAGAAAAAGATCCTCTCCGTCCGCGAACAATGTGCCGGTGTAACACTCCACCAGACGACCTTGCGACATTGCTATCGCATGATACCCATCGCATTCCTCTGCAAATTCTGGAGCTCGGGGTGTCGGTGCAAGCACCACTGGACGATTGCTTCGCGTCTCACTTTTCTTCTTCTCAGCAGCTTCTTCTGCTTCACGTTCCGCCGGTGTTGTCGTCAGTTTGCCGACCAACCCTTGGGGGGTAAGGCCAGAAACGTCCGGAGTGTTTTCTTGGCTGTTTGGGAGTAGCGCAATGCCGTTTTTGTAGCATGCGTTATCCCCGCGTTCATCCGTGAGATGAAACGCAAAGATGTTCCCGTTTGCATCAAACGCATCGTGCCCATCCGGTACGCAATCGTGTGGAGTGAGACCGGGCACAACGATGAAGTCACCGTCGATGTTGGTCCACCCCATACCGTTTGGCTTGTTGCCGACAAAGAGACCTTGCTGGGTTGGATTTTTGAAACTATCCACCCCAAATATCAAGATTCCAAGAGCAACAACAACAACTACTGCTTTCACGGCCCAGGAAAACCAGATTGCTCCAGTCGGTTTGGAATCGTCATACCACCACCCATAGGCGGTAACCAGTAAGACTATACCGATACCGATATATTTCCAGTTGAGCTCCGGCGTACCGACTGCAAAATTGGGAAGCTGGGAAGCGATTGATTCCCAGAATCCAAGTAGCATAAACATTACAGCCGCACCAGTGATAAGTGGAGTTACCATTTTACTCTTCGTCATTTTCGCCCCTCTCTTTGCTTGTGGCATTCCTGCCTTTGTCTGTACCACCCCTATCTTTGTCAGCTAGTAGGGTGCCTAACTTGACCACTTCGCTTGTGCCTCCCGAAGATGAGACGTGGCTGATACGGAAATTAGGGTTGTCCTGTGCAGCGATGATTGACCTATCGAGATCATCGACTGGTGCCTCACCCTCGCTTCTGCCTTTGGCCAGCATTTGCTCAGAATCCGCTTGAGCCGCAGCGCTGTCGAGCATTTTTCTTGCTTCAAACGCCTCTCTCGATGCTGCGTTTGCTGCTTCTTCGACAGGTCTTGAGAACCTAACGTTACTGACAGATGCAGATATCAGTTCACAACCACACTGATCTAGTACTTCGTCGAGGCTTTGATCGACACTGAGATGGTAAACGACGCGTTTACCATCCCGCTCAGGAACAAGCTGCAACTGTTGTTCATCGGCTTCATTCTTGAGTTTCTTGCGGAATTTCTTTTTCCCTTTTTTAACTCGAGTTTTGTAGCCTTCAGAAGTTTCCTCTGAGTCACCAGGCTTGAAACCCTCGGGTCTCTCAGTGACTATCTCAATCATGGCACGACCGCCCGTATCACGAACGACACTTCCTTGGTCGAATCTTTTTGCCCGCTTGTCGTTTATGAAACTAGTGATGATAGTATGTCCCATCATCAATTTCACTAGGATAGTCTTCACCGTTGCGTTGTCACGATCGGTAAAAAAAGCAATCCCTGTCCGGAACGCAGTGCGCGTCCGTTCGGCGATAGACAATAACGGGTCACCTGAATCGAGAACCAATTTTGGATCTTTGATTTGAATCTCTATCAAAAGATTCGCTATGAGATTGGCGCCGTTTTTGGCGACGTTTATCATATCAGGTTTTTTGTCTTCTCGGTCGTCCCAGATTTGAAACGGAAGACGGCCCATGTTAACGAATCCACCAACAGCAGTGAAGGTGGTACCTTCTTCGCCTTCGCCAGGCAGTTCTTCGGTCGAACGACCGAATAGCAAGCCATTGGTGAAGTCGGGGTATAGACCCTCTTTCAAGAAAAAAGGAATCCGCATACCGAAGATGGTCAAGACAGCGACGTGGGCGTTTGGTACTCGGAAACTGCCGCCTACTTTTGGTAGAGACAGCCACAGGCTTATCAGGAGCAATCCAATCAACATGAACTGATTCAGATTAAATTGGATTTCGAACAGCCATTCTATGACCTGCACGAACAAAAAAAACGCACCGAGCCACAACATCATTTGCAGGGGTATTGCAACCAGTACATAGAGAACTCGAAACCAGATAGCATTGATGAACCTCCACGAAGGGGGGCCGGCATTTCCTATCTGAACCTCAGGTGTTTTCTTGAACCATCTACGCAGCAATTTCTTGACTGTGGTGGTTACAGCTTTGACACTTGTAGTGAAACCTTCTGTAAAGGTTGCCATGTTGTATTCCTTCCATTTTCAGTTGTTAAAGATCAGGCAAGGCCGGATCAATCTGGAGGTTTCTAGGATAGATTCCGGTAGATAGTTCGGCCTCTATTTCTACCGTAGTACAATAGCATGAAAAACTGTAAAAGTCAATAATTTTGGATGCTTTGCTAGTATGGTCGCGAGCCAGCCTGATTAACACGCATTGCGTTTTAATCGGGCTGGCGGTATGCTTTTGGGCATGCAAACTGCAGTCACATCCAGTCCTACACAAGCCCGTCCAACGCCGATCAGTCGGGTTGAAAAACGCCGCTTGGCAGAGTCTGACACCCGCCCGCGAATCACGCTGTCGTTCTATCGCTATGTGCGAATCGCAGACCCTGAAGCCTTTAAGGACCGGCTTTTGGCTGCGTGGGGTGCGTATGACTGCCTGGGGCGAATTTACGTTGCCAGTGAAGGCATCAACGCCCAAATGAACGTCCCAAAAGAACACTTCGAGGCCTTTGACGCCTGGACACAGTCACAGCCAGAGCTACAGGGTGTGCCGTATAAATTCGCGGTGGCAGAAGGGGACGCAGCCTCGTTTTATAAGCTGGCAGTTAAGGTTAAGGCAAAAATCGTCGCAGACGGGCTCGACGATAATTCTTTTGATGTAACCAATACTGGCGAGTACCTAACGGCAGCCGAGATCAATCAGTACGTCGATGATCCTGATGCGGTGCTTGTCGATATGCGTAATAGCTACGAATCCGAAGTTGGGCACTTTGAATCAGCCATTATCCCTGATGTCGAGACGTTTCGGGACGAACTCAAGGTCACCCCAGAGACGCTTAAAATTCACAAAAACAAAAAAATTGCCTTGTACTGTACCGGTGGTATTCGCTGCGAGAAGGCGAGCGCCTGGCTCAAGCACAATGGGTATGAGAACGTTAAACACCTCAAGGGTGGCATTATTGATTATGCGCACCAGGTAGAGCAGCAAGGACTCCCCAATAAATTTAAAGGCAAGAATTTTGTGTTTGATGAGCGGCTTAGCGAAGCAGTGGGGGATGAAATCATCGCCACCTGTCATCTATGTCACCAGACCAAAAGCGATACCCATTACCATTGCCCAAACCAAATTTGCTTTACTCTTTTTATCGGATGCGACGATTGTATTCAGAAAAAGGCAGGCTACTGTTCGCGTAAGTGTCAGGTGGTAGATAAGCTGCCAGTCAAGCAGAAAAAGCTACTAGCCCGCTTCTACAACCAACGTATTCGCCCCTTGCGAACGTTCAAAAAGACCCGTCTGCGCTAGATAAAACCCAACCAGTAACCAAGCGGTATCATATATGATACCGCTTGGTTGTGTTGGTAGGTTGGTTTTGATACAGCTCTAGCATTGCCTGAGGTTCTCTGCTATACTCTCGGGCACAATCTAATGCCCAGGTGGCGAAATTGGTAGACGCGCCAGTCTTAGGAACTGGTAGAGCAATCTGTGGAGGTTCAAGTCCTCTCCTGGGCACAAAGAAAATCCCCCGAAAGGGGATTTTCGTTTGCCCAGGAAGTAAAGTCCGGGGGACTTTACGGGAGGACTTGAAAAGGTTGCCAGGTACTTTTGAGTGTGCGAAAAAAGTACCGACAACCTGTACCGATCCTGTAAGGATCAAGATTCCTCTCCTCCACACAAAGAAAATCCCCGAAAGGGGATTTTTGTGTGCGGAGGAAGTAAAGTCTCACAAGTTTCCCCTGAATGCATCTTCAAGGGTCTCGGTCGTTACACGACCAGTATACCTTTTGGACAGATTGTTCCGCTTTGCTCACAATCTGACTCAAAAGCTTTTCGAGCCCTACGAAAAAGTCTCCCAGACTTTTTCTTGAAGGCGCACAAACAAAAAATCCCCTTAGGGATTCTTTTGCTGTGCGCCTTCAAGGGCTCGAACCTTGGACCGTCTCCTTAAGAGGGAGCTGCTCTACCAACTGAGCTAAAGGCGCATTGATGCAAGCAGAGTGTACAATACTCATATATGTAATACAAGTTTTCTTGTAGTATGCAACTAGCCTATTCATATATGAAATCCAGAAAAAAGACGGTGTATTATGACGGTGAATGTCCGATGTGTCAGGCATTTCAAGCCAAGGTAGGTGCGTCAAACCAAGCAGAGAAATTCACCTTCGTAGATGTAAATACACAAACATTACCGAGCGACATATCAAAAGAGCAAGCGTTGCAGCAAATGCACGTAGTTGATGCAAATGGAATTGTGTATAAAAATGCGGACTCAGTGCTCGCTGTCTTGGATGAATATAAAAGTTTGCGATGGTTAGCGCGTATTGGGCGGTTGCCGATAATAAATAGTTTTTTACGTGTTGGATACCGGTGGGTGGCTAGAAATCGTTACTCTCTATTTGGTGCAACTGCTCAGTTGTGGTGGCTAAAACTAGTTGTTATTTGCGGATTGCTATTGGGTATAACGATTGTGTTGCTCTATGGTATGCGGAGCGGTTTGTTTTGAGTTCGTGTTACTTATTTCTCTTGCTCTAGTTAATTTATGCCCGGGGCGGGAATCGAACTCTACGAGTTCAGTATACCTTTTGGATATATTTTCTTTTCAGTCAAATCTACCGCAAAAGCTTTTCGATCCCTTGGACAAAAGAATCGAGCCGAATAAATTCGACTAGATTATTTTGTGCCCGGGGCGGGAATCGAACCCGCACGGTTCGACAGTCTCCCAGACTGTCTCACCCTCACGGCAGTTTAAGTGCTGGTTTAAAAGCCTCCCAGGCTTTCTCACCTACCAATTCCACCGTCGTTTTGATTTGTGTCGGGAGCGGGAATCGAACCCGCACGAGTTTCCTCACAGCAGTTTAAGTGCTGCGTGTCTACCAATTCCACCATCCCGACATTGTGCACTCATTGGTATCAACTTGAGTCCTGGGCGGGATTCGTCCCGCTGTCGCAATGAAGCATTTCATTCTTCAGCGCAGCTGGACGCGGCTCGCTTGTTGTACTCGCTTACGCTCCGTGCAACATGCTCCGCCGTTCGACTCCCGACGAAGTGCGCGCAGGCGCACTTCTCCCAAAACTTCTTCGAAAAAGCCTTGGCTTTTTCTTGAGTCCTGGGCGGGATTCGAACTCTACGAGTTCAGTACACCTTTTGGCCAGATTTTCCTTCAATCAAATCTAGCTCAAAAGCTTTTCGACTCCTTGCAACGCTTACTCTCGTAACCTGCAAGCCCAGAACTAGAAACAATCTGACGATTGCTTCTTGAGTCCTGGGCGGGATTCGAACCCGCGCATGTCGGTTTTGCAAACCGATGCGTTAACCGCTTCGCCACCAGGACATAATTACAAACCTTTTGGTGTATAATTGAAACACTACTTTAGCATGTAACGCGCAGTTATGAAATACAATTTGATCAGAAAAGGTGCAATCTATACGTTCATTGTGGTAACGGTCGTTATGACTCTGCTTGGGGTGCTTGCTATTTGGTTCCCTGGCTTGGAAGGTATTATTGGAAAAGCGTTTGCAACGGTCCTGGTGGTTGGGCTTGGTTGTATTTTGATTGCCTACTCAGCGAGCTTATTGGCTAATGCTCCAGAAAAGCGAGAAGCTTTACCATCGTTTGCTCCGCACCCAAAGCCGGTGCCGCCGCCAGCAAATCATCTGGCAGACGGTAAGAAGTAGTGCTGTATTTATATATTAACAATCATTTTGTATGAAAGGAGGAAATTGGAGAACGAGTAAAAAAGCTCGATTATATATTATTGGAGGGTTGCTGGTTTTGGTTGCGCTCCTGGCTTTCTTTTTTGAGGGATTGCGGTGGTGGATGCTTGGAATTGGAGTAGTCTTGCTTGGTGCATTTGGTTTAGAGATGGCTAACACCGATGTCGACCTGGGAACAATGATGGAAACTGGTTCAGTATCAGAATCGCAAATTGAACGGGACGCTGAAGGGAACTTGGCGACCGATGAGGATGGAGGATTCATGACCCGCGTATTACGTGACCGACAAGGGAATGAGGTGGCCGAAGGGACGCCGGGTGCTAAGTTTAGCGACGAATACAACTGTGATGACTTTGCTACCCAACCCGAGGCCCAGACCTTCTTTGAGAATGCTGGTGGTCTCGCCAATGATGTAAACCGACTCGATGGTAACAAAGACGGCGTCGCATGCCAGGCTTTGCCAGGTGGTTCGTAGCAAGGAGCAGTAAACACAAAAACGCGGATTCATGGAAGCCGCGGTTTTTTGTACTCAATTGGAAAAATACTATATTTCCTTATTTTCTTCTGCTTGTGTCGCTTTATCTTCAGCCGCGATTGTTTTGACCAGCTCGTCCATGTGTTGACGATGCTTTTCTCCGGCGTCGTACATAAATTCAATGTGGGGGATATGCTTCATGCGGCCGTGTTTTTTAAAAAACTGACGCATGTCACTGGCAGAGCGTTTGAGGAAAATCATTGCGTCACCTTCACGACCATCTGGAATAGTAGTCACAAACACGATTGCTCGTTTCCAGTCTTTTGATAGCTCTACCCGGGTGACGGTTATGAGTGGATCAGTGTTTGCTTCGGTTTGAATAAACCGGGCGGCCAGCTCGGTAAGTATCCCGGTAAATCGTACGTGTTTGTCGGAAGCAGCCATATGATTAGGTGACGACAAGATCGTACGGCTTGAGGTAGTCACCGGCAGTTATCTCGGCTTTGGTTTCTAGTTGGAGTCCAAATTCACCTTCAGAGACTTCTTTCACATCGGACTTGGCTTGCTGGAGGTTTTTGATAGTTCCTTTCCCAATCTCAATCTCTCGACGGAGAATCTGGACTTTTTGGCCAAGTTTAATTACCCCTTCGTCGACACGACCACCCATAACATGGATGTTCTTTTGCATACTGAAGTGCTTGAGGATTTTCACTGAACCAGTGACAACTTCTTCTTTTTGGGTTGGTGTGCGATCTTTGAGCGCAGTTTGTAGCCATTCCGCTAGTTCATAGATGATGTCAAAGGTTTTGATTTCAACTCCGAGCCGCTGTGCCACATCTTCAGCTGCTCGTTCAACCTTTACATTAAAGCCAACAATAATAGCATTAGAGGTCGCTCCAACGTTTTGGACATCCAGCGTGCTGATATCACCGACGGTAGCGCCGATAGTTTTTACAATGATGCGGTCTGATTCAAATTTGTCGAGTTCGTGCTGGATAGCTTCAATGGTCCCGAGCACATCTGCCTTGATGAGGATTGGTACCACCGGTTGGTTGGGCTTGCGGTTGATAGATTGATCTACCGGTACGGCATTTGCGACTTCGGTCACGATTACCTCGGCTTCTTTCTTAGTGCTGACGGTAATAAATTCACCGCCTACTGGTGGAACATCGGTAAAGCCAACAATTCCGACCGGAGTCGAAAGTGACGCTTCGCGGATAGTTTTTCCCTCGCAGTCTTCCATGATTCGCACGGGGGAGTAGGTAGTGCCAACGACGACAAAATCACCGCTCTTGAGTGTCCCTTCAGTCACAATCAAGGTTGCGGTATTACCGCGCTTGGGGTCCATTTTACCTTCAATTACTTTCCCTTTGGCTGGAGCGTTGGTGTCACCGGTAAGGTCAGCCAGGTCAGCGGTCAGGATGACTAGGTCTAGCAAATCACTGATGCCGGTACCAGCCTTGGCAGAAATACCTACCCACGGAATATCACCACCCATACCTTCGATGTAGACTTCATTTTCGATTAGGCTCGACTGGGTTCGTTCGATGTTGGCTCCAGGCTTGTCGATTTTGTTAATCGCTACGACGTAGGGGATTTCGGCTGCTTTGATCGATTCTAGTGCCGCCAAAGTTTGTGGTTTGACGCCGTCTTCGGCCGAGACCATCAAAATCGCCACATCAGCCACATCAGCGCCGCGGAGACGCATTTTTTGGAAGGCTTCGTGCCCAGGAGTGTCGAGGAAGGTGATGGTTTCATCTGAACCTTCACTGGTTGTATGCGGCACAACGTAGGCCGACAAGTGCTGGGTGATACCACCAGTTTCGGTATCGACGACGTTGCCTTTGCGGATGGTGTCGAGCAGGGTCGACTTTCCGTGGTCGATGTGACCCATAACCACCACCACTGGCGGTCGTTTGATTACATTAGGAGCTACTGATTTTGATTTTTTTGCCATGTATTGATGCGATTAAAGAAAACGCCACAGATGCGGAGAGTCGTCAAAGCTGGTAAAGTACGGCGAGTATAGCAGAAAACGCTTGGTTTTTAAAGGGTTTGTGGTACTTTGATGCGAGGAAAAAAGGAGGTTGCTGCATGGAACTCGTTGTATGGCTACAAATATTCTCTGTGCTGTGTGTGGCTTTTGTCTACCGGTCAGCAAAAAAGCGTGGTATTGAAGTACTGCCTGCAGTTGCAGATGGTCTGTTGACGCTTTTATGTCCAGTGTATGTTGTGACACTCATTTTCATGGTTGAGATGTTTACGGCACTGCAAACGTGGTTGTGGATAGGTGTAGCGGCCACTGCGGGCGGGGCTATTTTGACAGCCAGCTTCGTCACATTTGTGTATAGATCATACTTTGATCATAATCTCGAATATCGCATCGTGAAAATTTTGACCTTGCTCTACGTGGTTGGGTCAATCGCGATGCTGGTGAAAGTTCTGGTGTTTACCGAAGCGTAATGCTTCGGTTTTTTTGTTTGGTATGGCATGATGCAACGTATGAGCAAGTCTACACGAGTGTATCTCGATTGGGCGGCAGCCACTCCATTGCTGCCCGAGGCGTATGTAGCTATGGTTCCGTATTTGGCGGGAAATTTTGGTAACCCCAGTGCTATCCACGCAGAAGGGCAGGCGAGCAGACAAGCGGTAGAAGAGGCACGTATGACCGTTGCTTCGGCCGTACAAGTACGACCAGAGTATGTCACGTGGACTAGTGGTGGCACCGAGGGTAATAATTTAGCCATTTTCGGGGTAGTGGAATCACTTGCGCAACAGGGGCGTGCGTACGAATCTATGACCGTCATCACAACCAAGATCGAACATCCATCAGTGGGAGAAGCATTTGCCGCGCTTGCGCGACGTGGGGTTACTGTGCGATACGTGCAGGTAAGTGAGGTTGGGAAAATTGATCTCGAGCATTTACGAACACTGCTAGACGAATCAGTCGTACTGTTTGCTACTGCGCTAATTAATAGCGAAATTGGCACCATTCAGCCTAGTCGCGCCATTCACAAGATCCTACATGAGGCAGAGGTCAAGTATGACACGGAGATATCCTTCCATCTCGACGCCGCCCAGGCACCGCTATGGGTGAATTGTCAGTTTGATGCTCTGGCGGTGGACTTTATATCACTTGACTCAGCCAAGTGTTGTGGTCCAAAAGGGGTAGGAGTGCTGGTGCGTGGTCGACGAACAAATATCGCACCGGTGGTGCACGGTGGTGGTCAGGAAAGTGGCTTGCGCCCAGGCACCGAGAACGTGTCAGGGATCGTCGGCGCGGCAGTAGCGATCAACGAGGCTCAGGCGAGCTGGCGCGAGCGCGCAGGACAGGTGGCGCTGGTGCGAGATCAGGCAATAAAACACATTCAAACGGAAATTCCGCAAGCCTGCGTTAACGGCGCTATTGGTGAAGACCGGGTGGCCAACAACATCAATATTTCAATCCCTGGCCTTGATACCGAATTTGCCGCTGTCGTCCTCGACAAGCACGGGTTTGCTGTCAGTACTAAATCAGCCTGTAGCGGAGCAGGCGGGGGAGCGAGCATGGTAGTACAAGAAACCACCACAGACCCCACCCGCGCCACCTCGACCCTGCGCGTAACGCTTGGGCCAGATACAACCGTCGCAAACCTGGAGTCTCTCACCGACACGCTAAAAGACCATATAGAGCAGATGAGTCAATATTGACAAAGCCCCATAAATGTTTAATGTACGCGAGTAAGTTTTTTGAAGAAGAAGGAAAGATGGAATGGCAAAATACAAGAAGAACGCAGATCTGGAGGATGAAAACCAGCGGTTGCGGCAGGAAATGGAGGACTTGGCACATCTTCTGGCTGATGCGCGAGAAGTCGCCGCGCAAACAGATAAGCAGCTGGCTCAAGCGAAGCGTGAAGAACGCAAGTTGATCGTCGAAGTGAATCGGCGCGACGCTGCATTGGATGAGTGGCGCGAGTATTTCGGCCAACTGACGGATGACAGAGAAGTTGTGCAGCGTCAGCTGGACGATGTTGGCGAAGCGTTCACCACTCTGTTTCGGGCAGAATCTGAGGCGCGGGAGGATCTGGTCAAACGGGACGAGGAGATCAGGATACTCCGCGAAATGCTAGAAAAGGCGTTCATCGGCCGCGTCGAAACAGAGGGTTCCGAAGTCCGAGTCCTGCCACCGGAGACATAAGATCCAAGCAGTCCGCAATTTGCGGACTTTTTCTTTACTCCCAGGCATTTTTGTTGCAATATAGATACATACGGAGCGTAATAGACGGCATGACTGCTTTGACTGCACAACTCACCTGACCGATAACCCAAGCTACCGTATAATGAGACTAAACATATAGAAACATGCCTGATTTTCACAATTTTACCACCAAAGCCAAAGAAGCTATTCGTAAAGCTCATGAACTCGCTATTGAGCGGGGTCAAAATCATGTCAGCCCAATCCACTTACTGACGGCGCTAGCGATGCAAGACGAGTCGGCGGTCGTGGCGATCCTTGATCGACTGGATATTGATATTATTGCCTTTACCGACTTGCTACTCGAGGCACTTGAGATGCCAGAGATGTCTAGTAATGTATCCCAAGGATATCAGCTATACCTTACACCGGAGCTCGCCAAAGCCCTCGAATTTTCGGGTAAGTTCGCTGAGACGCTGGGTGACACATACGTAGGGGTTGAGCACCTCTTTGTGGCAGCGCTAGAAAACCCTGGCCCAGCAATCGAGATCATGCAGCGTACCGGCGTTAAGAAAAAAATGGTTGAAAGTGCTATCACCGATCTTCGTGAAAACGACATCGCTGATGCTACAGCTCCCAAAACGTACCGGTCGCTCGCGAAGTACACTCGTAACCTAACCAAACTTGCGCAAGAGAACAAAATCGATCCAGTTATCGGCCGCGATGTCGAGATCCAACGGGTGGTGCAGATTCTTTCGCGTCGAACAAAGAATAATCCAGTGCTGATTGGTAACGCTGGTACTGGAAAGACTGCTATCGCTGAGGGTCTCGCCCAACAAATTGCGCTTGGACAAGTACCACAGAGTGTTAAAGAAAAAGAAATCCTTTCGCTGGACCTCGGTCTACTGATAGCTGGGACAAAGTTCCGCGGCGAGTTTGAAGAGCGCCTCAAGGCAGTGATGAAAGAAGTCGAGAGTGCTGCCGGACGAATTATCTTGTTTATTGATGAGCTCCATACAATCGTTGGCGCTGGTCAGGCTGATGGTTCGATGGATGCGAGTAACATGATCAAGCCAGCCCTTGCGCGTGGAGAAATGCGCGTTATTGGAGCTACCACATTGCAGGAATACCAAAAATACATCGAAAAAGACCCAGCTTTGACCCGTCGATTTCAGCCAGTGTATGTTAATGAACCAAACCACGAAGATGCGGTAGCGATTCTGCGTGGTCTAGCTGAAAAGTATGAACTCTTCCACGGTGTGCGCATCACCGACGACGCTATCTTGTCAGCGGTAGATTTATCGAGCCGCTATATTACCGATCGCTTTCTGCCAGATAAGGCGGTTGACCTGATCGACGAGGCGGCTTCATCACTAAAGATATCACTAGAGAACAAACCAGAGGAATTGGTCGAGACCGACCGACAGATCCGCCGACTCGAGATCGAGCGAGAGGCTCTCAATAAAGAACTTGAAATTACCTCCAACAAAGCAAAGGTAAAGGCGCGTCTGAAAGAAATCGACAAAGAGATTGGAGAATTCAAAGAAACCACAGCCAATCTCGAAACTAAATGGAATAACGAACGAGAGTCGCTCGATGAAATTGGAGTCTATAAAAAAGAACTTGAAGAACTCCGTATGGAAGCCGACAACGCCGAAGCTGCATCTGACCTGGCCAAAGCGGCTGAAATCCGCTACGGAACTATCCCTGGTATTGAAAAAGACCTAAAGGCTAGACAAAATCGTCTCAAGAAGCAGCAGCGCACTAGGCAGCTTCTTCGAGAAGAGGTAACCGAAGAAGATATCGCAACCGTGGTCGCTAAATGGACAGGTATTCCAGTATCGCGCATGCTCGAAGCAGAAGTGCAAAAACTCGCCCGCATGGACGAAGTCCTCAAAGAAAAAGTGGTCGGACAAGATCAAGCCGTTGATCTAGTGACAAACGCTATCAAACGAGCGCGTGCCGGTATTAGCGACCCTAATCGACCGATCGGTTCATTCCTATTCCTTGGTCCAACTGGGGTGGGAAAGACTGAGCTGACCAAAGCTCTGGCTGAATTCATGTTCAACGACCCCGAAGCGTTGCTGCGGATTGATATGTCAGAATACATGGAAAGTCACAGCGTGTCTAAGATGATCGGTTCGCCTCCAGGCTATGTGGGGCACGACGATCATGGTGGACTAACTGAACAAGTTCGTCGCCGTCCGTACTCAGTGATTTTGCTCGACGAAATCGAAAAAGCCAATGCTGAAGTGTTCAACATTCTCTTGCAAGTGCTCGATTCCGGCCACTTAACTGATGCGAAAGGTCGCAAAGTGAACTTCAAAAACACAGTTATCATCATGACTTCAAACATTGGTGCCGAGCACATCGACCGGATGTCGAACTTTGGATTCGCTGATGATCATGGAGACGAAGCACAATTTGTACAAGCCAAAGACAAGGTTATGGAAAGTCTCAAGTCATACTTCCGACCAGAGTTTCTCAATCGACTCGACGAAATCATCACTTTTGATCTCCTCACGCCAGAAGTGATTGCTGATATCGTTAAGATTCAAGTCCAAGACGTGATAGAGCGACTGGAAAAGAAAGAA
>Ga0136557_1001586_pt1 | contig 14316 bp, 11 predicted proteins | sample AntRauTorckE6832_FD_104796 | JGI IMG/M metagenome (GOLD analysis project Ga0136557, IMG submission 104796) | Saline lake microbial communities from Rauer Islands, Antarctica - Metagenome Torckler E6 #832 | ecosystem: Environmental > Aquatic > Non-marine Saline and Alkaline > Saline | place...
ATATCGTGCTGCATGGCATGCTCTATGGCGTTGTCGCCGCTGTCATTCATGCCCTCCATTGCCCCTTGCATCATCATGCCCATGTCCGCCATAGTCAGCATCGGTCGGCGGCGCTGCTCCGGTACGGCAGCAGACATGCCCTGGCGCGGGGCCAGTGTCCCCCGGGCATACCCGCTGCGGTCCATGGTCTCGGCGAACAGTGTGTAAGCCTGATCGTCCGGCAGCGTGACGATAACGTCGTAGGTCTCGGCCACTGCGATGCGAAGCTCATCGGTCTCCACCGGCTTGATGTTCTGACCGTCAGCATTCACCACCGTCATGGGCAGCCCTGGAATCCGAACGTCGTAAAAAGTCATCGCCGAGGCATTGACGATCCGCAGCCGCACGCGATCCCCCGGCTTGGCGAGGAAGGTCGGGTTTTCGTGCGCCGCCTTGCCGTTCATAAGATAGCTGTAAGTTGCGCCGGTAACGTCGGCGATGTCTGTCGGGTCCATCCGCATCCGGTCCCAGCGCAACCTCTTGTCGATCACCTCGCCCGGTGACTCGCCTGTCGCGTTCGCCTGGTCATTAATGTTGGCCAGGGTTGGGCGCTGGAAGTTGTAGTAGCCCTCCATGGTTTTCAGATTCCGCATGACACGGTGGGGATCATCATACGTCCAGTCCGACAAGATGATTGAATGTTCCACATCGTAAGCGACCGGATCGGACTCGGCGGGCTCCACAATGAGCTGGCCGTAGTGGCCGAGCTGTTCCTGAAAACCGGAATGGCTGTGATACCAGTAAGTGCCGTTTTGCCGCACCGGGTAGCGGTAGGTGAAGGTTTCACCTGCGGGTATGCCCGGGAAGCTTATGCCCGGCACACCGTCCATATCGAACGGCAGCAGGATGCCGTGCCAATGGATTGACGTTGACTCGGACAGACGGTTGTGAACACGAATCAGCGCTTCCTTGCCCTCGGTCATACGGATAACCGGCCCCGGAATCGAGCCGTTGATGGTGATTGCCCGGCTACGCTCGCCGCCGACCAATAAGTCGCGGCTCTCCAGGTACAGATCAATACCACCGGCGGCGGTGGCGTTCAGTTCACTGAATTCGCCTGCGCGGCTGATCTCACCACCTGTGATCGAACTCGGGTGGGTCAATGGCAGGTAACCGGCCAGGGCCGTAGAACCCGCGGTGACAAGAAAATGGCGCCGCGTCATGCCACCCGGCGGAGCAGGGCTGTCTTGATCTGTCATCAGAATCTCCTTCTGTTTAACGCTTCAAACACCGGAGCAGAATCTCGCTGCGTCTGTGTTTTAAGCCGAAATGGAGCGACATGATTTCAACTTTGAGATCTACCTCTTGGAGATCTACCTAAGGTGCAGTGTGTCAACGTACTATTCCTGCGTTCCGGAGAATTCTGGCACCAGTCTGGCGTCCGCCTCCGCCTGGTTGGTAGCCACGCCATTGGCTTTTATATCCTCGATCAGCCACGTCATCTCCCTAATTTCTCTGCGCTGCGCCCTAATGATCTCGTCCGCAAGCTCACGCACACGCGGGTCATCAATCCTCGCGCGTTCGCTGGTCAGGATAGCGATCGAGTGATGCGGAATCATGCCTTCCATATAGTCCACTGCGGTAACCGTTATCTGGCTACGTACCAGCCACACCGCAGACAGTAACAGTAGGCCAGCGCCGAGAAAGATTGTCATATTGACCTTGCTGCTCTTGTACATCCCCAGCATGAACGACAACATTATCGCCGTCATCGCGGCACCCATAATGAGCGTCATAAACAGCCGCGTTTCACTGAACCAGGCATGGCCGAGAATCTCGTAGGAATTCAAATACATTAAGAAGAACATGGCGATCATTGAGGTGGCGATCATCGCAAAGAACTTCTTGTAACTGCCGTGTGTACCTTGATTATTTTCCATGATATTGGGCTCTCCAGTGGTAGTTAGTCGATAAAAAAATAAGCCGGTACTAGAACCCGTGGGCAAAAAACATCCATATAGCCATCGCCATCATCATCAGGTTTTCAGTCAGCGAAATGAACCCAAGTGGCACATTACTGTTACCGCCAACGCAGGCGCATTTGATCTCACGTTTATCGATATAAACGGCTTTAAAAACCGACACCGCACCAATGGTACCGATAAACAGGGCCAGTGGTATCGATATCCAGTTCAGAATACCGCCCACCATCAGCAGCCCTGCGAGCCCCTCTGCGTAAGGGTAAACATAGCCGTAGGGCACCCAGCGCTTGGCCAGTAAGTCGTAGTTTAGGAACATCGTCTGGAAACTCTCGACGTCCTGTAATTTGAGCAAGGCCAGCACGACCATCGACAGGGCAATAAACCACTCCCCAGCCTGTACCGAAAAGAGACTACCGTCAATGGAATAGCTCAGTACTAGCGCGGTTAATGCCGTCAGCGAAAACAGCACTGCCACGGGCCGATACGTGGTTGCATCGGGGTCTTTGACCGGTTTTCCAAGATGTTTGCGGACCGCTTCGTAGCCACCAATGCGCTCACCGTCAATAAACGTTTGCGGTGTGGTTTTTACGTCATGCTCTGCTTTAAAGGCATCAATCTGCTGCTGCGAGGTAAGGTGGTGGTCTTCTACCTTGTATCCCTCTCGGTGCAGCAGGTCGACTGTTTTTAAGCCGAAGGGGCAGGTATGTGAGTCGGTCATCATGCGGTGGACAACGGCTTGTTTTTGAGTCGTCATGAAAACTCCAGACTATGATTGATGATTCTTGATGATAAACCCTGTACCTTGGTACGGAGTCAAGGCGCGAATATTGAGGTAAAAACCATCATGGACGAGCATAGCAACGAAGTCAACATAGGGAAGCTCGCAAGCCACGCCAGGGTCGGCGTCGAAACCGTGCGTTATTACCAGCGCAGCGGGCTGCTCGAGGTACCGTCGCCACAAGGTAAAGTGCGCTATTACGGCGGTGAACATCTTCGCCGGCTGACCTTCATTAAAAAAGCGAAGCTGGCTGGTTTCACGCTCAAAGAAATCGGTCAACTGCTGGATTTTGATGCGCGTGCCGAACGCAGCCAGGTACGCGCCCTGGCAGAACAGCGCCTGGCTCAGATCGACCAGCAACTGGAGACGCTGATGACGGCGCGCAGTTCGCTGACAAAACTGGTGATAGCCTGCGGCAGCGGCGAGTCGGGCCCTTGCCCAATCCTCGAAGCGTTCGAATCCGATGATTCAATCATAGATAAGTAGCGCAGGTTTATCAGCAAGAACCCGGTTCGGTATCAATGTAATGAAGCAATATAGGCGTTATCGCACCCGTATAATCGCGACGTTTGCGGGCCTCGGACCTGGGCTGCTCCGGACCGCGGTTTAAGCAACGGGAATCGTGTGTGCAAACACATTGGCAAAAAAATCGCCGTCCAGTGGTTCCGGCCGTCCATGCTTGCTGGGTGACTATTGTTGTTGGACCGAATAAAGGTGCCGATAGCATCCGTGCTTTCTTGTTGTTTGCCGGTTTTGTTTCGGGTATAAAACGCCGACAGTTGCTGATGTAACGCGCGCGGTAGTAACAGCTTTTTAAAGCCTTACCGGGTAAAGGCGGGAATTCTTCGGTTGGCTGGTGGTTTATAGAGTGTTTTTAACTCGCCGCGGCTGTCGGCATAGGTGTCGTATTCCTTGGTGTTTGGCTCAAAACAATCGGTATGGGTCTTAAATTCATTGCCCACTTGATAATACTGTCCTTCAATACCTTCCGTGCGTTCCGGTTCAAACCCCATGTAGTCGGCAATCCGGCGGTCAAGGTCCTGAATGAATTCATCGGCGTTGACGCTTAATTCGCAAGTTTTGCTGGTGCGGAAATATTGATCGGCTGCCAGTGGCACGGTAATCGTTGATGGGCGGCAAGATTTTTGAACGCGCTGCACGACTTGATCGCACTCTTCACTGGAGAGGAAATCGTCCAGCAGGTAGAGGTGAGCCTTATCCGTTTGGACCCGGGCGGCGCCGGGTAAATGAACATGGTCCAGTGCCTGAAACGCTTGCAGTTGTTCGTCATTGGTCGATTGAATCGCGGGCTCTTCCGCTAATTTTGCGTTCATTAGCACGATCAATTCCGGCGATTGGGGCAGATGTTTCAGTTCCGAGACGATCAAAAGCGGGTAAAAATCGTTCTCAAGTAAAATTTCGCCATGCCGTCTTTATCGCAGCCGCGCGCGACATTGGTTTCAATCCATTCTTGCCAACTCGGATCGAACTGTTTCTTCACAAACCTGCTTCTGTGGCAAACCGGCTTTTATGAAGCAGCTGGTTGCCAGAAATGAATGGTGATGTTTGTTGTAGGCTCTCAACCCGGCCTGGCGCCAACGTTTGTTGTGGATTGACCACGGCAGCAAGAAGAATAAACGCCATTTTTCCCGAATTCAACTGCCCAGTTTAGTTGAGCTTTTCGACCCTCCACCGAACGCCTTGGTCAGTGCGCCTCGGGCTGGAATTAGTCAACGGTTCAGGCTAAGCTTGCTGCTGTGTGTCTCTGTTCAATACACCGAGCATCCATCGCGCGGGGCACACAAGACGCCGCGCTAACCCGCGCGATAATAATAATCTAATGAGACGCCGCCATGTTAACTATCACAGCCGAAGAAGCCACCAAAGACTACGATGTCATTATTGTCGGTTCCGGCGCCGGTGGTGGCCAGATGGCGTTTACGCTCACCCTGGCGAGCATCAAATGCCTGATGCTGGAGGCGGGTCGCGTGTATGACCCGGTGGTTGAAACGCCGATGTTTCAGCGCCGGGATCAGGCACCGCTGCTGGGCAATTCTACACCGGACAAGGAATTCGGTTTCCACGATGCCACCATCGACGGCGGTTGGCAAATGGAGGCGGAACCATACACGCAGGCAAGTGACAAGCCCGAGGAACAGTTCTGGTGGTGGCGAGCGCGTATGCTCGGCGGGCGCACCAACCACTGGGGCCGTATTTCGCTGCGCAACGGGCCCTACGATTTCAAACCAAAATCACGCGACGGCCTCGGCCTTGACTGGCCAATCGATTACCATGAGATTGAAGCGTATTACACCCGGGTGGAGCAGCTCATCGGTGTTTACGGGTCCAATGAAGGCCTGGAAAACACCCCAGACTCACCCGATGGCGTCCTGCAGCCACCACCCAAGGGTCGCGCTGGCGAGCTGTTGGCGCAGAAACACGGCAAGACCCTGGGCATTCCCATCATTCCCATACACCGGGCTGTGCTGACACAGAAGCTGGATGCCGACCGGCTGCCGGCAAAACTCTTCCCCGGCAACGCCTGGGCACAGAAAATTGTGGGCGATTCCATGCGAGCGCGGGCCGCCTGTTTTTGGGCGACGCCTTGCGGACGTGGTTGTTCCACCGGGGCCAACTATCAGAGCACAACGGTCCACCTGCCACCCGCACTGGCGACGGGTAATCTTGATATTGTTGCCAACGCGCATGTGCGTGAAGTATTGCTGGGAGCGGACGGCAAAGCCAGTGGCGTGTTGTTTATTGACAAGACTACCGGCAAGGATGTGCAGGTGAATGCCAAAGCGGTCGTGCTCGCCGCCAGCAGCGGTGAAACCGTGCGTATCATGCTCAACTCCAAAAGCACGTTGTTTCCCGACGGTATTGCCAACGGCTCTGGCCTGGTCGGCAAATACATCATGGATACGGTTGGCACCAGCCTGCAGGGCCAGATTCCCGCGCTGGAGAATCTGCCGCCATACAACGAAGACGGGGCGGGTGGCTCACATTTCTACGCACCCTGGTGGCTGTACAGGCAAGCAGAAAAACTGGGCTTCCCGCGTGGTTACCACATTGAGATGGGCGCCACCCGTGGCATGCCCGGTGGCGGCAATCCACTACCAGACGATCTCGGGGCCGGTGCCTATGGCGCCAGGTATAAACAGGAAGCACGGCGCTACTACGGTTCGTTTATGGGGTTTGCCTGTCGCGGCGAGATGATTCCCAACGACAATTGTTTCGCTGAACTTGATGACACGGTGAAGGATAAGTGGGGCGTACCGGTGCTCAAGTGGCACTGGAAATGGGCTGAACACGAACAGCGTATGTGCGACCACGCCGAACAGACGTTCAGAGAACTTATTGAAACCATGGGCGGCACGGTTCGCTCAGCGACCACCGGCCGCAACCGCATCGACCCGGGTGGAAAAATCATCCATGAGGTGGGCGGTGCAATCATGGGCAGCGATCGAAGCACATCGGTGTGCAACGGATACAATCAGACCTGGGAGGTGAAGAACCTGTTTCTGGTGGATGGTACGCCGTTCCCGTCGAACGCAGACAAGAATCCGACACTCACCATCATGGCGCTGGCGTGGCGCGCTGGTGATTATCTGGTCGACCAATCGAATAAGGGGCTACTTTAATGTCGCATGACTTTCAGGAACCAGAATCTCTCAGTGCAACTCCCATCATCGTTAACCAGGCGCCACGGTTGCCACGGCGCACCGTCGTCAAATGGTTCGTTGCGGTTGCCGCCACCCTGCAACTGGGCGATGCCCATGTGTTTGGTGCTGAACCGGTGCCAGGTGTCCCGCCAGTGTTGGCCACCGGTTATGGCAGCGATCCACTGCTCAATCGCACCTACAACCCGGGTGACAGTTGGCCATTAACCCTGAGCCGAATCCAGCGTGTAGCCGCCATCGCATTGGCAGACGTTATCCTGCCCGCCGACAATCTTGGCCCCGCTGCCAGCGAGGTACGCGTTATCGACTTCGTTGATGAATGGGTCAGTGCCCCGTACCCGGCGCAGTTGCTTGATCGCAACATCGTGCTGCCCGGACTCGATTGGTTGGACGCAGAAGCTACCGGGAGATTCGGTCGCGTGTTCGCCGCACTGGCGCTGGAACAGCAGCAGACCATCTGCGACGACATCTGTTTCGAGCAACGCGCGACAGACGAATTCAAAGCCGGCGCCAGGTTCTTCAGCAGGTTTCGCTCACTCTGCGCGGCCGCATACTACGCAACGCCGGAAGGCTGGGAAGCGATCGGTTATGTGGGGAATCAGCCGTCATTAACGTATGATGGGCCGCCCGACGAGGTATTGACCAGGCTGGGGGTGGAGCAGACGGTTATGCATCGGTGATCAGGTTTAGACGCAAGGCACTCTTAACCAGCCTACCTGGCTGCAAAGGCCGCCAAATGGTCACTAAGATCCAGCAGGACAAGGTTGGAATCCTGAAGCGAGCTGACAGCCATAAGGTCGTGGCTGGATAGCGGCTCCGAGGCAGTCACTTTTGTAGATCGAAATAGTTAACCTGTCAGTCCTGCGCTGTGTGCTGTGTTAGAATCGCGCCCTTTTCGACAAGCGGACACACGGCTCCCATGACTATACCCGAGAATCGTCCACCCATACTGCTTCTGATACCCATCAGCATGCTCTGTACCCTTGTGGCTGTGGTTTTTGGCCGCCTGGCCTATGGTCTGGTGCTGCCGGCGATGCGAGAAAGCCTGGACATGAGCTATGCCCAGGCTGCTAACCTGGGCACCGTGACCGCGCTCGGTTACCTGGTGTTACTTTTGTATGCGGGGGTGTTCGCTGGCCGGTACGGCGGCAAAAAAGCCATTGTACTGGGTTTGTTGCTGGCCACGTCGGGTTTTGTGGGGCTGAGTTTTTCCTCTTCCTACCCGTTGCTGCTACTCTGCATGACCCTGATGGGCTTTGGCACAGCGTTTACGTTCACGCCACTGGTGTCCCTGCTGGGCGCCTGGTACCCGGAACGCCGGGGCATGGTGATTGGTTTTGCGGGCAGCGGGGTGGGTATTGGTATCCTCTTCGCCGGTGCGTTGATACCGGCATTGATTGAAGGCGGTGATGAGGAGAGTTGGCGCCTGGTCTGGGCAATATTTGCGGCCATCGGCGTGTTCACCGTCGTCCTGGTGGCGCTGGTGCTGCGCAACCCGCCGACCGGTGATGAGCAGGTTTCCATGCGCCGTGGACTGGCGACCGTCTACCGTAACCCCCACGTGATGCGTATGGCCTGGATTTATGGCGTGGTGGGTGTCACTTATATCGTCCAGGTATTGTTCATGTACAGTTTCGCCCTGGATGCCGGGGTGACAGCAGTGACCGCAGGGCGGCTGGTAGCGGTTATGGGCTTCATGTCCATATTCTCCGGCCCGGCCTGGGGCGCAGTTGCTGATCGCCTGGGTCATGCCCGGGCATTGACCTTCTGTATGCTTGTATCGATGTGCGCCACTTTGCTGCCGGTATTATGGCCAACACTGCTGTCTTTCAGTATTCATTTTGTGGTGGTCGGCCTTTCGGTCAGTGGCCTGTTTACATCGGTGCTTGCCGCCGCAACGGCGACTGTCAAGCCACAGCACGCAGCGATGGCGGTAAGTTTTGTCACCGTATTCTTTGCCCTCGGGCAACTGGTCGGGCCCGCTCTGGCAGGTCCGTTGATCGACTGGCAGCAGGATTTTCGCCTGACTTTTGCTGTCAGCGCCATGTTGATGTTTTTGGGCGCCCTGGCCAGTCGCAGTAGTGACAAATTGACTGGGCATTGAAAGCGGGATGCACCAATATACTTCGCCAGTAAAGTTGGCCGGGTAACGTAGTAATGACATTGATGAACCGTTTTTAGGGGTAACCATGAGTGATAACGACGTAATATTTGGTGAAGGCCGCGTCAGTATTGAAGATGTTGTCGATATCGCTTTCGCTAAAAAACAAGTGGCTTTGAGTGACAACGAGATATTTACTGGCCGTATTGATCGCGGAGTGCAATTTCTTGAGCGCTTGCTCGAAGAAGAGGGCGTAATTTATGGCGTTACTACTGGCTACGGCGATTCCTGTACAGTTTCTATTCCACCGCATCTGGTTGAAGAGTTGCCAGTGCAATTATCGCGCTTTCATGGCTGTGGTTTAGGCGATGTGCTCTCCGTAGAGCAAAGCCGTGCTGTGCTGGCAGTGAGGTTGACGTCTTTAACTCAGGGTTATTCGGGCGTTACTCATGATTTGTTAGCGCAAATTAAATGCTTCATAAATCAGAACATAATTCCGGTTATTCCCGAAGAAGGTTCTGTCGGTGCCAGCGGTGATTTGACGCCGCTATCGTATTTGGCAGCAACCTTGATGGGCGAGCGTGAAGTCTTTTTTAACGGCGAGCGATTAGCCGCCGCAAAGGTGTTAAAACAGCAGGGTATTAAGCCGATAAAATTGCGACCCAAAGAGGGACTGGCGCTAATGAACGGCACTGCAGTCATGACAGCTTTGGCATGTCTGGCATTTAAACGGGCGGAATATTTAGTACAGCTGTGCTCCAGAATCACCTCAATGATGAGTATTGCCTTGATGGGTAACAGTAATCATTTTAATGAAAAATTATTTTCGGTAAAACCACATCCAGGGCAAATCAATATTGCTGAATGGATTCGATCCGATTTAAACGTTACGGATATTCCACGCAACTCAAGCCGCCTGCAGGATCGTTATTCTATTCGCTGCGCGCCGCATATTATTGGCGTGTTGGCAGACTCCTTGCCCTGGATGAGAAGTTTTATTGAGAACGAACTCAACAGCGCTAACGATAACCCGATTATCGATGGTGATGGTGAGCATGTGTTACATGGCGGGCATTTCTACGGTGGCCACATTGCTTTTGTCATGGACTCACTCAAGAACTGTGTTGCCAACCTTGCTGATCTACTGGATCGCCAAATGGCGTTGCTGATGGACCCGAAATTTAATCATGGTTTACCGGCCAATTTAACCGGAGCCACGGCTGACCGGATAATGATCAACCATGGTTTTAAAGCGGTGCAGATTGGCACCTCCGCATGGACGGCCGAAGCGCTTAAGCTCACCATGCCGGCGAGCGTTTTTTCACGCTCTACCGAATGCCATAATCAGGACAAGGTCAGTATGGGAACCATTGCGGCCCGGGATTGTCTGCGCGTGTTGCAGCTAACCGAGCAAGTGGCAGCTGCGGCGCTGATGGCGTCGGCTCAAGGTATTGAGCTGCGTAAACGCCAGGGTGATGTGTCAGATGATTTACTGACGAACAATATACTGACAACCAAGGCAGAAGTGTTTGAGCATTTTGAGTTCTTGCAGGAAGACAGGCCGCTTGAGCAAACGCTGCGAAACTTTGTTAACCTGACTCAGCAAAGCCATTGGTCGCTTTACGCAGACCAGGCTGCACCTCGGTGAGCGGTGTTATCCACAGCCCTGAGTTTTCAGGCGTTCAGGGTACGTCGGCACGTTGAGCTTCCCGAATGACCTGGGCGCCATCTTCAGCCAGCAGAAACCCCTGCGACACAAGCTCGTTGACATTGGCGATGACAGCGCTCACATAGGCGCTGTGGGTGGGGTATAGCTGCTGGAGCTTTTCACCGCTAAAGGGTAATTCATGGCCGGCAATACGGCAGAAGGACTCGCCGGTAGAGTTCCCGTTCCAGGTACTGGTAGGCACATCCACATAGGGTGAGCGTAAACCACCGGTCACATTACCGTGTTCATCCAGCACCGGCTGCCCGTCGACCACTTGAATCAATTCAGCTCGCGGTGGTGCGATATCATTGCGGGCCCACTGATCTAACCAGACCAGAGCCGCATTGAATGCCAGTCGGTTCGGGAAGCGGCTGCGTGGCCCTTCATTACAGGCCAGTGGCGGCACTGCCCGGCCCGCCTGCAACAGATCCTGCGGCTTTGGTCCCCAATAGAGCTCGTCAGGTGAAGCATGGCCGGCGCCCGCTATTTCATAACGCCGGAATTGATTGCCCGGGGCATCACTGTCTGCTTGCCGGCTGCCAATACCATACAGATAGTCAGACTGGCTCATGACATGAATCACAGGTACGCCGGCATTTTTAATGGGCCGGCGGGGATCATCCCTGGCTATTCTGGGCGCGCATTGATTGATTGATGACGGGCCGCTGGACACAGCGACCAGGTAGCCGTCAAACGGAGACTCGCCCCTTGCCTTGATCACTTCGGGATGAATGGCGTTGATATAGGTGTAAAGAAAGCTGCCGGTCTGCGAATAACCCCAGGCGTAGAGCATCTGTGCAGCGCTTGCCGCTGTGTCATAACGAAACGGGTTGGCGTTGTCGGCGCTGCGCAGCCAGGCGGCAACCTGCGTGTGGACATCCCAGATCAGCCCGTTCTCGTTGGCTTGCGTGGTATCTCCGCCAACCTCACAGTTCAGTGGGTCGGTGGCAGCCAGCGGGTTCGCCCAGGATAAAGCGGCGTACCGCTCGCCGTCGAATTGTTGTAGCGTGTTCATGGCAATTGGCTTGGCCGTTATGCCTACCCAGGCATCGCCGTTTCGCAACATCTGGGTATGGGACATGGCCCAGCCGATATTGAGATCAAACAGGTTGGACGGGTTAAGCATTTCCACCACGATATTGCCACTGAAGCGGGCGGCGTCTGCCGGGCGTCGAATCAACAGGCGCGTTGTGTAGGGGACATCGGCTGTGCGAACCGCCAGCGTGCCGCGCTCTGGCCAATCGTAAACATTGGCCAGGCCGCTGATAAAAAACTCTTCTTCGATGTACCCCAGTTCCGCCATATTTTGTGGCTGCAAGGTATGGGCAGCTGCGCCAAAGGGATGAGATCGGGCAGTAACCGGCACCGGACCGGTAACCTGCGGTAAGGCTGCGGCGTCGTTTGTGTGGCTTTCAGAATGATTTTCGGAGTGGTTTTCAGAGCGGTTTTCAGAGCGGTTTTCAGATCGGTTTTCAGATCGGTTTTCAGAAGAGCATGGCGGCTGGGAGTGCAGTGTTGCAGAGTACAGTGCCAGCCAGAGCAAGCCTGCCAGGCATAAAAAACGCCGCACAGTTGCAGTGATTCCGGACCTGGATAGTTCACTTGCAGTTGACTGTAACAATCCCATGCGCGTCTCTCCGATCGATTTTTGTTATTGGTCCTGTTTGTTATTGGTCCTGCCAGCTCAGCAGCTAAAGTAAGCTTAAGTTGCTTGCGGGCAAAAAACAAACTGTTTTTCCGGCGCTGACCAGGCCTGGCAGTACCCTTGCTTTACATTGATCTCCTGCAAAGATACATTCTGTACTGCCCGTACACGCTATTCCTCGGGTCATAATAATGACTAACTGGAGATCCGCTATGTATAACGCCAAGCTTCCCCTGGTCGCATCCAGCGTCGTTGGTTTATCGTTTGCCATCGGCTGCACGTTGACCTGGGCGCAGGCAGAGGAGCGCCCTGATCTCAACGGTCTGTGGACCAATGCAGCGTTGACCCGGCTGGCACGTCCGGACAACGTAAGCTCACTTATCGTCACGGCGGCCCAGGCGCAGCAAATCGCCGCCAATACCAGCGTAGCCGGTTTGCCTGCGGGCGAATTTGAAGCGGCGGTCAGCGCTGACGCAACCGCTGTGCCGGTGGCGGGCAGCGACGACTTTGGGCTGCGTGCCTATAATGACTTCTGGATTGACCCGGGTTCCTCCCTGGCGCGAGTCAAGGGGGAGTTTCGCAGTTCCTATATCATTGAACCAGAAAACGGCCAGATTCCCCACCTGGACACACCACGCGCTGATTTTCAGCGCCGTAACTTTGGCGTCCGTTATGCCACCGGCGTCGGCGATATGTCCGGTCCGGAAGCCATGCCATTGGCAGAGCGTTGTCTGCTTGGTTTTGGCAACACCGCCGGACCCGGCATGATGGGCACCTTGTACAACAGTACCTATCGCTTTGTGCAGACGGCTGATTATGTGGTGATCGAGGTCGAGATGGTTCACGACGCCCGCATCATTCCGCTCTACGCTGATGCAGAAGCTGCCCGGGCCGACCTGCGGCCGGCCGTCTGGCAGCAATGGTTTGGCGACTCACGAGGCTGGTATGAAGACGGTGCGCTGATCGTGGAAACCGTTAACATCAACCCGGTACAGATGGAGCAAAGTTCGGTACCGATCACCAGAACCGGCAGGATTATCGAACGCTTCAGTCGCTACTCCGACACAGAAATCGTCTACCAATTTACGGTGGATGACAACAATCTGTACGCCCGGCCCTGGACCGCCGAACTGAGTTTTCACGCCACCGATGGGCCGATGTACGAGTACGCCTGCCACGAGGGCAACTACGCCATGCCGGGCATACTGGCAGGCGCTCGGCGTCAGGAAGCTGAAGAGGCCGCCCAGCCTTGAGTGGCAGATCGCTTGCTGTTACCGATTGCAATCGGGCCGGTGCCCAGCGGCGCGGGCGCTTTCATAAGACGCTGTGGCCCCGACCATACGACGTTCGAGCTCCTGGATGCGATTCTGGGGCGAGGGGTGAGTGGAGGTGAAGTCGGATGTTCCACCGCCGCTCAGACGCTCCATATTGCGCCACAGCATGACGCTTTGACGCGGATCAAACCCGGCCCTGGCCATGTAGTCCAGCCCCAGGCGGTCGCCTTCTGATTCGTCGGCGCGGGAAAACGGCAGGGTCAGCAGCAGGTCAGCGCCCATACCGATGAGCTGCGGGTCCATGCCCGTACCCTGGGCCAATACTGACACCCCTAGCTGGGTTGCGAGTTGGGTGGAAACCCGCGCGGCGGAGTGCCGGGCGGTTACGTGAGCGATCTCGTGACCGATCACGGTGGCCAGCTGGTGCTGGTTCTCGGCCACATCAAGCAGACCCGTAAACACCCCGATCTTGCCGCCGGGCAGGGCGAAGGCATTGGCAGCTTCATCCTCAAAGACGACCAATTCCCAGGCATATCCTCCTTCGATGATGGGTATAAACGCTTCGGCGACACAGTTGACATAACGAACGGTGGCCGCGTCGCGGGAGACGGTCAGATCATTTTTCATCTGGTTGAACGCTTCAGAACCCATTTCTGCCATCTGCGCTTCGGAAACCAGCATGACCTGTGATCGGCCGGTCGGCGACGTGACGCAGGCGGTCAGCGCCAGCGTTGCGACGCTGGCGAAAGCGCCAATAATCCTGAGCAGTGTCATTGTGCGATTTTCCCTTTTAACCAATAGGTACCAACATTATGGCTATGGCGCCACCCGGCCGATCCGTGAACTGGCTCCAGACAGCCAGTATGCACGATTGGCCGTGAAAAGATGCAGGGAAATGTCAGGCTGTACGTGCGGCGGTGTCTTTTTCGGTGTCACTGTCCCACTGCAGTAAGTCGTAAAGCACGGGCGTGAGGAAAAGCGTTAGCATTGATGCCGTCAGAAAACCGCCGACAAGGCGCTGGTCAGGATTTTCATCTCTGCCCGCAGGTCAAAACTGCGCGTACCGAGATTTATTTTCGGAGCGCGGACTGTCACATTGGCTTCAAACGTTTCACCGGGATAGGCGGGTGTGGTGACCAGCCAGAGTTGGTCGAGTGCGACTCTGCCAT
>Ga0136557_1001590_pt1 | contig 14283 bp, 10 predicted proteins | sample AntRauTorckE6832_FD_104796 | JGI IMG/M metagenome (GOLD analysis project Ga0136557, IMG submission 104796) | Saline lake microbial communities from Rauer Islands, Antarctica - Metagenome Torckler E6 #832 | ecosystem: Environmental > Aquatic > Non-marine Saline and Alkaline > Saline | place...
ATGCTTCCCTTTTTTTGTTATGCTTTATGGCCACTTTTTGCCCGGATCGGGCTATGCTCAGGTTAGACTATGTCTTGGGTGGGCCATGTCTTGGGTGGGCCATGTCTTGGGTGGGCTATGTCTTGGGTGGACCGTGATAACACCTTGCTGCGGCTGAGTGGCTGGTGTAAGACAAATATCCGCCTGACAATAAATAACAAACGGCACTACCATGAAAAAATTCTTGTTACCAGGCTGCTTAAAAGTACTGATTCTGTTCACCGGCATCGTCAGCACGGCGTCGGCGTTGCCGCGCGCAGAGCCCGAGGAACTCGGGTTTTCCCCTGCACGGCTGGCGTTTATTACCGATACCTTGAAGCACTATGTGGATGCCGGCCATATACCGGGCCTGGTTGTCGGCATTTCCCGGCACGGCCAAATCGTTTATCTGGAAGGCCTGGGCTGGCAGGACCTGGAGCAGCAGATTCCCATGCGCACCGATGCCATGTTCGAAATCCGCTCAATGAGTAAACCCATCGTCTCGTTGGCAATTATGCAACTGATTGAGAGTGGTCAGTTGCATCTGGATGATCCGCTGGCACGTTATATCCCGGCATTTGCCGACATGTCGGTGTTTGAAAATCCTGCTGACAGCAATGGCCCAATCCGGCCGGCATCCCGACAAGCGACGATTGCAGATCTGTTATTGCATATCAGTGGCTTGAGTCATCGCAACAGTGCTTTGTATCGCAGCGGGGCTGTGCGTTCGCGTGCGGACACGCTGGCGCAGCTGGTCGAGAAAGTCGCGCAGATGCCCCTGGTTGCTGATCCGGGAGCGCTGTGGAATTACAGCATTGCGACAACTGTCCTGGGTCGGGTCGTGGAAATAGTCTCCGGGCAAGCGCTGGACGATTATCTGCAATCATCAATACTGACGCCGCTGAATATGGTTGACACCGGGTTCTTTGTGCCAGCGGAAAAACACGCGCAACGGGTTCAGGTTTATCGCTTGAGCCCCGACGGTATGCAGCGCGAGCCTGATATGCCAATACCCATTACGCAGGACCCGCCCTTGCTTGAGGGTGCGGCGGGCATGGTCAGTACCGTTCCGGATTATTTGCGCTTTCTGCAGGCGTTTATGAACCGGGGCGAGCTGGGCGGGCAGCGGGTACTGAGCGAGACCGGTGTTGAATTGATGACAACTAATCAGTTACCTGATGAGCTGCTGCCGATTGCACTCAATCCGCAAAGCCCAATGCGTGATCTGGGCTGGGGATATGGATTCAGTGTGGTTATTGATGAAACCGAAAGCGGTTTTGCGCGCAACAACGGTGAATTTGGATGGAACGGCTCGCTGGGTACGTTCTCCTGGGCTGACTCTGAAACCGGCACGGTGGTAGTTTTAATGATGCAAATACAGCCGTCCGGTGCTTATAATTTGTCTGCACTGTTCAAAGCATTGGTGTCCCAGTCGATGATCCGTTAACGTTCAGGAATTGGTTGTACGGTCAAGTGGACGATAGGGCAGTCATTGCTTCTCCTTTAAAATGCCGTGATCGGTCCAGTAAGTTCCCTGCCGGGCGTTCTCCAGCCGCAGGGCTTTGTTTGCTTTTACCGTGGCCGGATCCTTGTAACCGCGTTTGTGATCAAGGTGAATGACAATGGCGTTGTAGCGCACGTGTTTGGGTTTGATACCCAGATTGATCAGGCGCACGCCGAATTCGCGATCCAGCCCGCCCCAGGCCATGCGTTCGTCAAAGCCATTTATGGCGAGCACGTCCTGGTGCCACGCCGAGCCATTGGAACCCTTGAAATTGCAGCGCGTCGGGGTCAAACGATTTAGCCATTTGGCCAGCACCGGACCGGCGGTCAGTTTGCTGTTCCGGTAGCTTGCCGGCAAGCCACGTTGTTTCAGCCATGACAGTTCAAAACAGTGGCCGCTGAGCACATCATCGCGGCTGATCTCGCTACTGGTGCGCATGGGGAGCTTGTGATAACCGCCGGAGAGGTAACGGCCTGGTTCGGCCTCCCGGGCATGTACAGCGAGAAAGTCACGTCTTGGAATGCAATCGCCGTCAGAGAAAACCAGGTACTCACCGTCGGCACTGGCAATGGCTTTATTGAGGATGGCGCACTTGCGGAAACCTTCATCGTGCTGCCATACGTGCTTGATATCAAGGCCCGTTTCGTTGCGAAGGCGGTCGAGCAATGCCCGGGTGTCCGGACCTGAACCGTCATCGCCGATAATCAGCTCAAAGTCCTTGTGATCCTGCACACTGTAACCCCAAACAACTTTTTCCAGCCATGCCGGTGAATTGTAAGTCGTGACAATGACAGACAGTTTCATGAGGTGGCTCTTTCAGGTTCAGATTCAGGTGCAGTCCCAGCGTCGCTCGTTGCCGCGTTGGGCTGCAACAGAAACACGGAATTCATACGGTTGTTCAGTATACGCTGGTATCCACGCTGGTTCAGCAGGGCGAAGACATCTTCTTGCCAAAGATGCGGTGAATTCTCGATGATGATGAGTGTTGCCAGCAGCGCCTGTGGTGCGCCGCGCAAGTAGGGCCCCATGGCCTTGTCTTCGGCGCCCTCGATATCAATTTTGAGCACATCAATCCGGTTGATCTGATTTTCCTGCAGGACGTCAAGCAGAGGTTTACAACGGATGATAACGTCGGTCCTGCGCGGGTCGGTATGGTTCAGGCGGGAGCGATTGGTGTCACTGATGCTGCTGGCGCCCAGATTGCTGCTGTCCAGTTGCAGCACGAACTCACGTTCAGTGTCCGCGATACCAATATCCAGCACGGACAAAGAAGACTCATTGGCCAGTGTTGTGTTGGCAGCGGTGTTGAACAGCAGGCGCTGCCGGGTGGCCGGATTGGGCTCGAATGCCAGAATGCGACCGCTGGCGCCGATGACCTGCATCGCCGCCAGCGTGTAAAGTCCGATGTTGGCGCCGATATCCAGGAAAATCCCGTCGCTCGGCAGGTATTCGCGCAACAGTCTGCGTTCATGCAGATCATAGCGCCAGGGCGTGAAGACGAATTTTTTCTCGGAGTAGTTGTCAGTCAGCTGGCAGCGCAGCTTCAGCCCCCCGACACAGATGTCTATTGGCAGCGGCGTCAATCGAGTCATGACTTTACGTAACACAGGCGCCAGCAGCCTGCTGATACACGGCCCATGATCACGGTGGCAAAGCGCCAGCAGCCGAGTTAGCACCGGTGTTGGGCGGTAGCGACCGAATGCCGCCTGGGTTTGTGATCCGGTCTCGTTGCGGCGTGTCAATGTCATGGTGAACTGCTCTAGGTGAAAGCTGCGCCAATGATGTCAGCGTGTGCTCTGTTAGTCCAGCTCATGAGCGTTGCCCGGACTCTGACGCTTGCCTTTAGGCGCCAGTGACTTTAGAGTTTCGATCTGTCGACCCAGATATCTGGCCGGCATTGCGCAGCGAGGGGAATATGCGATCAGAGCGATTTACCATGTCAGGTGTGCTGGCCGCAGTGTTGGTGGCGTGTGGTGGCATGGCCAGCTACGTGGCACCGCCGGCCAATCAGCATCTGGTGCCGGAGATAACGGCAGAGGGCACCAAATTTTTTACCCTGCAACGCGACTACCTGCGGCCGGAGCTAAATACTGACTCGGCAACTGCAGAGCGCCCACGTGGACGATCCGGCAATGATCTGCTCATGGGCGAACGAAATATTGAACAACGGTTGACGCTTATCATGGAGCGCACGGCCTTCTGCCGGGAAGGCTTCTTCGAATTGTACCGTGAACAGACCCTGAGCGGCTTCTCGGTACGCGGCGAATGCCGTGAAGACGCCACGGACGAAGATCGCGAGCGCTTTTCCACCGGCCCCATACCACTGTAAGGAACCGGAGGCTGGATGAATAGCAAACGATCTGATACACGACGACTGCTTTGGTTTATAGCCTTGGTGCTGACCCTGGCCGTTCCTGCATTGCGGGCGCAAGAAGCAGAACAGGCCGCGTCGGTGCAGCAGGCGACTGAGCTGCCCGACGGTTTGCAGACCGTGTCCTTCTTCAGTCCGGCCGTCTCGCGGCAAATGAAATTCGATATTGTGTTGCCGCCCGGTTACGAAGCTTCTGGTGAGCGTTATCCGGTCCTGTATCTGTTGCACGGCTACATGCAAAACTACACCGTGTGGGGCCGCAATCTCGGCGCTGCTTTTTATGCCCGCAATTTTTCCGATTTGATTGTGGTCATGCCTGACGCCGGCAATAGCTGGTACATCAATTATGCCCGCAACGAGGACAATCAGCGCAACAACTGGGAAGACCATATCGTGCGCGATGTGATCGGTCATGTGGACAGTAACTTCCGCACCTTAGCCCGTCGTGAAGGGCGGGCGATTGCTGGGCTTTCGATGGGCGGCTACGGCGCAGTCATGCTGGGTTTGCGTCACCCGGAGCTGTTTGTTTCGGTGGCCAGCACCAGTGGTGCACTGGCGCACGCGAGGAATCGGGCGACAGCCATTGAAGAAGGGCAGCCCGCGCCGGTGCCGCGCAGCACTGAGGATTCACCGGAACTGGCGCGCGCCGATGCCTTTATCTCGCAAATTATCGATATTCCCGGCTTCAGCCGTCAGGATGATCGAAATCCGAAAGGCATCGATTTCGAAACGGTCGAACAAGCTCGGGCCTATGATCCATTCCACATCATCTACGATGTGCCCAAAAGCCAATTGCCCCACATTTATCTGGACAGCGGTGTCGATGATGGCTTGATCACGGCGGCGCGTGAATTCATGCAGATCCTGATGCTCAACGATGTCCCGTTCGATTACATGCAATCTGGTGGCCGGCATAACTCAGAATACTGGCGACGTTCCATCGGGCACCTCATGTCAGTGCAATATGAAGTCATGCAGCGCGCCCTGGGCAACCGGCCCTGAGCCAGCCGTGATCAGGGTACAGCAGATCAATCAAGCCTGGCGTCTCGGGCATCAGCGACAACGCGGTTGTCACCAGGGCGCATCGGTAATACTGCTGTCGCCGGGCATAAATTGTCTGGCCTCGTCAGGCACCTGATAGAAGCGGGTGAGCATCAGGATAACGCCAGGCACATCCAGTAATTCTGTGTCAGACAATACCAGTTTGTCGCGAATACGTTCGCGCTGCATGAACATCCAGCCGTCGTTGGTGTAATTGATGGCCTGGAAGGTCTCACCGTCAACGCCCCAGCGCGACGAAATCATCTCCTGCCCGACCTGACCGTCCAGCCGGGCGAAGGGATAGAACCAGCGCTCATCCCGGGCGCCAGCCAGGTAGGTAATGATGTGGCCGTCGGGGTAATACCAGGCTTCATTGATGGTGCGGAAACTGAACGTGGCCGGATTTCCGTTGGGCCAGTACAGGGTCTGATCACCGCGTGCCCAGCGAAAAGCCATGACCTGGCCATTCGGGTAGTAGATCGGAGTGTCGCGGCCCGGCCTGGCCACAAACAATTGTCCGTTGGGGAAATACCACGCTGATGCGTACAGGTTCGCCGACACAGGCTGGCCATTGGCGTAATGGCTGTTGAATCGGGTGGCCTCGGTCAACAGCACGGGCTGACAGGCCAGCCGGTTCATGTCTTTCAGCTCGGCCTGCATGCTGGCCAGTTGCGGCTGGCTATCATAATTGGCGGGCAACACTGTATTCACTGCCAGCATCTTGGCCATGAACTCCAGCGATGCACAGGCACTGCTGACCGAGCGTGAGTCGGCTGCCGCCGCACTGCTGGCAGCCATCAATATCACCAGTAAGATACTGTGTACGCGTTTGCTGTTCATAACGTCATCCTTCTAATGCGTGCATCGGGTATGCCGGTGCCTCGATTGTCATGAACAGCCTACAGCGCGACTTATTAACAGCTGCTGAATAAGCTATCGGCTTAGCTGTTTCTCCAGCGCAGGATGCCGCCGTGTATATTGGCCACTTTGTCATGGCCGGCAGTTTTGAGCATGCCCAGTGCCAGAGATGAGCGTTTGCCCGAGCGGCACAGCGTAACCACGGGCCGGTCTCTTGGCACTTCGTCGATGCGCTCTCGCAACTGACTCAAGGGTATCGCCATGGCATTGTTTAAACCACTGAGTGGTTCATCCTGCTCATCCTCCTCGCGCACATCAAGGATAGTCACCGAGGGTTGGTTCTGTATCACCCATTCTGGTTCTACTTCGGCGATGCCGGCAAAGGTAATGCGTATATCGGCCCAGTCCGGTTCCTCTGGTTGTTGGCCGTCCTCGGGCATGCCACTGCGCATGTTTGCCGGCAAGGCTTCGTCAATTTTTTTCGGATGCGGCAACTGCATTGCTTTCATGTATTGCACAAAATCCCTTTCATTGGCGCCGCCACCGACGCGTGGATTAAAAGCCTTTTCCTCCGCCACCGATGATCGGGTGCGGCCGTTGTAATCGTGCGCCGGGTAGATGGCGCAGTCGTCCGGGAGTGTGAAAATCTGTTCGGTTATGGATCGATACAGCTTTGCTGCGTCACCCTGTTGAAAGTCGCTGCGTCCGCAACCGCGAATCAGCAAGGTGTCGCCCGTGAACGCCATACTGTGGTCTATCAAGACATAGGTGTTGCAGCCATCGGTATGGCCCGGCGTGGCTCGCACTTCCAGGGTAATGTCAGAGACCCCGAAATGCTCGCCGTGATGCAGGGGGATATCAACATGCTGCGCGTTGATGGCAGCAGATGAGGCGATCAGGCAACCGGTTTTCTGTTTCAGCAGCCAGGCTGCGGTGATGTGGTCGGCATGAGCGTGCGTATCGGCCACGATTTTCAGACTCAGGCCGAGTTCTTGCAGCATCGCCAGATCGCGCTGGGATTGCTCAAAGACTGGGTCAATGAGAATGGCTTCGCGTGTTTTGTCATCGGCCAGCAAATAAGTATAGGTAGATGACACTGCGTCATAAAGCTGTCTCAAGATCATGATTTTACTCCTTTTTCAGTGAGCCAGTGATGCTAAAACCCGGCTACCTGTCATTGTAAATTGTTGAAATATATAAATTAAATATTTTTCCGGGAATCCGCCCATGATCTTTTGCTGTCACGATAATGACACGATCGCTGATCAACAATATCGCACCGCGGTAGTCCGGGAGATGATCAAGTGGTTATCCAGGCCATGTTACCGCTCAGTTTTCGATTTACTTGAGTCTCGATAGCAAATTACCAATATCTAATGCAGGACCATAAAAAGGAGCGATTGTGAACATGAATATCAAGGCAATTTTTGGCATCAGCCTGCTGGCAGCGGCAATTACCGCGTGTGATGGCGGCGGCGTAACACTGGCACCCTCAACGACTGTGGCCAACTCCAACAATACCACCAATCAAGGTGGTGGCGACAGCGGCGGCACAACCAACCCTTGCGCCAGCTACACCCAGTCAGGACAGACACTGCAGGGCACCTTCGCAGGTGGCAACTGCACGTATTCAGCGACGTTTGTTGCCGATACTCGCCCACTGACCAGCGACCTGGTTATCAACGGTCTGCCTGCTGACGGTTTGCATATTTTTGAAGACAGTCTTTTTGTTGGCCGCGACGTGAACGCCAACTCTGCCGCGCAGGGTGTTCGTATTCCGCAGGACGGCGAAGGTCCTACGCTGACCATTGGGCCAGGTGCCAAGCTGGCTTTCTTTAACTCCCAGGACTACGTGGTCATCACACGCGGAGCGCGCATCATTGCCGAAGGCACACGCGAGCGTCCGATCATCTTTAGCGGCGTAACCGATCTGCGTGACAACCAGGCGACTGAAGCAGACCGCGGTCTGTGGGGCGGTGTGCAGATTAACGGTAACGGCCTGACCAATAAGTGCACCGATGCTGACCGGCAGTCGACATCAGACAATCCGCACAACTGCCATGTTGCCGCTGAAGGCAAACCGAATACCTACGGTGGTAACAACAACGGCGAAAATTCCGGTGTAATGCGTTACGTGCAGATCCGGCACGCGGGTTTTGAAGTGGTCGACGGTGATGAAGTCAACGGTCTGACTTTCAACGCCGTGGGCTCTGGCACCACGATTGAGTACGTGCAGACCTACACCACCCTGGACGACGGTTTCGAAATGTTTGGTGGTGCGGTGGACCTCAAGAACATCGTTGCAGTGAACGTGGGTGACGACTATTTCGACTACTCCGAAGGTTGGGCAGGTGATGTTCAATTCGCCCTGTTTGTGCAAACCTCCGGATCCAACCGTTGCATTGAAGGTGACAATACCGGTAGCAGCCAGGCTGACGATATCGCACCGTATACCAAGTTGCGAATCTCGAATATGACCTGTATTACCTCAAACGTTGATACCAACGCGGGAACTGCGCCCACCTCCAAAGGCGATGCAGAGGGGCCTCTGTTCCGTGAAGGCACTTACTTCGAAATGTACAACTCCATCATCACGTCCAGCGCTGATGGCATGGCGAGTAATGAGTGTGTCGAAGTTGACAGCGCGCAATCAATTGCCGGTGTCAATTCGGGCATTTCTGTTGCTGCTGGCAACGTGGTTGCCTGTACCGAAGCGCTTAAGGCCAGTGGTCTGGATATCCGAAACTGGTGGCTAAACAGCGGCAATGCAATTGTCGACGCACCTGCGAATCTGCCTGCCACAGTCATTCAGGGTTTAAGCCCTGCCAACAAGACAGCTTATGTCACTGCAGCAAACCTGGCGGACGCCAATGGCACCGCCATCAACGTTAATGTGTTTGATGTCACCCGGTTGAGCAATAACTTCGACGCCGCCTCTGCACCTGCACTGGGTGGATCGGGCAGCAGTTCCTTCTTTGAATCCGTCGACTTTATTGGCGCGGTTAAAGCAGGCGACGACTGGGTTTCAGGCTGGACAACGGGCCTGTAACACCGCCGATTGTGTTCGGTAAACGAACGCAGACTCACGGGGATAAGGCCGCAAAACGGACTTATCCCCGTTCGGGCCTAAAGATGCTGACAAAATTACAGGGTACGATCATGAAAAAACAAATGCTTTGGCAGAAACGGAAACTGGCGCTGGCCGTAGCGCTGACGATGTCGGGCGTTACTGTCGCGCCATCGGCATTTGCTCAGGATGCCGGTTCTGCGCAGGCTGCTCCCCAGGTTGCTGCTCCTCAAATTGACGAAATTATTGTCACCGGCCGCTTGCAGGATGCCGCCCGTAACCTCGTGATGGAGCGGATCGAACAGCCGTTCGCTGCCGAAGTTGTCGGTATTGAGCAGATTTCGCGCGCGGGCGACTCCGACGTTGCATCGGCGCTGCGCCGGGTGACCGGGCTGACACTGGTGGATGGCAAGTTTATCTACGTGCGCGGACTGGGTGAGCGATATTCCAGTGCGACCCTCAACGGCGCCGAAATACCATCGCCGGAGCTAAGCCGCAACGTCATTCCGCTGGACTACATTCCTGCGTCGATTCTCGAGTCAGTCAAAATCAGCAAAGCCTATTCGGCTGACCAACCAGCGGCCTTCGGCGGCGGCAACGTTAACATTCGAACTCGCGGTACCCCTGACGATCTGGTATTTGATATCGGTGTCGGTACCGGCTGGAACACTGAGAACTCTGGCAAAGGTCTGCCCAATATGGGTGATCAGGGTAAATTGCCATCCAGTATCAGGCAGGCATTGAATACATACCAGGGCAATATCAGTCCTGATAATGTTACCCGATTCAAGTACCCGGGCCTGGGCACGCCAACGGCCGCGCAGCAGGCCGATGGCATAGCGACCAACCGCGCGCTGCTGCTGGACCTGAACCGAAACATTGATATTGATCGTGACACCGATCTGAAACCGGATCGCAATATCTCAGCGACCGCAGGCAACGCCTGGGATATCAACAACGACCTCTCCGTCGGGGCGCTGGCCAATCTATCCATGGGTGAATCGAGCCGAAACTCAGACCAGTTTGAACAGAATTTTACCGATCCTGAGGCATCGTTCCGTGATATTCGGCGCACGTTCACCAACGAAAGTACAACGGCTGCCCTGAATCTGAGCCTGAATTATCAGGACCGTCACCGTATTGGCACCAACAGCTATCTGCTGCGTGACGATGAAGATCAAGCGTCCATTGTACTTGGTCAAAACCCCGACTTCCAGGTAGGCAGTGGCCGTCAACGCAAGACCAACATTACGCGTCTGGAAAAGCGTGAACTGATAGTCAATCAAGTCACCGGTGAACATACGCTGGAGCGTTATGACCTCGACTTTATGACGATACCTGCTGTGTTCGACTTTATCACCAGCCTGGACATCAACTGGTTCTACTCTGACGCTCGCGCCAGCACAGAGGTGCCAAACGCTTCGTCGGTGCAATCGATCAATCAGCGCGACACAAACACGGATGAGCTGCTCTTGACTCAGGTCAATACCGGTTCCTCTGCCCAGTTCAGCTTCCTGAATCTGGAGGATCAGGTTGAAAGTTGGGGTTACCAGATTGACGCTCCTTTTGATCTTGGTGTCACCAGCGGTACCTTTAGCGGTGGTTATAGTCGCAGCCGAAAGTCACGCGACTATCAAGGTTATACCGCCAATATCGTGATGGGCGCCCAGGGCCGGGATGGCACGCCAGCGCAGGTGTTCAATGATGATAATCTGGCAAATCTGAGCAACGGTTTTTTCCTGGATATAGGCTCCAACTTTGGTACCGAAAGTTACCTTGCCGCCGAAACCAAAGCGGCGGCGTTTGGTACTGTTGACGCTTTCTTCATGGACAACTGGCGCGCGACGGTTGGTGTTCGATGGGAAGATTTTAACCGTGGTGTGTTGCCGCTGGATCTGCTGGATTACACGGGCGATTCATTAAATGCCATCATTGCGCAGATGAACGACCCGAACCAGACTTTTATCGTGAGAGACGATGACTTTTACCCGGCGGCAGCACTGACCTATATGCAGGATGGATTCCTGGGTACCGAGAACTTCCAGGTCCGCCTGGGCTACGGTAAAACAGTGGTGCGTCCTGATCTGCGCGAGTACGCTGATATTCAGTTCATCGACCCTGAGCTCAACGACCGGGTGCAGGGTAACCCGAACCTGAAATTCTCTGATATCGAACACATCGATCTGCGTACCGAATTATTTTTTGACAACGGCGACAACATAACGGTGTCCTTGTTCTACAAAGATATTACCAATCCAATTGAACGCGTCGAACGCCCCGGGCCTGCGGATGCGCGCCTGCTAAGCTTCGAGAACGCGCAAGCCGGTGAGATCTACGGTGTGGAGTTTGAAGGCCTGAAAGTCATTGGTGCCGGCTTCTTCGTCAGCGGTAACCTGGTATTGAGCGACTCGGAGCTGACCTTTACCGAGGCCAGTTCACAGACCAGTCTCAAGCGTCGTCTGACCGGACATTCGGAGTATGTCGTCAATACCCAGTTGGGTTTTGACTCCGATAATGGCCAGCATTCCGCCTCATTGCTTTACAACGTATTCGGCGACCGCGTGTTTTTTGGTGGTCGCTCGCCTTCGCCTGATGCGTTTGAAGACCCGTTTCACTCGCTGGACCTGACGTATTCGTACTTCCCCACGGACAACCTCACGCTGCGCCTGCGCGCGCAGAACCTGTTAGACGAGAACCGTGAGTTCTATCGGAATGATGTGCGTATTGTTGACGTGGAAAGCGGTGCCCGACTACGACTGGATTTGCAATGGAAGCTGTAAAAGCCGCTCGGTAACCCTACCGGGCAGTTAGACATATTCGTCGCGATCAGGATATTTGGGAGAGTATACTGAACACGATCTATCATAAAACTCGACAGGGTTTCGTCTCTGTGCTGCGCCCAATTCTCACCGCGATAGTCATTGTCGCGATGCTGGCCTGGGCCGGCCACAGCCTGGCACGACTTTTCTGGCTGTTCATACCTCAACAACCCTCCACACAGGCAGGGTCGGTGTTGCCATACACATCAACTGCGTCGCGCAGTGACAGGCAACTCGACGGCGTAGATATCACGTTTCTGCAGGAAAATTTCAGGCTGAGTAGCGGGGGTGGTGACATGGCCCAGAGCGCTACTACCGGCGAATCAACACTGGCCGCCAACACCCGCCTCAGCCTGGTTTTGCGCGGTGCGATCGCGGGCAGCGTCCCGGCTGACTCGTCTGCCATTGTCGCCAGCGGCGATCAGCAGCGCGTGTATTTTGTTGGCGATGAGCTGCAGTTCACCACACCCGGGGTCACGCTCGACAGCGTGCACACCCATTATGTTGTGCTCAACAACAACGGCCGTCACGAGTCACTGTGGATGTATGAAGAGCAGGGGTCGATGAACACCCCGGTAACAACGGCCGGGATATCCCACGTGACACCGGGTCAAGCGGACACGTCGACTGTAATTGCGCAGGCAGCGGATCGTGCGTCTGCGGCTAACAGGAGTGCAGCGCAGCTCGGCGAGCGAGTCCGGATTCGTGTCTACCGCGAGAATGGCACTGTCCGTGGCATCCAGATCAGAGAAGACAGTGATCAGACCGCGCTGGCGGCAGCAGGCCTTCAGACGGGGGACGTCATCACCGCGATTGACGATATCGCGATCACCCAGGGCAACGATCTGTCTTCGCTGACACGCCAGCTGCAACGCCGGGACCAGATCAGCATTGAAGTGATTCGTAATAGCGCGACGATGACGGTAACGGTGAGCCGTGACGCGTTTGCATTCTGACGACAACAGCAGGAACCCCATTTAATGAAACAGCAGGCCATGATGAGCAAGCAAATTTTTTCAGGTTCGGCCTTGCGCCGGCAACTGGGCGGTATCGTCGTGATGTTCGCACTGGTATCCGGTGCGCTGGCTCAGGAGCAAAGCTGGACGCCGAATTTTCGCGAAAGTGACATTCTCGAAGTTATTCGCGCGGTGCAGGATGTTACCGGCAAGACCATGATTATTGATCCCCGTGTACGCGGCCAGATCACCGTGATGAGCAGCCGACCAGTCGATGCCCAGGGTTACTACAGCATTTTCCTTCGTGCCCTCGATATCAATGGATTCACGGCAGTCGAGTCCAGTGACAACATGGTGAGTATTGTGCCGACACAGGAAGCACGCTCAGCGCCGCTACCGTTCTCCAACTACGATGCGGCAGACAGCAATCGATACGTAACCGAAGCGATCCAGCTCGATAATGTGTCCGTTACCGAAGTGCTACCGGTGCTTAGACCGCTGGTGTCGCAAAGCAATGGCCAGATGTCCGCTTACCCGAATGGCAATATGATAGTGCTGGTTGATACGGTTGCCAATATAGAGCGCATCAGAAAAATTCTGGAACGTATTGATCAGACCTCCATTCCGGAAACAGAGATCGTCCGGCTGGAGTTTGCCGAGGCCGGTACCATCGTCGAGTTACTGCGGGAAATGAACGCAGATCCACAAGTGGCAGATCAGGAGCCGGTGAGCACACGTTTGCAGATCAGTGCCGACAGACGCACGAACTCGGTGTTGATTACCGGAGGTCAGCGTCAGCGCGACAACATCCGTGACCTGGTCAGGTTGTTGGATCAGCCGCGCAAACAAAGCGGCAATACCCGTGTGGTGTATCTCGAGTATGCTGATGCAACGCGTGTCGCCGAGGTGTTGAGCTCGGTCGTGCGTAACATGTTCGGTCTGGCTGAAAGTGATACCTCGGACAATCAGACTGGCAGCCGTGCGACCATTGAAGCTGATCCGGATAACAATGCCCTGATCATCACGGCAGGTCTGGATATCATTGATTCCCTGCTGGATGTGGTGCAACGCCTGGATATCCAGCGGGCTCAGGTGCTGGTAGAAGCGGTCATTGTGGAGATCAACGATGACGTGGGCCAGAACCTTGGCATTCAATGGCTGTTCAGGGATGACAGTGGTGCGTTTGCCAGCAGCTTTGATGCCGGCAACAATCTGCAGCAACTGGGACTGGTGGTTGACGGCGCGCTCAACGAAGACCGTACCGACGCCTTGACCGGGATTGCCGCCGGGCTTGCCGGTGTTGCCGGGCAAACCATTGGTCTGGGGCGCCTGGGTGGCAGCACCGACCTGCTGGCGCTGATTGACCTGTTGCAGGCGAACTCTGGCGCCAATATCCTGTCCACGCCGAACATACTGACGACTGACAACACCGAAGCGGTGATCACCGTTGGCGAAAGCGTGCCGTTTCTGACCGGTTCATTTACCACCCCCGGAGGCAGTGGCGGGGTAGAGAATCCATTTCAGACCATCAATCGGCAGAATGTCGGTACCACCTTGAAGGTAACGCCGCATGTCAATCGTGGTGACCGGGTTGCGCTGGATATCAGTCAGGAGATTTCCAGTATTTCGCCCAAAGCCGGTGCGGTAGA
>Ga0136557_1001596_pt1 | contig 14243 bp, 12 predicted proteins | sample AntRauTorckE6832_FD_104796 | JGI IMG/M metagenome (GOLD analysis project Ga0136557, IMG submission 104796) | Saline lake microbial communities from Rauer Islands, Antarctica - Metagenome Torckler E6 #832 | ecosystem: Environmental > Aquatic > Non-marine Saline and Alkaline > Saline | place...
AAAGTGGAAAGACAGTTTGATCTCTCTCCGCTGGAATGTGAGTTTCTCAATAAACACTTTTCCGACAGTGAGGATGCAAAAGCGCACAACTCATTTGAAAAATAAGATAATTTGCACACGGTTGAGGTGGGTGGGGAAACTCCAGGAGAGCTTTTTTCAATCCACACAATCAAACATAGAGGGATCAGCATGGATGCATATCAGCAGGTCATCGCAACTCTGTCACTCACCATGGGTGCTGCCTGGGCCAGCGGCATAAACCTCTATGCCACCATAGCCATGCTGGGTATTCTTGGTGTTACCGGCAATATTGTTCTTCCCGAACAGCTTCTCGTTCTCCAGGATCCACTGGTCATCTGGGCGGCACTGTTAATGTATGCCGTGGAGTTTTTCGCCGACAAGACCCCCGGTGTCGATACCGGATGGGATACAATCCACTCCTTCATACGCATTCCGGCCGGTGTCATGCTGGCAGCCGGAGCTGTCGGCGATGTTACCCCCGCTCTGGTTGTTGCCGCCGGTATTCTGGGTGGTTCCGTCTCCGCTACAAGCCACATGGTCAAGGCTGGAAGCCGGGTTCTTATCAACACCAGCCCCGAACCATTTACAAACTGGACGGCTTCCGTTGCAGAGGATATTGCCGTTATAGCAGGATTGTTTACAGCGCTCCACTATCCTCTGGCCTTTCTTGTCCTCTTTGTTATCTTTCTTCTTTTGGCCATCTGGCTCATTCCCAAGCTATGGCAAGGAATCAAGATTGTACTCCGAAAGATTCAATCACTTTTTTCCTCCACGAATGAGTCAAAACCGAAGGATCCCCCTCAAATTTCCTCAAAATAAGCGGGTAAACATACTTTGACCACGGTCCCCTGGCCCAGGACACTGCGAAATTCCATGGAACCGGAATGCTCTTCGACAATTTTGGCGCTCATAGCCAGTCCAAGACCTGTTCCATTATTTTTGGTAGTAAAGTAGGGATCGAAAACCTTGGCGACATTTTCCTCTTCAAGCCCGCAACCGGTGTCTTCGATTTCACAAATGACATCTTCGCCCTCTCTGGTGGTAGTAATTTTCAGATTTCCACCGTTTTCCATGGCCTGAAGGGCATTGAGAAGAAGATTTAAGAAGACCTGGTTGAGCTTGTCACGATCCCCTTGAACAGAACATTTTTCAGCATAATTGGCATGCAATGCAACTCCGACCCCGTTAAAATCCGGCTCCAGAAGGGAGACTGCCTTGCGGAGAACCTCGTCTATTCGTACTGGTTCAAGCTCCAATTTATGTGGGCGAGCATAGTCGAGGAGCTCACCGATGCTCCGGTTCAAACGTTCAACCTCCTGAACAAGTATATCTGCTGTCCCCGTTGCCTGGCTGTCGTTGTGTATCTTTGCTTTCAATAAGAGGGCGAGCCCCTTTATTGAACTCAAAGGATTGCGTAATTCATGGGCCACTCCGGCCGCCATTTTACCAAGCGCCGCCAATCTCTCATTGCGCCGCAATTCCTCCTGCAGTTTTTTTAAGTCACTGACATCCTGAAGCAACAATGTATTACCGGCAAATCTGTTATCACTGTCGTGTACCGGTAACCCCAGCACCATAAGCGACCGTTTATCATTAGCACCACATGTCAACGTTATTTCCTTCTGCTCCGCGGTGCTGCGGCTATTGCCCACTCTTCGCAACTCCCGAACCAATTCAGCCGCAAGAATCGTTTCCGGACGACTGCCCAGGGCATGCTTTATAGGAATACCCACCATGTCCTCGGCGGCCTGGTTGAATATTCGTATAGTTCCGTCACTGCCGGTGCCAACCAATCCTACAGGTAAAGAAGAAACAAGCATGTCGGTATATTGCCGAATCTGCCGGAGGCGTACTTGAGAGCCTTTGAGCCCCTGTAATGCCAATAATGATAGCCAGCCGCCGGCACCGACAAGCAGCAGAACCAGTGACAAAAAGACTATCTGCACAAGCTGCCGCCGAACTGCTGTATTGTATTGTGCAAGATCGAATTCAATGAGTATTGCCAGATCTTTTTCTTCAAGCTCTCGAAGCTGCTCGAATATCTCTTTGCCGAACAGGCCCATCCTTTGCGATCCTCTGGGTGATTGTCTTCCAAGCATTGGTCCCCTACCGGACATGTGGGAATCGTATTGGCCGCGTCCCAGAGGATAAAAATTGGTTACCAGTTGAAAAACTTCACCATTTTCTTTGGAAATTTTTCGATATCGATACTCGCCATTCTGGCTCGTGCCTTTGAAAATACTCTGTAAAAACTGACGGCTGGAGACATCTAGATTTTTTCCGATATCGGCGTGTTGTGTACTTGCCAGAATCGTTCCTTGGCCGTTAATCAAACCCAGAAAGCGCAAACCAGGCTGATCAACGCTGTAATCGATAGCCTGCTGGACATGATCACTCCATTGGCCCATTGCCATGCGAATATTTCTAAAACTTCCTCTGAATGAAGCCCGGGCACTGGAGGTGACAAATCGATTTATGGTTAAGCCCTGCTGGAGCAGGGCTTCGGTCATTAATCTTTTCTCGCGCTGGTAATTGCTGAAGGCAAACACGCCGATAATAAGGGCGAGTAATGTACATGCCGCCGCCAGCAGCCATGGCGAAAATTTTGCGAGAATTTGCTTTTTCATGAAACAATTGTGGTATCAATTACGGACTCAATATTTTATTCAACAATACTTTGGTAATCATATAAGTAGGCGCTATTCCGTCCTCTCCCATTGAGCCCGACGCTAGTGTCTGGCCACTTTTCAATGGATTATCAGAGGCATAATAGGCATAGCGAACGTTCATTTTCGGCTGGATATGCCCCTGAATAATCGCCGCGCTGATAGCACGCTGATAATGCGCGCCCTCCATTTCAAGACCGATGGCGCCCCAGGACGACTCATGAAACCTCTCCAGCACCGCTCTGTTTTGCAGAGAAGTACCAAGAACCGTCAACATCGGCCCGGTAAACACCATGTCGGGATCATCAAAGTCTTCAACGCAGAGATCATTGTCGACGATATAGTTATGGGGCGTACCTTCCATGACATGGGCACTGGCAAGCATAATGTCTCCTTTTTCACCGGGTAATGTACCTGCTTTACCCATAATCGAGATAGATGCGATATCCAGCTTCACTTCCTTTTCGTCAATCACGCACGGACAAAGCAGTTCATCCATCACCTGAAATGCCTGGGTACCAAAGGCATAGTCCATCACCAGTATCACAGTTTTTTGTGTGGCGACATGTTGACAGTCGACCTGCAGTTCCGGGCGCAGGGTCTGCAAATCGATGGAAGCGGTATCTATAATATGCACATCTATGCTTGAACCGGAAGTATCTTTGATAATATGCAATCCGTGCTTTTTGCCATAACCATTAATGACTTCATCCTGGCCCCGGATGGTGCTGATCATTTCATAGAGATCATCGGGAAGCTTGGCGTTAGCACCGCCAAGAGCGGCATAGCCATAGAGCAGATTTTTAAAGGAGTGCATATTGGCACTCACCAAATGGATAGGGCGATTTTGCAAACCGAGCCTGAAAATTTCGCTCTTTATATTTGCCGCCCAAGTGGAGGCATACCGATGGTGGCCTATCATTTCATGCAGGGATGGAGTAAAAGAAATCGTCAATTGCTGCCCTTCCTGCTGTTCTTCCAGGCATCTTTTGCCGAGATTATAGATGATCTGGAAGAAACCGCTGTTATACCCCCCCTCTTGTTTATTCTTTTCTATATGCTCATAGCCTTCTCTGGTCTCTCGGAAGGTTCTGCCCAGCAGTATGGAAAGATTCCAGATAGCCTGGTCGAGCTCTGCCCCGTTAAGCACCTCGCTTTCACTAACGACAATCCTCTCCAGCTCCTGCCATTCCAGGCTCACACCCCTGTTTTTCTCGCCGATTTGTTCAAATATTTTTCGGGATTCGATATGCAAGAACGTGATATGCGTTAGTATATCATAAATCTCCGTCTGACCGCGGGTTATAACGAAACAGATTTCTTTTTCCGAAACCTCATAGCATACTCTGCGGCGCTTTCGCGATACCACTTTAGCAAATGACGTATTATCAAAATCTTCCTGGGCTGTCAGGGTAATACGGCTGTACTTTTCTATACCTCGCGGCATGCGGTCGATAACATATTCAAGCCCTTTGAGCTCAACGATGCGTGGGTCGCTCATGGAACCGTATATTTCCGGACTGAACATTTTAAGGGCCTCGGCCAGCTTCATACCGGTCTTGCCCGAGGGGACATACGAACCGCGAAGCGTCAAGGCATCGGCCAGGACTTTAAATGTGCGAATCGCAATTCTCGCCTTATGTGATTTGGATAGCTCCTGCACCTTTTCTCCTTTAAAAAAAATATCCTGATTACCACCGAAACGCAGCTCGAAGCACTCCAAGGGATCAGATAATTCTTTGTACCACTCTAACACTTTGATGAAAATTGAAAAGTAAATCTAATTACCACCGAAACTCAGCTCGAAGCACCCAAGGGCAAGGACCGCCGTATTGTTTTAATGGGTATCTGCAGCCCGGACGGCTGCAGCTAAGCCCCCATGGATGGGTTTATGGCGTCCCATGAAAACAACACGGCTGTCCTCGATTGATCAGCTGAGTTTCGATGGTAAGCAAGAAAGTAAATCACTCCATACCGGCTTTGTTGGACTCTTCTTTTGCTGCAAACACGTTGGGGTACAATGAACTCCATAAGATTCTCTCAATATTTGTTTTACTATTTTTGAACAGTGAGCTCTTGCTTGCACCCTTGCGGCACGGTTACGGCAGCGCCATAACATTGGTATTGCAAAAAACAACCTGCATTTCCCCATCACACCCAACTTGAAGTTGATCAATAGCTGTTTTTGTTTCGTCTGACCAGCATACCATTTTATACTATGGTGGCTAATGGGGCACCCAACGGTTCAGTGTTACCTGCGTTTTCTTGATATATGAAAATAACCAGTACATTATGGTAGCATTTTTTAGGCCGTACTATTAAGCTTGCAGGCCATAATATGTCTTCAACACGCTACACGCCGATCGGGCAGTACCCAGATAAATCAGCTGCATGCCTGCTCATCTGTAGCTTATTTTGAGGTAGCCTTGACTCTTCTTATCTTACCCATAAACCTAAAATTGGAGAAAAATGATGAAAGATCCAGTACATGTGGCAATTACAGGAGCAGCAGGACAAATCAGTTATTCCATCATATTCCGCATTGCCAGCGGGAGCATGCTTGGCCCCGACCAACCCGTGGTTTTGCAATTGCTGGAAATTCCCCCGGCCATGGATGCCCTTGAAGGGGTGGTGATGGAGTTGAAGGATTGCGCCTTTCCTTTGGTAGCTGGAATCATAGCAACCGACGACGCCAATGTGGCCTTCAAAGAAACAGATTATGCTATTCTGGTGGGTGCGCGTCCCCGAGGCCCCGGTATGGAGCGAGCGGATCTGCTCACGGCCAATGCCAAAATTTTCTCCGCCCAGGGCAAGGCACTGAGTGATAATGCCAATCCCAACGTCAAGGTTCTGGTGGTTGGAAATCCCGCTAATACCAATGCTCTTATCACCCTCAAAAACGCGCCCAATCTCAATCCCAAGAATGTAACGGCGATGATGCGGCTTGACCACAACAGATCGCTTTCCCAGGTAGCGGAAAAGACCGGCAACCACACCACCACCATAGAAAAAATGGTGGTCTGGGGCAATCATTCAGCAACCCAATACCCCGACATAAATTATGCCACCATTAACGGCACCAAGGTCAAGGATCTTGTCGATGATGACTGGAATGTTAATGAGTTCATTCCTGTTGTCCAACAACGCGGAGCGGCAATTATCAAGGCCCGTGGCGCCTCAAGCGCGGCTTCGGCCGCCTCGGCTGCAGTTGACCACATGCGGGACTGGAGTCTTGGCAGCAACGGTCAGTGGGTCAGCATGGGCGTCTATAGCGGCGGCAATTCCTATGACATAGACCAAGACCTTATGTACGCCTTTCCCGTTGTGTGCGAAAACGGCAAATGGAAAGAAGTTACCGGCCTTGAGATAAGTGATTTCAGCCGGGAACGCATGAAGAAAACAGAGGAAGAGTTGGTCGGCGAGCGAGAGGCCGTCAAAGATCTCCTGTAGTCCGCGTATCCTTACAACGCAGTTACTCACCACAGGCTGCTCTTGTTCACAGGAGCAGCCTTTTTTATATCTTTTTCTCAGGTTGACGGCATTCTTTCTTAGCAAGCATTATATTTACTATAAAGGTATAAGGTAGCTTATCGTGTTATTGAACGAGCAATATTCCTTGCAACGAATAATCTTAGAGATATATTCAAAAGATTTCTTGATTACCAACAAAACCCAGGAGTTTTCGCAGCAGCATGTAGCGGATACCTCGTCAATTTTTCTAAAGAGCATTACCAATGAGCAAAATTCACAGTAACACTCCCATAATACATGTTCCTGACCACCCTGTTTGGCCGGAAATGACCGCGGCGGAAGAGTCTGCAATAAAAGACCAGATTAAAAAGCTCTTAAAGGAACAGAACGCCACCCTGGTGGCGCATTATTACACCGATGGACGGCTCCAGGATTTGGCCGAGGAAACCGGCGGTTGTGTTGCCGATTCCCTGGAAATGGCACGCTTTGGCAACCAAAGCAGTGCCGATACCCTGGTTGTCGCCGGAGTTCGTTTCATGGGAGAAACCGCCAAAATCCTTAATAATGAGAAACGGATTATCATGCCTGATCTGCGTGCCACCTGTTCTCTGGACGAAGGCTGCCCCATCGACGCTTTTTCCAGGTTTTGCGACCAGCATTCAGATCATACCGTAGTTGTTTATGCCAACACCAGCGCCGAAGTCAAAGCACGCTCCGATTGGGTTGTCACATCCGGAATTGCTCTTGATATTGTCAGACACCTCGCCCACAAAGGCGAAAAAATCCTCTGGGCGCCGGACAAACACCTCGGCAGATATGTCCAAAAAGCTACCGGTGCTGAAATGACCTTGTGGCCGGGTTCCTGCGTTGTTCATGAAGAATTCCGCTCCGTCGCTCTGCAAAGAATGCGTAAGCTTCACAGCGATGCCGCAGTACTGGTCCATCCCGAATCAACGGCCGATGTTATCGATCAAGCGGATGTCGTCGGATCAACAACGGCCCTTATTCAAGCCGTTGTCCAGATGCCCAATCGCAAATTTATCGTGGCAACCGATGCCGGTATTTTCAACAAGATGCGTCAGCTGGCCCCCCACAAGGAACTGATCGAAGCCCCAACCATTGGGGAAGGAGCCACATGCCAGAGCTGCGCCCACTGCCCTTGGATGGGTATGAATTCGCTGCAAAACCTCTTGGCGCTTCTCCAAAGTGGCAAAAATGAGATCAATATCTCCCCGGATCTGGCGGAACGAGCCAAGATTCCCATACGCCGCATGCTCGATTTCCATCAAAACAAACGTTGCCCTCCCGAAAGATTACAGGCTATCAGTCAGAAGTCAGAAGCCACTGCTGGTAGGCGGTCTTCAAGTTTTCCCAGCTGAATCTGTTGGTGTCAATTTGCCTAGCGCCCGCCTGGTAATTGCGTGAGACCTTCAGTAAAGAAGCAAGTTTTTGGACAAGTTCTCCTTCCTTGTAAAGAAAGGTATCCGGGTAAAGCTCGGGATAGGACAAGCTATTTGGCAACAGCGGCATGCAACCTGCTCGAATAGCCTCGATCACGGCAATACCGAAAAATTCATGCAGTGCGGTTGAAACAACGATATCACATCGCTGCAGAAGAGAGATGTATTCCTCTCGGGAATCAGCATACCCAAAGTGCACGATCCTCCGCGCAAATCGCTTTCTGGCCGACTGAAAAACCGAGGGTATATTTTGAAAAGATTGGCCGAGAACCACAAACTCAAATGCATACCCTTGTTTGTCCAATTCATCCAGGGCGATAAAAAATGATTCTGGATTTTTGTCGTGCTCCCAACGATGATTCCAGCAAATAATGGGCGGAGAGTTGCATGTGCTGTCGCGGTTTTCAGCAAAGCCGGTGAAATCTATTCCAGGATAAATCACTGAGGACTTTTGGGCTATCGCATCAAGAGTATGCTTCAGATTGCAGTCAGCAGTTTTGCGGATATATTTCCTGCAGCCTGACAAAAACGTCTCAAAATTATAGAGCGAATTAAAGGCCAATCCGTCGGAAGCAAGCGCCGTGGTGTAGTTTATGGTTGTAAACTGATTTCTTGAGTTCTCCCCATGCCGCATGGGGTATACGAACTGATTTTCATGAAAATAGGTGCAGAAGCGGCAGCTCTGGTTCCATCCAGGTAACCCTGCGACAAGCCCCTTGAAGACGGCGACATCAACGAAGGTGGAACACAGTACCGTATCAAATCTCTTATCTTCCAGCTTGGCAAGACAATCGGCAAACCAGGGAGCGGCGAGCTGCATGCGCATCTTCCATTTACGGGGCGGCAGCGTCAGAAATGTAAACTCCGCTTCAATATTCTCCTGCAATCCCAGAAGAAACTGCTTATGCGAGCCACCAAAATATGGCTCTACAACGAGAATTTTATGCATCTCTTCCTGCTGTTGCATATAAGACGTGCCAGCTTTAGTTGCTTGTCAATCTATTGCGCAAGGTGGCATACCACTACTCAATACGCTCCATTGCCCTTAAAAACCGCGGCAACTGTTTTACAAATAATCTTTATATCAGTCCACAGCGAATAGTTAAGGATATACCAGTCATCAAGTTTGACTCGATCATTATAGTCTGCGATATCCGATCTTCTGCCGATCTGCCATAACCCGGTAATTCCCGGCTTCATGGAACAGTACAGACCGGCACTGTCCTTATAAAAATCATCGAGTTCCTCGGCAACAATAGGACGGGCTCCCACAACACTCATATCACCTCTGAGGACATTGAAAAATTGCGGCAACTCGTCAAGGCTTGTTCTCCGTAAAAATTTCCCTATCCTGGTTACTCTTGGATCATTTTTCAATTTAAACGACTGCTTCCACTCTTCTCGCAATTCCGGGTTTTCCGATAAAATTTTCTCCAGCTTTTTATCAGCTCCAACCTCCATTGTCCTGAACTTCATACAGCCAAAAAACTTGCCCGCGGAAGTTATGCGCTTATGCTTATAGAAAATTGGGCCTCCATCTTCCAGCTTAATCAAAACACTTATGCACAAAGTAACAGGGAGCGTGAAGAGGAGTGCGAAGATTGAAAATATTATGTCAAAGCTGCGTTTCCATTCCGTATGCGGATTAAAATTCAAAAGGAGCAATTTGCCCAGGGACTGTAGCTCCGCATGGTGCAGTCCATATAAATAGAGATCTGGAATCAAATATATGCGAGATCCCAAAGAGCGGCATTCACGCAGTATGGAAAAAATCTTTTTTTCAGCTCGCATGGGCAAGGCAATATAGACATAATCAATATCATTTTCCTTGAGGTAGGCAGTGAGCATTGAAATATCACCAAGGATGGGTGTACCCTCTTCTTCCATTTGTTGAGAAGAAACCTTGTCATCAAAAAAGCCAAGAACCTCTATCCCGGCCCATGGCATTATTTCAATTTCTTTTGTGAGTCTTTTGCCTAGATCACCCGCGCCGACGATCACAGCCCTCCTGACATTCTTTCCCTTTGAGCGAATGTAGCGCAAGATCTTGCGAAACACCACATGCAGCACGAAAACAAGAAATGGTGTTGTTAACGATAACACCAGAAAGACAAAACGTGAATATGCAACGGAGATCTTGAAAATAAAGAAGTAAAAAAGAATTGGACCAATAACAGCAGCCCAGGCTTTTATGATAACCAAAAATTCTGTGTAAAATTTCCATCCCCGCCATGATCTGTACAGCTGAAATGACTGAAATGAAACAAAGCAGAGTACAAAGGTCAAAACGGCAAGCCGAGTATAATGGATATTCCAGGGTACGTTGTACCAATAGGTAAGCAGCCAGAGGTAACCGACGACTACAGTGCAATCGAGAATATGCAATATTCTGACTATTAAAGAGCTTTGTTCACGCAGATTGGAGGAGATCATCCGTCATTTTATAATGTAAATAATGTAAATTATACCCATTTCCACCAGGCTCGATGCATGCTGCATCTAGACACAATGCTCCTGGGCATTTTTTTGTAGTTTCTGCCTAATTTGTAGCCACAAAACTTGAGTGCAATTCTGCATACCATTTCCGGCAATAAATGATACTTTTTCCTGGCAATGAGTTCCGTGACTTCATGATACAGATATTTCTTACCCTGCCCTGCCGCACTGCCAAAAAGATCCAGAAGCCACTGCTCCGTGCTGTGCAGTACTCCAATATCGAAGTATCGTTTGAATTCTTCAACCGGTGAATAATTGTGGGAGTGATATACTACAGCTTCCGCCACATATGCAATCTTTTCTCCCTGCTGTAAAAGACGGCCTACTGCCACCGTGTCTTCACCAAAAATAACATCATTTGGAAAATATCCTACTTTTTCAAGAAAGGAGCGCCTATAACAGGCAAAGGAATTGGAAGTAAAAACTGTTCGCAAACCATATTCGTGCGTATCGGTAATTCCGCGGACAACCCCGGTGGAAGGATAATTAAATTTTCTCAGGCTTGCAGCAAAATGATCGGCATCAAATGCTGGAAGTTGTCGGCCATAGGTTGTGACTATTGTAGAATCGATCAATAAAGGGTGTATAAGCTTTTCTACGGAATCACTATCCCTGGGAATCGTGTCCTGCGTTAAAAAAACCACAATGTCATTCTGTGCTTTCTGCGCGATAAAATTCCTGCTGCCGCCGTGATTAAAGTTTTCGGGTTCAATATGAAAGACTGTTGCTCCATATCGCTTAACCAGCTCAACGGTATTATCCTGCGAGCCGGAATCAATGATGAGTATTTCCTGGATGTCTGCCGTTTGAGCAGCCAACATGGCCATCAACTCGGCAATTGTGTTCTCTCCGTTGAGAGTTGGAATTAACACCGAAACTGCTGCTTCTTGCGCGCTACAACCAATATCAGGCAACCTGATCTCTCCCTGTGAGCATTACAAATACCGGGGATAGTTACATTACGTCGCTTCCCCAATACGTAGTTACATTCTATGAAATTGTCTTTTCATTGCCTGTGCCAGCAGCGTCATCTTATCACACTGGAAAAGCACAAAAGCAAGCGGGTTCCATGAAACACTAAAAAACAATTTTGAGAGGAGAACATCTGTACCATGAAGGACACTGTAAGGCAATGCTTTCAAAACCTTCGAAACTTTTGCGGCATTGCTTCCGGCTGTTTCAAGTGGATGTAATGACATCAGAAGGGCATAATTATTTATGGATTCGCGCATTCTGACAAAAGCCTGTTGTTTGGTCATCAGGCCCATATGAGAACATGTATTGTCAATGTGCGTAATTGTATAGACTTTATTCAAACGTATTGCCCACTCAATATCTTCATATCCATACCCTGAGAACCGTGGATCAAACCGGACGGACTCCACCGTTTGACGGCGCAGCATGATATTTGATGTGAATAAATATCTCCAGGGAGCCTGATTCCGCAGATTCGCTGAAACTTCCTCTGTCTTTTGGCTTTTGTAAAGGTAAAAGGAATGCTCCTGAGTATCTTGAAGATTTTGGAGGTAACTTATTCCACCACAAATTATATCACAGCCACTCGTCGCTTGTGTTATATACCGCTTAAGAAAGCTATCGTCATCCGGCAGCATGTCTGCATCAAGCAAGAGAATGAAATCACCTTTGGCTCGTTCAATCAGGGAATTGCGGATGGCAACTCTTCCTCTGTTAACTGCAAACTCTTCAAGAGAAACCAAGGCAAGGTGTTTGACAAGCTGAGCCGTGCCATATTTTTGTGATGATCCATCATCCATGACAATAATTTCAATGCCATATTCTTCCTGCAATGCCATTGCTTGGCTATGGAGTTCCTGCAATAATTTTCGCACATCATAATTATAGACAGGAATAAGAATGGAAAGAAAAATAGGTGATGACATTTAATCTGTTTTCCAACGTAACTACTTATGGGGGAAATGACGTAATGTAACTACCCCCGGTATTTGTAACTACAAAAGTAACTATTCAGCGACACAACCGGGCGGACCCGGCCTTTATTCTAAAAGTAACGTAGCTCGAAGCACCCAAGGGCAAGGAGTCCGCCGTGTTGTTTTCATGGGTATCTGCAGCCCGGACGGCTGCAGCTAAGCCCCCAGGGAGGGGTTTATGGCGTCCCATGAAAACAACACGGCGGACTCCTGGGTCGATCAGCTGGGTTTCGTTGGTAATCAAAAAAAACATAAAATATGTATTTTTAGTTAGTTAATGAGTTTGTTATTTGAGAGGATAAACTGCTGGTCTTTAGTTCTTTGCTGAATACAGGGGATATGAATTTCGCTCGCCGATGTTCCGGAAAATTGGTCACATCTCGTTTTCCCCCGGCACGCTTACCATCGTCCTCTTCTGCAAAAATCCAGATATCAGGTTCAAAAATCATTGCGCAGCTGCCGCAAAAAGGCAAAAACCTCACGTGGATCATCGGCACTTCCGCCCTTCTCTCGCACAGTTTCTCTGATTTCTTCAGAATCGCAGCGAAGAAAAGGATTGACCAGCTTTTCCAACCGCAGTGTGGTTGGCGTTGACTTCATCCCGCCACCACCGACCCGTGCCCTATACTCTTCGATATGTTCGTTGCCCGGCTCTACCGTCCGGGCAAAGGCAAGATTTTTGCTGGTATACTCATGGCCGAAGTAAATTTGTGTTGCTTCCGGCAGCAGAGCAATCTTGTCATTGAGCGAGCTGTACATCTGGGCCGGAGTGCCTTCGAACAGCCTGCCGCAGCCGGCGCCAAACAAGGTGTCGCCGCTAAAAAGATGCTCATTGAAATGATAACAGATGCTTCCGGTGGTATGGCCCGGTGTGGCCAAGACACGCCCCTGAAGATTTCCAACCCGGACCGCATCTCCTTCATCAACATAATTTGTGGCCTGTGCTATCCTGTTTTTATCGGATACATGACAAACAACCTCAAGATCAGATAAACGCTCTTGCAACATGGGTATATCGCCGATATGATCCTGATGATGATGGGTGCATAATACAGTAGTGAGTCTGGCATTATTTTTCTCAACGGCGGCCATTACCGGATAGGCCTCCGTTGGATCGACAACGGCCGCCTCTCCCGTCGCCGGACATATCATTAAATAACTGTAATTGTCAAATGAACATGGAATGGGAAGCACCTTCATCTTCTTCTCTCCTTTACCGGACCGCACCGCCCGGCTATAAAAACAATACCGTCTCGCTGATTAAATTATCACGCATTACCATGACAACAACATATTACATATTGCAAAAGAATAAAGTGGTCTACAACGAAGCGGCCTCACTTCCCACTCCTCTGGACCACAAGGAAATGGAACTGCTCGGCGCCACTCAGGCTAACTCGATTTTTCTTGAAATACCCCAGAACGAGGGAGCATATGGCGTAGCCCTGACAGAAGATCACGTCATTCCTGCCGGCTTTGCCACAGTTTCCCTGCGGTCTATGGTCGGCCTGGTGGATGAAGATCTTTTTAAACAGTGGGGCCAGGCGGCACAGCTGCTGCACTGGTTCACCAGTAACAGATACTGCGGCAGCTGCGGTGTGGCGACCATTGCGCATACCACCGACCCGGCCAGACTTTGTCCCGACTGCTCACGCTGTCACTATCCGGTGACCGCGCCCTGCATCATCGTGCTGATCCATCACGGCAACAAGGTACTTCTGGCGCGCTCACCGCGTTTTCGTAGAAGAATATACAGTACTCTGGCTGGGTTTGTGGAGCCCGGTGAATCAGCAGAAGATACCGTGCATCGGGAAATTTTTGAGGAAGTGGGCCTTCGTGTAAAGAACATCCGCTATCACAAGAGCCAGCCCTGGCCCTTTCCCGGACAGCTTATGCTGGGTTTTTTTGCGGAATACGATTCTGGTGCAATCGCCATTGACAATGATGAAATCTGCGACGCCTGCTGGTTCTCCTACGACAATCTTCCCGAGATTCCAGAGGCAGGAACAATTGCCGGCCAGCTTATTCGCCACTATATAAACTCTTTGTAACAGCCGGGGTAACTATTCAGGAGCACCCCATCTTGTCCCATTTGAGCCTTCTCGAATAGCACAAGTATGCTTCAAAGTCCCAAATGAGCCAATATGGAGCACTCTTGAACAGTTACAACTTGGTGGTTA
>Ga0136557_1001597_pt1 | contig 14241 bp, 10 predicted proteins | sample AntRauTorckE6832_FD_104796 | JGI IMG/M metagenome (GOLD analysis project Ga0136557, IMG submission 104796) | Saline lake microbial communities from Rauer Islands, Antarctica - Metagenome Torckler E6 #832 | ecosystem: Environmental > Aquatic > Non-marine Saline and Alkaline > Saline | place...
CTGCAGCCCGACAGCAGCACGCTCAGCACCAGGGCCGGCAGTGCCATGGCGCGTCGTGTCATGGTGATTCGTGTCATGGCGATTCGTGATGTGAGGGGAGGGCTCATGGGGTGAACTCCTGGATCTCGTCGCGGCCCAGCAGGGCATCGGCCGGGTTTTCCTCGAGGCGTCGCACCAGTCGATTCAGGGCCCGCAGCGTGGCGTGCAGTTCGCGCATGGCCGGGTCGAGCTCGCCCACGCCCTGCAGGCCCCGATCCAGGGAGCCCTCGTGGCGCGCGGTCAGGCGGTCCAGCCGGGCGGTGGTGGACTCCAGCGATTGCATCGCTCGTCGGGCACTCGCCAGGGTCTCGCGACCCTCCTCGTCCAGCAGGGCGTTGGCATTCTCGCCCAGGCGGCTGAAGCTCTGCAGGGACGTCTCGATCTGGTCGCCGGCCCGCTTGAAACGCGCCATTGCCTCGCCGAAGGCATCGCGCTGGTCAACCAGCGCCCCCGAGATGACCTCCAGGTTGTCCAGCGTGCGCGTCAGGCTCTCGGCATTCTCCTCGGAGAGCAACCGGTTGGCATTGGTCAGCAACCGGTCCACCTGGGCGAAGAGCTCCTCGCTGTTGGAGAGTAGCGAGCTCAGCGGCGAGGGCTCGGCCTGGATCAGCGGGGGATTGTCGCGGTCGCCCTCCAGGCGGGGGCTTTGCGGGGTGCCGCCGAGCAGCTGGATGTTCATGGTGCCGGTGATGTTGGCCAGTGCCAGGCTGGCGCGGGTGTCCTGCTTGACCGGGACGTCGCTGTAGACGCGGATCAAAGCCCGCACCTGGCGCGGGTCCCGGGGGTCGAGGCGCAGCCTGACCACATCACCGACCTCGATGCCGCTGTACAGGACCGCATTGCCCTCGGACAGCCCGCTGACGGCGCGGTTGAAGCCGATCTCGTACCAGGCATAGTCGCGGTCGACGCTGGACTTGCCGAGCCACAGGGCGAACAGCAGCGCGCTGCCCAGGGTGATCACCGTGAACATCCCGATCAGTACATGGTGAGCGCGGGGTTCCATCGTCAGGGGTCCTCCACCGAGTGAGCCGCCCGTTGGGCGGAGCGGCCTCGAGGGCCATGGAAATAGTCGTGGATCCAGGCATCGTCGGTGGCCTCGACGACGTCGAGGCGATCGGCGACCAGCACGCGGCCTCGCGACAGCACGGCCACCCGGTCGCAGGCAGTATAGAGGGTGTCCAGGTCGTGGGTGACCAGGAAGACGCTCAGGCCCAGGGCGTCGCGCAGGGTCAGGATCAGGCGGTCGAAGGCCGCCGCGCCAATCGGGTCCAGGCCCGCCGTCGGCTCGTCCAGGAACAGCACCTCCGGGTCCATCGCCAGGGCGCGGGCCAGGGCGGCTCGCTTGATCATGCCACCGGAGAGCTCGGCGGGATACTTGACCGAGGCCTCCCCGGGCAGGCCGGCCAGGGCCAGCTTGACCCGGGCCAGGGCTTCGGCATCGGCACGGGAGAGCCCGGCATGCTCGATCAGCGGCAGGGCGACGTTCTCCTGCAGGGTCAGCGAGGTGAACAGCGCGCCGCGCTGGAAGAGCACCCCGAAGCGGCGCTCCAGCCGGGAGCGGGCTTGGGCGGGGAGGCTCTGGAGGTCCTCGCCGAACACCTCGATGCTCCCGGCGCTGGGCCGCAACAGGCCGACGATGCTGCGCAGCAGTACCGACTTGCCGGTGCCCGAGCCGCCGACCACACCCAGGATCTCGCCTGGGTAGAGGTCAAGGTCGAGGTCCTCGTGGACGACGTGGCTTCCGAAGCGGTTGGCCAGCCCGCGGACTCGGATCAGTGGTTCGCGGGACGTGCTCACCAGCCCATCTCCATGAAGAAGAGTGCCGCCACCGCATCCAGCAGGATCACCACGAAGATCGACTGCACCACGCTCGAGGTCGTGTGCTCGCCCACCGATTGGGCGCTGCCGCTGACCTTGAAGCCCTCCAGGCAGCCGATCACCGCGATCAGGAAGGCGAACAGTGGCGCCTTGGAGAGGCCCACCATGAAGTGGTTGAGCGGGATATCGCGTTGCAGGATAGACAGAAACTGGATGATGGAGATATCCAGGGCCAGCAGGCAGACCAGGGCACCGCCAAGGATGCCGCTCAGCATGCCCACGAAGGTGAGGATCGGCAGGGTCAGCATCATCGCCAGCACCCGCGGCAGCACCAGCAGCTCGACGGGGTCGAGGCCGAGGGTGCGGACGGCGTCGAGCTCCTCGTTGGCCTTCATGGCGCCGAGCTGGGCCGTGAAGGCGCTGGCGGTGCGGCCGGCGAGCAGGATGGCGGCGAGCAGCACGCCGAACTCGCGAAGGAAGGCGAAGGCGACCAGGTTGACCGTGTATATGGTGGCGCCGAAGTCGCGCAGCACCGTGGCGCCGAGGAAGGCCACCACGGCGCCCACCAGGAAGGTCAGCAGGGCGACGATGGGCAGGGCGTTGAGGCCCGTCTGGTGCAGCTGGGCCACCATCGAGGTGAGACGCCAGCGGCCCGGCCGCCAGGCGATGGTGGCCAGGGTGGCGAGCACCTGGCCGATGAAGCCGAGCAGCTGGCGCTGCTGCTCCCAGAGCCCCTCGACGAGCTGGCCTGTCCGGGCCAGCGTATCCCTCAGCGGTCGGCCGGGTCGCGTTTCGGGAGGCTGGCGGTCGGTCATGGCCTCGCCCAGGGTGCGCAGCAGGGCGCGGCGTGTCGCCGGCAGGTCGGGGGCCCAGTCGTCGATCGCGGCGAGCGGCTCGGCGCCGACCAGCTCCATCAGCAGGACGGCACCGGCGGTATCCAGGGCGGCGAGCCGCTCGAGGTCGACCCCGTGTGGGGACGGTTCGCGAGCCTGCGCCAGACGCTCGACCTGGCGCTTCAGGGTCGCATAGTGCGCCAGGGTCCAGTCTCCGCGAGGAGAGAGACCCCCGCCCTCTTGCAAAAGAGTGCCGGCTGAAGGATGCGTAGACTGTTCCGTCATTGCTGCTCTACCCTCCGCTGATTACGCTGGGGTTGACTTGCCCGCGTCGTCCGTCTGGATAGGGTGCCGACGTCTGGCGCTCCCCCGCGGCTCTGGCCGCCCTTCCTTGATTCATGTCATGAGGAAACACGAGAATGTTTTACCATACATTCATTAATGTATGTTGTATATCGTACATGGCAATGCCCCGGAACGGGTAACGGCGGTGAAGGTGGTATCGTCGACAGGTCACGCAGCCGCGCTCAGTTCCGTATCAGGTCGTGCAGCCACTGTCAGGTGCGCTGCCAGAGGTGTAACAAGCCAGGGGTGCAACAAGCCAGGGGTGCGCATCCCGCTGGGGCAACTCGACATTCTCAAGCGCTATGCCTGGCCGGGGAATATCCGTGAGCTCGAGAACGTCATCGAACGACAAGTCATCGTGGCACAGGACCAGCGTTTGAGCTTCGACGACCTGTTGCTCGACAAGCCACGAGCGGATTACCCCGCCCCGGGTACCAACGAACTGGTTCCTCCGGTGCGTGATTTTCGTCGCTGCTGATCAGGTGAGCCTGGCGGTAGAGACAATTGACGCCTATTTTAGGGAATGTTAGCCTACTAACTTAATACATACAGTTGGGCATGTATGTTCTCCATCGCATGTATGTTCTCCATCTGACACGGATATGTCTGCATGAAAGCACGCCGCTCTATGTCTATCGTGGCGCAGTGATACCTACGTTGACTGCCTTGTGGGTTGCCGGGATGTCGATGCCGGCCTCGGCGGAAGGACTCTTGACCTTCAAGACCGAGAACAACAATTATTCGGCAGGCGACGATGGACATTACACTAATGGTGTGGAAGTCAGTTGGGCCTTTATCCCATCCGATCAGCACTGGGTGCGGGGCCTGGCGGAGGCGATTCCAGGTTGGTCTGCCGCTGGGCTCGATGGTGCCGCCTATCGCTTCACGCACCAGATATATACGCCCAATGACATCGAAGTCGTGCGACTTGTCGAGGATGACCGGCCTTATGCCGGGGTGCTGATGGGTGGCATCTCATTATTCGACGATGAACGTCATACAGGGTGGCGTCAGGCTCGCAGCCTGACACTGGACGCCGGCGTCGTGGGGCCGGCATCAGGTGCTGAGTTTCTGCAGCGTGAGTTTCATCGCTGGATCGGCTCCGACAAGCCCCGAGGTTGGGACCACCAGCTGGAGAATGAACCGTTACTCAATCTGGCCTATCGGAGTGCCTGGATGGCGCAAAGGAGGCTGAACGGTTACGAGCTCGAATTCGGCCCCAGCGCCGGTTTTGCCGTGGGAAACTTGTACACGTACGCTGCCACTGGCCTTGGGGCGCGTCTGGGCGCGAATCTCGAGCGTAGTTTCGGTATTCCCTCCATCGCACCGAGCCAGGGGGGGCATTCCTCCTTTCTCCCCGGACAGGGTTTCAGCTGGTACGCCTTTGCTGCAGTAGAAGGGCGCTATATGGCCCATAACCTGCTGCTGGACGGCAATACCTTCAGTGGCAGTCATTCGGTGGATCGCCGGGAGTGGGTGGGCGACGCCCTGGTGGGAGCCGCCCTCACATGGGATCAATGGCAGCTCACCTATACCTATGCGTGGCGCACGGACGAATTCAAAGATCAATCGCAGCACGACCGCTTCGGCTCGCTTGCGCTGTCTCTATGGTTCTAGCCCGACCCGGCATTGTCGTAGGCTGAGTGTCGTCCTGGTTAGTGAAACGCTAACAGATAGCGAAGCGCTGACTAGAGGAGGCAATACCCGGTTTTCCTCAAGCGGTATCGGTGCGGGTAATCCAGTCCAGGGTGCGCTGCCACCAGCGTGGCCTGGACGTTGCCGTGCTGGGCAACAACCGCTCCCGCGGGCAGGTAAGAAATTCAGCGATGGGGTCGACCTGGCTGGCGCGATCGAGCATGGGGGCGTGACCGCAACCGGGTACCTCGAGGGTGACCAGGTTCGGGTGCACGTCGGCCATGCGCGTGACGCTTCCGGCCTTGAGCAGGGGCGAGTGTTCTCCGCGCACGACCATCAGCGGACAGCGGATCGCCGACCAGTCGGCCCAGGTATCGCGCGGCGTGTCATGAACGAATTGCTCGCCGATACGAGGATCGAAATGGTAAGTCCAGCTCCCGTCGGGCAGGCGTCTGGCGCTTTCCTCTGCCAGTCGCCGCCAGGACGCCTCGTCGTCGATACCAAAGCCGGCATAATGTTGGCGCAACTCGGCCTGCAGGTCGCTGAACCGCCAGAAGCGATGCGGTACGCCAAAATAGGTGGCCAGCCCGGCGAGCCCATCGGGGTCCAGTTCGGGGCCCACGTCATTGAGCACCAGCCGCTCGATGCGCTGGGCGGTGGAGCGCTCCGCGGCCAAGAGCATGCCGAGCAGTCCGCCCATGGAAGTGCCGACCCAGGGCACCTGCGCTAGCTTGAAGTGATCCATTACCGCCACGGCGACTTGCATGTAATGGTCATAGAGATAGTCATGAGCCGGATGCAGCGACCAGCTAGACAGGCCGCGTCCGGGAGTATCTGGTGCGAGGACCCGCCATTCAGGCCCCAGGGCGTGTGCGAAGTCGGCGAAGTCGCCGCCGTGTCGTGCCAGGCCGTGCCAGGCGATCAATGTGCGGGGTGCCTGCGGATGCCAGATACGCACCGCAATTTCCAGCTCACGAAACCTGACCATTTCCAATGCATCCATTGATGTCCTCCTTGATGGCCGATCTGGATATGCTGCATAGCGGTATATGGTAGTTGCCGTCATGGGGTGAAGAATACATGAATGCGCAGGGCAGGCGGTGGCTTCAACGCCCGAACATGCGACAATGTATGTAAATAACCATACTGTGAACGAGGATATCCTGATGCTCTCTCCCCGTAGCAAGCCTACCGTTCGTCGCCTCGCCCATGGGGCACTACTGCCTGCCCTGGTAGCCTCGGCTTGTGCGATGCCGCTGCAGGCGGCCGATCTGCTGACCATCACCCGTGATGCGCTGCTGAACAATGCCGAGCTGGCGGCGGCGCGCTCGACGTTCGGCGTTGTGCGGGCGGGGCGCGATATCGAGCAGGCTGATCTGCTGCCGCAGATCGGGGCTTCCGGCAACGTGACGCACAACCGTCAGTATGAATCACAGTCGAACGGCGGGGGAGACTTTGCTAGTGGGGGAACCGGCGCAGGAGACGACCGTTACAACAGCGTTGGCCTAACGCTGGAGGCTTCTCAAGCCCTGTTCGATGCCCGTAATCGTCGTGAAGTGGAGCGATCGGAGCGAGAGATCGACCAGGAGGTCTATCGCCTGGCTGCGACCGAACAGCAGGTGCTGATCGACGTGGCGGGTGCCTATTTCGAGATCCTGCGTGCCTACGAAATCCTTGAAGCACGGCGCGCTCAGGAGCGTGCCATCGGCCGCCAGCTCGAGCAGGCCCGCGAGCAGTTCGAGGTCGGGCTGATTGCGATCACCGAGGTCGAGGAGGCCCAGGCCAGCTTCGACCAGTCGCGTGCCGAACGCATCGCCGCGGAAAGCAGCCTGCAGGTCAATTTCGAGGCGCTCGAGCGGTTGACCGGTCAGCGTTACCAGAGCATCGAGTCGCTACAGGAAGAGTTGCCCGTCGAGCCTCCTACGCCCAACAGCCGGGACCAATGGGTAGCGATGGCCATGGAGAACAACCCACTGGTGTTGGCGCAGCAGGCCGGGGTCGAGGTATCGCGCAGCGGGGTCGATATCTCACAGGCCGACAGGCTGCCGACACTCGAAGCGTTCGCCAACTATCAGTACAGCGATATCGACAGTGATCTAGTGTCGGGGCACGGCTCCTCCAGCCAGGTAGGGTTGGGCGTCAACCTGCCTCTCTATACCGGTGGGCGCACCAGTGCCGGTATACGGCAAAGCACCTTCCAGCTCGAGTCAAGCCAGTATGACTTCGAGGCTCAACGCCGCGACACCGTTCAACAGGTACGTTCACTGTTCACCCAGGTGAGCAATGATGTCTCAACGGTAGAGGCGCGCGCCCAGGCCATCGTTTCCAACCAGAGCGCTCTGGATGCGACGCGTGCCGGCTACGAGGTAGGAACGCGTAACATCGTCGATGTGCTCAATGCCGAGCAGAACCTCTTCTCGGCGATTGCTGACTATGCCGAGGCTCGCTACGACTATGTCGTCAACCTGCTGTCGCTTCGCCAGCAGGCCGGGACCCTGGACGTGCCCGCCATCGAGGAAGTCAATGAGCTGCTGGAGGGTGAGAGTGTCTCCTTCGTGCTGCCTGATGGGGCAGAGCCGGGGCGGTATGACGAGGCCATGGAGATCGGCGAGCCGCCGAGCCCGCGGTGATGGTTAGTCGGCTATCATTTACATTCATACATGAATGAATGTAAAATCGCCACACTTTTCGATGTATTCAACGAGATTGTAAAACGTCATGAAAACCCAGATCCGATCCGGCCGCGTGGTCTTGCTGGCGCTGGCCGTGGGCTTCCTGCTGGCCGCTTGCGGCCAGGAAGAGCAAGTGGCGCAGCAGAGTCAAGGCGAGCAAGAGCGTCCTCCGCGGTCGGTGGAAGTGACCGAGATGGCCCGCCAGGACATCCCGTTGGACAAGGCGTATCCCTCCCTGCTGCGCAGTGATGACGAAGTCACACTGGTGGCGCGAGTAACGGGCTTTCTCGAGGCGCGTCATTTCGAACCCGGCGAGCTGGTCGAAGAGGGGCAAATCCTCTACAACATCGAGCCGGAGCTCTACCAGGCGCTGGTCAACGAGCGTGAGGCCGACCTGCAAAGCGCTCGCGCCGAGATGTCGCGCGCGCAGCGCGATGCCCAACGTTTCCAGCGCCTGCTGAGCCAGAACTCGGTGAGCCAGCAGCAGGTCGACGAGGCGCAGGCCGAACTGGGTGTCGCCCAGGCCCGTGTCGCGCAAGCCGAGGCCGCGCTGGCGAGTGCCAATATCGACCTGAGTTACGCCGAGGTGAAGGCGCCGGTATCGGGCATGATCGGGCTTAGCCTGATCAATGTGGGAAACCTGGTGAGCTCGGGTACCGAGCTTGCCACCATCACGCCGCTGGATCCGCTGGAAGTGCGTTTTCAGTTGCCCCAGCGTGACGCCTTCGAGCTGCGACGCCAGATCGGCGATGGCGATTCGATCGAGGATATCCGTGCCACTCTTGACGTGCCGTCGCTGAGCGACAGCGAGGAAGAGCAGCTGGAAGGCAACCTTACCTTTCTTGGCTCGCGTGTCGATGAGGCCACCAGCACTGTCCAGGCCAGCGCGGCCTTTGCCAACCCGGAAGGTCGCGTGCTGCCCGGCCGGTTCGTTCGGATCAGCCTGGAAGGGCTGAAGCGCTTTGACGTGCTGGCGGTGCCCGAGATCAGCATCGGCCAGGGGCTGATGGGCCCCCAGGTGTTCGTGCTCGACGAGGAGGGCGTGGCCCGTGCCCGCACCGTGGAGCTGGGCGAGGTGGCCGGTCCTTGGCAGATTATCCGCGGCGGCCTGGAGGTCGGCGAACGTGTGGTGGTCGGCGATCCGTCCGGCATCGAGCCGGGAACAGCCATCGAGCCGCTGCCCTTCGAGGGCCAGGCCGGCGAGATCGTCGAGGCGGTCGAGCAGGCCGAGGCCGAGGCCGAGCAGGAAGCCGCCGAGGAGATGCGGCAGGAGGCCGGCACGCCGCCTGCCGGTGAGCAGGCCGGCGAGGCGGGCGAGGACGACGCCTCATGAGCTTTTCCAACTTCTTCATCAAGCGGCCGATCTTCGCCACGGTGCTGGCGATCATCCTGACGCTGGTCGGGGTGATGAGCATGCGGGTGCTGCCGGTCGAGCAGTACCCCAGCGTGGTGCCGCCCACCGTCTCGGTGCGCGCCCAGTTCCCCGGCGCCGACGCCGAGACGGTGGCCCAGACGGTGGCCGCCCCCCTGGCCAAGGCGATCAACGGCGTCGAGGACATGCTCTACATGACCTCGACCAGTGCCGACAACGGTTCGATGCAGCTGCAGGTGGCCTTCAACATCGGCACCGACGGCGACATCAACACCATCAACGTCAACAACCGGGTGCAGGGCGCGCTGTCGCAGCTCCCCGAGGCAGTGCAGGCCCAGGGCGTGAAGGTGGAGCTGAGCTCCAGCTCGATCCTGATGCTGGTGGCGCTGATCTCGCCGGAGGGTGACTACGACCGCACCTATATGCAGAACTACGCCACCCTCAACGTCCTCGACGAGCTGCGCCAGGTCCCCGGTGTCGGCAATGCCGAGGTGCTGGGCGGTGGCGAGTTTGCCATGCGCATCTGGATGGACCCGGACAAGCTGGCCCAGTATGACCTGACGCCCACGGAAGTCGCCCGGGCGATCCGCGCCCAGAATACCGAGGTACCCGCGGGCAGCCTGGCGGCCACGCCACAGTCCGAGCCGCGGGCCTTTACCTACACCATCACCGCCGGCGGGCGGCTCAGCGACGTCGACGACTTCCGCGAGATCTTCCTACGCACCAACCCGGACGGCTCGTCGCTGCGACTGGATGACGTGGCGCGCGTCGAGCTCGGCGCCTCCTCCTACGGTGTGGATGCCCGTCTGAACGGCGCCGCCATGTCGCCGATCATCATCAATCAGCAGCCTGGGGCCAACGCCCTGGAGACGGCCGCGGCGGTCAAGGCCACCATGGCCGAGCTGGAGGGGCGTTTCCCGCCTGGGCTCGAGCAGGTGGTGCCCTACGACACCACCCTGTTCATCGATGCGTCCGTCAACACCGTGACCAAGGTGTTCATCGAGGCCTTCTTGATCGTCGGCGTCATCCTGTTCATCTTCCTGCAGAACTGGCGCTTCACGGTGATCGCCATGTCGGTGGTGCCGGTCTCGGTGCTGGCTACCTTCGCCGGCTTCTTCGCCTTCGGCTTTTCCATCAACCTGCTGACGCTGTTCGCCCTGGTGCTCTCCATCGGCATCGTGGTGGACGACGCCATCCTGGTGGTGGAGAACGTCGAGCGGGTGCTGAGCGAGGACGAGGAGATCACCGTCACCCAGGCCACCATCCGTGCCATGAAGGAGGTGGGTGGCCCGGTCATCGCCACCTCGCTGATCATGGCCGCGGTGTTCGTACCGGTGGCCTTCCTGGGGGGCTTCACCGGTCAGATCTACCAGCAATTCGCCCTGACCGTGGCGATCTCGGTGGCATTCTCGGCGCTGATGGCGTTGACCTTCACGCCGGCGTTGTCGGCGATCTTCATCAAGCACAAGCCGGTCAGCGGCAGCGAAACGAGGTTTCGGCGGGCGATCAACACGCCGCTTCGCCTCTTCGATCGCCTCTTTGCCGGCATCACAGCCGCTTACATGTGGGTCGTGAAAGCCCTGGTGCGGTTCTGGGGCCTGGCACTGCTGCTCACCGCCCTGGTGATCGGCGGCTCCTGGTGGCTCTACCAGAACACACCCTCGACCCTGGTGCCGGAGACTGACCAGGGCATTGTGCTTGCCAGCGTGCAGCTGCCAGACTCCGCCTCCCTGGCGCGCACCCAGGACTACATGAGCGAGCTGAGCTCGCGCATCGAGGAGATCCCGGGGGTCAGCTACGTGGCGGCGGTCGCCGGCTACGACATCCTCTCCAGCGCAGTGAACACCGCGCGGGGCGTGATGTTCATCAACATGGCGCCCTGGGCGGAGCGTGAGCTCACCGCCGAGGGGCTGGTGGGTAAGGTGATGCAGTTGGGGGCCCAGGTGCAGGGTGGCTCGGCCATGGCCTTCAACATGCCGCCGATCATGGGACTCTCCACCACCGGCGGCTTCACCGGCTATCTGCAGTCCTTCGAGGGTGCCACCCCTCAGGAGCTTTTCCAGGCCTCGGTTCAGGTGATGCAGGCGGCGGGCGAGACCCCGGCACTGAAACGCGTGTTCACGACCTTCAACGTCAACGTTCCAGGCTACCGGGCCGAGATCGACCAGCAGAAGGCACTCAGTTACGGCGTGGCGCTGCAGGACCTGAACGCCACCCTGTCGAACACCTTCGGCAACGGCTTCGTCAATTTCTTCAACTACCAGAACCGCAATTTCCAGGTCTATCTGCAGAACGAGGACGAATTCCGCAGGACCCCGGACGACATCAACAATGTCTTCGTGCGCGGTGGCAATGGCGAGCGGATCCCGCTCTCGGAGTTCGTGACCCTCGAGCGCCAGGCCAAGCCGGCGGTGGTGTCGCGCTTCGGGGTCTATCTGGGCGCCCAGTTCCAGGGCGGCCCGGCACCGGGCTACAGTTCCGGCCAGGCGGTCGCCGCCATGGAGCAGATCGTCGAGAAGCAGCTCGGCGACGGCTGGGGCATGGGCTGGACCGGCACCGCCTACCAGGAGAGCCAGATGGGCAGCACCGCCACCCTGGCCATTGTCTTCGGCCTGCTGATGGTGTTCCTGATCCTGGCGGCCCAGTACGAGAGCTGGTCGCTGCCGCTGGCGGTGCTCACCGCTACGCCGTTCGCCTTCCTCGGCGGCATCGGCGGTATCGTGCTGCGTGGGCTGGACACTAGTGTCTACGTGGAGATCGGCATGCTGGTGGTGGTGGGGTTGGCGGCCAAGAACGCGATCCTGATCGTCGAGTTCGCCGAACTGCAGCGCAAGGAGCAGGGCAAGTCGATCCGCGAGGCGGCCATCACCGCCGCCCAGCTGCGCTTCCGGCCAATCGTCATGACGTCCCTGGCGTTCATCTTCGGCACCCTGCCACTGGCGCTGGCCACCGGCGCCAGTGACACCAGCAGCCACCACATCGGCACCACCGTGGCAGTGGGCATGGCGTCGGTCGCGGTGCTGGGTAGTCTGTTCATTCCCACCTTCTATGCCATGATCGCGCACGTTTCCGATTGGTTGTGGCGCAAGATGGGACGCCACGAACAGGCCGACAAGCAGGCATCGCTGGGGGATGAGCCGCGCTGACGGTAGCGACGACATGACGTGACTACGGGCACTGCTTCTTCGGAAGGGTGCCCGTTGTCATTTAAGGCTCAATTTCTAAGCCTTCTTGCTAGGTCTTTTACTGGGCGCCGTCATGATGATCCTCAGGGCTGTGTCGTCTATGCTGAAAGGCATAACCCATTTGCCGGCCCCTGTCCTTGGAGACTTAACCGGCAGGAGGAGCCCGCCATGGACCTTATTCGTCAGGTTGCCCTGAGTTTCCCGACCGTCGTGTTTACCGCGCTGCTTGCCTTGGCGCTGATCTACTGGCTGCTGGTGGCCTTGCGTCTGGCGCCGTTGGAGCTCTTCGAGCGTGACAGTCTCAAGCATGACCATATGGCAAGCACCATGGTGACCCTGGGATTTGCCGGAGTGCCAGCTTCCTTCGCGCTGACGGTGTTGTTGCTGGTGGCGGGGGGGATCACTCTGGCCGTGGAGTTGCTGGTGCTTCGCTGGCTACCGCTAGGGCTGTTTCGGATACCCTTGGGCGTCGTGGTGCTGTGGGGTGCCTTTGTGCTGGCCTCCCCGGTGGCCGCTGTACTCTGCCACGGCTTGCATCGGCGCTTTCATCGACGCCCGCAATTGTCTCGGCGCTGTCTGTTGGGCGAGAGGGTCGTCGTCACTGCCGAGGCGGATCCTCAGGCATTTGCTCCCGCAGTGCTGGGTGATGATTCGAGCTGCGAGATCAGGCTGCATGGCAAGGCAGGCGCGATGCCGGTGAAAGGGGAGCGACGAGTGCTGGTCAAGTATCTGCCGGGAGAGCATGCCTACCGAAGCGTTGCGGACGCGGATTATCTGGATGCTCGAACTCGGCTCAGTCGGCTACGCCTGGTGCAGAAGTATCAGGGACCCCCTTCGGCCAATGGCGGGCCGGCGCCATCACATTGAGTCCTGGCGGCGCATCATCAGCAGCAGGCTATTGACCAGCGTTTCGCCGCGCTCACGGATCGAGAATTGATCGGGGTTACGAAGCCAGTCGTGGAAAAGGCCGCCAAGTACTGCTTGAAGCAGGTCGGTGGCGAGCGTCGGCGATATGTTTGATCGTATCAGGCCCATGTCGTGTGCCTTGGAAAAGCGCTCGAACAGTGAGGCCTGACACTCTTCCGTGAGTTCATTCTGCATGGCGATGGGATCAATATCGCTGAAGAACTCGCAACGGTGGATGAGAATCGAATGGACACGGCGGTAGCGAGGCTGTTCCAGTCGAGTGAAACCGTGCAGGCAGGCCAGACGGATAGCATCCAGGGGAGAATCGATCACCGCGGGATCCTCGATCTCATCGATGAGTTCCTGAAAGGGCATGCGCACACGCTCGAGCAACGCGTGGAAGAGATCGGCCTTGTTGCGGAAATGCCAATAGACCGCGCCGCGCGTCATGCCGGCGTGGCGGGCAATCTGTTCCAGCGAGGTTCGGGCAACGCCTTTTTCAAAGAAGACGTCTTCGGCCGCGTCGAGCAGGGCTTCGCGGGTAGCGGCGGCTTCGGCCTTGGTACGTCTGGCCATCCAGGCACAGTCTCCGGGCAGGGGGATTTGGGGTATTCTACCGCACCTGGCCGTCATTTACATTCATGGATGTATGGATGAGAAGTTCGTCATGCAGGCCTGGGGCGCGTATAAAAAGCAGTGAAAACAACATCGTTTCGCCAAAGGATGCTCCCGCATGGCTCGACCTTCATTTGAACTCGCTGGTGTCCGGGTCGCTCCCGGCAGTCGCATCCAGATCGATGTACCCGTCGCGCGTCTTTATACCCATGCACCGCTCCATATCCCTGTCGAGGTCGTGCATGGTCGTCAGAAGGGGCCGCTGTTACTGGTCTGCGGCGGAATTCATGGAGATGAAATCAACAGCGTCGAGATCGTGCGTCGTCTGCTTCGCTCGCGTCAGCTCAAGGGCCTGCGTGGCACGCTTATCGCCTCACCGATCGTCAATGTCTTCGGCTTTGTTCAACACAGTCGCTACTTGCCGGACCGACGCGATCTCAACCGTTGCTTTCCCGGTAGTGAATCGGGGTCACTGGGCGGCAGGGTGGCGGCACTGTTTCGCGAGCAGATTGTCGACCAGGCAAGCCATATCATCGACCTGCACACCGGGGCGATACACCGCACTAACCTGCCGCAGATACGCGCCCAGCTGACCCCCGGTAGCGAAACGGAACGGATGGCCAATGCCTTTGGCGCACCCGTCATACTCAATGCCGAGCTCCGTGAGGGTAGCCTGCGTCACTATGCGCAGAACCGAGGCATTCCCGTGCTCACCTACGAGGCGGGTGAGGCATTACGCTTCGATGAGTGGGCGATTGCGCCCGGTGTCCGGGGTGTCCTGCGAGTGATGCGTCGCCTGGGCATGCTCTCTGGGGAGCAGC
>Ga0136557_1001603_pt1 | contig 14214 bp, 9 predicted proteins | sample AntRauTorckE6832_FD_104796 | JGI IMG/M metagenome (GOLD analysis project Ga0136557, IMG submission 104796) | Saline lake microbial communities from Rauer Islands, Antarctica - Metagenome Torckler E6 #832 | ecosystem: Environmental > Aquatic > Non-marine Saline and Alkaline > Saline | place...
CTATTACGCGCCAGGTATCCCAAGTAAAATTTTACCGCAATTTCATGATGCTCATTGTTGTGGGTGAGCGGATTGCGCACCACAAAATCCAGTTCCCCCAGCGTAATGCCATTGGCGCGGACCGGCAGGTTCCTGGCCATCACCGTCCACCCCAGAATATCAGTCATCAGGCACTCGTAAAGCCGCTCGAAGTAAAGGCCCAGACGGTAGTGGGGAGTCTCCATCAACACCGCCGGGCCCTGCTCGGGATATCGGTCCCATTGGCTGAGCGTATTCACCAGATCTCGCGGCAGCCACTCGGTCTGCCTGAAGCTGATGGGACAATTGACAAGTTGAGGGGTTTGGCATAACCAGGCCAGATGGCGAACGGCAGGGGTTTTAAACGGGATGATTGGAAGAGGTGGCGTCAGGGTCAAACGGTAACATCCAGCAGCGAGCCGATCATGGCGTCAGTGGTCCCAACGACGCTGGCCGAGGCGTCGAAGAGCATTTGATTCATGCGAAGTTCGACCAGCGGATTCGCCAGGCCGGTCAGCTCGTTGTTAATGACAGCGCCGGCGTCGCGAGTCTGGACGTTGAGGCGCGCGATGTCGGTGGCCGATTGTGTCATGCCTTGATGTGCGGTGTGCATGCCGGACAGCGCATTTTGCATAGCCGGTTTGATCATGAAAGCACTCCAGATTTCGCCTGACAGCATTATACTTGCAGATTACTGTCTGCTGTTTAGCGGGTCAAGCGCGAAAAGAGATCCGCTGGCAACAGAGCTGGAATGTTTGAGGCAGAACAAGTGTTAGTGAGTCCTTGTGTTGCCGCTGTGCCCTTGCCACGATACTCTGGCTTCCTTTAAAGGCAGCTGCTGCCTTGGTTCAGGACCTATACCATGCTTTTTTGGGCCATTCCTTCCTTTCTGGGCACCTGCATAACACTGTACGTGTCGGTCTACGCATCCAGGCGTATGTCGCGGCCCACAGGCGCCTATTTGGCCGCCCTGGGTGCTGCTACAGCATGGTGGTGTGCCATGCAGTGGGCGGGTCTGCTATGGCAAAACCTCGACTACCGTTATCTGATAGCCCAGCTGCAATATTTTGGAATTGCATCCGTACCGGTACTCTGGTTATCAGTTGCGTTGTCGTACGGTGGGCATCACTTGGTGTTGTCGCGCTGGTATCCGTTGCTCTGGGTGATACCGGTCCTCACGGTGGCGATAGCCATCAGCAATGAATTTCATGGTCTTCTTTGGCAGCGTTTTGACCTCATCCCCGGTGAACCGGGCTTGTCGATTGAATATGGCCCCTGGTTTCGTGCCAATGCAGCATTTTCTTATATGAGCGTGCTCACTGGCACGGTGTTTATCTGCATACGGATAGGGCTGGCCCCCTTGTATCGACTGCAATTGCTGACGGCAATGCTGGCCCCCATGATGGTATTGGCGGCGAACCTGCCGTTCATCATGGGCGGCAGTGACCTGCCAATAGACCCCACTCCCATTGGGTTTGTTCTTGCCGGTATCTTGATGCTGCTAGCGACACGCAGACGATTTTTTTCGGCGCTGCCACTGGCGCGTCGTATCACAATGGACAATATGAGCGATGGGCTTATCGTCATCGACAATGCCGGTATCATCGTCGACTCCAATCCGGTCGCGCGCGAGATGTTGGGCGCCTCGAGTACGCATGTTGGCCAAATTCTGCCGAAAAGCCTCGCAGCGGCATTAAATAGGCGAGACCGGGGACCGTCTGACATCACCCTGGCTGACGGCCGTTGCCTGTACGTCAGAACATCCGAAGTTACCACGCCAGGCCTTGTTAACGCCGGTCAAGTGCTTCTGTTAAGCGATGTGACCCTGGAGCGCTATGCACAGAACAAGTTGATGGCTGCCGAGAAAGAGCTGCGCGCGCTGAATGAGCAGTTGCGGGAAATTGCCGACACCGACGATTTGACACAACTGGCGAACCGGCGCCGCTTGTATAAAATGTTGACCCACGAGTGGTCGCGGGCGCAGCGCTACCAGCGACCCTTGTCGATTGTTCTGTTTGATTTTGATCACTTCAAACATGTTAACGATACCTACGGTCATCAGGTTGGTGACCAGGTTTTGAAGCTGGCATCACGTAAACTGCTGGAGATTACCCGTCCTGAAGATCTGGCCGCTCGCCATGGCGGTGAGGAGTTCGCCTTGTTACTGCCGGAAACTTCGCTCGAACAGGCGATTGAAGTAGCTAAAAAAATTCACAGAATATTGGCTGAAATTGTTTATTCCGATGACAAAGGCAACAGTTTTTCGGTAACGGTCAGTCTTGGCGTTGCCAGCAAAGAGCCATGTGACACAACTCAGGATAATACGGTGGTGCGTGCTGACCAGGCGATGTATCTGAGCAAGAATACCGGACGGAACGGCGTCAGTGTGGCGCGAGGCGAAGAGATGGAAAGACTTGGAGATTGATTCAGCAGGTACACCGGAGAGGCTTGATGCCTCTCCGGTTCGGGCTGATCATGAAATCGGTGTTTTCAGTTGGCGGTAGAAGCTTTCACATTTTTCACCTTGATTCTCCGGCGACTGTGTCAGCAGGGATACCACCGGAATAACGACCAGCGGTACCAGTGTCGTGAAATACGCAGCGACATCGTTCTCCAGGCGCAGGAAGAAGGTGTTGACCGCCCAGGCCAGCACACCCAGACCATACCCCGAGGCGATCCCCCAGAATACGCCCTGTTCAGTGGTCTTGCGCCAATAGAATATGAATCCGATAGCCAGCGCCGGCGGCACCACCATGGCAAAGCCCAGCAACAACAGCTCAAGCACGGACGTAATCGGCAACAGGCAGGCCAATACGCCAGCGAACAGGCCGTAAATAACACTCGTGACCCGATAGGTTTTAAGCTTACGCTTGGGTTCAAACTCTGCTGAGCCCGGAATCCAGTCGTTGACAAACAGGGTGGCGCTGGACAGCAGGATTGGCCCGCCAGAGGAGATCAGCGCTGCCAATACCGCGGCCAGTGCGATGCCGCCTATGATGGGACCGGTGTCAGTGGCAATCTGGGTGATAGTGGCATAACTGCTGATGCCGCTTTCGGTACCATATCGGGCAACGGCTTCAATACCTATAATCGAGGCAAGAATCGGCATGATCGCAGCAAGGACACCGGCGATCAGAAATGCGGGAATTAGCAGGTTTTCTGAGCGCGCCGAACTGGCATAATTGACATACACCGAGGCTGCCGGCGTGTGGATCACTGCCGAGAAAAACATGGCTATGATCGGGAACCAACCCAGGCCGACAAAACTCCACCAGCTTGCGGGTTCAATATCAGAGCTGAGCAGCGCAATATCCACTTTTTCCCTGATACCGCTGATACCGCCAAGTTCGTTGCCCGCGATGATGGCCACAGTGCCCAGACCCAGCATAACCACAATGACGTGGATGACGTTGGTAGCTGATGCGCCGCGCAGTCCCGAGAAGGTTGTTGACATAATAATAATCACGGCGCCCATCATGATGGCCAGTTCGCGATTGATGCCAAACACCGCGCTGATGATGATACCTACCAGCAGGGGCTCCAGAATATTGATAATCAGGTATTCGGTTTGCACGCAAAGACTGGTAAGCCAGCCGTTGCGTGAGCTGTTGTGCCGTTTGACAAACAGCTCGCTGATGGTGGTCAGGCGCAGGCGTCGGTAGGGTACGGCAAAGAGCAGCCCCACCAGTGCCAGAGCAAAGAAAGAGTTGACGCCATACCACATATTCCACACACCGGTGTTCATGGTATCGCCAGCTACGCCATAGGTGCCGGCGCCGCCAATTCGGGTGCCGGCAATACCGGCAGCTATCAGCCACAAGCCCATGCCACCGCCACCAATCGCCCAGTCGGCAGAGTCTTTATTACGTTTAGTCAGGTAAACACTTACCAGAGCGATAAGCGCCAGATAGACGATAATTGTCAGGCCAGCCAGGTTCATTTGAATCCCCCCAGAAATTTTCTTGTGCTAATGCTGTGTTTTTTCAATGTAGTGCCTGGTTATGCGCTTCTCGTGTGTCCTGCCTTGGTTTTGTTTTTTTGTTTTACGTCAGGGACGGGCGGAGACTGGTGGCGCGCTGAGTCCATAGCAAACGGCGGGGGCGGATTGTATAGCGCCGCCTATCAGTTGTTAACCATTATTTTGTGGCAAGCTGCAACGTTGCTTCGACTGCCACGCGCTCTTTGAGGCTGCGGATAAGAGCGGGATCGTGCAAGAAAGCCATGCGCTCTGCTGGCGTTAGCCAGGCCTCCAGCGCGCTTAGCGACGATGCTCGCTCCGCTTTTGCTGATGCCAACACCTGTGGCGAATCGAAACGGGTTCTTTCTGCAGGCGTGCGGGGCAACTGGGCGCAATGCCAGTCGCAAAGATCTGCGTCGTTCACAAGCGTAGTGAAGGTGGAGTTCTCGTCTGACACGGCATGCGCCCGGGCAGTTGTCAGCGCTTGTCTGACATTGCTCAGGATTTCGCCGGGACGTTTCTCTTCCGGTGTGCGCAGAATACCGGCACGTTTCAATGCCAGACCTGGAGAGCGTTTGCCGCTGGCCCATGACAAAAACGCGGACGACATCAAACCGGCGGTCACCGGCAGCGTCCAAAGGAACAGGTCATGATGCAAATAGTACGTGAGCCCTGAGACTGCGATGCCGACCGTGGTATGCCATTTGTGTCGGCGCAGTGCATCGCCTAGCGAGATTGAGCCATCGTCTCTGCGCTGGGGTTTCCAGCCACTGTCCCCGCCAGTGAATATCTCCCAGACCATACGGCTTTGCGCCAGCATCATGATGGGTGCGACAAGTGCCGAGAGCAGTATTTCGACAAGCACACTGAGTGTCACCAGAACCGGCCCGCCATAACGAAAACATCGTCGCAGGTTAATCATGGCGCTGCACCAGCCGAGGAATTTGGGCAACAATACGATGCTCATTGACAACACAAACAGGTTTATGGCGCGCTCCGAATTAAACACTGGCCAGGTCGGGAACAGGGATGGCTGGGTAAAGTATTCAGGTCGTGTGATGTCAGCCTGCACAGCAAGCAGCAAACCGGTGGCGACCAGCATGAGCCAGAACACCGCACTCATGTACGCCATGATGCCAGAGAGAATATGCAAACGACTGCTCATCGCCAGGCCTTTGGCAAACAGAAAGCGCGAGTGCTGCAGGTTGCCTTGGCACCAGCGTCGATCCCGCACCATGACATCGGTGATTGAAGGGGGCGGCTCCTCATAACTCTCGTTGAGGTCGGTTGCCAGTTTCACACCCCAGCCACTGCGCCGGAGCAAGGCCGCCTCAACGAAATCATGGCTGATCACATGACCACCAAACGGTGGCTTGCCCTTGAGTATTGGCAAATGCGCCGATGCTGCGAATGCGGAGATTCGGATAATCGCATTATGGCCCCAAAAATTGCTGCCCTCGCCATGCCAGATGGACAGTCCATGGCTGAAAATTGGTCCGTAGAGGCGATTGGCGAATTGCTGTAAGCGCGCATATAACGTTTCGCCCCAGACAATGGAGGGCACAGTCTGCAGCAGGCCCAGCCCAGGTTCCGCCTCCATGCGCCGGGCCATCTCGATCATGGTAGCCGGGCCCATGACGCTGTCAGCGTCAAGCACCAGCATGGCCTCATAGCCGCCGCCCCAGCGCATCACCCAGTCGGCAATGTTGCCCGCTTTGCGCTCGCTGTTGTCCCGTCGATGGCGATAGTAGACTGGGCACGATTCGCTGCTGGCGGCGACAAGCTTGTGAAAGGTACGCTCTTCGTTAATCCAGGCGGATGCGGTATTGGAATCACTGAGAATAAAAAAAGAAAATAAACCTGGCGCCTCTTTTGTCAGCCCGCGAGCCATGACGTCAATAGCGGCCGCGACTCTGAGCGGGTCTTCATTGTATACAGGTACCAATACTGCAGTCTGAATACCCGGTGGTTGATCATGAATATGGCGACGACCCAACAGATCCCGTGTCATCAGGACGAGAAAGCCAAACAGGGCCTGGGTACCGGCAAAACTGATCCAGGTAAAGTTGATGGAAAACAGGATAAGAAAGGCCCATTGCAAAGGGGTGATACTGCGGTCCATCACGGTGTACATTTCGGACACGCCATATATCGTCAATGCCGCTGTCGTTGCCGTCAGCAGGATGCGCATTAACCAGGTCCACGCCCGAAACATGGTTCTGCCGCTGCGCAAACTCACGCCCGCTGCATGCTGGCGCTGGCGTGGCATATCAAGCGGTCGTTCCGGGGGAAGCGCAAGGCGACTCTGGTGGATCACGCTGTCAGCGCCCTGTCCAGCGATAGAGCCAGGTTTCCCCAATTGCCGCTCCTTGGTAAGTGGGTACGGCGCGGATTTCGCTCCATCCTGCCCCTTGGGGATCGAAAGTGATAATGACTCGCGCGCCAGTCAGGGGGTTGGACTGCACAATGGTTTCCAGGACCGTGCCAGCGGTAACAGTGACATCGAAGGTGATGTCGCGCACGTCGATGTTGGCTGGCAGATCACTGTAGTCGATAACCATTTGCGGGTAGGGTTGAGCCAGTTTCAGCCCATAAGCGCTGCGCACCACCCGTCCGAACCCGTCCGGCAGCGGCCGCTCATCCGGCCAGCTCATATGGTATGCAAAGCGAAAGGGTTCGCCGGGTCTCAACGGGGTTGCCGGACGCCAGTAAGCAACAATATTGTCGTTGAATTCAGATGGCGTGGGTATTTCCGCCAGCACCACATGGCCTTCACCCCAATTGCCTACTGGCCGGATCCAGGCCGAGGGGCGTCGATGATAATTGGCCTCAAGATCCTGGTAATCTTCAAGCGAGCGGTGTCGCTGCATCAGGCCAAAGCCTTGCGGGTTGTAATCCATAAAGGCACTGATCTGCAATCCACGCGGATTGTTCAAAGGCCGCCAGATATATTCGCCTTGACCATTGATGATGGCCAGGCCATTGGAGTCATGCACGGCACTGCGATAATCGGGCAGATCGGAGGCATCCATGCTGCCGAAGGTATACATCGATGTCAGCGCGCCAATACCGATATGGCGCAACTCGCGGCGTGCAAACAAAGTGGCCTCTACGTCCATCCGGGTCGGCGCGCCCGGGTAGATGCCGAAACGGTAGGCGCCCGTGACGCGTGGGCTGTCCAGCAAAGCGTGAACAACAATGCTGTCTGCCCGCGAGGAAGGCCGCTCAATCCAGAATTCGCGGAATACCGGGAACTCCTCACCCGAAGGTTCTGCGACATCGATAGCCAGGCCACGTGCCGACAGGCCATAGGATTGACCCTGTGATACAGCGCGAAAATAGCTGGCGCCCTGGAACACAACAAACTCATCCTGGTAATCCTCATTGAATGAGTAGTGCAGTCGAAACCCTGCGACTTTAGCGATGGATGCGAGTATGCCGGCTACTTCCTCCGACACCCCCTCGAAGGCATCATCATCCAGTGGAATAGGCATGGACATTGCGTTTTCCACAATAGAGATATCGACCCCAGTGTCGTAAAGACTGCCTGGCGCGAAAAATTCTATGGAGAAACGCGTTGGTGTCCCGCCCCAGATGGCGGCACCTTTGCGGTAGCGGATGCTGCGGTACTGGTCGTAATTTAAGGCCAATAACTCGTCGGGGACCGGTTCCAGCGGTTTAAACGGTGCTCCAGCCAGTGCTTGTGCCGCATCAATGACCACGCCTCGCGAAAAGCGTTCGGGCTGAGCAGCTGCACCAAGGGGCAGAAACAGCAGCATCAGGGTCGCCAGCATGGCCGGTGCACCAGTGATTATCGTCATGGTAGGGCGGTAGGCGGGGAGCCTTGGCTGCATGATTCACTCCATTTGAACCGTAGATCTGTTTGTAGCCTGGCTAAAGTAGCAGATATTGGGGTTTTAACGACCGCTTTCGCAAAAAATCCGCGCCATCAACGCCCGGCACACCGTTGGCGAGCCCCCCCAGGGGATCCCGAGTCGTTCAATGTCACGATGACTCAGCCCCTAGTATGGGTGACTGAGGTGGCCATATTTGCTATTTTCACCGTGTATCTATCTGGAACAGCGCCGCATCGTACACGCACAGGCTGCGTAGTGCTCGAATTTTATACGCTCCGAGAGTGATTATGAGATCAGTTCATATCGTTAAAGTTTTAGTGTCGCTGGCGCTCATGTCGTCAACGGCTGCAGCAACGAATGTGCAAGAACCGGCTGGTTCAAACAGTGATGCCAGCGTGTATCATGGTCTGGATGGTGGCCCGGCCGGCAGCCCCGCACTGTCTGCCGGGCAGGTGCCGTCCAGCGCCGACGTTGATGACGTCGACAGCTCCACCGTGGTGTATCCTGCGACATTCTTCGAGCCGTATAACCCGGTTTCCGCCAGCGACATGCTGGACCGTATCCCTGGCATCTCTATTGGCGGGGGAGGCGGCGGGCGCGGTCTGGGCACTGGCGGTGACCTGTTGATTAATGGTCAGCGCATCGCCGGCAAGGACAACTCACCCAGTGATCAGCTTCAGCGAATTGCGGCGCGCGAAGTGCTGCGCATTGAAATCATTCGCGGCACTTCAGGGGACCTGGACGTGCGCGGTGCCGGCCAGGTCGTCAATGTGGTGCTTACCGATGTGGCCAGTCGCGCCAATACATCGGCGGAGCTGGTGGCCCGCCTGAATCACGATGATGAGTTCGAAACCGGTGCTGAAGTATCCCATAGTCGTCAGATAGGTAATTATCAGGCATTGGTCAGTGTTGAAGCACGGCCCAACTACGAAAACAGGGAAGGCACGGAAACCCAGTACAATGCCTCGGGTCAGCCCGTCGGCACGCTGTTTGAAAGCAATATACGCGACCAGGATGTGATGGAGCTCAGCAGCAATATGAGTTACCGCATCGGTGAACATCGCATGCAGTTCAATCTATTGTATGCTGACTCAGGGCACCCCCGGCGCATTCGTCGCGATTTTGCCGAGTTCAACGATGGTGAGCTAGCGGCGCGCGCGGAGCAGGAAGTTATCGAGAACGACCACTTCAACTGGGAAGCGGGTGGTGATTACGAATACACGTTCAGCAACGATCACCGTTTGCAGCTGCTGTTTATCGCCAATGACCAAACCCGTGACGATGTCCGCGAGCGCTTTGAGGTCCGCCCGAAAAGCGGCCTTGGCGGCGCCAGCGATCAACGCGATAAAATCCTCTACATCGAATCCAATCAACGCACCCGCGAGCGTATCGGACAGGCCAACTACAGCTTTCCGCTGAATGACACCCAGGACTTGCGAGTGGGTCTGGAAAGCGCAGATACCCGGCTGGATTCAAGTCTGTTTATCGGCAGCGCTGCTGGTTCGGAGTCACCCTCTGAGCGCTATGGCGGCTTGTCGCCGTTATCTGACATCTCCAACCTTGGCACCGGGGTGCAGGAAGTCCGTTATGAAGGTTTTGTGTTCCATAACTGGATTCTTAACGACCGCATGACGCTTGAAAGCAGCGTGGTTTATGAGCGTTCCGAGATTTCTCAATCTGGCACGATCAACAACAGTCGCCGCTTTGATTTTGTGCGGCCTACCGTGGATTATCGCTTTGACTTGACCGGATCATTTCAGATCCGCGCCGCCATTGAGCGCAGAGTGTCCCAGCTGAGCTTCGCCAGTTTTGCTGCCACGGCCAATAATTCTGATCGTGATCAGGATGCTGACGCCGGCAACCCCGAGCTGGAGCCGCAACAGGAAACCCGTTATGAGCTTGGCTTCGAATATCGTTTGCCAAATGACGCCGGGGTCTTAAATACCCGATTTGTCTACCATGACATCGAAGACTACATTGGTAAGATCAATGCCACCACTGACCTGTCGCAACCGATTTCGGCGGTGGGCAATGTGGGACCGGCTGAGCGTTGGGGGATGCTCAATGATTTCAGTGCGCGGCTGACCTACTTTAATCTGCCTGATGCTATCGTTACGGGTGAAATCAACATTTTTGACTCCAGCATCACCGACCCGTTTCTGGGCAGTGATCAACGCATAAACCCACGAGGCTCAGCTTCATTGGCGTTTCGCCACGATGTCACCAGCCTCGCCCTCAACTATGGCATGGAATACGAGTATCCCTTCCATGGTGGTGAATATGATATTGATATCATTACCGTCACCCGCAACGATCGGCAACCTTCGCTGAACATGTTTGTTTCCAGGGTGTTTTTTGATGACATCACCGTGCGCCTGGAGTCTGATAACACGCTGGATCAGTCACGTTGCCGGGAGCGCCGTCGTTATGACGGCACAACCATCAATGGCAGCATCAGTGAGATCGAGAATTCGTGCAGTACCCGCTATCGGCGGCTGACCCTGCGGGTACAGACGACGTTCTGAACCCGCAGCGATCTTTTACTCCGCCAGAAATTCAAGCAGCGCCGGGTAGAATTCTTCGGGTTTTTCAAAGAAAGGCATATGCCCTGCCTGTTCAATCAGGTGCAGGCGGGCGTTGGGGAAATCCGCGACAGTTTGCTGCGCATCCGCGCGAAACGTTGACCCATCTTCTGCGCCGCTCAGGAAGAGTGTCGGGGCTTCTATGTGCGGACGATCATAAACGGTGGGGTCCTGATACAACCATTGCGAATTGAGCGCCAGCACCTTGGCCAGTCGCGGCCATTCGCTGCTCAGGGTCCAGCCGTAATTTATATTGATGTAGCGTTCAAAGCGTTCATCCCAGGTCACAAAGTAGCGCTCGAAATTGCGCCGTACCGCTTCATAGTCGCGGTTGTCACGGCGCGATTCATAACTGTCCTGAAGACGGGTCCAGTCCCGGTCCATACGACGATCGGTGAGCGCAATGGGGTTGACCAGCACCAGCTTTTCTGTGGTTTCCGGATAAGAAAACGCGAAGCGCGTAGCCATGGCGCCACCCATGGAATGACCCAGGATTATGGCACGGTCAATGTCCAGTTCATCCAGAATGGCATGGGTGTTGGCCATGTGGTCGTGCAGGCTGTAGGGCATGATGGGTTTGGATGAGCGGCCAAAACCAATCTGGTCCGGTGCAACCACCCGATAGCCTGCAGCCGTCAGTCGCGCCATGGTTTCATCCCAGTACTCGGCGTACCAGTTCATGCCGTGCAGCAGCACCACCGTTTTACCATTACTGTTGCCCTGCGGCGACGCATCCATATAAGCCATGCGTACATCGTTGCCGTACAGTTGCAGGTCCAGCGTATGGACGGTGTAGGGGTAGGGTACGTCCTCCAGGTTGATGCTGGTGGCGGTCAGGTGGTCAGGCGCCTGGAGACGTTCCTGGGCCTGGGCCTGGGGCGGCAACACCAGCAGGACCAGAAAAGTGCATAGCATTACTGAGAGCACTTTAAGGAGCGACGTGGTAGCAGGCAGGCCATAGCGTGGACGTGTGGTGGTCATCGTGTTCTCCGACAGTCAGTGGGTGAAGAGGGGCTTCCTTGCCCCGGTAATCAGCCCCAACCTTACGTCAGCCAGACGTCAGAATCCAGGCATCCGTTTCACGGAAGTCCAGAATTGCTCCAACACGTTTGTGACAGTTTGAATACGCACATTTGACTTCAGGGCCAGCTTTATCGGTAATGTGAAAGGAAGACGCGTTACCTTATTGACAGTGTGTCAGGCAACAGCAGCTGCAGAAATTTAAAGCTCGCCCGCAGCCTCAGCTTCGGCACGCCGCGCGCCTGCCAGGATGCCGGGCATGGCGTAATTGCCTTCATGACAGGCATATTCATACATCGGGCCTTCGGTCGCGTGGTAGCTCAACTCTGCGGTCCAGGGCTGACTGTACAGGTTGTCATCGTCGACCGTGAACTGGTACACAATCTCTGTCTCCGAATAACGCATGAAGCGCTCAGTAATAACCCCCTGTGGGGAGATTGGTACAGAGCTTTCAGCGATCTGCTGGGGATTGACGTTAACGGTTTCCACCACCAGCCAGCCGTCTTCATACCAGCCACGCGAATCACCGAACCATTGGTTCATTTCCGTCGGTCGAGTATTGGCGCGCGCTTCTTCGGCGTTGTCGTACAAGGGGATGATACGGGCATCATGATTCATTTCCACCAGAATGGTTAAGTAATCTTCGGTCTGCACAAACTGGTAGGTGCTGTTGTACAGCGTGCCCATCATGCCGGGGCCGGCCGTGTTGCCGAAACCGATAAAACAGCGCTCGGACAGCGGCAGTGCCTCAGGGCCGTCGGCGTTGCCCTGGCCGGTGACATATCTCGCGCCGAAGCTGCGGGAAATTTGCACCTTCGGGGTCTCTAGGCGCGGTACCCGACCATTCTCCGGATTTATCACATAAGAGGTGCGGAACTCGCCCTTGACCAGTGCCAGATTAGAGCCAGGATCAATCCAGAAGTTATTGTAACCGCGCAGGCCGAAGTCAAAGCTGCCCGCTGGCGGCGCTTCGCCGGATGTGCGGGCTTCTGGGGCGTCAACTTCGTTGAGCGGCAGACCGGCAACTGAGGTGTTGGCCATGATCACCTGGGCTTCCTCAGGTGTGACAACCAGCGTGTCAATGCCCTGTGGGCGGTTGAGGCTGGTCAGCGACGCATTGGTCCACAGCCCGCTCAAGTCGGGTCGTTCGGCGTCCTGAGCAACACTGTGCGTTGATGCTATCGCCAACGACAGTCCAAGAAAAGTGAGTTTAGCGAGATGCTGACGTGCCTTAATCATGTTCAGGCTCCTGATAATGCTTTCAGTAAGAATGATTTAGCTATGGCGTTAACGGTATCCCTGTCGGCATCGCTTGTAAAGTGTGATTCGGCCAGTGGTGGCAAAAAACTGAACAAATTCAGAAGCCGTCGCGATCACGAAAACCCAGCAGGTACAGGATGCCATCGAGGCCAAGCGTGGAAATGGCTTGTTTGGCGGACTTTTTGACCAGGGGCTTGGCGCGGAAAGCCACGCCCAGGCCTGCAATAGAGAGCATGGGCAGGTCATTGGCACCATCACCCACGGCAATGGTCTGCTCCAGGCTGATACCTTCACGTTGTGCCAGCTCGCGCAGCAGATCGGCTTTACGCTGGCCATCAACAATCGGCTCCTGCACCTCGCCGGTGACCAGGCCGTCCTTGATGGGCAAGGCATTGGCGTAAACATAGTCGATGCCCAGTTTTTTCTGTAAACGCTCGGCAAAATAGGTAAAACCGCCTGATAAGATGGCGGTTTTATAACCCAAGCGGCGAAGCTGGCTGATCAGGGTTTCGGCACCTTCGGTCAGTCGCAGACGCGCAGCAATCTCTTCCAGCGTGGTTTCGGGCAGGCCTTTGAGCAGTGCCATTCGCTCCCGGAAGCTGGACTGAAAGTCGAGTTCGCCGCGCATGGCGCGCTCAGTAATTTCGGCAACCTGTTCGCCAACGCCGGCGGACTTGGCCAGCTCATCAATCACTTCGGCGTCAATCAGCGTGGAATCCATGTCGAAGACCACCAGGCGACGGTTGCGCCGGAAAATGTTGTCCTGTTGGAAGGCGATATCGACGTTCAGTTCCTGGGCAATGGTCAGGAAATCGGCGCGCAGCGCATCGGGGTCCTCCGGTTCACCGCGCACGGAGAACTCTATACAGCCTTTGCCCTGATCACCGGCCAGGCCCAGCGCCATTCGACCGGACAGTCGGTCGATATGATCAATATTGAGGCCGTGCTGCGCGGTGATCGAGCTTACGTGGGCGATATGGTTGGCCGTTACGCGGCGCGCCAGCAATGTCACGATATGGCGGGATTTACCCTGGCCGGTGACCCACTGCTCGTAGTCTTCAGCGCTGACCGGGGTGAAACGCACCTGCTGGTCAAGCTGAGAGGCGCGCGCGCGGACATCATTCAGCACATGAGCCTGTTCGTGCTGCGTATCGATGGCCACCAGAATGCCGAACGACAGTGTGTCATGAATGACAGCCTGGCCGATGTCCAGGATGCTGACATCAGATCGCGCCAGTATACCGGTGATTGCGGCCGTCAAACCCGGGCGATCGGGGCCGGTGATATTGATCAGGACAATCTGTTTCAAGGTTGAACGCTCCGAAGTCCGTGGGTCGGCGACTAAAGGCGCGTATTGTACCTGTAAATGCGAGTGTCTCACAGGTAGCGCAGAGTCACCTGACAGGTAGTGGAGAGTCACCTGACAGGCAGAGAAGAGTCACCTGGCAGGTAGTGGAGAGTCACCTGGTTTTGCAGCGCGCGTGGCTGTGCGGCACATCCGATCTTGAAGTACACCCAG
>Ga0136557_1001606_pt1 | contig 14189 bp, 11 predicted proteins | sample AntRauTorckE6832_FD_104796 | JGI IMG/M metagenome (GOLD analysis project Ga0136557, IMG submission 104796) | Saline lake microbial communities from Rauer Islands, Antarctica - Metagenome Torckler E6 #832 | ecosystem: Environmental > Aquatic > Non-marine Saline and Alkaline > Saline | place...
ACGCAGACGCTGACGTGCAGCGGTCATGACGGCCTCTTTTAGGGTATAACCTTCCGCTTGATGGTCCCTTGCAAACTCGATAATCAAGATGGCATTCTTGGCTGAAAGCCCAACCACCGTGAGTAGACCGACTTGTAAGTAAACATCATTGGATAAACCACGGATCCAAGTAAATAGAACCGCCCCCAATACCCCAAGCGGAATGACTAACAATACTGAGAATGGAATTGACCAGCTTTCATACAAGGCAGCAAGACATAAGAATACCACTAAGATTGAGATAGCATACAACATCGGCGCTTGGGCACCTGATTTTTTCTCCTCTAATGATAGACCTGTCCATTCATAACTGATGCCGTCTGGTAGCTGTGCAACCATAGCTTCCATGGCCTCCATTGCTTCGCCAGTACTGAGACCAGGGGCTGCGCTACCTTGGATATTCATTGACGCCAAACTGTTATAGCGCGTGAGACCCGGTGAACCAGTTTCCCATTTACTACTAGAGAAAGCATCAAATGAGATCATCTCGTTGCTGTCATTACGGACATACCATTTACCGATATCATCAGGATTGGTACGGCTACTAGGCTCACCTTGCACAAACACGCGCTTAACACGACCACGGTCAACGAAGTCGTTGATATAACTCGAACCCCATGCGGTTGAAATTACACTATTGATATTTGCCATGGACAAACCATAAGCGGCGGCTTGTTCTTGGTTGATATCAATTTTAAGCTGTGGCGCATCTTCTTGTCCGTTTGGACGTACGCCAGCTACCTTATCGTTTTGCGCGGCCATGCCAAGGAGCATATTGCGCGCCTCTAACAAACCTTCGTGCCCGACACTACCTGAATCTTGGAGCATCAAGTCAAAGCCACTAGAATTACCAAGCCCACTAATCGCTGGGGGGATGATATTAAAAACAGTTGCTTCGTTAATTTGAGTAAAGAAATAACCTTGTGCACGATCAGAAACTGCTCGCGCGGTATTTTCTTCGCCCTTACGATCTGCCCAGTCATTCAATTTAACGAAGGCAATACCAACGTTTTGTCCTTGTCCAACAAAACTAAAGCCTGCAATAGTAAACGCTGACGCCACATTATCTGGCTCTTGACCACTATAGTAAGCGCTGACTTTATCGAGTACCGCTTGCGTCTCATTCAGTGTCGAACCAGCAGGCAGCTGTACGGCGGTAAACATGATGCCCTGATCTTCTTCTGGTAAAAACGAGCCAGGAATACGCAAGAACACCACTGCCATAATACCGATAATGGCAGCATAGACAATCAGATATAACCATTTAAAACGGAAACTTTTACCGACAAATTTTTCATAAGATTGACTTGTTTTAGTAAAAGAGCGGTTAAACCAACCAAAGAAGCCTTTTTGATTTTCGCTATTGCCTTTTTCATGACTTTTACTACGTTTCAGTAACGTCACACAAAGGGCAGGGGTAAAGATAAGTGCAACCAGTGCCGACAGTACCATACTGGTAATCAAGGTAATGGCGAACTGACGATAAATGACACCCGTTGAGCCACCGAAGAATGCCATCGGAACGAATACCGCTGATAAGATAAGCGCGATACCGACAACAATTTTACTAATCTCACCCATTGATTGTATCGTAGCGTCTTTAATAGAAATATGGGGGTCTTCTTCTAATAACCGCTCGACGTTTTCTACCACGACAATCGCATCATCGACCAATAGACCGATGGACAGTACCATCGCAAACATGGTTAAGACGTTAATACTAAACCCTGCAATATACAGTACTGCAAACGTACCTAGTAGTACCACAGGTACGGCAAGAGTTGGAATAATAGTCGCACGCCAGTTCTGTAAGAAAAGGAACATGACGATAAATACTAATACGATCGCTTCGATTAAGGTCTTGACCACTTGTTCGATAGACAAACGTACAAATGGAGTCGTGTCGTAAGGAATAACTGATTTTAGACCGATAGGGAAATTTGCTTCTAGTTCAGCAACTCGATTACCGACCAATTCGCGCGTTTCAAGCGCGTTTGCACCACTTGCGAGTGATACGGCAAGACCTGCGGCTTGTTGGCCATTAAATAAGGCAATAGTACTATAATCTTCACTACCAATTTCAACCTTTGCAACATCTCCTAAGCGTACTTGAGCCCCTGATGTATCGGTTTTTAGTAGAATATTCTTAAACTCGTCAGGTGTTTTTAGATAGCTCTGTACAGTGACGGTCGCATTAATAACTTGCTCATCGACGTCAGCAGGCGCTTGACCTAATTGACCAGCTGATACTTGCGCGTTTTGCGCTCGTACAGCATTGACGATATCAGATGGCACCAAGCTATAGCCACGTAAGCGTTCAGGATCTAGCCAGATACGCATGGCGTAAGAGGCACCAAACGCTTGAACTTGTCCAACGCCTTCAACACGGCTGAGCTGTTCCACGACATTAGAGTTGATGTAATCGCCGATATCAGCAGGATCCATACTACCGTCTTCAGAGACAAAGCCAAACACGGCTAAGAACCCTTCAGAGGCTTTATTAACGTTGACGCCTTGACGCTGTACTTGCTCAGGCAGTGAGCTCATCGCAGCCTGTAATTTGTTCTGTACCTGAACCTGTGCGGTATCAGAATCTGTACCGTTCTCAAAGAACAGCTGTACAGAGGCACTGCCGTTTGATGAACTTGATGACTTCATATACATCAAGCCATCGAGGCCCTTCATGCGCTGTTCAATAATCTGTACCACTGAGTTTTCAACGGTTTCAGCGTTCGCACCAGGGTAGCTGGCACTGACCGTGACGGTTGGTGGCGCAATCGCCGGATACTGCTCAATCGGCAAGTTGATAACCGATATTATCCCGATAAGCATGACTAAAATAGCCATCACCCATGCAAAAATAGGGCGATCAATAAAAAAACGTGACATAGTAAATCCCTAAGTCTTCCTAGCTTTGAATGGAATTATTTGGCGGCTGATTGTGCAGCTTGCTGCGGTGTTTTGGCAGCAGCCTCTTTTGCAGCAGGCGCAGGGTTTGGATTTTCTAATGGCTTCGCAATAACCTCTTGTTCAGGCTTCACTTTTGCGCCGCCGATAATCACGACTTTGTCGCCAGCTTGAAGACCGTCAGTGACTACCCATTGTCCTTGATAAGTACCATTAATCGTGACCGGACGAACTTGGATTTTGTTGTTTTCATCGACGATATAGACTTGCGTTTCACTCTTAGGTGTACGTGTGACTGCGCTTTGCGGAATTAATGCCGCATTGGTAATGACGCTTTGGGTTAAGCGCGCAGTGACATACATACCGGGTAATAAGATATTGCTGTTATTTGGGAAGATGGCACGTAAGGTCACTGCCCCTGTTGATTCATCGACTTTCGCCTCTGACAATGCCAACTCGCCACGTACAAGATAGGTTGAACCATCCTCTAACACCAATTCAACTGAGTTCATGCCAGTTTTTGCTTTGCCTGCAGAGATCTGCTGACGCAATTTAAGCAGCTCAGAGGATGATTGACTGATATCGACATAGATAGGATCTAGGCGTGAGATAGTCACTAAAGGAGTAGGTTGACCTGAGCTAACCAATGTACCGGCAGTAACGCTAGAGCGATCTGTACGACCTGAGATAGGTGCACGTACGATGGTACGATTGAGATCTAAAGTGCTCGCTTGCAAGCCAGCCTTCGCCGTTTGGATACCTGCTTTTGCGCTTTCAATACCGGCTTGTGATTGACCAATAGCAGCATTGGCGCTTTGGACAGCTGCTTGTGCAGTACGCACAGCGGTTTGTGCTTGATCGTATTGCTGCTTTGAGATGGCATCAATAGCCACCAAACCTTGCAGACGTTGCAAATCATTTTGTGCTTGTGATAATGACGCTTGACGGCTGGCCAAATCCGCTTTTGCATTGGCATTATTAGCCAATGCCGTCTGATAGTTGGCTTCTGCTTGGGCTATTGCCGCCTGACCACTGGTAATAGACGTCGCATAGTTATCCGTATTGATGCGATATAAAGGTTGACCTTTTTTGACGTTGCTGCCCTCACGGAACAACACTTCGTCGATAATGCCGTTTACCTGTGGGCGGACGTCAGCGGTTTGATAAGCCGCTGTACGTCCAGCAAAAGTCTGTACTTGTGGTACGGTATCAAAAGTAACAGTCTGAACGTTGACGACGGAGGGCGGCATTTGTTGCTGTGCCGCCGCCGCGTCGCCAGCGGCATCCTCTTTTTTGTCACAGCCAACCAGTACAGCTCCAGATAGTACAGTTGCTATTACAAGCGCAAGATAAGAGTGCTTCATCAATGTCCTCGGGAATATAAATATCATATAATAAATAGTGACAGTATAAAAAGTTTATGGATACATCTTAACGTAGAAAATATAAAAAACTATTAGGCATTTATCGTTATCACAGTACATTGAATGCTCAATAACCGGATAAGTAAATTTAATAAGAGATTATAAACTATAGGGTATACCCCACAGTCAAGGCGAAAAAAACCGTTTCTGGCGGCTATAATTGCCGTTTATAGTAATAAAAGATTAGAACCTATTGAAAACACAAGCATTACGCTAAAAATGAAGGGCAAAATTTACATTGGCTAGTCAGTGATAACATTGTTAAATTTTGTTTATTTAAAAAATATAGAAGTGCATTATTAATAAAGGGAGACACATAAGAAACAACATTTAGTCTGTTCAGAAAAACATTGCTATAGCAATAATTAAGTAAAAATTTAGCAATAAAAACATTTAACTGCTTATATCAATATAAGCAGTATCGATTTGAGTCTTATCAATGTAGTAGCAATATAAATAATAACTAAGCGTTGTTATTTGATAATTATAATAAGCGAGCACTGGCAAGTTCAGTCAACTGGTATAGGCCCTGACGATAGCGATTATCCGGCAAACTGCTGAGTGCTTGTTGGGCAAGCTTTGTTTCTTCTAAAGCCCGTTGTTTACAGTAATCTAGTGAGCCTGAATGGCGTACTAAGGCGATTAACTGTTCTGCATTGGGGGTTTTGCCCGTTTGGACGGCGATACGCAGCTGCTCATAGCCTTCTTTGTTGCTGTCTTTGAGTAGTTCGAGTGCTTTAATAGTAGGTAGAGTAGGTTTGCCTTCAGCTAGATCATCGCCGAGATTTTTACCCATCAGCGCACTATCGCCACTGTAATCAAGCACGTCATCGACAATTTGAAAAGCATTGCCAAAGTGCTGACCAAAATCAGCCAATGCTTGCAAATGCTGCGTTTGACCTTGCAAAATCGCAGCGCCTTGAGTTGCCATCATAAATAACCGTGAAGTCTTACCATCGATGATATTGAGGTAATCTTGCTCAGTTGCTTCGGGATTATGCTGATGCTGCAGTTGTAATACTTCACCTTCAGCAATATCACAAGTACCGTCTGAAAACACTTGCAATAGTGGCAAGCTTTGAAAGCCCACTAACAAATTAAAAGCACGAGCAATTAGATAGTCACCGACTAATACCGCTGTCGCATTATCCCAAGTGGCATTGGCAGTAGGCTTACCACGGCGCTGTCCTGACTCATCTATCACATCATCATGTACCAAGGTCGCGGTATGCAGCATCTCAGTAATCGCTGCCAAATGCATGGCTTGCTTCGATGGCTCATCATTAAGCATTCGCGCGCATAACAAGGTAATTAATGGGCGCATACGTTTGCCGCCTGCATTAATCACGTGCTGTGAGACATTCATCACCAGCTTAACTTTGGAATTAAGGCTGCCAAATACTTGTTTGTCCATAATATCGAAATCATCAGCCACAATGCTCTGGATATCAGCATAGGTTGGTGTAGACGATAGATTGACTGATGGCGCGGTAGTCAATGGCGCAGCGGTTTTAGATAAAGGAGTACAAGTCATAATAGATAATCATACCAATAAAAATAAAGAATATTTTAATAGCGATACTTTTAATAGTGATACTTAGCAAAGCCAGCGTTTTATGCATGATAGCATAGCTGTCTAGTGATATTGTTGATTTAAGTATAGCAAAATGCGATACGGCGCTTGAGGTTCGGGCGAATATTACGGCGTTTATTATGGTAAAAATGAGCAAATCACTGGTAAGTAGCTATTAGCAGCTAAGTGATCTAAACAACGATGACTAATGAATAGATACTTATTACATGTCTATTTACAAAAAACTGTAAGTATCTGATTGGATAAGCTATAATAGCCGCTGTTGGATTTTAACCACTATCTCTGCGTGTTATTAGGCGGTCTATATTAATAGCGATATACATTGCGCTGATTAATCAATGACATTGTGTCTGATACGAGTATAGATTTTTGGTATCACCACCATACAAAAACAAGAGGTGCGGCTTGCTTTTATCAGCAAAAAGCCGTAAAATCTTGCCTTTAATTTTTCCCTGTCGTGTTCGTCGTCGAAGTGTTGGTATGATATCAGCCACGGCACACGGGTTAAACGGAGTCATACAATGTACGCAGTAATCAAAACTGGTGGTAAACAGCACCGTGTAGTCGTTAATGAATTGCTTAAAGTTGAATTACTTAAAGCAGAAACAGGCGAAACAATCAAATTTGAAGATGTGTTGATGATTGTTGATGGTGAAACTGTCAAGATCGGTCAGCCTATCGTTGAAGGCGCTAGTGTTGAAGTTGAAGTTGTTGAGCATGGTCGCGGCGAAAAAATCCGTATCGTCAAGCACAACCGTCGTAAGCATTATCACAAAGAGCAAGGTCACCGCCAATGGTATACCTTGTTAAAAATCAAAGCGATTAATGCTTAATTAACGATTGTCAGTTTATTGATGATTAATAACGCACTAAAAGCTTAAGAGTTGTCGCATTAGCGATAAGTCACATTAACAAGGAGATTTTCTCATGGCACATAAAAAAGCTGCCGGTTCAAGCCGTAACGGTCGTGATTCAAACCCAAAAATGCTAGGCGTAAAAATCTTTGGTGGTCAAGCCATCGTCGCTGGTAACATCATCGTTCGTCAACGTGGTACAGAATTCCACGCTGGCGAAGGTGTTGGCATGGGTCGTGACCATACTTTATTTGCACTAAATGACGGTGTGGTAAAGTTTGCGACCAAAGGTAAATTTAACCGTCGTTATGTGATGGTTGAAAGCGCCTAGTTGCCCATCTAGATTGTTTTATCTTTTAGATAAAATGATTTGATGACTAAAAAAGCCCTTATTACCGTTTGGTAGTAGGGGTTTTTTATGCTTATAAGCTTATGTTAACCACTGATTAAAACGGTTAAAACTACGATAAAGGCTATTTATTACTTTGTAACTGTTGTATTTACAAGCCTGTATCCCAGCAGTAGTAATGATTGCAAATCATGACTAGGCGCGTAATAAAAAAACTGGCACACTGTCCTCATTGTTTTATCACACCGGTTTTGTACTCGTATGATAAACATTTACCGAAAACAAAAATTTGATAAAACGTTTTATTTTTATGCTATTTTGCATTTTTAGAGAGGATTTATAATGACTTTACTGACTATTCAATCGACTAAACAGACAACAACGCTAAAACAAAAAATGATGGGCGGAGCATTAGCAGGCGTCTTAATGACTACGCTCGGCGTCGCAGCGCCTATGATGGCGATAACGCAATCGGCGACAGCAGCGCCAGCTGACAATATAACGGCAGCTAAGCGCTTAAATAAGCTTTTGACCAATACTAAGAGCATGACGGCCAACTTTAGCCAGACGACTAAGGGCGCTAATAGCGGTACGTTCAGTGGTACGATGAGCGTACAACGTCCAAATAATTTCCGCTGGGAAACCAAATCTCCATCAGAGCAGCTGATTGTGGCAAATGGTAGCTCGATGTGGGTTTATGATAAGGACTTGGAGCAAGCCACTAAACAAAACGTAGACAGCCAAGTGGGTAATACACCAGCGCTATTACTATCAGGTGATCCAAGTAAAATCGATAAGAACTTTAAAATCACCCAGCCGTATGCCAACAAAAACTACTATGTGCTGTATCCAAAGTCAGATAGTGCTAGCTTTAAGAGCTTATCAATGAGCTTTAGCGGTGGTAAGCCTGTGATGATGGTGTTAAATGATAGCTTAGGACAGACTACCTCTATTAAGTTTAGCGGTATCAAAATGAACCCAAGCATTAGTAGCAATCAGTTTAAGTTTACGCCGCCAAAAGGTGTTGATATTATCAATCAGTAGAAGTGATCAGCATTTTATTTATTAAACTAGTTGATTAGAATAATAAAAAGGACATACCTACTAATAGGTGTGTCCTTTTTTATTGAGCAAGAGTATTTTATCCGATTTATTTAAGAGGATGCTCTGATACTGTCTATCTCTGGCATGGGCGGTAGCTCATCTAAATGGCTCAGTCCAAAAGCATCTAAGAATTGAGACGTAGTATGCAGTAATGCTGGACGCCCTAGAGTATCTTTGTAACCATTTTCTTCAATCCAGCCTTTATCAAACAATTGACGCAATATGTTGCTCGATAGCGTCACGCCGCGCACATGTTCTATATCGCTACGGGTCACTGGTTGCTTGTAGGCGATAACGCTCAAAGTTTCTAGCAAGGCTTGGCTGAGACGTTCTTGACGCTGGGGAAAGACACTCTGTATTAAGGCGCTATGGCTATCAGCGATTTGCAAACGATAACCACTGGCAGTATGATGCAAACTTAATACGCCAAGATTTAAGCGTTGCTTTAGCAGTTCTAGTGCCTGCTCTAACTTATTAGTCGTTAAGAATAAGTGTTTTTTTAAGTGATTAGTAGTTAAGGGTGCTTCTGAAGCATGAAGTAAAACTTCAATCTGTTTACTTATATCTTCAATAGATAGTAGGTGGTCTTTAGGGTCGTCTATATCTGCCATTTCAATATAATCTTCTTCAGTTGAATGATTTTAGACTTACTATAAAGCCAGTTAGGATTACGCTAACCATTCTAACGTCAATTTTCCGAGTAAATCGCTATGAGTGGGCAGGCTGCTATCAGCGTTATTTGCTGTGTTAAAACGACTGTCCGTACTATTAGCAACCACACCAATCAGTTGGCGCTTGATTAATTCAAGCACCGCGACAAAACTGACCACCACACCTATTTTTCCTTGGGCTTTATCTAATAGTTCATAAAAAGAGTGCGCGCCGTCCATACTCAGTTGGCGACTGATACTAGCGATACGATCAGCAAGTGGCACAGCATCGACCTTGATGCTATGCATCTGATAGTCGGGTTGCAACTGCATCTTAAACAAGCTATCAATCAATAGAGTAGGTGAATAGCTTGGCAGCTCAGCATTCATAATGTCTTGGCTTGGCATACTGACCATCGCCAAAAACACATCGCGCTCAAGTCGAATTAAATTGTCTAAACGTTGACTGGCAGCTTTGACTTGGGCATATTCTTCAAGACGCTCAATCAGCTCAGATTTTGGATCACGCTCATCGGTAGGCGTTTCTGGTTTAGGAAGTAACAACTCAGTCTTGATCGCAATCAAGGTTGATGCCATTAGTAGATAGTCACCGGCCAACTCAAAATGATTGGTGTCCAATTCACTGATATAAGCCAAATACTGCTCTGTAATCGGTAATATCGGCATTCGTGTCAAATCGACGTTATTTTTCTTAACCAAATACAATAAAAAGTCTAATGGCCCTGCAAACTGCTCAAGCCAAATAGCAAACGCTTGTGGCGGTACATACAGATCTTCTGGCAAATGCTGTACAGGCGTCTGATAGATACGCAGAGACATATCATGAATCTCTGCGCTAGACTCAATTAATCGCTTACTTTGCATGATAGCAATCTATGGTCATCGTAAATAATAATTTACTTAAGTTTGGCAAGTGGGCGGATACCAATAGCGCGGCGGGTCTTATCCAGTTGCTTACGACTATGACGGCGGGCTTTTTCTGCACCCATCTGTAGGATTTCTTCTAGCTCTTTTGGATTTGCCATCAGTTCCTCATAACGTGCGCGGAATGGGGCAACTTCATTATTGATTTTATCAAACAACGCTTGTTTGGCATCGCCCCAGCCAATACCAGCGGCAAACTGCGCACGCATATCGGCAATCTCAGTAGGCGTTGCAAAGGCTTTATAAATCTCGAAAATAGCAGAGTCATCAGGGTCTTTTGGCTCAGCAGGCAACTGCGAGTTGGTGACGATCTTCATAATGGCTTTATGCATCTGCTTTTCACTGCTAACTTGTGGATTTAGATCACCAAATAGAGGAATGGTATTGCTATAGCTCTTACTCATTTTACGCCCGTCAAGACCTGTGAGTAGTGGGATATCGTCATCTACAACAGCAGATGGTAGCGTAAACAGTGGCTTATAGCGATGGTTAAATGTACCAGCGATATCACGTGCCATCTCGATATGCTGTACTTGGTCACGACCGACGGGTACATGAGTCGCATTGAACATCAAGATATCGGCCGCCATCAGCACTGGATAGCCAAATAGACCCATATTGATCCCTTGATCAGGATCAACGTCGGCTTTTTCGGTATTGATATCGACTGCCGCCTTATAAGCGTGCGCGCGGTTCATCAGCCCTTTAGCGCATGAGCAATTTAAAATCCACGCCAGCTCTGGAATCTCTGGTACATCTGACTGACGGTAAAAGGTCACACGTTCAGGGTCAAGACCGCAAGCAATCCATGTCGCGGCAATAATCTTGGTCGATTCGTGAATGACAGCAGGATCATAACAGCCGATAATGCCATGATAATCGGCCAAAAAGAAAAACGCCTCATCATCACTGTCTTGAATGGACTGAATGGCTGGGCGAATAGCACCAACGTAATTACCTAAATGAGGAATGCCCGTCGGTTTGATGCCGGTTAGGATACGTTTACTTTCTTGTTTAGAACTGTCTACAGCTGTGTCAGTTTGAGTGCTCATGAAAAATCCGTTATTTTATTTCTCACATCGTTATTTATGCAGGTGAGTTATTGATATGAGTGAGTTATTAAAATAGATAAGTTATCGAGGTAAATAATAGGGCTGATAAAATACCAGCTGCAAAGTATAGCAAATTTCGCAGCTGTTTTTTGGGGAATCAAAACCTACTTATAAATATCGGTACGACCGTTAGGGCTGTTTTTAAAGCGACGATGGAACCACATCCATTGGGTCGGATCGATACGAATCAAGCCTTCTAGCACCTCATTAACGCGGGTCGCGTCAGCAACCTCGTCATCACTTGGATAATTATCAAGCTCTGGCGTAATGGTCAGATGATAATGCGGACGTTTGCCTCGCGGCAGGTTATCAGGTGTTTGCCGATAAGTATGCAGCGCCATGAGCGCTGGTGGGTTTTGCTTGTCACCCAATTTTGCCATCCGCCGAGAAGCAGTAATAGTAGCAGCGGGCACACCAAAGAACGGCGCCATGACACCTTGCTTAAGACCATAATCTTGGTCAGGTGAGTACCAAATCACATGTTTAGCTTTAATAGAATTAACAAGACTACGCATGTCACGGCTGGCAATCTGCTTGCCAAAAATCTTAGTACGTCCGTTATAAATGAACCAATCAAGAAGCGGATTGTTTTGCGGGCGGTACATACAATCGGTGGCAAAAAACTGTGTGCAGAGCATGCCGCCAAGATCGAGCATCGTATAATGGGCCCCAAGTAAAATCACAGGTCGACCTTGGTTTTGGGCATTCACTAGGTGCTGTAAGCCCGAGATAGAAACCGTACGGGTAAAAATATTAGGACGATACCAAGCGCATAAGGTCTCGAACACCCCAATACCTTGATTGACAAAAACTTGCTTTGCCATCAGTTCGCGCTCAGCTTCGGGCTTTTCTGGAAAAGCCAATCTTAAATTAATTAAGGTATCACGTCTGCGCGAGCCGGCTAGTTTATAGATTGAAATACCCAGTTTACGACCCAACCAAAATTGCCAACGCAGTGGCAGATATATCATCGGCATGATAATTGCCAATAACAGCCAAATACCCCAATACTTTGGTAATAAAAACTGCCACTGAAAGGGTTTCTTTTCTGCTTGCGCCGTTTGCTTATGCGTTTGCGTAATTGTAGGCATGCCAGCAGGAATGGCGGGCGACTTAACCATTTCACTCTGTTTATTATGCTTACCTGTAGGCGGCGGCATATCCGTTTTTGATGGGTTACTAGGATCGTATTGTTCGGGGGCTTTCATAATGAGCACAGTGTAATAAAAGTTATTATTATGATGGGGGAGCATGGCTAAGTTTGCAAGCAGGTTTTAATAAAGTAACGATAACGAGAGCTAAGGACTTTTCAACTATTAAGCATTTAAACAATATAGTCAAAATATCCTAAAAACGCTACGGTACTGCTGATATCAATTTTTTGTAGCCTCTGTCTGCGCAGGCACAGCAAGCAAGAAAAATGGATATCAGCAGTGCGTGATGTATCGATATTACTTTTCACTCACTATAGAGTTAAAACAGCAGCGCTAAAAAATAGCCATAAAAAAACCTTATAAACTGAGACCAGCTTATAAGGTTTTGCAAATCTACTCTTTTGCTTAATACTGCTGCAGCGACTCTGAGAAAAAGAAGGCAGTGGTAAAAAGAGAAGAGATAGCTTTGATTAACGTTTTGAGAATTGTGGACGTTTACGTGCTTTACGTAGACCCAATTTCTTACGTTCAACTTGACGTGAGTCACGAGTAACAAAGCCAGCTGCTTTTAGAGCAGGTTTGTTGGCTTCGTCAAGCTCAATCAATGCACGCGTGATGCCGTGACGGATTGCGCCCGCTTGACCACTGATACCGCCACCTTTTACAGTGATGTATAGGTCATAAGCAGTAGGTGATTCAAGTAGTTCTAAAGGCTGACGAACAACCATGCGCGATGTTTCGCGGCTGAAGTACTCATCAAGTGGTTTGCCGTTAACAACGATGCTACCAGTACCTTTCGCTAAAAAGACACGAGCGGTAGAAGTTTTGCGACGACCAGTTCCGTAATTGCGTTCCATAAGTATATCCTTAGATGTCTAGTTCTTTAGGTTGCTGAGCTTCATGTGGATGTTCTGTACCCGCATATAGTTTCAGCTTTTTGATCATCGCGTAGCCAAGAGGACCTTTTGGAAGCATACCCTTAACCGCTTTATGTAGAACATCTTCAGGCTTATGTGCAATCAGCTTGGTGAAGTTGGTTTCTTTAATACCACCTGGGTAACCACTGTGACGATAGTACTTTTTGTCTTGCGCTTTTTTGCCCGTTACCGCGATTTTTTCTGCGTTGATAACAACGATAAAATCACCAGTATCTACGTGCGGCGTGTAACAAGTCTTGTGCTTGCCACGTAAGCGACTAGCGATTTCAGTAGCTAAGCGACCAAGGGTTTTGCCGTCAGCATCTACGACATACCAGTCATGGGTCACTTCAGCTGGTTTTGCACTAAGTGTTTTCATGATAAAACCTTAAAATTAGAATTCGTTGAGAGTTTAGCTGGGAACGGGGCTCTCAAAAAACAGACTGCACATTATAAGCAGTAGCGCCTACGCTTGCAAGCTGCATTGGGGTTTATTTTCGCCTTATATACATTAAACTGCAGCGTTGGCCAGTTTTTTAGCGGTTTTAAACATTTATAAATTTTATTAACAGAATTCATTAACCGGACAATTATGACGATAATAGGCGATAAAGTCCAGCAACAACTTGTCCAACTTTGGTCTGTTTCAGACAATCAAAATACAATGTTTGTGATTCATCGTTTTTTTGCAGCGCTAGCGTGGTATTAAAAACCGTTGCCAGTTGGCTCAATTGCTCATCTAAATCTTTATCCGCTTCTAGGTAGATAAGCGTGTCTGTATTGATTAGATCTTGGGTAAACAAAGTGGTCAAAATAGATTGCCATAAATCCTTAGCATAAGGTGGATCTATAAAAACAATATCAAAGGGACGCGTTACAAGCTGCTTTTGTTGTAGAACTTGTTCGGCTGTACCCTGAATGATTTTATGGCTGTCACTATCAAGACGTAACATCTCGGCACTTTGGCGTAGCATTTGAGTTTGGGCGGCATTCATTTCAATAAAAATACAATGAGCAGCACCGCGCGATAAGGCTTCAAAACCTAAGACGCCGCTACCGGCGCAGCTATCGAGCACTTGAGCGTCATGAATATCAGAAATCAGCCAATTGAATAAGGTCTCACGTAGCCGGTCTGGGGTC
>Ga0136557_1001607_pt1 | contig 14189 bp, 11 predicted proteins | sample AntRauTorckE6832_FD_104796 | JGI IMG/M metagenome (GOLD analysis project Ga0136557, IMG submission 104796) | Saline lake microbial communities from Rauer Islands, Antarctica - Metagenome Torckler E6 #832 | ecosystem: Environmental > Aquatic > Non-marine Saline and Alkaline > Saline | place...
ACAATAAAATCAAAACGCTGCAAAGAAAATCTTATGGGTTCAGAGATATAGAATTTTTCAAACTGAAGATAATGGCACTTCATGAAACAAAGTACGCTTTAGTCGGATGAACCCATTTTGTCCCCAAAAGCATCAAGGCATTATAAAAATCCGGTGCGCAGCAGAGAATCCCGGCTGATCATACCCTGGAACCGCCCGTCATCATCCACCACCGGCAGCCGTTTGAAGGCCTTTCCAATCATCAGGGCCATGGCTTCTTCGATCAGCATTTCTTTGCGCACGACAGCCAGATCGGTGGTCATCACCGCACCGGCGGTTGTTTTTGCCAGGCTTTGCACCAAATCCGTCCTCTGGTCTTCCGCCTGTGTAAAGGGATGAGAAAGTCTGGACAGCAGGTGCCAGATACCGTCCTGCTCCGGTTTGAAATAACGCAGCAGATCACGGTCGGAAATCAGGCCCAACAGTTTTTTGTTTTCATCTACCACCACCACCCGCTGGATATCATTGTCATCGATGAGCTGAATCACCTCATTCAAAGGGGTTTGGGGCAACACAGCATGTACATCCTCCCACAGGATTTCCCCCACATATTTCAAGTTCTCCACCTCGATCTTCCGGGCCTTGAAAGAATGCCAGTCAGGGGCTTCGTGCATGACGATTTTGAAAATATCCAGCCGGGACAATATGCCGGACAATTGTTTTTTTTCATCCACCACAGGCAGGCGTTTGAGACCTTTGGTGAGCATCTGGTCCACGGCCTCGGTCAAAGGGCGGTCTTCGGTGATCATGACCACCGGAGTGGTCATGATATCAGCGGCTTTCAAAGAAGCCAGCTGATCAAAAACAGTCTCACGCCGGTTCTTATCAGACGCTGCCAGCAGGTCCAGCCGCAGGGGAAGCCCCCCTTTTCGGATCAGGTCCCCCTGGGTGACCATCCCCACAGGCCGCTGTTTTTCATCCAACACAGGTAGCCCGGAAAAAACCGATGACAGCAGCAGCCTAGCTGCATCACTCACAAAAGTCTTTTCTGTAACGCTTCGGGGATCGGGTGTCATCACATCCCGAACCAGAAGCTGTCTGGGGAAAAAAGAATTGCGGGTGCGGTGACTGAGCACATTCAGGTCATGGATGGCTACAATACCGTCGGTGACAATAGTGTTCAGGCCATCGAGGACACGGTCTGCTTCAGCCGCAGGGATGAGGATATAAATTCTGACCGGTAGGTTGAAGGACAAAATTTCCAGCCTTCCGGTGGTCAGTTCCCCGTTCTCATAACACCCGGCGATTCCTCTGGTCACCATACAGCGTGCGGCAATTTTCAAATCATGCACATGCTGCAGGACCGCGTCCAACAAAGGTTTTTTGCGAAACCGGGCGGTTTCACTGGTAAAAATTTCAATGGCTTTATACTGCAGCATCATTTTCTCCTATTTCAAACTGCCGATCCATAATCCCAGAAAGGTCAATGTCAGTCCGCCCAAGTTGTTGACCAGTATATTCATCAGGGGCTGAAACGTCATACCGGCCCGGCCGGCGCTGACAGTTTCCACGGAAAACGTGGAAAAGGTGGTTAACGCCCCTAAAAATCCGGTAATCAGCAGCAGGCGCATATCCGGCGTCAGCAGCCGGACCCGGTCCGACAGCCCGAAGAGCAGACCAATGAGAAAGCATCCCGTCAGATTGACGGTCAGCGTTCCCCAGGGAAAGCGGGTCCCCCACATCTTTACCGTCAGAAGACTGATGCCGTATCGGCTTGCAGCGCCAAGGCTGCCGCCCACCATGACCAACAACAGTTTTTCCATTTTTGCATAGCCCCTTACACTTTGTTAGTGTACCATTATTTCTGTAAATTCGGATAAGATTTAACAAGAGCAGGCCATCGTTTATCCTTTCGCTTTCATTTTTCGCGGAAACAAAAAGAAAGGAGAGATCGATGACCTGCAATACTGAATGTACACAATTTGACCTGGCAATGGAACTCTTGATTGATAGTGGCTTCGACGGCATAGCCAAGGCTGTTGGCGTGCTCATGAACACAGCGATGTGGGGCGTTTCTTACACCGCGCCTGCCGATTCGCTCACCCGGTCGGGCTCAATGCGTGGCAGGGCATATAAGATCTCACTTTCCGCTATGTTCCGGCCCTTCAGCGGACGAGGCTTTCTCGCCGCTGAGAAATGCGATGGTGTGCAAATAGTATCCACCAAATATCTCGAACTCTGGAAAAAAGCTATTGGAGAATGTTATGAGTGAACATAAGTAAGTACATAAGGGTCGGACCGCGATATGAAATTAGTATTACAATGAAATGCCAGTCAGCGCACTCTGCAAGTAGTTGATGTTGCTATACCGCATTGTGGATTTTGGGACCCATATAGGGAATATAGAAATCAAACGGCAAAAAATGCCGAACCACTACATTCAGATGACCCTCATCACGTAACCGATTTTTTGAGCAGTTACAAGGTTATAGCCCCTACCTAATTAATAAATAATCTCCACGGCGGGCAGGTTTTTATTCAACCATCGGACGTATAAGTCAAGGAATAAGAAAACAAGAAAATGACGCCTCAATCCTGGATTATATATTTGAGCCTGGAATGGCGTTCCGCCTCATCCGGGAAAATATTTTCCCAGGGCATGGGAGTGGCCCTTAGCAATCCAAAGGCTCTCGTCTTTTTGACGGCTTTGTTTCCCCAATTCGTCAATGTCAAACAGGAACTGATCCCCCAGTTTTCAGTGCTCATTGCAACACTGATGGGTTTTTCTTTCTTTTTCCTGATGTGTTATGCGCTATTGGCACATAAAGCCAAAACTTGGATGACCACATCGAAACGCATCAAGACGTTTAACCGGACCAGCGGCTCCATATTCATTGGATTCAGTATGTTGCTGGCCCTGTCGTCAAACAGATGACATTTTTTATATAACTTGAGATTTTTTCTCCAATGTCGAGGCGCGTGAAGGAATTTTACCGGAGACATATAATTGATATTTCGAGGATAAAATTTTCTCGCGCAACGAAGAGATTGGAGAGGTAAGCTAAAACTCTTTTTTTTCATCCGAGGAAATCAGCCTTATGCCTTCGGCGAAAACTCGGATCCGTATCACCTATTCTCCGGTAAAATAAAAAAAGAAACCATCAGAAGGAAATGCAATGGTTGCAGGCCATTGCATTTCCGGAGGAAGTTGTCTTTATATTGTTCCTGTGCGTATCCTTTTCCCAGCAAAACTGTAACCTCAATGCTGCCTGCTGCGCAGGAACAGCTTTTTTGACTCTGTAATCAGTATAATGACCAGGGCTCCACCTGCGCAGACACCCAGTTCCTCCAGCCGTAGCGGCGTGGTGCGAAACACGGTGTTAAAAAACGGGACATAAATAAGAATTAATTGCAGAGTCAGTGTGATGCCAATGGCCAGCAACAGCATTGGGTTGCTGCGCCAGGATTGCGTAAACAGCGATTGCGTTTGTTTGCGCACACACAGCGCGTAGGCCATTTGGCAGAACGTCAGCATGGTGAACACCATGGTCTGCCAGGCGTTCGAACCTGTTCCACCATCCCAGAAGCAGTAGCCGGTCCCCACCGAAATCAAGCCGATGATCAGACCCATGACGAGAATCTGCCAGCCCAGTCCGCGCGCGAAAATACCTTCCTGCGGATTGTACGGCGGCCGTTTCATCACATCGCGCTCGGCTTCCTCGAAGCCCAGGGCAATGGCCGGTACGCCATCGGTCACCAGATTGATCCATAAAATTTGAATCGGCAGCAGCGGAAGCGGCATCCCCAATAGCGGGCCGGTGAGCATGACAACGATTTCACCGGCATTGCCGGTGAGGATGTATCGGACGAATTTACGGATATTATCGTAAATGCGGCGACCTTCTTTGACGGCGGCGACAATGGTGGCGAAATTATCATCCAGCAGGACCATATCCGAGGATTCTTTGCTGACGTCGGTCCCCGTAATCCCCATGGCCACACCAATGTCGGCCGATTTCAGCGCCGGTGCATCGTTGACGCCGTCGCCCGTCATCGAGACGATTTCATGCTGTGCCTGCAGCGCGTCGATGATGATCATCTTATGCTTGGGCGAGACGCGCGCAAAAACGGAAACCTCCTTGATTCGAGCGCTGAGTGCATCGACGGTCATCTTGTCGAGATCCGCCCCGGTCAGAACCGTATCGGAGGTGGTCAGCCCCAAATCCTTGGCAATGGCAGCAGCCGTCAGGGGATGATCGCCGGTGATCATAATCGGACGAATCCCGGCCTGCTTGCACAGCCGAATGGACTCAACCGCTTCGGGGCGCACCGGATCGAGCATGCAGGCCATACCCAGAAAGACCAGATCCTGCTCGTAGTGCGCCGGTTGGTCCAGCTCGTCGATATCCATCAACCGATAGGCCAAACCAAGCACCCGAATGCCGTTTTTCGCCATCGTGGTGTTTTCTGCTAAAATCTCCTCTTTTCTCTTTTCCTCCAGGGGTCGAACGGTGCCGTTTATCAAAATCCGGCCGCACACCTCGATCAGACCGTCTGTCGCCCCCTTGGTCAACACCAGGTGGTCGAGGTGCCCCTGGTGTCCGGCGTCGGCAAGAACAGTGTGCAAAGTTGTATCCTCGGGGGACGCCGGCAGGGCGTGAACGGTGGACATGCGTTTACGCTCGGAGTCAAAGGGCAGTTCACGAACACGCGGCAGCATGGCTTGCAGCTCGTGTTGCACCAGTCCTGCCTGTTGGGCTGCAAGCACCAGAGCACCTTCGGTGGGATCGCCGAGAATGGTGTTTGGCGTATTTTCATCAATGACGGCATCGTTGCACAGCGCCCCGGCCAGCAACAGCAGGCCGAGATCGGCATCATCACCGTGTTCGGCCACCGCTTCATCAAGGGAATAGCGGCGATCCGACAGCACCACGTCCGAAACCGTCATTTTATTCTGTGTCAGAGTGCCGGTTTTGTCCGAACAAATTACGGTCACCCCGCCCAGGGTTTCCACAGCAGGAAGTTGCCGGATCAACGCATTTTTCTTTAACATCTGTTGTGCGCCCAGCGCCAGGGCGATGGTGACTACAGCCGGCAGTCCTTCGGGGATGGCCGCCACCGCCATGCTTATGGCCGTCATGAGCATTTCCTTTACGCCCGCGCCCTGCAGATAGATCATGCCGGCAACGATGATGATCAAGCCCCCGGCGACCATTGCCAAGGATCTGCCGAGCTTCGCCAACCGCCGTTGCAGCGGGGTTTGCTCATCCTCCACGTCCTGAAGCATGGTGGCGATTTTGCCCAATTCGGTCTGCATGCCGGTGCCGGTGACCACAGCCTCGCCGCGCCCGTAGGTCACCACGGTGCCCCTGTAAATCATGTTCTTGCAGTCTGCCAAGGCAAGCTCGTCATCCGGCAGCGCGCCGGGGTCCTTGTCCACCGATTCTGATTCGCCGGTCAGGGCCGCTTCCTGGACTTTGAGATTCGCAGCTGTAATCAGTCGGGCATCCGCCGGCACAATGTTCCCGGCTTCGATGAGCACGATGTCTCCCGGTACCAATTCCTTGGCCGAAATCTGCCGCTCTGCGCCGTCGCGCCGCACCCGCACATTGGGCACCGTCATTTTCTTGAGAGCCGCCATGGCGTTTTCGGCCTTGTTTTCCTGCCAAAACCCCAGAACCGTATTGAGCACCACAATGACGAAAATCACGATGGCATCGATATATTCCTGCAGCGCCGCCGAAATTACCACGGCAGCCAGCAAAATCAGGATCATGACCTCCTTCACCTGGGCCAAAAGAATGCGCCAGGCCTTTTTCTTTCCCTTTTCGATTAATTCGTTGGGGCCGTATTCGCTCAGCAGTTGCGTCGCCTCGGATGATGACAGGCCCTGCTGCGCAGATATTTTATGATTTTTCAGCACCTTCTCGGCGCTCATACGATGCGGTTCCGGCATTGATTATCCTTAAAAGGGAAGGTGCACAGAATTGGCCCCTTACGCTTGGTTCACGATCAGATCATTTTTTTCGGATTTGTCCCTTTTGACGCTGCGAGCGATCTGGCCCGCTTTATCAGCCACGGTTTGGATATTAAAAAAGCCGCTCAAAGACGGCGGTAACTGCTCACAGGGCACCAGGGTTCCCCGCGAACAACCTGGCTTACGTATGACCAATACGCTTCACCAGTCTGATCGCGAAAATCTCCGGCAACCTGCAAGCAGTTACAAATGCCGGGGGTAGTTACATTACGCCGCTTCCTCCATAAGTAGTTACAGACGGCGTTTTGATGCTTGCGCGGCAGATTGTGCAACATGCCCTGAATCGTTTAGCTGAGCTTTGTTGGTAATCAGCTTCCAATAAAAAATACCACAGAGCGCGCAGAGAGAAAAAAATACCACTATCTCTCTCTGAGCCTCTGTGGTAACACATAATTTTCCGAGAGGTGGAGCAAAAGACAACGGCCGGTTAAAACTTAAAGCCAAGGCCTAAAAGATAGACAAACCGTCCATCCTCGAAATTATCATTCGCTTCGTCTGCGTCTTCAAAGAGAAACTGGTATTCGATACCGGCGGTAATAAACGTTGTATCATTGACAAAATATTTCACGCCGCCTTCTGGTCCTGCGATAAATTGTTCCTCGACCGTATCCCCGTATAAATAGCCGATATTAACACCAATGTAGGGAAACACGTTCCCCATATCAAAATTATAATCAAAGGCGAAACGGGTTGACGCGTTCCAGTCGTCTTCGCCGGGGATATCAGCATATGAAACCCCTTGCCGCCAAATCACTTCAAAATTCTGGGTCATGAAATATCCCAGACCGCCTTCAATATTGAACACGGTGCCATCAAGACTTTCATCACTGGATCCGCTGCCGGCCAATGTCAATTCCATATCCCCTTGCTGGTATGCAATAGCGGAAGGAACGACAAATAACATGGAGAGTACGATCGGCAAAAAAATCACTTTTTTCATTTTTCAAACTCCTTTCTCTTTGGGTTTTCGTACATTTTGTTAAACTTAAGTTGATAAAGAATCACGATGCCACAATTGTTACCAGTACTGCGCGATAAATTATTTTCCCACGATGCTTTCTCCCCCCTTTTTTTTCTCCTTTTTAGCTGTGTTGTTTTGCAGTTCCCGGAAACCGTTTCCGGCGATTCATTTGCTCGCAGTTTTCAATAACTCAATTTTTATGCCTGGGTTGTGCCTCTCATGACATAGTTACATATTCGACTGATTTTTATATATAATTACTTAAGAAGGGGCTTTTTAAGGCTTCATTCACTGCCAAAGAAATTGGTCAAATATTACCTAATGGCTATATCTGACCTTTTTCCGCACAGAATTGACCATCCAAGGGAATCAGTCTGGCGAAAGTTATATGAAAAATTATATCATGTCCCTTGTTTTTCGTTATTTCTCACAAAAGTTCATTTTAATAAGGTGGTGGAGCTGCTTTATCTTTGCTTATTCCGATGGAGCACTATTCGGAGTCGCTCCAAACAGGAGCAATTCCATAATGGTTTTGCAGGTTCTCCTGATATTCCGCACTGGACAAATTGCGCCGATTCGGGACGGATTCGAGTTTTGCGCGTTCGACTATCAATACAGCCCTGTTGTCATATATCCGCAGAGCTCCGTAGGGGACGTCGACCTTCCTTTCTTCGCCTGATTCGCCCGGCTGGGCAAAGGTGAAATAGTGAATGAGCCCCGATCGCGCGTCGGTGGTTACGCTCTGTATTTCCCCTACTTGTTCACCTGTCTGTAATACCACAGGTAGGCCATCGAGTTTGACAGTTGCCTGAATTGCGTCTCCCTCTTCAGGAGAACCATTCGCTTCGAGCGTAGTCACCTCTGGAGGATGATTTTCGGCTAACGGCTCATTTTGGCCCATGGCGGACGATGAACTGATCAGGGCAAATGCAAGAAGTGATGTTAAGCAATATATGGAGAGCTTTTCCATGACGTACCTCCCGGTAAGGAAAAGTTGACGAATAGCGGTGGCGGTGATCCAATCCATACCAGAATCGGAATCATTGACCCACGCCTGGGTAATGTAATCATGTCTGCAAAAATTGATCCCGATCGTGCATTACCTTGGGGCGGTCAGCCAGTGCGCCAGGATTGGCGGGGCAGGGTGCAATCATAAAATAGGTGGGAAAAAATCTGAAAGAACAAGTGGCAAAAAGGACAAACGGTCAGGAAAGCTTGCTCGATACTGCTGAGGGTACACGACCCCGTTACAGGGCTCGTGAAGCAAAACAACGGATTCATCAATGTCTACAAATTTATTGAGAAGCCATTGCCCATGACGGATTTTTCCATTAAAGTACGGAATGCGATAAAAGAAAATTTTACTGCAAATTACAAAGGGCCGTTACCCTCTAGCGGGAAACGGCCCTTATCAACACTTCACCATAACGATAAATGTTTGGTCGGCTTACTCTTCTATACCAAGCAGGCTTACCTCGAACACCAGTACTGAATTGGGCTCGATAACCGGGGGAGCGCCTTTTTCACCATAGGCGAGTTCGGAAGGAATAACCAGTTTATATTTGGAACCAACCTCCATCAGCTGCAGCGCTTCGCTCCAGCCAGGAATGACCTGGTCAACACCGAAGACCGCCGGTTCGCCGCGCTTGATAGAACTGTCAAACTCGGTGCCGTCAATGAGCGTGCCGACATAGTCGACCTTTACCCGGTCAGAGGATGTGGGTTTGGGACCGTCACCTTCTTCGAGCAGTTTATACTGCAAGCCGCTTTCGGTGGTAACAACACCTTCCTTCTTTTTATTTTCGGCTAGAAACTCGGCCCCCTTTTTCTTGTTTTCTTCCTTGGTCTTCTGCATCTCTGCCTGCTGTTTGGCCTGCATCTTGGCACCAAATTCTTTCTGCACAGAAGCAATCACCTCGGCGCTAAGAGCCGGCTCGTTGCCCTGATAGGCATCGTTAAGACCTTTTAAAAGGGCATCGTAATCGATCTCATCACCGATCCCTTTAAAATAATTGCCGACATCAAGCCCCATGCTGTAGCCCAGCTTTTCCTGGAAACTGTTGAGCTCTACGTCCTTATTTCCTTCATCACCAGCCCATACAGTTGCCGGAACAACACACATACAGCCTATCACCAGCCATGCCAGTTTCTTCATGAAAAACTCCTTTTGTTAAAAAATCAATTTTGCGTAAAACGACTATGCCCACACTAAACATTGAAACCATTTCGACAAGGAAGGCTGTCCAAAAAAATGGCAGGGTCCTACAGTTCCACCAGGGTCACTCCCCTGTTATTCCTGTTGAGATTCGCATCATCCGTCATTTGAGGCAGACGGCGTAACAGCGCCCGAGTTGGTCCTTCCCTCCTGGAGAATCGCTCTCCGGCGATATATCCCTTGATGTGTTTTCTGTCCTTCAGATAATCCAGTGTGTTTCTACACTCTTGCCGGATGATGCCGCCCCGGCCCGAGGCACCGTATCCATGAATTATCGTCACTACGGCGATTTTATCCTCTTTGGCCCTGGCGATCTCCCGTTCGAGTTTTTGCAATGCCGTGTCCAGCGGCGGTCTGCCCATCTCAATATTAACGACACGATGCCCTTGGGCTTTGCGTTTCCCTTGATCCTGGTATTTAGTACCACAACAGGGGCAGTTCGATGTTCCAGGAATCCGTTCATTGCCACATATTTCACAAAACTCTTCCATTCTGTCCCACATGCCGAATCAGTTCCGCCTCACCGGACAATTCCCTGTTACGTAGGTTTTACATCTCCGGCAAGAGACTATAAACCCTTGTGCGGTTAATAAACAAAAAGACTTTACGGTAACTACTTATGGGGGAAGCGACGTAATGTAACTACCCCCGGCATTTGTAACTGCTTGCAGGGGCCGGAGATTTTCGCGATCAGATTGGTGAAGCGTATTAGTCATACGTAAGCCAGGTGGTTCGCGGGGAGCCCTGGTGCCCTGTGAGCAGTTACGCTTTACGAAGATTTTCTCCGTACTGATATGACCTGCTTCATCTGGCGCAGATGCTGGGTCAAGGTCTGCAGATGATCGAGATCAGCGACCTCAAGGGCCACCCGGATATCGGCGGTATCAACCGGAGTGGTGTGTGCCGATATTTCCACGATATTGGCGTTATCCGTACTTATGGCGGCACTGATGTCGGCGAAAACGCCCTTACTGTTTTCCGCACTGATAAATAGCTCAACCCTGTGCTGCCCCTTGGACTGCGACGGCCAGGAGACATCCAGCCAGCGTTGCGGATCGGTCTGCTTAAGATTGACACAGTCCGATCTATGCACTGACACGCCCCTTCCCATGGTGATAAAACCGACGATATCATCACCTGGAACGGGATTGCAACACTGGCTTATCTTAATCAACATGCCATCCACGCCATCTATCTTGATGGCATCGGCACCATCGTCACCGGCGGCACGCTGACTGGCTGTATACACCTCGCTCTCGGCCGCGGCCAGTCTTTCTTCCGGAGCGTCCTTTTCCTGCGACACCTCTTTGGGCAACAGATATTTTTCCAACTGCTGGACGGTGATGACCCCCATACCCACCTTGACCAGCATGTCATCAAGCGAATTACAGTGGAGTTGCTTGAGAAGGAGCCGGATATGCCCGCTCTTCACCATTTTCTTGAGGGTGGTATTGTTCTTTTTCAGCTCCTTGTCGCAGATTTCACGACCAAGTTTGAGTGCCTTTTCCTTCTCCTCACGCCGAAACCACGAGCGCACCCGGGCCTTGGCCCGACCGGTTCTGACAAGATTGAGCCAGCCTCGTCGCGGTCTCTGGTTGGGTGATGTAATTATTTCCACGATATCACCGCTCTTGAGCTGGTATTTTAGGGGTACCAAGCGGCCGTTGACTTTGGCTCCGGCACAGTGATCACCGACCTCGGAGTGCACTGCATAGGCAAAGTCTATGGGACAGCTCTCGCGCGGCAGCTCCTTGACTTCACCATTGGGAGTAAGGGCGTAGATGTCGGGATCGTCAAGTTCGCCCCTGACACTGTCGAGGAACTCCTGTGGATCCTCCACCTCCTGCAATGAACTCACCATGCTCTTGAGCTTCGTGAAAAGCTTCAGATCATGCTGACCGACCTTCTGGCCCTCCTTATACGCCCAATGCGCGGCAACACCCTCCTGGGCGATGCGGTCCATCTGCTCCGTTCGTATCTGAATCTCGATAAAGTGTTCCCTGGGGCCCACAACGGTGGTGTGCATCGACTGATAATTGTTGGACTTGGGGACGGAGATAAAATCCTTGATCCTGCCGTAGACAGGCGCCCAGTTGGCATGAATAATACCTAGCGACTCGTAACATTCGTTGATGCTATCGACAATTATACGAAAGGCAACCTTATCATAGACGCGCTCAAAGGGAATATTCTGGGCAACCAGCTTTTTATAAATAGAATAAAGATGCTTGGGGCGTCCGATGATCCTGATCGGCTCAACTCCACTGGCAGTGAGCTTCTGGCGGAGAATGGCGATAACCTCATCGACATAATTCTGACGCTGCTCCATGGAGCCTTCAAGCTTGCGGGTCAGATCGGCATACTCATCGCTGTAGAGGAACTTGAAGGAAAGATCTTCCAGCTCCCTTTTCATCCAGTCGATTCCCAGTCTGCTGGCCAGTGGCGCATACAGATTCATGGTCTCCCTGGCGATTTGACGCTGCAGTTTGGTGTCCACCGCTTCCAGCACACTCATATCCTGGAGTCTGTCAGCAAGCCTGACCAGCAGGACCCTGATGTCCTCGGCAATGGCCAGCAGCATCTTGCGCACGTTTTCGGCCTGATGAGCAAGCTTACTGTTATAGCGCATGGAGGTAATCTTGGTGGTACCGTTGACAATGCCGGCCACACCCGGCCCGAATTCGCGGCGCAGTTCCTCTACATCCACGCCGTTTTTCAGCACGCCGTGGAGCATTCCGGCCAGGATAGTATTGAGGTCCAGCTTCATCGAGGCCAGAGTCGAAGCGACTTCCAGAGAGTGGAGCAGGTAAGGTTCACCGGAGAAATGCTTCTTGCCGCTGTGCGCCTTTTCGACAATCTCCCACGCCTTATCCAAAGGTGAGAGATCGACATCATGCAGGTGGTTGCCGGCGAGAACCTTTAACCCTTGTATATTAATTGTCGAGATCTGTTGCATATCTAAAAATACGTATTGCCGGAATAATTGGGCCGGCGCACATCAGCTGGTCGCCTCGTGCACCTGTTGTTCAATAAATGCGGTAACAGCATCAAGACCCATTTCCTCCGTCATGCCATCGCTACGCCTGCGTACTTCAACAACGCCATCCGCCGTGAATCGCTTACCCACGGTAATGCGGAAGGGGATACCGAGCAAATCGGCGTCCTTGAATTTTGAACCGGGTCGCTCGTCACGATCATCATAGAGGGTGTCAAGGCCTTTTGCCACAAGTGCGTCATAGAGCTGTTCCGCGGCCGCCGTCAAATTTTCGTCACGAACACCGAGGTTCACCACAACTGCCTTATAGGGTGCCAAAGGGATGGGAAAAATTATGCCGTTGTCATCATGGTTCTGTTCAATGGCCGCGGCCACCACCCTGCTCACGCCAATGCCGTAACACCCCATGACAAATGGCTTTTCCTTCCCTTCGCCGTCTTGAAAAACAGCCTGCATTGCCTCTGAATACTTGGTACCGAGCTTAAAAATATGGCCAACTTCAATGCCTTCGGTCATTCTCAACCTGCCGCCACAGGAAGGGCAACAGTCTTCCGCGGTTATCTGACGAAGATCGGCCACGGATTGTACTTCAAAATCGCGTCCCATGTTGACGTTTTTGAGATGGAAATCTTTTTCATTGGCGCCGGTGTAAAAATCCGCCATCAGGGAAAGTTGCTGGTCCGCCACAATGGGGATCTGCAGTCCAACCGGTCCGGCATAACCACTGGCGGCACCCGTGGCGTCAAAAACCTCCTTATCGGTAGCCATGACCAGTTCAGTAGCTCCGAGATGATTTTTGAGTTTGACTTCTTCAACCGCATGATCACCGCGTACCAAAACCGCCACCGGCTTATCGTCGGCCATATAGACCATTGTCTTGACCAGCGAGGTCGGCTCGATTCCCAAAAATCCGCAGACGGTGGAGACCTTCCTCTTGCCGGGAGTTTTGACTTTTGCGCAGGGGCCGCCCGGTGCTGGTGACGACTTGTCTTGAAGGGCAACCACGGCCTTTTCCATATTGGCGGCGTATTGACAATCGTGGCAGAAAACTATGGTATCTTCACCATTTTCGGCCAGCACCATGAATTCGTGGGAGAAACTGCCGCCAATGGCTCCCGAGTCCGCTTCAACTGCACGGAAGTCGAGACCGCATCGGGAGAAAATACGGTTGTAGGCCTGCCACATTTTGTTGTAGGAAACACCAGCCGCCGCATCATCGTTATCAAAGCTGTAGGCGTCTTTCATGATGAACTCACGCCCCCGCATCAAGCCGAATCGCGGCCGGATCTCATCCCGGAACTTGGTCTGTATCTGATAGAGATTGAGCGGCATCTCACGGTAGGAATGGACAAAGCGGCGCAGAATATCGGTGATGACCTCTTCGTGGGTAGGCCCCAGACAGGATTCGCGCTCCTGCCGGTCCTTGAAACGCAGCAATTCCGGGCCATACTCGTCGTAACGCCCTGATTCCCGCCATAGATCCGCCGGCTGCACCATGGGCATAAGCAGCTCCTGCGCTCCGGCCCTGTTCATCTCTTCGCGGACGATCTGCTCAACTCTGCGAATGGCGGCAAGGCCATAGGGCAGATAGGTATAGATTCCGGATGTCAACTTCTTGATAAACCCCGCACGCAGCATCAGACGATGGCTGATAACCTCTGCTTCAGCGGGAATTTCCTTTAGTGTCGGCAACAGTGACTGTGAATAGCGCATAGTTTTTGTCTGGTATTTTTTTGAATAATCAGGAGGCCATTATTCCTTCGGCCCCCTCCTGTTTCACTTTACCCAGTTTTTTCACTCGGCAAAAGACAAATTGCATGTTGATTCTCCACAAGGCTCAGCTCGAAGTCCGGAAGGCGCTCTCACCACGCCTGTCAAACTCCATCTGTTGCAATTCAGCCAGAAAAACCTCCATCAACTCAGATTCGTCAACTTTTTTGAAAATCTTGCCCTTCTTGAAAATAATACCGGTCCCCTTGCCCCCGGCAACGCCGATATCGGC
>Ga0136557_1001608_pt1 | contig 14183 bp, 13 predicted proteins | sample AntRauTorckE6832_FD_104796 | JGI IMG/M metagenome (GOLD analysis project Ga0136557, IMG submission 104796) | Saline lake microbial communities from Rauer Islands, Antarctica - Metagenome Torckler E6 #832 | ecosystem: Environmental > Aquatic > Non-marine Saline and Alkaline > Saline | place...
CCGCCAAAATCATGTCAAAGGACTCCGGCGCCATGCAGTTGCGCTACCTCTCAACACTAGCAGATATGTCCACTGGAAATGCGTCCACCATTGTATTTCCGCTGCCCATGGATATGATGTCACAATTCATGCAGAGTAAAAAAACTGAGAAGAATCAGGAATCTCAACCAGAATAGCAGCATTGGGAGGGGCAAGGAGTCTGCCGTGTTGTTTTCATGGGTATCCTTCCAATACCTCCCTGACCTTGCTCGCCAGACCGTGCAGGTCGAACGGCTTTTGCAGAAAGTTAACATCGTTATCCAACACCCCTCGATGGGCAATAACACTATCCGTATAACCGGATATATACAAAACTTTGAGATGAGGGTATTCTCCAACCATTTTCCGATACAGCTCATTGCCGTTCATGTTCGGCATGACCACATCGGTGAGCAGCAGATGAATTGGCCCGTCATGCTCGGCGGCAACGGCCAGTACCTCGTGGCCATTTTCGGCTTCGAGTAGGACGTACCCCAGTTTCTTCAGATATGTCCGGGCAAGATGCCGAACCTGTGGCGCATCCTCGGCAAGAAGAATCGTCTCATCTCCTTTAAGGTTGACATGCTTTTCCACAACCTCGTCAGCCGGGCTATCATCTTCAACAATCGGCAGATATACCTTAAAGGTTGTGCCTTTGCCGGGCTCACTGTATACCCAGATATTTCCTCCGTGCTGTTTCACTATGCCGTAAACCGTCGCCATGCCAAGGCCGGTACCGTATTCGCCTTTTGTGGAAAAGAAAGGTTCAAAAACATTTTTTGCAGTGTCTTCATCCATCCCGCAACCTGTATCGGAAACAGCGCTCCTCGCTGTCGCGTAAGGCTTGTATGGATGCATTAATCCTGGTTCTCTGACGAGCGATCAAAATATAGAGCAAAGCAGAAGTGGCGATAATAAAAAGTAACCCTTTGATGATTGACAGCGATAGAACATCATCGGTTCCATCAAAGTATAGAAGCAGTAACTGGTCGGAGAAGACAATCCATGCTGAGCCGAACAACGCATAGATGATGACAATTTTCCAAATATCCCTGGCTTGAAGCATGGCGACTGAAGAGGAAGGAAGTGAATGATTTAAAGCGCTCAACACAGTAAAGAAGTAATCAAAGATTACTCGTAACTACTTATGGAGGAAGCGACGTAATGTAACTAAGGGCCTGTTCACAAATAACATGGCCAAGATTGCGCTCAGATTTGGGTCGGATTTGGTTGTGGCGATCAGCGTAAAACCGCAGGCGTAGCAACGCTACGTTGAGGATTTTACGATTGAGCCGCAGCCAAAGATGGCCTGAAGATGAGATGCAATATGGCCATGTTATTTGTTGACAGGCCCTAACCCCGGTATTTGTAACTGCTTGCAAAGTGCCAGAGATTTTCGCGATCAGACTGGTGAAGCGTATTGGTCATACGTAAGCCAGGCTGATCGCGGGAAGATCTGGTGCCCTGTGAGCAGTTACGATTACTCGTCATTTGACCGAACCATTAGTACCGGTACTCCTCCACCTCGCATTACCTTCTCGGCAACACTGCCAATAGTATAGCGAGAAATGCCACTCCTGCCATGTGTTGCCATGGCAACCAGATCAGCATCGACCTCTTTTTCAGCTGCTATAATGGCTTCCGCTGGATTTTCATTAACAGCAACCTTGCAGACTAAGGTGACTTTGTCGTGTTGCAGACCTTTGCTCACCCTTTCAAGGTAGGCCTGTGCCTCCTCCTTGAATTTATCGAGCTCATCCTCCCTGAATGGAATCGACATCACCCCCCCTCCTTGGTAATGGACGCTGTGCCTGACTAAAGTTATGGCATGAAACAGTGTGATTTCAACTGTCTCGCCAGGAGCTAACCTTAAGATAAGTCCATTCACATAGGAAAGAGCAGCTTCACCCATTTTCGAGCCATCCAATGGCATAAGTATTCTCTCAGACATATTTGTCTCCTTGTTGTGTACTTTTGAGGGGTGCCTTGAAAGGCGGATTCCATTCAACCACCGTGACCGTTGGAGTATATTTTCTCCATGAAAATACATTACATCCTCCGTGCAGTTTTTTCATCCAATTGATATTAAATACCGATTACCAACAAAACTCAACTCGAAGTTCAAGAGGGTAAGGAGTCTGTCGTGTTATTTTAATGGGTATCTGCAGCCTGGACGGCTGCAGCTAAGCCCCCAGGGATGGTTTTATGGCGTCCCATGAAAATAACACGACAGACTCCTGGGTCGATCAGCTAAGTTTTGTTGGTAAGCAGATAGTAGATAGACATCAAGTGCATCTATTGTCAATATGGTAATGATAGGAAAGAAGATAAGCAGTTTTTGGAAAGTATGCCAACAACGTATGAGAGAAGAGCCGTTTCAAATGGCGAGGAGGTGTTAGCTACGCAGGACCAGGTTTCCGAGTAACCAAGGCCCCGCGTGGTGTAATATGGAATTGTGTATGACTTACTTGATTGTCATTCGTAACTCTTCAGCAAAGATAATTGCTCACAGGGCACCAGGGCTCCCCGCGATCAGCCTGGAAAACTAGAGTGTGGTTATGCTTTTTAGGCTGATCGCGTACAGATGAAGTGCTGCTGTAGAGTTACTTACATTCTAAGTAACTAGCTTGCAGGGTGCCAAAGATTCGGAGTCTTACGCTTACCTTCGCGATCAGACTGGTGAAGCGTATTGGTCATACGTAAGCCAGGTGGTTCGCGGGGAGCCCTGGTGCCCTGTGAGCAGCTACCATTCTAACGATAATCAGGCCGGGGCAGCACCTTTGCCATTTCTGCAATTTCAGGAACTTTATGCTCCCACTCAATAGCCATCATATGTACTCCGTGAACGCCCTTCATCTCCTTGAATTCCTGGATTTGCTCGCAGGCAATCTTGATGCCCTCATCGGCCACCTTGCCTTTATCAACACCTTTCAGGCGATCGATAATTCCATCCGGGACATCCATTCCGGGCACTTTGGATTTCATATATCGTGCCATACCGACACTTTTCATCGGGGTGACACCGGCCAGGATATAGACCTTTTCAGTGAGGCCCTCCTCATTGGCAACATGTATAAACTCACGAAATCTCTCCATGTTGTAAATACACTGCGTCTGGATGAAATCGGCTCCCGCTTCGATCTTTTTGGCCAGGCGGTTGACCCGCCACTCATAGGGCTCGGCAAAGGGATTGCTGGCAGCGCCGATAAACATCTTCGGCGGGTGCTCGATTTCACCGCCGCTTAAAAATATCCCCTCGTCACGCATCTGCTTGACCAGTGCGATCAATTGCGTTGAATCGATATCAAAGACACCTTTGGCGTCGGGATGATCGCCGAACTGCTGATGGTCTCCCGAAAGGCAGAGCATATTGCGGATACCCATGGCAGACCCTCCGAGAATATCGGCCTGCATGGCCAGACGATTTCTATCCCTGCAGACCATCTGGTAATTGGGTTCCAGCCCCTCTTCCATTATAAGCAGGGATGCCGCCCAGCTCGACATTCTCACCACCGCGGTCTGATTATCCGTAATATTGACGGAATCGACGTTTCCTTTGAGAAATTTTGCCTTTTCCCTCACCTCTTTTGTGTCTGTCCCCCTGGGGGGCCCCAGCTCACCGGTGAAGGCAAACTCTCCCGCCTTCAGTACCTTTTCCAGGTTACTTGCAGAATTAGCATGTGTTTCATTGCTCATATACGATCCTCTGATGCTTTATAGTTGTACGAGGAAAAATGTGTTTATTCGTGGCCATCATTTTGTCATACTTTCCGGTTTCTTATATCCCGGCTGAATCAGGTCCCTTGGAGCCTGGTCCTTCCAGCCGCGGGTGGTGTTTATGCCCTTTATGGCATCCAGCCGTTTCTGACCGGCGAGACGGTAATAGATCCTGGACCAGGCACATGGCTGCTTTTCACTGATCTCGCAGCTCCCCTTGTTGGTTCCTCCGCAGGGGCCGTTCAACAATCCCTTGGCACACAGAGTGATCGGGCAGATACCGCCGGTGTGGCCGAGAACGCACTGGCTGCAGGAGCGGCATCGCTCTTCATACCAGCCAACGGCCTGATTGACCGCAAGCCCACTGGTGTCCACGGCAGGAAACGTCGGAATGTCCGGATACCTTTCAGCAAGAAACTGAATGCCCACACCACAGGCCATGGAGAGCAGGGCATCGAACTTTTCCTCTTTGATGATACTGTCGAGTTCGGCCAGGTACTCCCGATCACACTGCCGCTCAACGGTGTATCCATGAATGTCGATGGGATCATCGTCGAGGCGTCGTGACATTTCCAGTTCGGTATTCAACACATTCACTTCCTTCTCTCCGCCGGTTAGACACACGGAGACACAGGTTCCGCAACCGACGTTCAAGACCTTGGTATAGCCATGCAGCAACTCCTTGATCTCGGCAAAAGGCTTTCTATCTGCAACTATCATAAAATATCCTCCAAAACGGCCCGGGAGTCCTTGTGACCCAAGGCTTCCGGTCCCAGCAAATACTACAGGCCAACGCTTGCAAGCTCCGGCCCAAGGTATACTCTTTCGTTCTCCCCAAGCATGCCCATGGACAGACAGATCAGTGTCCAGAGATGCAGGGTATGCCAGCCGCCCTCGAAATGCTCGGCCAGATCATGAATCTGAGCATGGCAGTTGTGACACGGAGTGATTGCATATTGAGCTCCCGTGGACCTGATCTGCTCGGCCTTGATCCGGCCATATTCACGGCGCGCCTGGGTAAATCCAGACTGCAGGAAACCACCGCCGCCGCCGCAACAGTAATTATTGGACTTGTTGGGCGCCATATCGATGAAATTTTCCTCACCGACAACCTTCTTCACCACATAGCGCAGGTCATCGGCCACTGGATCGCCAAAGCTTTTTCGCACAAGCTGGCAAGGATCCTGAACGGTGAAGGTAATCTTCAGATCTTTGTTCCAGTCGGAGTTGACCGGCAGTGTACCTTCCCGAATCCATTTGGCGTAATACTGGATGATGCTGGCAATTTCGAAGGTATACGGGATGTTGAATTTTTTCAGTCCGGCCCGGACTGCGAAAAGTTCGTGTCCTCACTCCGTGTTGAGCCACACCTTACAGCCAAGATCCTCCACCGCCTTTGCCTTGACCCGGACGATATGTTCCCAGCTCGTATCATCGGCGAGAAAAAGGCAGTAGTTTTCAGCCGCCCATCCTTTGGAGCCGTAGGTCCAGTCGGCTCCCACCGTGTTCAGAATTTTCCAGAGCGGGACCATCTCATCCGGCTCGGTCACCGGCTCCCGTGAATTCTGGTTAAGGTAGAAATAGGCACCCTCCTTATCCATGGGAGCCTGGAGTTTGTCAAAACCTTCCTGGTCCTGCCGTACCTCCTCAGCCACATCTTCAACCACAAAGCGCCAGTCCTCCTCTGTGGCACCCATGGCGCTGCAGGTATCATTTTTCAGGGCCATATCGCATGAACCCAGGATACCCTTGGGGCGTTCCTCGCGAGGTCTGCTGTTTCGCAGGTTAAAGACCAGCTGGGGGATATCGATTTTCATCGGACAGACGTAAATACAGCGCTGGCACATGGTACACATCCAGGGCCAGTCCGAGGCCAGCAGTTCCTCGTCCATGCCCATGGCCGCCATACGCAGCAGTTTTCGTGGGTCCATATCTTCCAGCCCCGTTGCCGGGCAGCCGGATGCACAGGCCCCGCAGGTCAGGCACATATCAAGGTTGCCGCCTTCGGGCAGCAAGTTCTTGACCGTGTCCATGAACCTGCTTTTCCTCTTTGCCCCTATTCGTATTGCTCCTTCATACATAGTTGACTCCTTTCATGAGATGCCGCTATTTTCGACCTACTCCGCACAGGTTTTCATCCAGTAAGCTCCGCCGCATCATGCCGGTTCGGCGACCTTTCTGGATTTGCCCTTCAGCGGGTTCGGTCCAAGGGAGACAATGTGCTCGGTCATCTCCTCGGCATATCTGGCAAAGGTCGGCCCTTCTCCCGATGACAGGTTATACATCCTGACACGATCGCCTTCGATGCCGATCTCCTCCAAGAGGTCATGGATGTACTCAACACGTTCCCGACACTGGAAATTCCCCTCATTGTAATGACAGGTGCCCTCGAGACAACCGACACAAAAAACACCGTCGGCGCCTTGCTGGAAGGCTTTGAGCAAATACAGTACATCCACTTTGCCGGTACATGGAACACGGATTATTTTTATATTGGTGGGGTACGTCAATCTCATCGAACCTGCCAGGTCCGCTGCGGAGTACCCTCAGTAGTCACAGCAAAAAGCCACAATAGTCGGATTAAAGTCAGCCATTATATTCCCTCCACCAGCAAAGTTTCTATCTCGCAGGTTATCTGATTGTCTTTATAGTTATTGAGATTGATGGCATGTCTCGGGCAGACGCAGGCGCACACCCCACATCCCTGACAAAGTGCAGGGTCAATCTCGATCTCTCCTTGCGCCACATTGAAATGGGGAACCCCAAACGGACAGGACCGGACACAGGTCAGACACTTGACGCAATTCTCCGGAAACACCTCGGCCTTGATGGCGGAGAGCTTGATCTCATCCTTGGAGAGGAAAGTAACTGCCCGCGACGCCGCGGCATTGGCCTGCACGATGGCCTCGGAGACCAGCTGCGGGCTATGGGCGGTACCGCATAAGAAGACGGCATCACTGCCCATATCCACCGGCCGCAGCTTGACGTGGGCCTCGATGAAATAGCCCTCGGCGTTGGTGTTGAGCTTCATCTTGCCGGCCAGCTCCTCGGAGACATTGGGCATGACGCCGGCTGAGAGTGTCAGGACGTTGGCGCATATCTCGACATTGCGCTGCAGGACATGATCTTTCACCGTTACCAGTACCCCTTCATCGGAGGATCTGGCCACCGGCGGGTTATCCTTATCAAAACGGATGAAGATAACGCCCTGTTTTCTGGCCTCGGTATAATAGTCTTCCATCTGGCCATACAAACGCATATCGCGATAGAGGATAAACACCTGGGTATCAGGGCTGGACTTCTTGATAGCCAGCGCGTTTTTTACCGCCGACTGACAACAGATCCTGGAACAATTGGGCCGCTCTTCGTTGCGGGAACCGACGCACTGGATCATAACGACGGAGTCAAGATCCTCGGCACCATTTTCCTCGAGCCTGTCGGTCAGCTCAGTCTGAGTGAGCACTCGCTCATCTTCGCCGTAGAGAAACTCCTTGGGTGTGTTTTCAGTACCACCCGTCGCGACGATTATGACACCATGTTTAATTTCCCGGGACTCTTGCTCGGCACCTGCACGTATCATGGTCTTGAAATTGCCCTGAAAACCTTCGAAACCGACGATCTCGGATTGGGTGAGAACAGTGATCTTGCTATCCGAGTTCACCTCGGCTACCAGCTGATCGACATACTTCCTGATATCGGCACCTTCGATGGTGTGGTGCAGCGTCCGCCCCATACCGCCGAGGTGCTCCTGTTTCTCGATTAGGGTGGATTCAAATCCCTGCCGGGAGAGATCGAGGGCCGCGTTCATACCGGCGACTCCTCCTCCCACCACCAGAGCATGTTTATTCACCGGGATAACCTTGCCGTGAAGCGGTTGCAATTCGACCGCACGGGCAACGGCCATACGCACCAGATCCCTGGCTTTTTCCGTTGCAAGCTTGGGATTGTTGGCATGAACCCAGGAATCCTGGTTCCTGATATTAGCCATCTCGAAGAGATATCTGTTCAGTCCGCACGCTTCCAGGGTCTCCATGAACATTGGCGCATGGGTTTTGGGACTGCAGGAGGCGACAACCACCCGATTGAGTTTCTCCTCGAGAATCTTTTCCTTGATCTTGGCCTGGGTATCCTGGCTGCAGGTAAAGAGGTTGCTGTCGGTAAAAACAACTCCCGGCAGGCTCTCTGCATATTCCTGTACAGCTGGAACATCAACAACCCCGGCAATATTGGTGCCGCAGTTGCAGACAAAGACCCCGACACGCGGATCCAGACCGGATATGTCGATCTCTTCGGGAATCTCCAGGGTTTTTGTATCGGTTCCCCGCGCCTCGGCTATCTCGCAGCCGGCAAGGCCCGCTGCGGCGCTTGCTTCGGTTACCGAGAAGGGGATATCCTTGGGTCCCTGCAGGGTACCGCAGGTGTAGATACCCGGTCTCGAAGAAGCAAGGGGATTGAACGGTTCACTCTCCACAAACTTGTTTTTATTCATTGTAATGCCAAGCCGTTCCGCCATCTCAAGGGTCTCGGCTGGAACTTCGAGCCCGACGGAGAGAACGAGCATATCGAACTCTTCTTCAATGATGACACCGTTCTCATCGGCAAAGCGGAGAATGAGATTTCTGTTCTCCGCGTTCTCAATCACCGAGTGGATCCTGGACTTGACGAAACGGATACCCTCACGGTTCCTGGCGCGGTCATAGTACAACTCGTAGTCCTTGCCGAACGAGCGAATATCCATATAGAAGATAGCCGCATCGAGATCACCGCCGGCATGCTCCTTGGCGATCATAGCATCCTTTATGGCGTACATACAGCAGACCGAAGAGCAGTAACTATTACCGCACTTGTTGGTATCCCGTGAGCCGACACATTGGAGCCATGCGACTTTTTTGGGTTCTTGGTGATCCGATGGCCGGACCAGGTGGCCCTGGGTGGGCCCACCGGAACTGAGTAGCCGTTCGAACTCCAGGCTGGTCAGGACATTGGGATTCTGCTTGTACAGATAGATATCGGAGAGCGGAGTAGGATCGTACGGTTTGGCGCCAGTGGCAAGCACCACCGAGCCAACGGTGAGATCCTTATCAACCGGCTCCTGGTAATGGTCGATGGCCCCTGCAAGACAGGCCTCGAGGCACTGGTAACACTCCGAACAGATACCACAGCTCATGCATCTGACAGCTTCACGCCGTGCCTTTTCCTCATCATATCCTGCATACACCTCGAGGAAATTGCCGGCGCGGACTTCGGGTGCCAGACTGTCGGTCTTTACCCGCTCGATGACCCCTTCGCCTTCAATGGCGGGGCGGACATACTCCCAGACCTTTTGGCGGTCTTTTTTAAGATCCATGTTATTGATATAACGATGGATGGAAATTGCCGCCTCCTTCCCGCAGGCAACCGCGTCCACCACCGACTTCGGCCCATAGAAGGCATCGCCGCCGGCAAAAACCCAATCAATGGGAGTCTGCAGGGTAACGGCATCGGCCTCCAGGCCACCCGGCTTGGAGATGGTAATCCCCTGCTCCTTCAGCCCCTCGAGATCAGCACTCTGGCCAATGGCTACAATGACCGTATCGCATTGGAAATTTTGGCACACGCTTTCGTCAAATGATGGGTTGAACCGGCCCTCCTCATCAAAAACCTGCTTGCAGCTCTTGAACTCTATGCCGGAGACCCGCTTTTGATCATTATCGAAGAAGAAATTCCTGGGCCCGAAACTGTTGACGATCTCGATATCGTCTTCCAGCGCCTCCGTGACCTCATATTCCCAGGCGGGCATCTCCTCTCGGCGCTCAAGGCAGATAAGCGTTACCTTCTCGGCACCAAGCCGTTTGGCCGTCTGGGCCACATCAACGGCAACGTTTCCGCCGCCCACAACGACGACTTCGCGTCCGATTTCGATCTTTTCACCCTTTGCAGCATCACGCAGAAATTGCACGCCCTGCAATACACCGTTGATATCTTCGTTTTCAACACCGAGTTTCCTGCCGTTGTGCAGGCCGGTTGCCAGGAATAGAGCCGAATATCCGTCTTTCTTGAGGCTCTCCAGGGTAATGTCTTCGCCGAAGGTGACCCCGCATTTGAGCTCAGCTCCCATATCCTCGACAACCTTAATCTCGCCTGCGAGAATGTCACGCGGCAGACGATACTCGGGAATGCCATAGCGCATCATACCGCCGGGCTCATCCTGTTTTTCGAAAATGGTGACCTGATATCCTTCTCTGAGCAGCTCATAGGCAGCAGTAACCCCCGCCGGACCGGAGCCGATCACCGCAATCTTCTCGCTGCGTTTTTCAGCCTCGATCTCAGGCATGTAAAACTCGCCCTTTTCCAGCTCGTAGTCGCCCAGGAAGCGATGCAGTTCACGGACAGCCAAGGGTTGGTCCACCTGGGCGCGGGTGCATTCATGTTCACAGGGATGGTGACAGACCCGGCCGCAGATTCCCGGAAACGGATGCGCATCCTTGAAAAGTTTCAGTGCCTCGTCATATCTGCCGTCGTTGATCAGGGCGACAAATCCCTGAATACTGACATGAGCAGGACAGGTGGCCTTACAGGGGGCGGTGCCCTCCTTGTTGATGCCATAGGCTCCTGGAATGGCCTGCGGATACAGCTTGTAGATAGCTTTGCGGAAATCGAGTTTTTCGTTGTACTCGTTTGGACGGGAGACAGGGCAGACCTTTTCACATTCGCCACAGCTTGTGCACTTTGCCGGGTCTACAAATCTCGGCGTCTGATGAATTTGTGCGGTAAAGTTTCCGGGATCGCCTTCAACGCCCAGAAGCTCAGTGTTTGTCAATAGCTCAATATTGAGATGCCGGCCGACCTCGACCAGTTTTGGTGAGATAACTCACATTGCACAGTCGTTGGTCGGAAAGGTCTTATCAAGCTGTGCCATGACCCCGCCGATGGCGGGTGATTTTTCAACAAGGTATACGTAGTAGCCGGACTCCGCCAGGTCAAGCGATGCCTGCATGCCTGCTATACCGGCGCCTACAACCATAACCGATCCACTCTTCTTGTGCGCCTCAAATCCCATGATGACTCCTTAAGTGCTGATGGTTAAATACGTACCTCTACAACTTTTCTGCAATTTTTTGGGCCTGCCGCGAAAAACATTACGTTTCGCAAACAACCTGTGTTCTCTAATCTCCTGTCAATACAACCGTACAATCCTATACAAGCAGCAATTAATCACTTTAGGCCACCTTGAAAAATGGCCCTTTTCTCCAATCTCTTCGTTGCGCGAGAAGATTTTATCCTCGAAATATCAACTATATGTCTCCGATAAAATTCCCTCACGCGCCTCGACCTTGGAGAAAAAATCTCATTTTTCAAGGTAGCCTTTAGCGGCATGCCGAAGAAAATGCCGATCCTAGAGTCCACTCAAAATAATGCGGTTAGACATCAGCCATTTAATTTATCCGCAAAATCTCTATATATCAATAATTTTTAACAGCATTAAAAACATGATATTACCATTGTGTCCGCCAACAGGCACAAACAGTAAACATTCCAAAGTCTTTCCTCTTCCATTCCGGCTTCAAAAAATATCCCCAGATTTTATTCTTGAAGGGAGTATCCTGCTATCTTTACGTTTTTTTCACCATGTTCTTACCTACCCACCTAACTATATATTTCCTTAAAATATCCTTGGCCGATTGTATACTATTACTGTTATCTCAAAATGAAGAAGGGGGAACCTGACAATTTTAAGGGTACCTTAACTTTCTTTACTTGCCGCCGGACCAAAATTATTAGCGATTGCTAACCAAGCTCATTGATCGACCCAAGCTGGGTTTCGCTGGTAATCAGAAAATCATTAGTGCGCTCTCAAGAGAAATGTTTTTAGACAGTAACTAATTATGGGGCAGGCGGCGTAATGTAACTACCCCCGGCATTTGTAACTGCTTGCACTTTGGCCAAGGTTCTGCTCGATGCACCGGTTGCCGCCCCCTTTCTTAAGATGAAACATACCCTCATTGAGGAAAAAGGTTACGAACCACATTTTCCGTTGTGTTGGATGCGCAAAGATCTCCACCTTGCTGCTGATGCCGCCTATAAAAGCGGAGTCGCTCTACCGGCCTTGAATTCCGTGAAAGAGCTCTACGCCATTGCGGAAAAACAAGGCTTTGGCAAAAACGATTTTGCCACCATATATCGTCTACTGGCCGATGACCTGATGGATAAAAAGTAACACTTCAGCCTCAACAATTTGCCATTCTTACTTATCTATATAAAACGGGGTCATTATGTTGAATTCTTCAATGGTCACATAGCAGCGGAAATCGTATTCTTTCACTTCAAACAATTAGACTCTGCCTGCTATCTTCCCACTTTTCCGCTTCTGGAATACAGTCTCGGACCCTATAGGGACTACACATCCAGATGGGTGAGGATCTTCTTTATCGCAAAAATTAAATCTGTTCCCTTTTCTCGATGAGCACGGTATTTTGCAGAAAATTTATACCGTGCTTGCCATTAGATAACTCTTCTGGCGCCAATCACCTGGAAATGTTTGCTCACGTTCTCTGTTGCGTGTAGGTTTTGGCTTTCATGTTGGAAATAATAAAAGAAAAAATCGGCATTAAACTGTTTATCCTGTTCGCGGCTGTCATTGTCATGGCAGTGGTGCCTCTTACCTATTCGGCTTTACTCTCTCTTGAGAATTATGGTGACCGGGCTCTCCAAATACATGGTGAGCAAATCAGATCACAGACGCTAGACTCGCTGCAGGAACTTACTCAGGAAAAAGCTGCGCACAGCCAGGAGCGTTTCGACCGCATTGCGGCCTCGGTGGCTATACTGGGAAGTCAGGCAACGGCCATTTACAATAACCTTCAGATGTATGCAAAACAGGCCACTCTATGACGACCAGCTCGTCCCGTCACCAGTCACTGGTAATTTCATCAGCGACATCGCTGCGCCGGTATTTAGACTCTATTGGGGAAGGTCACAGATTTCACCGGAAATCCATCAGGAGTTGCGGGCCATGAGCCATATGGCCCCGCTGTTTGAAAGGGTTCTCAAAGAAAACCCTAAGGCCCTCGCCAGCCATTCAATTAGCGCCTCAGGTATTGGCCACTATTGCACTATGAAGCCAAAATATAAAAAGGTCGCTTCGGAAATCCCTCCTCCATCGGTTTTCGATCTCAGAAATGGTGAACCGATGACAATCTTTACCAATGCTGAAAATCAATCCAAGGATGTTCGCTGGACGGACATCTACAAAGATGATGTCATAGAAGGTTTCATGCTCACCGCCAGTGCGCCGATCTATGATGACGAGGAACAATTTCGCGGTATAACCGGTATCGATGTGCCACTTGCCACGCTTATCGACGAAATGCTCCAAAACGCGAGCCATCAGGATGAACAGAGGTTGTTGTTTTCCTTTATCCTTGACGAAGACAGTAAAGTCATCGTCTTTCCCAAGAGGTATTATCCGCTTTTCGGCCTGGAACCTGCCTCCTCGGAATACCGCTATTCCAGTGATCGACTCAGTCTCTATTTGAGTGACTCCTTCCACGACAATGTCACAAAACTAGCCGCATCTTCGACCAGCAGTTCTGAACATCAACAGAAGCTTCTGCTGAATGGCGAAAACTATTACGTTATCACCAGCAAGATGCAGAAACAGGGATGGGTTTACGGCGTTGTTGTCCGAGAAAGCGACATGATGAACAATATACACGCAAGTCGCCGCGAACTTGATCAAACCATAGGTGAAATGGCCGGTAAAAGCATCGTTTTTCGCTTTCCACCATTGGTATTGCCATCGCTATCATCTTTCTTCTGCTTAAACATCTCATCACCCCACTCCGCAAACTTTCCCAGGCAACTGAACAGGTAGCAACCGGTAATTATGAGGTGCAATGCCCTGTGACTACCAAAGACGAGCTGGGTCTTCTGGCAACTTCTTTCAATTCTATGGTGATGCAGCTGCGCACTGTCCAGGCACAACAGCAAGAGTACTTCCTGTCTCTTGAAAAAGAGGTGGCAGAGCGAAATAAACAGGTTATCCGCCAGAAAGTGGACTTAGAGAAAAACATAATCAGGTTGCAGAAGGAGATAGAACACCGCCAAACCGTCTCCGAAAAGCTGCGTGAGCAGGGCTATGAGCTGCAGAATTCGCTTGATGAAAAAGAGGTGCTGCTGCGGGAGATACATCACCGTATCAAGAACAATATGCTGATTATCATTTCCATGCTCGAACTGCAGCGTCAGGATATTGAAGGGGAGAAACAGCGTGATATTTTCAAGGAGATGGAAAATCGTATCCGGTCAATGGCGCTTGTGCATGAAAAACTCTATTCTTCCGATAGTATCCTGAAAATCGTATAAAGCACACACTTTAAGATAGAGACACGACTCCATGAGCACGGTTTAGTTGAAAAACCGTGCTTTTTTTCTTGCTTTTTAACGTGCGCGTATTATATTTATACGCA
>Ga0136557_1001609_pt1 | contig 14183 bp, 10 predicted proteins | sample AntRauTorckE6832_FD_104796 | JGI IMG/M metagenome (GOLD analysis project Ga0136557, IMG submission 104796) | Saline lake microbial communities from Rauer Islands, Antarctica - Metagenome Torckler E6 #832 | ecosystem: Environmental > Aquatic > Non-marine Saline and Alkaline > Saline | place...
CGACGGCCGCCCGAACGTCGTCGGGCAGGTCGGCGGCGACACCGGGGTCGGAGCCGCCCGCTGTTGGGCGGTTCACGCCTTCGAAGAATAACGCAGTGAGCCAGGACTCGTGGAACTCGCCAGTATCCTCATCCGCCTCGTATCGCTCGTGGAACCAGCGAACGAAGTCGGTGCGCTCGCCGAACCACGACTGCTTCTGGAGGTAGTAGAAGCACATCAACCGGTTCAGCGTCGTGTGCGCGTACCGCTCGGCCGCCGGGACGCCAAGGCCCTTCTCGCTGAGTTCCGCGCTGATCTCCTCGAACGCGTGCCTGTAATCCTCGTAGAACGCTTCGACCACGGGTTCGACGCGGAACACCTCGTCCACGCGTTCCGCAAGTCGTCCGCCGGTGGCGTCGAGTCCGGCGAGCGCGGTCGCGACGGTTCGATGCGTCTGCCCCTTGCCGAGCGTGAAGCGTCGCAGGACCGGCCGCCCCGTTGTGACGTCATCAGAACCGCTCTCGTACGGCGTGACCAGATTCCAGATATCCTCTCCGGGCGCGTGGAACACCGCGATGAACGACCCCTCTTTGGCCCACTCTCCCGTTTCGTCTGATTCCGAAAGATCCCGGACGAAACGCCGTTCCGTGTGTCTCGTCACCGCCTCTAACTCGACGTAGAGCACGTGGAAGTCCCCAGCCGAAGCGAACACCCGGGCGGCGTTCGCACTCGGCGGACTACTCCACTCTTTGAGTGAGATTTCTCGCCGAAGTGAGTCGTCGACCTCAGACGATGGCAAAGGATCGAAGTTCAACACGTCCACGAAGATATCTCGGAAGAAACGCGTCGCCTCCTCCTGCACCGACCGCTCACCGCACTCGAACGCCGCTACCGAGAGGTCGTCGTCCAGTCGCCGCCGGACCTCCTCGACATCGCCATCAGTCATCGACACCGAACGCGATAGAAACACTCGACCGAGCGAACTGGAGAACCATAGCGACCCATCCACCGCCACCCAACTTAAAAGTTCAGCAGGCGCGCCCGCGTCGTTCCGAATCGAGTGTCCGGGCAGGTCGCTCGAGGAGGAGTTTGACCGGTGCAGTAACGGACCAAACGCAGGATTTGAATGGATTAGATTTGAGGGCCGCCAGCCGCTGGTTCGAGTCCACGATTCGGTCAGGGGCGTGGGTTGCTGTCGACGGATTGCCACGCAGCGAGAATCGTCAGGATGGCTTACCGTCCGTACAGCGAAGTTGTTCGTATAGTCATGAACTCTCAGGGTTCCAGCGGTCGAGACGTCGTTCCACCGGACATCGAGATCGCGCGTAACACTGACCGTCGTGCCATCGAGGACGTCGGCGCGGACCTCGGCCTCGAGCCGTCGGACGTCGAGCGGCGCGGGGACGAGGTGGCGAAGGTGACGTGGCCGGCCATCCAGCGGGCGCTCGAGCGGCCCGCGGACGGTAGTCTCGTGCTCGTCACCGCGATGACGCCGACGCGGCGGGGCGCCGGCAAGACCGTGACGACCGTCGGGCTGGGACAGGCGCTCGGGCGCCTCGGCGAGTCGAACGCCGTCGCGGTGCGCGAACCGTCGCTCGGTCCCGTGTTCGGCATCAAGGGTGGCGCGGCCGGCGGCGGGTACAGTCAGGTACTGCCGATGGAGGCGATCAACCTCCACTTCACGGGCGACATCCACGCCGTTACAGCCGCCCACAACCTCATCTCGGCGATGGTCGACGCGAACCGCCATCACAGCGACGACCTCGATGTCGACCCGGACCGCGTCGTCTGGGGGCGCGCGCTCGACGTGAACGACCGCGCGCTCCGGGACACCGTCGTCGGGCTCGGCGGCACCGCGAACGGCCCGCCGCGCGAGGAGGACTTCCTCATCACGGCCGCCTCCGAACTCATGGCGGTGCTGTGTCTCGCGACCGACATCCAGGACCTCAGGGAGCGCGTGCGCCGCATCCTCGTGGCGTACGACACCGACGGGGACCCCGTCACCGTCGGGGACGTCGACGCCGTCGGCGCCGTCACGGCACTCCTGAAGGAGGCACTGCGACCGAACCTCGTCCAGACGATCGAGGGTACGCCCGCGTTCGTCCACGGCGGCCCGTTCGCGAACATCGCAACCGGCACCAACAGCGTGCTCGCCGACCACCTCGGCGTTCGACTCGCGGACTACCTCGTCACCGAAGCCGGGTTCGGGGCGGACCTGGGCGCGGAGAAGTTCGTCGACATCGTCTCTCGCGAAGGCCTCGAGCCGGACGCCGTCGTCATGGTCGCGACCGTCGACGCACTCAAGCGCCACGGCGCCGAGGCTGTCGCGGACGAGGACTCTCTGGACGCACTGCGTGCTGGGTTCCCGAACCTCGACCATCACGTCGACAACATGCGCGCGATGGGGCTCCCGGTCGTCGTCGCCGCCAACCGGTTCCCCGACGACACCGACGCCGAGATCGACGCGATCCTCGATCATTGCGCCGCCCGCGGGGTCCCCGCGGCCGTCTCCACCGTCCACCACGACGGCGGCGAGGGCGGCGTCGAGCTCGCGCGGCACGTCCGCGACGCCGTCGAAAGCGCGAGCGCCGACCTCGAGCGAGTCTACGACCTCGACGACTCCATCCCGGAGAAGGTGCGAGCGGTCGCAACCCAGGTGTACGGCGCCGACGACGTCGAGTTCACGCCGCAAGCGCGCGAGGACATCGAACGCATCGACGACCTCGGCGTGAACGACGTCCCCGTCTGCATCTCGAAGACCCCGAGTTCGCTCTCGGACGACCCGAACAGGGTCGGCGTCCCGCACGGCTGGGAGCTCACCGTCCGCGAGCTCTACCCCTCCACTGGCGCCGGGTTCGTCGTTGCCCTGACCGGTGACGTCCTCACGATGCCCGGCCTCCCCGCCGACCCCGCAGCAGCCCACATCGACGTCGACGACGATGGCGACGTCCACGGCCTCTTCTGACCGACCGAGCGATTCGACCGACCTCGAATCCGTACGATGACGCCATCGAGCGCGATCTCGTCGCCGGGAGGGACGACGAACACGTCGTCGACCGCGACGTCGCCTCGCCCACCAACAGCATTTTCAGCTAACCGAACCGTCTCTACACATAACCAAGGCGAGTGCCTCGGGGCTTGACCCCGAGGCGGAATCTTCACTATCGTGACTCTGCTCTGACGGACAGCGTCCACAACTACAATGAGTTGACTGCGCCGTCTGCAGAGGGCTTATTTGGCTCGTCGTTCTCCTTCTGTGCTAGTGAGCGACCTGATCGATGAGTACGCTGACTATGATTCATTTGCTCGCGAGTGGCACGCGGACACACTCGCGAATCGTGATGTAACCCTGGCAGAAGCCCGAGAGCGAGACCTGCTAAATGAGCAGGATACCCGTCATCTATGGAAGTTATTGGGACTCGTGGACGAGAAGAACGTCTTCGTCCAACTCCCTGAGTGGTTAGTCAAAGAGAAGGTTACGGACGCGCATCGAAGCGTACCCACCACGTTCGTCGGGCGCATATCTCACGAGACGGAGGCTGCGGTTCTCTTCGAGGATTCGGTGCCAGCCCGTCGCCTCATGCACCCTGCACAGCGGATACACTCGATCGAACACGGCATCGAGAATACGCCGGTGGATAGCGACCGTCGAACGCGGTTGAACGACCAGCTACAGGCAGCGTACCGGAAATTCGAGACGCAGGACGGTGCCCCCTACCTCTCTGACGAGTGGCTTCCGAAGTCCCAGATTATAGTCACCATCCGGCGGACTGAATGACCCACGCGCTGAGTAGCGCTCTGATGGACGCCGCAAAGCGGCCCCTGTCGGACCTCTCATGCCCTTAACTACTGGTAGCAGAACTCGGCACGCGAAGCGGCACGACTGAACGTTCCCTACAGGCGAACGACTGAACACCAGTGCATCCGCCGAGCGAGCGAACGCGAGCGAGGCGGTTCACCGGACACGAGCGACCGCAGGGAGCGAGTCGTCCGGCCATTTTTCCCTGTTTTTGCGCCGAGTGGTTCTCGCAGCGAACGGAGTGAGCGAGGAAACACGAGGCGGACAAACATGGTTTGCAGCCCTACTTAACAGCGGTTTCAGTATCGAATCGGTCGAGTCTAATCGGATTTCAGCGATGTGATTCGAGCGTGTCGTCGAGGCGGTCAATGAGCCGTGAGGCGGTGGACTGGATGCGGTCGAGGCGTTCGCGGACGTCCTCGTCGTTTCCGTCGGCCCACGCGGCGAGGTAGAATCGTGAGTTCGATGCGCCGAGCCCGTAGTGGCGGGCGACGACGTATGCGGTGACTTCGGCTTCGAGTTCGAGCCGCGGGCGTTCGTCTTCGCTGAGGCTGGGTTCGTGGAGGGTTGCGTGTGCGAGTTCGTGAACAGCGACGCGGGCTTCGTCGACGTCGTCGGTAGATACGACGCCAAGTGACGCGCTCCCTTCGGTGACCCGGTAGGCTGTTGCGAGGACGAGGAGGACCGAGAGTAGCGCAACGACGAGACTCAGGAGCGCTGTCTCCGCGAGGTGGTCGGCCGTGATCTGGTTCACGATGACGTCACCCGTCGCGATCGCGGAAACACCGTCCCCGTCGGCGTCGTCAGCGATCCACTCCATCTGGTCGCGGACGACGTCGCCGTCGCCTCCACTGTCGACGGTCACGACCATCCGGACGGCCTGGTACTTTCCATCCTCCCGGTGGACGACGTCGGCGGCTTCCTCGGGTGCGACCCGGTAGAGTTCGTCGTAGACGGCGGTCACGTTCTCGTCGGGAACGCCGTCACCGTCAGTGTCGGCGGCCGACAGCGTCCGGTCGAACGACTCGTTGTCCGCCCCAACGCGATCCATCACCGTGAGCGGGTCAGTTACTGCCGGCTCACCGTCGGCGTACGTCTCCGTCGCCGACATCTCGCTGGCGTTCTTGCGTGCCGAATCGAGCCGGTCGAGTGTCGCGGGATCAGGGCGAGTCGTTCCAGTTCCTGGTCTGTCGAACGGGGTTCCGTTCGCGTGCGGTTTCGAGTCGGCTCCCTTCCACCGGTGCGACGGCGTGGCCGTGGCCGCGTTTGACTTCGGAGAGGACGGTTCCGGTCGGGTCGGCGACGAGGCTGCCGCCGGCGTGGATGCGGCCGGCCTGGTCGCCGACGTGATTCGAGCCGGCGACGTAGTAGGGGCCGTCGAGTGCGCGTGCTCTGGTGAGCAACCGCCAGTCGGCCTGGAAACTCCGGCGCCAGGCGGCCGATACTGCCAGGACGTCACAGCCTGCGCGTGCGTAGTCGAGGCCGAGTTCGGGGAAGTTGAGGTCGTAGCAGAGGGCGAGGCCGAGGGTGCCTGCCTCGGTGTCGACCGTCGTCGGTCCGTCGCCGGTGGCGAAGACGCCGGATTCGTCACCCCACGGGTACTGCTTGCGGTACGTTGCGGTGACGCCGTCGGCGTCGATGACGACGAGCGTGTTGTACAGGGCGTCCGCGTCTCGTTCCGGGACGCCGACGACGATGGTTGTCTCGTGCTCGCGAGCGACGTCGACGAAGCTGTCTGTGAGCGCGCCCGGGACCGCTGTTGCGAGTTCGCGTGCGGTGTCGAGGTCGTAGCCGGTCGCTGCCAGCTCCGGGAAGACGGCGACCGCGACGGTGTCGGGGAGGCTCGATAGCGACCGGTCGACTGCGTCGACGTTCGCATCGACGTCGCCGATGGTCGGCTCGAACTGGCAGGCCGCGACGCGCGCGTCTCGAACCATTGCGTGTCCCTGCTGGTGCGAGCCACTTCACTCTGCACCGGCACATGTGGACTGCTTTTTCAGGTGGCCCCAGTCGCTGCCGTGATCGTGGTCGATCCCTTTGAAGGGTGCGCCATGTTCGAGTGAAGGGCCATCGGACGTGCGCACGAGGGCGCTCATATGAGTACGGATCGACCCGCCGGCGTCCCCTCCGATTTGGCGACGCTCCAGGGGGAGGTTGACTTCGGGGATACAGCGCGGACGTTGTACGCGACGGACGCTAGCATCTATCGCGTGGAGCCCGCGGGCGTTGTCTGGCCGGCGTCCACGGGCGACGTCCGTCGGACGCTCGCGTTCGCCCGCGAGCACGGGACGAGCGTCGTCGCCCGCGGCGCCGGGTCGAGCCTGACGGGGAACGCCGTCGGCGACGGCATCGTGCTGGACTGCTCGCGGCACTTCGACGACGTCCTCTCCGTCGACCCGGCGGCGAAGACGGTCACGGTCCAGCCGGGGGTCGTCCTCGACGAACTGAACGCCGAACTGGCGTCGGAGGGGCTCTACTTCCCGCCGGATCCGAGCACGTCGAGCACGTGTACGATCGGTGGGATGGTCGCGAACGACGCCGCTGGCGCGCACTCGGTCCGGCACGGGACGACCCGGGACAACGTTCGTCGCATGGAGTGCGTGCTCCCGGACGGGTCCGTCGCGGCGTTCGCTCGTCGAGAGGGCGACGCACTCGACGCTGAACTGGACCGCGACGACCGCGTCGGGGACCTTTACAGGACCGTCGTCGACGTCGCGACCGAGCACGCCGACGAGATAGACGCCCGGTATCCCGACGTCGACCGGAATTCCTCGGGGTACGACCTCCAGGAGAGCGCCGCGAGCGACGGCTCGTGGGTCGACCTCTCGAAGCTCCTGGTCGGGAGCGAGGGCACGCTCGGCGTCGTCACGGAGGTCACGCTCGAACTGACGGAGCGCCCGGAGTCGAGCGCGGCGGCGCTCGTGTTCTACGACGACGTCCGGACTGCGGCGGACGCGGTCACTGGCGCGCTGTCGGCGGACCCGAGCGCGGTCGAACTCGTGGACGACGCGGTACTCGGACACGCTCGGGACGCGTGGGGGATCGACCTCGTTCCGGAGGACGCCGGTGCGTCGCTCCTCGTGGAGGTCGAGTGCGCGGCCGGCGAGCGGGAGCGGCGTCTCGACGAGGTCGTCGCCGCGAGTACGACCGAAGGGGTCGTCGGCGTCGAGCGCGCGCTCACCGACGCCGACCAGGACCGTCTCTGGAAGGTGCGGAAGGCGTCGAACCCGCTCCTGAATCGTCGCCCCGGCGACGAGCAAGCCATCTCGTTCATCGAGGACGCGGCGATTCCGCCAGCACGACTCCCGGAGTACCTCGACCGCGTGGCGGACGTCCTCGCAGAACATGGCCTGGACGCGAGCGTGTTCGGGCACGCCGGCCAGGGCGTCCTCCACGTCAAACCGTTCCTGAACCTCAAGGACGAGCGGGACCGGGAGCGCCTCGAAGCCGTCTCCGAGCGCGTGCACGAGATCGTGCTCGACGTCGGCGGTGCGGTGTCGGGCGAGCACGGAGATGGCCGCCTGCGGTCGGCATACCTCCCCGAGATGTACGGCGAGACGCTGTACGACGCGTTCGAGCGCGTGAAGCGGACGGTCGACCCGGAGGACGTCTGCAACCCGGCGAACGTCGTCCCGGACGCTGAGGGAGAACTGGCGTCCCCGCAGGACGCACTCAGGTACGACGGGTACGACCCCGAACCGGTCGATAGCGCGCTCTCCTTCGAGGACGAGCACGGGTTCGGGTCGCTCGTCGAACAGTGCAACGGCTGTTCGAAGTGCCGGACGACGGAGGGTGGCGTGATGTGTCCGTCGTATCGCGCGACCGGCGAGGAGGTCACGAGCACGCGCGGTCGGGCGAACGCGCTCCGGGACGCGATCGACGGCGAACTCGGCGAGGACGCGCTGACGAGCGACTGGTTCCAGGAGGACGTACTCGACCGCTGTCTCTCCTGCAAGGCCTGCGAGACGGAGTGCCCGACGGGCGTGGACGTGGCGAAACTGAAGACCGAAGCGAAGCACCAGAAACACCAGGAGGAGGGGATTCCGCTCCGGTCGCGGCTGTTCGGGAACGTCCGGACGCTGAACCGGGTCGGGAGCACGCTCGCGCCGGCCGCGAACCGCCTCGCGTCCCTCGACGCTGCCCGTGTGCTCGCGGAGAAGACCCTCGGGATCGACCGACGGCGGGAGCTCCCGGAGTTCGCGAGCGAGTCGCTACTGGCGTGGTTCGACGACCACGACCCCGCGGCCACTGCCGGCGACCGCGGCGCGGTCGTGCTCTACCCCGACTGCTACACGACGTACAACCACCCCGAAGTCGGGCGCGCGACGGTGCGCGTGCTCGAAGCGCTCGGGTACGCCGTCGAGATACCGGACGTGAACTGCTGTGGCCGACCGGCGCTCTCCCAGGGGATGGTCGACTCCGCGCGAGCGGACGCCGCTGCGAACGTCGACGCACTCGACGCCACGACCGGCGACAGGCTCGACGCCACGACCACCGACGCCCGCGATCCCGGAGTGCCGATTCTCTCGCTCGAACCGTCCTGTGCGAGCGCCATCGAGGAGTACGACGACCTCGTCGACGACCCCGGCGACCTCCCCGACGCCGTCGATACCGTCGCCGGCTTCCTCTTCGACGCCGCTACCGCGGGCGACCTCTCCATCGACGCCGCCGTCGGTGGGCGCGATGGCGAAGTCGCCGACCGCACGGTCGCGTTCCACGGTCACTGTCACGCGACAGCGCGCGGGCGAGACCACGCACCGGTCGGCCTCCTCAGACGGGCCGGGTACGAGGTGACGCCCGTCGATGCGACCTGCTGTGGGATGGCCGGCGCGTTCGGGTACGAGACCGAACACTACGACCTGTCGATGGAACTGGGGACTGACCTCGCAGAGCGCTTGCGCGAGGTCGACGCCGACGTCGTCGCCGCAGGCGGGGCGTCCTGCGGCCAACAGCTCGCGGACTGCGACGTCGAGACCCGACATCCATTGGTCTTGCTCGCGGAGGTATTGGCATGACTGACGACGACCGTTCGGCGGCCGACTCGGAAGACCTGCTTGAGGGTGCCGTGGACGTGCACGTTCACACGGCACCGGACCTCGTCGAGCGCTTCCAGAACGACGTCGAACTGGCCCGAGAGGCGAGCGCGGCCGGGATGGCCGGTGTCGTCGTGAAGAGCCACGTCGTCCCGACCGTGGGCCGCGTCGACCTCGTGAACGACGCGGTCGACGAGGACGTCCTCTACGGTGGCGTCGCCTGTAACGGCACCGTCGGTGGCCTGAACCGCGATGCGGTGGAGACCGCGCTGGAACTCGGCGGGAAGATGGTCTGGCTGCCGACGGCGTGGAGCGCGAACCACGCCTCGCAGGCGCGTGCGGCGGGCGTCGAACGGTTCGTCGGCCAGCGCGTCCCGGGCGTCGACGAGGAGATCCCCGTCGCCGTCGACGGCGAGGTCACGGCCGCGACGGCGGAGATACTCGACCTCGCCGCGGCGTACGACGCCGTCGTCGGTACCGGCCACGCGACTCCCGCGGAGATCGAGGCGGTCGTGGGTGCGTGCGCGGACCGCGGCGTCGACTGTCTCGTGAACCATCCCTGTTTCCGCGTCGTCGACGTCTCGCTCGACCGGCAAGAGCGCCTCGCCGAGATGGGAGCGGTCATGGAGTACTGCGCGTACTCCGTCGCGAGCACCGACGGCCACACCGTCGACCGCGTCGCCGACGCCATCGAGCGCGTCGGCCCCGACAACGCCGTTCTCGCGACCGACTACGGGCAAGCCGAGAACCCGCCGGTTCCCGGTCTCGGCGAGTTCGCCGAAGCCGTCCTCGACGCCGGACTCGACCGCGAAGCCGTCCGTCGCTGTCTCGTCGACACGCCGACCGACCTCCTCGACCTCGACTGAGAGCTCGTCGTCCTGCCCGAACGGCGGCCTCGAACGATTTCGCGCCCGAAGCGACTGCCAGTCGTCGCACGGTCCTGCGCCCGAAGCGACTGCCAGTCGTCGCACGGTCCTGCGCCCGAAGCGACTGCCAGTCGTCGCACGGTCCTGCGCCCGAAGCGACTGCCAGTTGTCGCACGGTTCTGCGTCCGAAGCGACTGCCAGTCGTCGACGCACGACCGCGTGCAACTCGATATTCCGCCCCCCCACTTCAACGGTGGACACGTTCCCGTCAAGAGTCATACCCACGATTCACTCATGCACTAATCGCAATGACAGACCACCCAGTCGTCAACGGCCACCACCACCTCGGGAACGAAGACGCGGAGACCGACCGGACCTTCGAGTGGTCCGAGAGCGTCCAGCAGGTCATCGACGCCATGGACGAGAACCAGGTCGACGCGACCATCCTCCAGCCCCTCGGCGGGGAGACGGACGAGTCCGTCAGCGAGGTTCACGACCAGATCTACGAGGCGAGCGAGGAGTACCCCGGCCGCATCTTCGGTACCGCCGCGGTCAACCCCCACCTCGGCACTGAGTTCGTGCACGAGGAGATCACGCGCTGCGTGCAGGAACTCGACTTCAAGTTCGTGAAGCTCCACACGCTCGCGTGGGGCGTCGACCCGACCTCCGACATCGCGTACGACGTCTACGACGCGTGCGTCGAGAACGACGTCCCCGTGATGGTTCACACCGGCCCGCACGGGATGCCGTTCTCCGTGCCCGGGATGTACATGGACCCCGCGGACGATTACCCCGAACTCGACATCATCTTCGCGCACATGGGCGGCGCGTACACGCTCACGCAGGAAGCCATCCAGATGGCCGACCGGTGGGACAACATCTACCTCGACACCACGCTCGCGATGAACATGTACATCCGGCGTGCGATGGAGCGCGTCGGCGCGGAGAAGCTCCTCATGGCGGCCGAGCACTCCTCGAACATCCCCGTCGCGCTGGAGAAGATCAACTGCATCGGCGCGGACGAGGACCAGAAGGCGAAGATCCTCGGCGGGAACGCCATCGACCTCTACGACCTCGACGTCGCGAAGCAGGACTGGGACGAGGTCGAGGCCGCGCCCGCCGACGACTGACGCGCTGGCGACGAACTCTCGACGCAGGAACTCTCTCCCCTGTCAGCCACCACTTCGACGCATACTATCGCCGAAATGACCACTGATGACGCCGTCGCGTTCGCACGGACGGCCACCCTCGACGCGTTCGCTGGCGACCCCCGAGAGCACCTCGTGGCGCGCGTGCTCGACACGCTCGCCGCGACGACCGGTGGATTCGATCTCCCGACTGCGGGCGTCGTTCGCTCGTACACCGACGCGCACCACGACGGCGACGCCGCGACCGTGCTCGACGGCGACGGGAACCGCTCGTCGGTCCAGGGCGCGACGCTCGTGAACGCCACCGCCGCGAACGCGCTCGACGTCGACGACGGCCACCGCGAGGTGAAGGGACACCCGGCAGCGGTCGTCCTCCCGGCCGCCCTCGCGGTCGCCGAGGCCGAGAACGCCAGCGTCCGCGACCTCCTCGTCGCGTTCGGCGTCGGGTACGAACTCGCGGTCCGTGCGGGCGTCGCCATCCACGCGACCGACGGCGTCTACACCGGCACCGGGTCGTGGGGCGCCGTGGGTGCGGCCGCGGTGACAGCACGTCTCCGCGACTACGACCACGACACGACGGCTGCGGCGCTGGGCACCGCCGAGTACCACGCACCACGAACACCGATCATGCGCGGCGTCGAACACCCCGGGATGACGAAGGACGGCATCGGCTGGGGCGCGTTCGCGGGCGTCGCCGCGGCGGACCTCGCCGCCAGTGGCTTTACCGCGTCCGGGACCGTGTTCGACGAGTCAGCGGTCGACGTCACCGACGACCTCGGTGACACCTTCCAGGTCACGCGAGGCTATCTGAAACCGTATCCGTGCTGTCGCTGGGCGCACCCCGGCGTCGACGCCGTCCTCGACGTTCGCGAACGCGAGTCCATCGACCCCGGCGACGTCGACGCTGTTCGCGTGCACACGTTCGAGGCGGCCACGCACCTCGAAACCCGTCGTCCCGGGTGCGTCGAGGCCGCGGAGTACTCGTACCCGTATCCGGTCGCCGCAGCGCTCGCGAGGGGCGAGTTCACGCCGACGGAACTCGCCGCGGACGCGCGCTCGAACTCACTCGTCGGGTCGCTCGCCGACCGCGTCGAACTCGTCGTCGACCCCGCTCTGGACGACCGGTTCCCGACGGAGTGCCTCGCTCGCGTCACCGTCCGGACCGACGACGGTCGAACGTACGAATCCGAGGTCACCCGTCCACGAGGTGCCCGAGACCGACCGCTCTCGCCCGACGAGCGTCGCGAGAAAATCGTGTCGCTCGTCTCGAACCGGCTCCCGGAACGCATCGTGGACGAGACCATCGCTCACCTGGAGAACGGCGACGCTCGCGTTCGGTCACTCCTGGCGCCGTGGCAGTCCGGGGCGGGCGAGCATAGCCGCAATTTAAACCGCTGAAGGAGGAGTAATAGACATGCTCACCGCCAAGGTCTGCGTCCGGTACGAGGAGGACTGGACCGCAGAACTCGTCCGTTACGGGGCGTTCGCGGAGTTCGTCGCGTCCACGTTCCGGAACCGGCGGTACATCGGTATCGTCGCGCTCGAGGCCGACGACGTCGACGCCTCGCTCGACGTCGTCAGGAACCACGACGACATCGAAGCCGTCGACATCCTGGAGCGGTACGAGGTCGAGCACTCCGGGCGGGAGTCGGTCACGTTCTTCATCCGCGCGTCGCTCTCGGAGTTCACGCCGCTCCAGACCCTCCTCTACGAGGGCTTTCTCCCCATCGGCCCGACGAAGCTAGAGGACGGCCGCGAGTGCTTCGACCTCCTCCTGAACGACCGCGAGGAGCTCTCGCAGGCGACGGAGGTGCTCTCGGAGTTCGGCGCCGTCTCCGTCGAACGCATCTCGAACGACTACAGCCGCCAGGTGACGCCGAGCGCGGCCGAGTGGCAGGAACTTCTGGGCACCATCCCCGCACGCCAGCGGGAACTCATCACGCTCGCACTCGAAGAAGGCTACTTCGAGATCCCTCGCGAGACCACCCTCGAAGAACTCGCCGAGGAGATGGGTATCACGAAGACCACCGCCTCCAATCACCTTCGGAAGGTCGAACGGGCGTTCATGGAGTTCCTCGTCTCCTACGTCAACCTCGCCGCCGACGACGGCGAAACCGGAACCTGACTGCGCCGACGACCGAACTCGTGGGGTTCTACTGGCCACGGATCAGCTCCGTCACAGGCGGACCTCTCCACGAGGGAGTTCGTCGGGCGGATGCTGGCGTACTGGACGTGAGCGCGATTCGAACCGGATCGGTGTCGCTACTCAGTCGTCGTCGGGAGTCGGTTCCGAACTGGTCGCGGTGAGCTGTCCGGTCGTGGCACCACGCCAGTCGAACTTTCGCTGGAAGTACAGCGCGACGTTGACCAGCGCGAGCAGGACTGGGACTTCGATGAGTGGGCCGACGACGGTCGCGAACGCGACGCCGGAGCCGACGCCGAACACCGCCACGGCGACGGCGATCGCGAGTTCGAAGTTGTTGCTCGCCGCGGTGAACCCGATCGCCGTCGTCGTCGAGTAGTCCGCGCCGATGCCTCGACCCATCCCGAAGCTCACGAGGAACATCACGACGAAGTAGATAGTCAGCGGCACCGCGATCAGGAGGACGTCGCCCGGCGAGGCGACGATGGTGCCGCCTTGCGTGGCGAACATCACGATGACGGTGAACAGGAGTGCGACGAGCGTGAGCGGGTCGATCTTCGGGACGAACTCCTCGTCGTACCACGTCTCGCTCTTGAGGCGGGTGCCGAAGTAGCGGGTCAGGAAGCCGGCGGCGAACGGAATCCCGAGGAAGACGAAGATCGCCTCGAACACCTGCATCATCGTGATGTCGAAGGTCGTGATGCCGGCGACGAGCGACTCCATGCCCAACAGCGGCGGGAGGAAGAGTGCGAAGAACCAGACGTAGACGCCGTAGGTGACGATCTGGAAGAGGCTGTTGAACGCGACGAGGCCGGTGACGTACTCGGTCGACCGCTCCGCGAGTTCGTTCCAGACCAGTACCATCGCGATACAGCGGGCCATCCCGATGAACACCAGGCCGAGGAAGAACTCGGGGCGCGCGGGCAAGCCCGGGACGAGGCCGCTGAAGAAGATCACGCCGAGTCCGAACATCAGGGTCGGGCCGATCAACCAGTTCTGGACCAGGCTCAGGCTCAGTACCTGCCAGTTGCTGAAGACCGCCCGAAGCTGCGAGTAGTCGGCCTTCGCCAGCGGCGGGTACATCATCAGGACCAGCCCGATCTCGACGAGGTGGAGGTCCTGAATCGGCCGGGTCACCGACGGCGCGACGAACCCGAGACCGACCCCGATCGCCATCGCGCCGACGATCCAGACAGTGAGATACCTGTCGAGGAC
>Ga0136557_1001610_pt1 | contig 14180 bp, 10 predicted proteins | sample AntRauTorckE6832_FD_104796 | JGI IMG/M metagenome (GOLD analysis project Ga0136557, IMG submission 104796) | Saline lake microbial communities from Rauer Islands, Antarctica - Metagenome Torckler E6 #832 | ecosystem: Environmental > Aquatic > Non-marine Saline and Alkaline > Saline | place...
ACAAAAGGTGCAAGGGTAGTAAGTGTACCTGTTATGACAGGAAGTGCAATTTCACCCACAGCTTTTTTGGCGGCTTCAATTTTACTGAGCTCGCCCTTGGTTACATGTCGGAATATATTTTCTACGATCACGATGGCGTTATCCACCACAATTCCCAAACCTAAGATCAGTGCAAAAAGCACTACGGTGTTGATAGAGAATCCAATGCTTGGCATCACAGCAAAAGCAATGAGTGAGGAAAGAGGAATAGCTAATCCCACAAAAACCGCATTTTGTACGCCCATGATGAACATCAGCACCAATACCACAAAAAAGAACCCAAGAATTACCGTGTTGAACAGGTTTGATACACTGTCTTTGGTATCCTGAGACTGATCTCCTGTAACAGTGATGTTGAGAGCGTCTGGAAATTGTGTTTGTTGCAATTCCTGAACAATGGCCATGCTGGCTTCAGAAGTTTCGATCAGGTTGCCACCACTCTTTTTCTTTACATTTATAGTGATCACAGGCTCACCATTCAGGCTAGCATAGCTTTCCCGGTCAGCAAAGTCATCCTCGATCAAAGCGATGTCTTTCAAGTATACTTCATCACCCTGTTCGTTTTGGATGATAAGATCTTCCAGATCTGAAGCTTGGTCAATTTCGCCATCTACCCGAACAGAACGCTCCATAGCACCCATATCCAACTGTCCGGCAGAAACGGTCATATTTTTATTTTGAACCGCTGTACGAATGTCATTAAAAGTTAGTCCGACTGACTGCATTTTATGCAGATCTATATTCACCTGGATCTCGCGCTCCAGTGCGCCCACGATCTCGGCTTCATTTACATCCGAAAGACTTTCGATCTCATCCTGAATTTCATCGGCAAACTCTTTCAGTTCCACTAGGTCAAAATTACCGGAGAGGTTGATGTTTAGGATGGGTTGGTCATCGAGGTTAAAGTCGTTGACCTGAGGTTCCTGAGTCAATTGTGAGGGAAGCTCAGCCCGGGCCTTATCAACAGCATCGTTCACTTCCTGCTGTGCTACCAGTTTATCTTTACTGGTCTGGAATTCAATAGTGATTATAGATGTAGCCTGCTTTGAGACGCTGCTGATCTGATCAATGCCATCAATTCCTTTCAGCTCCTGCTCAATCGGCCGGGTGATGACATTTTCAATATCTGCAGGAGAAGCTCCTGCATAAATAGTAACCACATTGAAAATGGGGATCTCTACTTCCGGGAAAGATTCCTTAGGCAGCGTGATGTACGAATAAACACCTATAATAGTGATCAAGACCGTCAGCAGATACACTGTGGTTCGGTTATTGATCGCGAGGCTTGAAATCTTAAATTCTTTGAAATTCATTTATTTACTCTCGTCGGTTCAATTAATTTTCTTGTATTGATATAAAGGCGCCATCAGAAAGATCGGTGTAACCGTCCGTGATAAGAAGATCACCGAACTCAAGTCCGCCAGTAATTACCAGATCGTTGTTGTAATTAAAGCCAAGGGTGACTTCCCGGTTTGAGGCGACCCAGCCGTTCTCTGTTTCTTCAGCTACAAATACATAGCTGATCTGATTGGCTTTTTGTACGGTATTGGCAGGAACCACGATCTGGTCCTGAAGTGAAATATCATTGATCATCACTTTGGCCATCATGTTCGGGCGAATATTTCCGCTTGCGTTGGGAATGTAGATCTCGACCCCAAAAGTGCGATTAGAACGATTGATGACCTTACTCACCACATCCAGCTTTTTGCTGATGCTATCATCAAGGCTTGGAAAGCTGATCAATACACTATCTGTTTGATCTATGCGGGAGATGTAGGCTTCAGAAACCTGAGCTGTAACTTTTAGGGCATCAGAATTGGCTAACTGGAATACCGGTGCAGTTGGTCCAACGGTTTCTCCAACTTTTAGATCCACGCGATCCACGGTTCCGGAAATAGTAGCACGGATCGTGTAATTCTCATACTGCTCGGTAAGGGTTGCCAACTGGTTTTTGGCCGACTCATACTGTGTTTTGCTTTGCAGAAATTCTACTTCAGAGCCTATGTTTTGCTCACGGAGATTCTGTTGCCGTTCAAACAAAGTTTTCGCCAGCTCAAGCTGTGTTCTAACTTCCTGTAGTTGACTACGGGTAATTTCACCATCCAGTTTGGCAAGTATATCGCCTTTTTGAACGTCATCACCGGCACGTACTAAGATCTCCTCAACGGTAGCTGTTGCTTTTGGGGTGATCATGATGGTCTTATCCGATTCCACATCTCCCTGAATATTTATAAAGTGATGAAAATGGGTTGGCTGCAATTCTTGTACATAAACAGGAGTGGTTCGGACATTTCCGTTTTCGCTGTTTTCATCAGAACTGCCATTACCGCAGCCGGTTACGAATAAAAACAACGAGAGTATTAAGATCTGAGATTTCATTTGAGTCAGTTTCATGTTATTTGAGTTCAATATTTTCTTTGATTTGCTGAATGTCTTGTTGTACAAAGGGCACCTGTCCGATCGCCTGATCGTATTGGGCTTTGGCAGTCAGGTATCCGGATACCATCTGAGCGTAATTGATTTCGGCCTGACGAAGCTGAAGTTCGGCATCGGTTACTTCCTGCTGTGAACCCACACCGTTTTGATAGCGAATAAGTGCACGGTCGTAGCCTCGGTCGGCTTGTTGTAAAGCTTTTTGGAGTGCATCACTGGTTTGAAGTGCTTGACGGACACCTTGCTTTGCTGAAAAAATTTCTTTGTTAGCCGTTTGCCGGGCCTGAAAAAACTGAAGCTCGGTATCCTTAACCTGTATCTTTGCTTGTTGAACAGCTGCGTCCCGACTAAAACCCTGGAAGATCGGAAGCTGAACTCCGAGCATGATGGTTTGTGAGCGTGCGCGGGATTCATTATTTCCAAAAAACTCCGGAGTTCCGGGTTGAGAAGCGGTCCAGTTTAAATTATAGGAAGCAATGATATTAGGCAGGTATGCACTCCGCTGGGCATCCAGCTGTTTGCCCTGAAGTTGTTTTTGCAGATCCAGCATGCGCAGATCACCCCGAAGATCCATAGCTCGTTTTAATGCTACAGAATCTTCTTCCATAACAAGAGGAGTCAAACCGTCGATCTTTTTCAGCTCTTCATTTTCTTTGGTTTCTATGGATTCAGTGTGAATGTTGAATTCACTTAAATTTCCTTTGATCTCAATAGAAAGCTGAACGGGGAGACCCATTACATCCAGAAGTTCCTGAAGTGCATTTTGAATACCGAACTCAGCCTGTGTCAGCTGAGGTTTGAGATTACTGAGCTGTACCTCCAGCTGTAGTATGGCATAATCGTCTGTGAAACCTTGCTCGTAACGTTTACGGGTGTCTTCAAGGTTTTCATCAATGCGGTCGATCTGAGCTTGTATCAGACGAAGCTGCTCTTTGGCTACCAAAGCCTGATAATAGGTGACCCGTGTTTGAGTTACGATGTCTTGTGCCGTTGCACGCATACTCTCGGATTGAGCAGCCTTATACAATTCCGAACTGCTTATCCCCACAAAAGCCTGTCCACTGAACAAGGTTTGGGAGACTGAAAAACCGCCCTGCCAGTTATTGTCCGTTCCAAAAGCAACCGGCACCAATTCATCAGGGCTGGCATTAGGGTCAAATATGACTGCAGGAATAAAATTCACAGGTACTTCCAGGTTACGAGTGTAGTTTGCTGAGGCGGCTATATCGGGCATAACATTACTCCAAGCATTACGCACCTGCTGGTCGGCATCCCTAACAGAAAGCAGTGAGCGTTTCATCTGTGTATTATTAGCCAGTGAGATCTGAATAGCCTGTTCTAAATTTAGAGTTTGGCTTGTAATATCTTCGGCATCATATGGCGACTGGGCGACAGAATTTGAAGTTAAGCTGAGACTAAAAAATAAGGCCATTATCCAGAAATAGGCATATGGGCGTACAAAAATCCGTTTCATAGAATTTGTAATGGTTTGGGGTGATTGAAATTGATAAAGGTTCATGATGCAAGATCCTGTGTTGAACTGAACTGTATATCCAGAAACTGATCCATTATTTCGAACATCGAGAGTTGGTGTTCATCTAAAATTTTTTGAGCCTGTTTACGGGATCCGGAAATGTAAAACTGAAGCATCCCACTCATTTGAAATCCGATCATAACAGCCGATACTTTAGGGTTGATGGTGCTTAGAATACTTCCGTCTTGCTTTCCTATTTGGATCGAGCGGATGATAAGCATCAGGATTTCACTTTCGAGGTGACTGCAATCCTCTTCCACCTGGTGTGATTCTGTGTCATTTTCATTGCTGTGTTCAAACAGCATCATGGCTTTGGTAAAGGTGGGATTTTCGGTGATGAGGCTGAGAAAAGTGAGCATCATTTTCTTTACTAGTTCAGCACCTGTCAGATCTTCTTGAATTACTTTTAAAAAACTTTCGTGTAAATAACTCAGTGCTCTCTTTTTTATAGCGTGGTGCAAAGTGGCCTTGTCATTAAAATAAAGATAAAGCGTACCCTTACTGAGTTCCGCTCTTTCAGCAATTTCATCCATGGTCGTGCTTTCAAAACCTTGCTCACCAATAAGCTCTATTGCAGCATTCAATATTTGATCTCTCCGCCGCTTTTTGTCGCGCTCTTTACGCTCTTGTGTTCCCATTTGAATAACTATTGGTCATAAGATGACTGAGTTTATATTTTTACGTTCAGTAAGTTTACTGATTAGTAAACTAAATAAACACATCTTGATTGAAATAGTTTCCTAAGCTGATATTTAAATGGTAATGGAAGTGGAGGTGCTTAATAATTCGAGTAAAACAACAGAAAAGCGGTTTCTTGAAATTGAGTACCTGCAATTTCAAAAAGGAGGGTTTTCTCTTTAACAATATTTTAATGTACGCACGGTCATTAATTGTGCGAGATTATAATCAGGTGTTGTTTTCTTCTTTGTATTTCTGAATTAGATCTTCCGATTGTTTGGCTAGAAACCTATGAAAGTCGTTGGCTTTTTCCAGGCGAGTGGAATCGGTATTTTTATCTGATTTGATGAGATCTAGTCCTTTTTCGGTGATCTCTTCAAGATCGAGCGCAAGCCGAAGTTGCTTCTGCATGAAGTCAATTATGGAGCCTTCTTTCAGCTTGAAGTAGATCTGACGCTCACCTTTGACTCGTATTTTTTCAATAAGCCCACGTTCCAGTAGCATCCGAGTCACGTTACTTACTGATGCCTTACTGATATCAAGGTTTTCTATCAGATCTGGAAATGATTGGTGGGGAGGATCACAGATAAGGAGCCAGCCTAATATTTGGCCATAGATACGAGGATGTCCCAGTTCTTCGATCTTTAGACTGAAGGCTTCAACAAAATCTGATTTATCGTTATAGCTGCTGCCAGACATAGCTTCTTTTTGAATAGTACTTTGTTTACTCAATACTAAACAAATCTCTGAACTAAAACGACTTCAATTTTGAGATAAGTACACTTGATCAAGCCAAACTGGTCTATCAAGCAAATGCTTTATCTGCCCGCATGTAAGATCCGTGTTCCCCAGATCCGGATGTCATCCAGTATCACATAAATAGATGGAAGAACGAGCAGGGTTACAACGGTTGAGAAAGTGAGTCCACCCACGATGGCTCGTGCCATAGGAAAGTAGGGAGGACCGTCTCCGCCTATTTGGGTAGTACCGATACAAAGTGGGATCAGTCCTAATACGGTGGTAGCCGCTGTCATTAATATAGGGCGCATTCGGTCTCTGCCACCCTGAACTACGGCCTCTCTTCTTGAAAGACCTTCGCTGCGCAAATGGTTAATGTGATCGATCATCACAATTCCATTATTCACAACAATTCCCATTAGAATAAGGATACCAATGAAAGCCATAAGGTCGAAGGTGGTATTGGTAATGAAGAAGAACCATAAAATTCCTACTACACCAAAAAAGATACAAGAAAGCACACTCGTGGGATAGAGGAGCGATTCAAACAGGGAGGCCATAATGAGATAGATCAGAAAAAAAGCAATGAAGATGTTGAATAACATGGTAGCTGCCACATCATCGCCCATAGAGAAACTTCGTCCATAACTCCAGGAGTATCCGGTTGGATATGCGATCTGGTCCATGACTTCCGAGATCTCCTCACGGGCTTCATCTGAAGTAATTCCTTCAAGGTTTATAGCAATACCAAGTGAAGTTTTTCGGTTTTCACGGAAAATTTGTCCGGCTCCCTGACTGTACTCAAAATCAGCAAGTGAAGCCAGCTTCACGGTTTGTTCATCAATGGCAATTGGGAGGTTTCTAAGGTCATCGACCGTTTGGCGGTTTACATCCTGGAAGGCAAGCACCACATCAATTTCGCCATCGGTTCCTCGAATTCGCTGTACGGTTTGCCCGCGAACGGAACCGGAGACCATTTGAGCTACGGCTGATGAAGTCAGCCCGAAATTACGTGCACGATCATGATCTACGGTAAGACGGATCTCATCGCTTCCGTTTTCAGCTTCTGATCGGACATCAGCAAATCCTTCGAGCTGACCAAGTCTCCATTCCACTTGTTCAGCAAGTTCTTCCAGCGTTTCCATGGATTCCCCTTGCACAAACACACGCACCTGTTCCGCACTGTTACGGCTGATATATTCAAAAGCTGGGCGGCCAATGGCGATCATCGGAAGGTTTTCCTGTATTTCTTCTTTGATCTGAGTAACTGATTTTTTGGCATTATCATCAGGAATCAAATTGAGAGTAGATTCTGCAAAATCCGGAGTGTAATAAGAGTAAACAGATTCGATCTCAAAATTTTCTTGGTTGTTATACAGGTATTTTTCGATACGATCTACCGATTCTTTAACCATATCGAGGGTATAGGCAGCATTAAGGTTGTACTGCAAGCCTAATTGGCGTTCCTCAACTCTGGGGAACATATCCACAGCCATAAAAGAAGCCGGAATGATACCGCTCAGGAACAGCAGGACGATAAAAAGCACGGAAATTTTTCTTCGCTCCAAGAACCATTCGAGTAGCGTGGCATATTTAATCGAGAATTTGTCAATTATAGTCTTCTTCTCACTTTCTTTCGGAGGTTCGATCTTTGAAGCCAGAAGAGGAATAACCGTCAATGAGATCACCAGTGATGCAATCAATGCAATAATAATGGCCATCCCTATATAATACATGTGCTGAGATATAAAACTCTCATTCACTACATTCGGAAGGAAAACAATGATGGATGTTAAGGTACCGGCTGTAACAGCAATAGAAACTTCTTTCGCACCGAATACAGCAGACTTCCATGAATTATAACCCATTCGCTGATAACGATGAATGTTTTCAGTAACCACAACGGCATTATCAACCAGCATCCCGATGGCCAGCATCAACCCCATCATTGAGAGTATATTCAGGGAGATATCCAGAAAGAAGAAAAAGCCAAGCGTTACGATAAGTGAAAAAGGGACGGCAGTGGCTACGATAAGGGTGGTGCTTACCTGCCTCAGAAAAATATAGAGTACGAAAATAGAGAGTAACGCTCCGATCATCCCGGCATTGAATAATTCACGAAGAGAACTCAGAATTCCATCAGCTTCATTGAACATCTCATAGATCTCGATTCCCTGCATTTCGGGGAGCTCATTGATATTCTCAATTTCTGCCAACACCTCATTTACCACCTCCACTGAGTTGGCTGTAGACTCTTTGGTAATATCCAGCCCGATGGCATATTTCATGTCAAGGTGCCGGGCATAATCTCGTTTTGGAGAGGTGTAGGTAACCTGAGCGATGTCTTTCACGCGAATATTATTTTCGGTGATGATCAGGTTTTCGATCTCATCGGTGGTACTTAGATCACCGACGGGGCGAACCATATATCGCATTCCGGAATCAGTGATTTTGCCTGCCGACATGGAAAAATTAGCTCGTCTAAGCTTAGTGCTGAGGCGGTTCAGGTCAATATTGTATTGGGTGAGCCGATCGGGATCTAATTCGATACGGATCTCTTTTTTTTCTACGCCATACAGATCCACTTGTCCCACACCGGGAATGCGTTCAATTCGCTGCTGTACATTTCGGTTCAGAAGCTCATAAGCATCGGAAAGGTCCCGGTTACTTGAAATGCGAAGCTGAAGAGTAGCGTTTGCACCTTCCCGGAATTTGTTGATTTGGTAATATTCGAAATCGTCGGGAAGCTGATGGCGAATACTTTCGATCTTTTCTTTGATCTCGATGGCCTTTAGGTCAATATCATTGCCCTGCTTAAAGGTGATGATCACTCCGGCACTATTCTCTCCGGAATTGGAGTTGATCTGTTCGATGCCGCTGATGGTTGCCATTACTTCTTCAATAGGACGAGCAATATTTTCATTGACTTCGGCAGGCGTAGAATTTGGATATGGGATCTGCACAAATGCACCCGGAAAGGTGATATTCGGCATAAACTCCATAGGAACCATTCGGGTGGCTATCAACCCAACAACCAGCAGACTCACAAAAACCATGAGGGTGGTTACCGGTCGGCGCAAAGAAAATTCGGTAATATTCATGGCTGTTAATTAAGCTGTTTCTGTTCCGTGTTTATCCGAATAATTTTTACGATCGAGGATGGCATACATCACGGGAATCACCACAAGGGTAAGTAGGGTTGAAACGAGTAACCCACCAATTACCGTGATTCCCATAGGGGCACGAAGTTCAGCTCCATCACCAAAACCGATGGCGAGCGGAAGAAGGCCAAGGGTAGTGGTCATCGTTGTCATCAGGATTGGTCGAAGCCGTGATTTACCACCTTCTTTGATGGCTTCTAGTTTCTCCATGCCTTTCATTCGCATTTGATTGATGAGGTCGATGAGGATAATGGCGTTATTTACCACAATACCGATCAGCAAGATTAACCCGATAAATACAACTACACTGATGGTAGTACCTGTCAGGTAAAGTGCGAGAATAGCTCCGACCATCGCCAGCGGGATGGTAAAGAGGATAATAAAGGGGTGAAGGAGCGACTCAAATTGGGAAGCCATCACCAGGTAAACCAGAAATACGGCTAAGCCCAGGGCAAACATCAGCGAGCGGAAAGACTCCGACATCTCTTCATTCTGACCGGCTATTTGAGCAAAAATTCCGGCAGGAAGAGTGACATTAGAAAGAGCTTGTTCAACTTCTTCAGCAGCTTCACCAAGATCTCCATAATTAAGGTTAGCCGATACTATAGCCACACGCTGCTGAGCAACTCTGCGAATTTCACCGGGACCGTTGGCGATCTGAACCTGTGCAATTGCACTCAAGGGAACAGGACGTTCGCTGTTGGGATTTACGATCAGGTTTTGGATCTCATTAATGGAGCCGCGATCAGCTTCGCGGGCGCGAACCAGTACATCGATTTTACGATCTCGCCATGAATATCGGGTTGCTACATCACCGCGAACGTTACTTACGATAAGGTCGGCTACATCATGTACTTGTAGCCCCAGAGAAGCCGCTTTGTCGCGATCAAATATGATCTGTACTTCGGGACTACCGGTTTCCATAGTGCTTTTTACATCAGCAAAGCGATTGTTTGAAGAGAGCTTTCGGGCAACCGCATCCCCGGCTTCTTTGAGTTTATCAAGGTCAAAGCCGCTGATCTCTATTTCAATCGGGGTGGTGAACGAAAAGAGGGATGGTCGTTCGAATTTGTATTGTAACCCGGGAATCTGACTCAAAGAACCACGAAGTTGATCCATTGCGATCTCTTCTTCGTATGCAGAAGAACCGGAGGCTAGTGTTACATTCATTTCACCCCAGTTCTCACCGCCTTCATCAGGGTTGGCGTCCATTCGGTTTCCGGTTCCGGCAACGGCAAAAGTGGTTTTAATGTTATCTTTATCTCTTGCTGAAGCTTGCACGGAATGCAAGGCCGCATCCGTTTTTTCTATTGGTGTTCCGGGAGGGAGTTTAAATTCTACAGAAAACTCACCCTGAGAAAGCTGAGGGATCAACTCAACCCCGATTCTGGGAACTAAGGCAATAGAACCGCCAAAGATCACAACAGCTGAAGCAAGTACGGTGAATTTGTGATCGAGTGACCAGCGGAGCATATTGGCATATACTTTTTCCACTATGCGATAGCTTTTGTCGAATACATATACAAAAGGGGAGAACAGTGCTTTAACGATCTTAGAGATCCATTTTACAATAAATCTCACTCCTTGGGTGATTGCAGTCGGAATGGTGTAGAACAAGAACATTCGGGCAGCTCGTAATCCCCGGCCAAACTTGGTTTTTGGTTCTTTCAGCTCTAAAGGATCAAGATCATTTTTTGAACGTGTGATGGAAGACATCATGGGTATCAAAGTGAGCGCAACAACAAGCGAAGCAAGCAAAGAAAAGGTCACCGTTAACGCCTGGTCGCGGAAAAGCTGTCCTGCGATTCCCTGCACAAAAACCAGCGGGAAAAATACAGCGATGGTGGTAAGAGTTGAGGCGATAACGGCCATGCCAACTTCACCTGCACCTTCCCGGGCCGATTCAATGATCCCTTTGCCCATCTCTTTATGACGGGCAATATTCTCCAATACTACAATGGAATTATCAACCAGCATCCCGATACCAAGAGCAATTCCTCCCAATGACATGATGTTCAGCGAAATATCATTTCCATACATCAGGTTAAAAGTAGCAATGATGGAAACCGGAATGGAAACCGAGATAATGACCGTGGTCCAAAAATTTCTTAAGAACAGGTAAAGCACGATCACCGCCAGAATACCCCCGATGATCCCCGCATTCCTCACTTCATTTACAGCAGAAGCAATAAAAACCGATTGATCATAAACCTTCACTAACTTCATTTCAGGGGGGAGGATATCACGGATTTCAGTCATGCGTTCATCCACCGCTTCTGCAGTAGCTACCGTATTGGCATCCCCTTCTTTATAAATAGCGATCTCAACCGCTTCGGAACCATTGAGACGGGTAATGGCCTCCCGTTCTTTGTACGATTGCTCTACATTTGCGACATCTTTTAGGTAGATGGTATTTTCGCCATTTCGGCCGATAACCACATCCCTGATCTGATCTACGGATTTAAATTCATTCAGTGTTCGTACCAGGTACTGTTGAGAACCTTCTTCCAATCGACCGCCGGAAAGATTGACGTTTTCGGCACTTAAGATCTGAGTTACATTTTCAATAGGAATATTCAGGTAAGAGAGCCGGCGCTGATCGATGTTTACCTGTATCTCTTCTTCAAGTCCACCGCTCACTTTTACGGAAGCTACTCCAAAGGATGATTCCAGGCTTTTTTTGAGCTGCTCATCAGCCAAAACCCGAAGTCCTTTTAATCGGGAAATAGCATCAGGACTTGAAAGATCCTGGTATGCGACATAATTTACCGAAGTATCATCTTCCTCATTTTGCTGTTCAGTCTGCTCATCATAATACAATGCATAACGCATGATGGGATCGAGAGTTGGATCGAAACGAAGGGTAACCGGTTTTTCAGCTTCAAGCGGGAGCTGAACGGCATCCAGTTTAGACATTACATCCAGGTTGGCGATGTTCATATCAGTACCCCAGGCAAATTCCAGCACCACATCAGATTGTCCTGCCCGGGAAATGGACCGTACTTGTTGAACTCCTTTTACTACTCCAACAGCTTCTTCTACCGGTTTGGTGATCAGGTTTTCGACCTCAATTGGGGCGGCTCCCTGAAATTCAGTTCGAATAGTGAGCGTAGGATAACTAAGCTCGGGCAGTAAATTTACGTTCAGCCGGGAAAGAGAAACAATACCGAAGAGTAAAATTCCCACCGTAAACATAGCGATGGTGACTTTTCGGCGAATAGAAAGCTCAATAATTTTCATTGGAAGACCTGCTTACAGTTTGATGATATTTACTTTGGTACTGTCTTGCAGGCTGCCCTGCCCAATAGTTACTACGGTTTCACCGTCTTCAAGTCCACCGATCACTTCCACATTCAAACCGTTGGTGTAGCCTGTTTGGATCTGTTTTTTGAAGGCAAGGGAGTCTCTTATCACGTAAACACTTTGAGCGAGGTCTTCCGACATTACCGCAGATTTAGGGATCATACGAGTGTTTTGACGGGTATCATACACGATCTTGACGCGTCCAAACATTCCGGGGCGGAGCAGGTCTTTGGTCTCATCCACAAACACCGTTACTTTGAATGTTCCGGTTTGCGAGTCCACAACTGGACTTATACGTTCTACATGTCCCACAAATGTTTGATTGGGCATTGCATCTACAAGGAGCTCAGCTCGCTGGTTTTTCTTGATCTTTGCCATTTCGTGCTCAGGGACATGTAAAATGGCTTGTAAGGGGCTAAAATCAGTAACACGGAAAACTTGCTGATCGGTACCGATCATATTTCCTCTTTTTACAAAACGTTCTGAAACCACACCACTGATAGGTGATTTAATAGAAGTGTATTCTAAGTTCAGCTGGGCCAGATCAAAAGCGGCCTTTTGGGACTCGTATTCATATTGAGAATTCTGGTAAGTCTCAGCTGCGATGAGGTTTTTCTCAAATAATTCTTTATTACGCTGATATTCATTCTGAAGACGGTCAAGCGTAGCTTTTGCGCGGGCAACTTCAATTTCATATTGTTCATCTTCGATCTTGGCGATCACCTGACCGGCTTCTACTTTATCGCCTTCCTCTACGTAGATCTCATTGATGATGCCACGCACCTTGGAAACCACGGTAGCTTCCTGTTCGGCATCGAGGGTGGCGGTGTTGGCATAATAGGCCGAAATATCACCACGACTTACACTGCTGACCTCAACGGGGATAACCACAGCCTCATCTTGTTCATCGTTTCCCTGATCGTTATTGTTGCAGGCTGAAGTGCCAAGAAGTAGTCCGGCAAGAATTATCGTAGGAAGCGAGTAGCGTAGAGTTTTCATAAAATTTTAACCGTTTTGATTTTTTGTCCAACGGTAGGTGCTTACGATAACTCAAAAAGATTGTTGCGGAATGAATCGAATTAGATGAGTGATGTCTGGTAATCGGGGGGATATTTTCCAGTCTCCCAAATATTTTTTGTGAGACTGACTTTTTCATAAGTCAATAATGCTGAGGAATGGAATACAGATAGTCGTGGTCTGTTGTTTTGAAATGCGATGGACCGAACGACCGATGAAAGATGAGCGATTTCTTTTTTAATTCTTTCAGTCGGGTGAACCATGATTTGTTTCGAGCCACGATAAGTATCATATGTATTTAGCCTCGGGTAAGCTCGTTTGGATTTATAAATAGGAAAAAATCTACTCCCTGTATCTCGGGTCATCTTGAATGAAATGAAAGATCTTGCCTATTGCGGAGCTTATAAGTAGCCATTCACATCATTGGTGCCACTATCTCGTCCATTCGCATGTAAAATCAGGGAGACATGAACCGAATAGATCCATCGTCCCAACACTAAAAAAGAAGAGATAGCAAAGCAGAAACGATGATAATAATTACGAATATCACGAACATACCCATGCAGCCGCTTTTCTCAGATTCAATGATCGGAGTTCCATCTTTATAGAGATCAAAGACAACGCCATTTACTCCAAACCCAAATTTAACGGAGCAATCAACGTCTCGGCCATCTTCATGAACAGTGAAGGTATGTTCGGCTCCAAAAAAGGAGTAGGTAGAAGAGACGACTTCCCCATTCACTTTAACCATTTCTTTGCCAAGAATGGAATTAAAAAGTTCAATCTTATTATTTCCAAGGTGGATGGTAGTGAATTTCATCTCAATGATGTGTTTGTGTGATAACGGTTTAGCGCATAACGGGTTTAACAAGATGATGTTTACCAATGGCAATAATGATCAAAAACTTTTAAGTGGCAAATCACCCTATGTTAAAATCCGTTTGAAACGCTTTGTTAAGCCTGAATAGCTTTTAATGGACCAATTTCTTTGTCTGGACGATGAGTCGACAAATCGTGCATTGATTGCAGATTTAACCAAAATTCAGGAGAAGTGTTGAACGCCTTGGAAAGCAACCAAGCTGTATCAGAAGAAATACCTCTTTTACCGCGTACAATTTCATTAATCCGTTGAATGGGAATATCCAGATGATCCGCTAATTTTTTTTGAGTTAATTCCATGGGTTCAAGATATTCCTTTAGTAAGATCGTGCCGGGATGTGTGGTTATTCTGTTTTGTGGAATCATGATTTTCACCTTTTCTAATGATAGTCAACAAT
>Ga0136557_1001612_pt1 | contig 14152 bp, 12 predicted proteins | sample AntRauTorckE6832_FD_104796 | JGI IMG/M metagenome (GOLD analysis project Ga0136557, IMG submission 104796) | Saline lake microbial communities from Rauer Islands, Antarctica - Metagenome Torckler E6 #832 | ecosystem: Environmental > Aquatic > Non-marine Saline and Alkaline > Saline | place...
ATAACAACAATCTAAGAGTTAATACTGCAATTTTTAATTTTTTTGTTTTTTTGACCTAATTTTTGAATTCAAGTTCAAATATCTAGGTAATATAACTAAAGTTTCTGTGTTGCAACCATAATATAAAATAGTTAAACTTCTGGTTTAACTATTTTTTTCTTTCCTATTTTTTGATTCTAAAGTAAGAAATAAGGTATAATTAATGTAAGGAGGTGGCTTATGGATTTAAAGTTCAGATCAATTATTGTTTTATTAATCGTATCCGTTGCAATATTTGGCGTATACAATGTAAGAGAGTTAGAAAATGAAATTGAAAAAAATCAATACAATCAGTTGATTAATGATTTAAGTAAAGTCACCATTAATTTTAGTACTTGGATCAGTACCAAGAAGGAAATGATAAAAACTACAAAGGATTTTGTAGATAACTTTTCTTATGAAGAGATAACTAAGGATAGAACCTCTAATCGGTTTTTGAATATTAATAATGATGACCCGGATGTTTCCCAAGTATATATTGGTTTAGCCGATGGTAACTTCGTTACTGGTGGTCTATGGGTTCCACCAGATGATTATGACCCTCGCCAGAGAGTTTGGTATGAAGACGCAATTAGTGAAGATGATACAGTGATTTCTCCAATCTATACTGATAGAGAGACTGGGGATCAATTAGTTACGATTAGTTCACCTTTATATATTGATGAAGTTTTTGTTGGTGTTATTTCAGCGGATGTGTTCTTAAATAATATTAATTCGTATTTAGAGAATCAAATTTATGGGAATAATATTTATGCTTATCTTTTAGATGATCAAGGGGATATAATTGTTCACACAAAAGATTCTAATTTAGTAGGTTTAAGCATATACGATGATCTAGATGATAACAAAGTAATGATTGATTATTTTGAAAAAGTAAGACAAACGGATGAAATAGTAGATATGGAATATGTTTTTGATGAAAAAAATATTAAAGGTATTACACAGAAAGTTAAGAATGTGGACTGGTATCTAGGTGTTGCAATCGAAGAGGAAGGTGTTGTTAATGCCTTGGAAAGGGTTGATAAAGATACCTTAATTTTCAATGTTTTTGTAACTATTATTATTGTATTATTAATTTATCTTATTATTAAAATAAAAAAAGAATTAGAAATCAAAAACAAAGTACTTACAATTGGTAACAAAATAGATTTTTTAACAGGTATATATAATAGAAGATATTTTAATCAGTGGTTAGATAAGATATGGGAAGAAGCTATGAACTCAAAGGAAATTAGTTTACTAATGATGGACCTTGATTACTTCAAAGAATACAATGATTACTATGGACATGTAAAAGGTGATGAGGTACTAAAAAAAGTGACTAAAATTATCAATGATTTAACGAGAGAGGGCGATGTATTTGCTAGATATGGTGGTGAAGAGTTTGCATTAATTCTTAGTAATGTTACTCTAGAAAATGCTGAAAAAGTAGCTGAAAAAATAAGACTTGCTATTGAAGCGGCGAATATTCCTCATGAAAAATCCATATTAAGCCATTTGACCATAAGTATTGGTGTTTCTAGCATTATACCATCAGACGCTAGTAGAGTTCGTTCTTTTATCCATCGTACAGACCAAGCATTGTATAAAGCAAAAAATAATGGGAGAAATTGTATCGCTGTTGATAGAAATGAAGAGGACCATTAAAAAAGAATATTGAAGAGCTTATGTGTATTAATAGTAAATACTGTTTTCTTTGTCGTCAGCAGTATTTTTAAGCTCTACATTTTGATACATGGATTACACTGTAAAGCTATACAACATTAGCTCGTTGGAAAGTGCTTGTAGGTATGCATAGAACTATTAGTAAAAGTGTTTATTATATTGGAACTGAAAATTAACTTAAAAAAGAGAAGAGGCAAAAAATGAAGTGGTATGCAGTCGTTGTTAAAACAAAGGAAGAGTATCTTGAAATGATTTCTGGCTATTTACATACCAAGGGTTCTAATGGTGTGTTAATTGAAGATTTTAAGCCTATGCATCTTAATGAAAGTACGGGTGAAGTTTCCTTAGAAAAAGAACTGGAATCCGTAGACTATATTTTTATAAAAGGATATTTTACAAATTATATTAATGTATTAGAGGCGTTAAAAGAGAAGTTCAATGAGGAAATCATTGATATTTTCGTTGAAGCCATTGATGAAAACTGGAAAGAACAATGGAAAAAAAGTTTCAAAAGAATACAAGTAACTGACAATATATTAATAAAACCCTTATGGGATTTAAATACATCCCAATCAAATGTTGAAGTTTCATTAGACCCAGGCATGGCTTTTGGTACTGGAACCCATGAGACAACTCAATTAACTATTAAAATGTTAGAGAAATACCTTAAGAAAAAAGATGAAGTTTTAGACCTAGGCTGTGGTAGTGGTATTTTATCCATTGTGGCATCTAAATTAGGTGCCAGAGAGATAACTGCAATTGATATTGATGCAGAATCTATTAAAGCATCAAAAGAAAATTTTAAAATGAATGCTGTAAGTAATGTGAAATTATTACAAGGAAGTCTAGAAGAAGTTTACTTTAATCAACCAAATGTTATAGTTGCGAACATTTTAAGTGAAATCTTAGTGCAACTAATTGATGCAATTCTTACATGTATCAATACAGAGACAATTTTCGTTTCTTCAGGTATCCCTGTAGACAAGTTTCAAAAAATGGAAAAATTATATCGTGAAAAAGGGTTAGAAGTTATAGAGAAAGATGTTAAAGGACATTGGTGTGTCATTGTTGCCAGACTTAAGAAATAGGCAAGTAATATTTAATCTTCTTGCAATGAATAGAGGGTATTCAATAGTCATTAAAAAATGACTATATTTTTTTGTAAAGAAAGCGATAAAATGTTATAATATATTTGTTGACTGTAAAAGATGTTCTGTATATTTAGGGTGTCGAATTAAATGACTATTTTTTTGGGGGAAGGTTCTATGAAAAATTTAGAGAAATATATGCTAGTTATACTTATTCTTATTTTAAGTTTAATAAGTGTAGGATGTGATAGCCAATCAAAAAATACTAATGAAAAGGACTTAGAAGTAATAGAAACAAATGATTCCATATCTGATGAGAGTCAAGACCCTTATTTGATTAAACTAGATGCAATAGCAAATGATATTATTGATAGTGAAGAAGGAGAATCAGTTCAAGAAATATTAAATCAAGCATATAGTAAGTATGGTGATCAAGTGGAAAATATTTATTATGGTGGTAAAAATGGAAAGATGATGCTATCCCCGCCTTTACAGTTACCGGAGGATTATGATGCAAGGCAGCGGATTTGGTATAAAAAGGCTTTAGATAGAGAATTATTTCAACCAGAACCTTATCAAGATAAATCAGTTCAAAAAAATATTCAAACCATTGCTAAAGCACTTTATAAAGATGACGAATTAATAGGCGTCATTGGTATGGATTACGTCATAAAAGACTCTGAAATGATAGATGATTCAGAAGATATAAATATATCAAATGATGATGATCTAAAACTGCCACTTGAAAAAAGGGTTGAGCTTAAGAAATATGTTGAAGATTTAAGAAAAGTTGTAGAAGATGAAGAGGATATAGATGCACTAAAGAATTTTTTCAATGAAGAAATAGAAAATACCAAGGTTCAGATTGAAACGATTTATCTAGCAAATAAAAATGAAATCTATCTTATAACACCTTATGTACAGTTGCCAGATAATTATGATCCAAATGTTAGACCCTGGTATGAATCGGCTATTAAAGAAAATATATATATTTCAGATACCTATGTTGATAGAGAAAGTAATCGAACAATCGTAACTGTTTCTGCTAAAATTGAGTTAGGAGATAATAGTATAGGCGTACTAGGTATTGATTTTGTTATTGAATTGTAAACTTGAAAATACATATGATCTAGGTCATAGAGTATTTGTTTTTTTTGTTAATTAATTATGAATTCACTAGATACTAATTCTTAAATTATATCCTCTATTGAGATCCATCCAATGGAGAGCAGGGGAAGGAAAATCATTTACCAATACGAACTCAAGAAAATACGATCTGAAAATGCAATCTAAAGATAAAAGGGAAAGAGGTTTCCGACGGTAAAACTAATAAACGATGGCATCTATCTAGAAGCAATAGCATTGAAGAGTTACTTCAAAAATTCTAATTTAAGCAACCTTTCTTTGTGAGTTATACTTTAATAAAATTGTATTTTTGAATGTCACCAAAAATGTCATGAGAATTACAATTAGAATGCCAACAATTTTTCTAGGTGTAATAGAAGAACCTAAGAGTAGTGACGAAGTTATTAAAGTAATACCTGGCATAATATTATTATAAGCTGATGAGATTGTTACTCCTAGATATTCAATACCCAGATTAAAAAAGTAATAACCTATAGCTGAACCCAACAAACTGACAAATAATAAATGGATTATGACTTCACTGGAAATACTAAAATTAGTAATAAAATGAAAAGTTTCTTTTTGAAAGATCGTCAAAAACAAATTAATAATTCCACCGGCTAAACTCTGATACATGAGCATGACTAAAGAGTGGTATCGATAAACAATACTTTCTACTCTTAGAGTATAAAATATCCAACCAAGAAGTCCAAAAAACATTAAAATAACTCCTATAAAAAGATAAACAGGATTATTTTGTAATGCTTTTAAATCAATTGCTAAATACACACCGATGATTGAAATGATGAAACAGATGAGAGCAAAATAATCAACTTTAGTTTTTGATGTAAAACTATAAATAAAAGCTGTTAATAGTGGAATCATTGAACAAAGTAGTGAGCTCAAGGGTGCAGAGATGAATCGAAGAGCAAAAGTGAAAAGAATATAGTAGAAACTCATCCCCAAAAAACCAGTGATAATGAACTCTTTTAAATCTCTTTTGGAATGAATTTTTAAATCTAATTTCAAAATTTTGCAAAGCAAAAAAAGAAAAACGCTTGCAATAAGAAATCTCATAGCGATTAATAACATTGAGGGAAAAATATCAACTAGGATTTTCATTGAAACAAAATTAACAGCAAAAATTGATGTTCCTAAAAACGCAAAAATACTTCCTTTTAACTGATTCATACTTCTCCTTAATTTCTAATAAGTGACGGCTTTATTTAGCATTTGTTTTTGACTTTGGACTAAAATAATAGCAAGAATTATTAGAATGATACCAATGACTTGGTTTATGTTTAATGTTTCTCCTAGAAATAAAACACTAAGAACAATGCCTTCTAAAGGTTCAAAGGTACCAATAATCGATGCTTTTGCAGGGCCGATTAATTGGATGCCTTTTTTTAGTACAATTATTGCAACAGCAGTTGATACAGTAGCCATTGCACCTATAGCAACCCAAGCAGGGATTGGAATATTTAAATAAAAATCTCTTTTAATAAATGAATATAAAAAGAATACTAAACCACTAAAAGTATTTGTATAAGCCGCTAGTACCAAACTATTTATGTTTTTTATTGCTTTAATATTTAGAGTCATAAGATAAATGCTATAACCTAAAGCAGCCAGTAGTGAAAGGGACATACCTAAATAATTAATAGCAAAAACACCATTAAAAGCTATTAGTATTAAACCAATAAAAGAAATAAACATAGCAAATATTTGCTTTGTTGGAATCTTATCTTTAAATACAAAAACTATAAAACCATTTACAATTAATGCATATGTGTAAAAAATCATGACATGGATTGAAACTGGAATATACTTAACTCCTGTAAAATAAAAAGCTGTTGTTGCAACATAGATGATACCACCTAATAAAAATAAAAGTCCCAATTGATTTTTGGTTACTTTATATTTAATTTTCTTTCTTTTTAAATAAATATAACTCCATAAGATAACAGAAGCCATTAAAAACCGTAGGGTTAACATTAAGTTGGCTGAAAGCCCAAAATTATAAATAAATTTAGATAATGGAGCAGCGACGCCAAATCCAGCTGCTGCTATTAAAGTTAATAGAATACCTTTTCTGTCTGTTGTCATCCTTATCCCCTTTTTCATAGATAAATGATTAAACTGTGATAATCACGATTATATTATATCAAAGGATGCCTTTAGACGCTAGTATAAAAGCAAAACTAGCGAATAGGAATTGTTGAATTTTTAATCTCTGTTTTCTTTAATCCATATGTATCAAGAAATTTTCTTAACTCATTTTTACTCTGATGACATCTTGGTCCAAGTGTTATTTCTGGTATTAGTTCGCTACACCAGATCTTTTCAAGGTTAAGTGCGAAATAGCTCCTTATACTTCCGCCAAACAGGCTATACTTTTTATAATGCGTTGCTAATTGTGCGTTTAGTAAACAACTCGTGATATTATTAGAAATATTAAGCAATTCATTATTCTGTTCATCCTTATTATAGTTTTCAATTAATAGGCCAGCTAATTTTTCTGCTTCACCTGCTTCAAAATAAAGACGACATTCTCTTTCACCTGCGAAGCCTTTATGTTTAAAGATAGGTTTTAATGTAGCAAGAAGACTATTATAAGTTATTTGATAGATATCATCTAATGTGTCGATTCCATCATCATTAGTAATAAAGATGTCTTCTAATAAAGTGGTGATGACTTCGTTTGCATATTCAATTTGCTCTTCTAAAGTATACAGGACCTTAACGATTCTTAACCAGCGATGGGTGATTTTATTGAATTTAAGATTACTAAACAGATTTTCTATTTCATTAATATTAAAGGCGATGGAAACACCATGCATTTGATTGCCATATCGTTCCCAATGTGTCAAACTATCCTTTTCATTAACAAAGGATAAAGCATAGTATTCATAGTTTGATTGATAAGTCTTAGAATGTTGTGTCGAATTAGAAAAATTTAGAAGCTTTTCTGCCGGGTTTTTCAAATTACTCTTATCTGTTATTTTTTTTAATGAGTTCTGTAACACGTCCTCGGCAATTTTTAATTCTCTTTGGTCATTTGAAGAACTCAGTGATGTAAGCCATAGACTTTGATTAGAAATTATACTAAATAACGATTCAATAGGACAATAATGATAAACAATAGTAGTATTTTCAATTGAATTAATCATTTGATCTCCCTTCATACAAGTTAATAGTTTTATACCCAATTTTTTAAAAAAACTAACAAAGGAATTAATATATTCATAACAGAAATTTTGCATGGAATTAACAAGTATTTGATATATTAGTAACATCAATAATTATTTAAGTCATCAAAGGAGTGATTTATGGATAAGATTAAGGTATAATTTATATGTGTACATAACGCAGCAAGAAGCCAAATGGCAGAAGAATTATTAAAAAGACTTGGTGGAGAAGTATTCTATGTTGAAAGCGCTGGTCTAGAACCTGGAGAAATAAACCCTTTAGCTATTGATGCAATGAAAGATCTTGGCTATGATATCTCTCATAAGAAAACAAACTCAGTTTTTGAATTCTATAAAGAAGGTAGAATTTATAATTATGTGATCAAAGTATGTGATGCATCCCATGGTGAAAGATGTCCTATTTTTCCTGGTGTTAATGAAACCCTTGCATGGCGTTTAGAAGATCCAAGTAGTTTTGAGGGAACTTATGAAGAAAAACTAGAAAAAACAATTGAAGTACGTGATGAGCTGAAAAATAAAATTCTGTCATTTATTGAAGTGGTTAAATAAAAATAATTTAAATTTTCAAAAATATCAACGCTTTTAAGAGTTGATATTTTTAATGTCTTATTTTATCTTTCTCTTTCTCTGTTTCATGTCAATAGAAAATGGGTATCAGATAATTAAATATAAAGTATGCCTTGAAATATAGGGAAGGGTTCAACCCCAGTGCTTTATTCTTTGACCGATTGATTGCACCGTGATATGATTAAAGGATAGCAATTATTAATAAAATTTTTAATTGAATGATGCGCATCAGTCGTGTCAATAAATGGGAGAATATCTATGAAGAATAATATAAAGATAATTATCTTTTTAATTTTTTTCTTTGGAATAATTAATACATTTTCCTCATATGCTACGCAACAGGAAAGTATTATTTATAAAAGTGCAACGGAATATGATTATCCGCCATTTTCTGTTGTAACTGATGGTCAAGCCGATGGGTTTTCAGTTGAACTATTAAAAGCAGTAGCCAATGAGATGGGATTAACTATTGAGTTTAAAGTAGATCATTGGCATATAATAAAAAAAGAATTAGAAGATGGTGGGTTAGATGTATTACCTCTTGTTGGCTATTCCAAGGAACGGGAAAATATTTTTGATTTCACAGTTCCTTATATTGTTATGCGAGGCAATATTTTTGTTAGAAAAGACTATAATGAGATTGAATCAGAAGAAGATTTAAGTGGCAAAGAAATTATTGTTATGAAAGGGGATAATTCTCAAGAGTATGCGGAACGTATGGGTTTTACTGATAGATTAATTCTAGTTGATACCTATAGTGAAGCCTTTGAATTGTTAAGTGAAGGCAAGCATGATGCAGTACTTGCTCAGAGTTTAGTAGGACAAAAATTAATTAATGATTTAGGGATATCAAATATTCAAGCTGTGACACGTATGTCTGATAATGGCGTTGATCCTATCAAAGTATCTTTAGAAGGATTTGAACAAAAATTTAGTTTTGCAGTCAAAGAAGGTGACAAAGAGTTACTAGCCCTATTAAATGAAGGCTTAGCAATTGTATCTGAAAATGGAACATACGAAGAACTGTATCTGAAGTGGTTTCCTTTTTTAGTTGATTCTTCCCCAGACTATAGAAAAATTGCCTTTTATTTTATTACAGCTTTGGTTGGCGTGTTTATTATCTTATTATTGTTTTCTTTTTTCATGATAAAAAAAGAAGTTAAAAGAAAAACAGCGAAGTTAGAAAATAACTTATATAGAAATACAATCATGTTTAATGTATTAAATCAAGAAAATGAATCCGTCAAGGACTGGTTAGATTATGTACTAAATGAAATCATTAAGATGACCAACAGTCAGTTCGGTTACATTTATTTAGTTAATGAGAAGACAAATGAATTGATTCTCAACTCATGGTCAAAGGGTGTTATGGATGAATGTTTGATTACTGAAAAACAAACAGTTTATAAATTAGAAAGTACAGGCATCTGGGGTGAAGTGATTAGGCAGCGAAAACCACTAATAATCAATGACTTCAATCAAACAAACCCACTAAAAAAAGGTTATCCTAAAGGCCATGTGCAACTTAATCGATGGATGGCAATTCCTGTTTTTGAAAACAGCAAAATTGTTGCAACTCTAGGATTAGCCAATAAGCCTCAAGAATATGATGACAATGATATTTATCAAGTGACGGCACTCATGAGTGGTGTTTGGAACATGATTGAAAGGGCCAAATACCATGACAAACTTGAAGTTGAAAAAAATAAATATCTATCAACTTTAGTATCTATAGGTGATGCTGTCATGGTTATCGGATTAGATGAGAAAATTGAGTTAATTAATGAAGTATGTGCGGAAATGACAGGGTGGACAGAAGTAGAAGCCCAAGGGCAACATTATAAGGAAGTCTTTAGACTATCCCATGAAAATTCTGAGTATGACATAGTGGATCCTGTTGCAGGGGTATTAAAATCTGGAGTAGATCACGAGTTGAGTAGTCATACTGTTTTGACATCAAAGGATGGAAAAATTTATCTATTAGAGGATAGTGCAGCACCAATTAAAAATGCACAGAATCAAATGATTGGCGTTGTCTTAGTTTTTAGAGATGCGACACAAAAACAAAAGCAAAAAAGACTTATTGAATATTTAAGTTTTCATGATGTTCTTACAGAACTTTATAACCGAAGATTTTTTGAGGAAGAAATGAAACGCCTAGATACCCCGAGAAATTTTCCTTTGACCATTATTATGGGCGACCTAAATGGCCTAAAACTTACAAATGATGCCTTTGGTCACCATGAAGGCGACGAACTATTAAAACAAACAGCTGACCTTTTTAGAAAATATCTTAGATTTGAAGATATAGCTGCCCGCTGGGGTGGCGATGAATTTGCGATTTTAATGCCACAGACAACTTCAGAAAATGCTGAAAAAATTGTACAACGAATTACAAAAGGCGCAAAAGAAATTGATAGAGATAAAGGAATATTGTCTATAGCATTTGGTTGGGAAACTAAAACAGAAATTTCTGAAGATTTAGTGGAAGTTTTTAAGCGTGCTGAAGAATATATGTATAGAAATAAGATTAGTGAAAATCAAGGAGTTCGCGGTTTAACGATTAAAACGATTATTAGTACACTTTTTGAGAAGAGCCCTCGTGAGGAACGGCATTCTCAGCGAGTGAAGGATTTGTCAATTAAAATAGCGAAAGGGTTACAACTTTCACAGCATCAGATTGACAAAATTGCTACAATGGGATTGTTACACGATATAGGAAAAATAATCGTTTCAGGAGAAATTCTTGAAAAAGCTGGCAAATTGACAGAAGAAGAGTATGATGAGATTAAAAAGCATCCAGCTATTGGTTACAGAATGCTTAGTACGACCAATGAGTTTTCAGGCATAGCAGAAGGTATTTTAAGTCACCATGAACGCTGGGATGGTAAAGGATATCCAAATGGTATTAAAGGTGATGAGATTCCAATTGAATCAAGAATAATAGCAATTGCTGATACCTTCGATGCAATGACTTCTTCAAGACCCTATCGATTAAAAGGATTGTCTTTAGATGCGGCAAGACAAGAATTAATTGATGGTGCTGGAACGCAATTTGATCCAGAAATGATAAAGTTAATTATTCAAAAAAATATTATGTAAAGGAATAAGGATCACTGGAGAGTGTTGGTATTAGATTAATTTAACCTCTCGAGTGATTTTTGTTTGTAAATTGAATAAATCATGTTAAAATATTTTTGATAATTATTATCAATTAACAAGGCGTAAGGATTCCTAGAAGAAATGATTAGTAAATGATTTTGTTGAAGGTTTGTCTAAGGGTTAGAAAAAACGATATTTACACATCTGGTCACTCTATACGTGTAGCACATTTACATGATCTTGGGGAAATTGATATAGCAGATGAAGTTTTAAATAAAAAGGTAAATTAACAATTGATGAATACGAGATCTTAAAAACTCACAGCCAGAAAGGGTATGGTATTGTAAGGAATATTGAGCAGTTAAAAAAGATTTCTAAAATTATTTTATACCATCATGAATGGTATCATGGTAGCGGATATCCTAGTGGCATTAGTGGTAAGGATATTCCTATTGAAGCCCGAATTATAAGTGTAGCGGATGCATTTGATGCCATGACAAGTGATGGGCCCTATCGAAAGGCACTTTCTTTAAAAGAAGCAACTGCTGAGTTAGTTCAAGGAAAGGGAAGTTAATTTGATTACTTCATAGTAAATGCTTTTTTAGAAATATTAAATAATGAAGAAAATATTGTTAGTAAAATAATGACAGAAAAAGACTTTATAGCCTAGTTATCAAGTCTTTTTTTATATAAAAAACTCCTATAAATAGGAGTTCATACGATTAAGTATTTTCTTTGATAAATGTACCATCTTCTAAGGCTTTAAAAGCAGCATTTAATTCTTTTTCAGTGTTCATTACGATTGGACCACCCCAAGCAACAGGTTCATTTAGAGGTTCGGCAGCCATAAATAAAAATCTTGCATCTGTTACACCTTTAATATTTATGGTATCCCCTTTTGTAAGTAAAACACCTTTAATGTCTTCAAAGGGAACTTTTTGATCTTGAATGTCTACTGCACCTTTAATCATAAGTAAATAAACTGTTTTACTTTCTGAAATTTCATACGTAAAAGCCTTATCTTTTTTAATTGAAACATCGAAATAGATTGGGTCCACGTAGGTGCCTTTCACCGCTCCTTTAACACCTTTATAATCTCCACAAATAACTCGCACTTCTTCTGAATCATCTGAGTAAATACCAAGATCATCTTTAGTAATATCTCGATAAGCAGGCGTAGTCATCTTATGTTCTTTAGGTAAGTTAAGCCATAATTGTGCACCTAACATTCGATCTGAAGCTTGTGGCATTTCTTGATGGATAATACCACTACCAGCTGTCATCCATTGACAGCCATAAGGTTTAATAACACCACTGTTACCTAGACTATCTCCATGTTCTAGTTCCCCTTCAATTAGATAAGTAATTGTTTCAATACCACGGTGTGGATGCCATGGAAATCCCTTTGTATAATCATCAGGATTTGTTGAATCAAAGAAATCTAACAATAAAAATGGATCGACATCTTTAATATCTCTTCTTGAAAAAATTCGATTGAGTTTTACACCGGCACCATCAGATGATAATTGACCGGAATATGTCTCTTGAATACTTCTAATCATAATACCTCCTTGTAGTCTCTATATGCATAGATACCTTAAAAATAATACTTTAAACAAAAAACATGAATACTATTTATTATTCATAATGACACTTACAGTTTCATAAGGCATATCAATATCATTTTGTGTTAGTGTTTTAAATACTTGTTCTCGTAAATCGTTTCGTAGATCAATATGCTTTTTTTCATTTTTAATCCATACTTGAAAGATTAATTCTATATTGTAGTCATTCATTTTATTTAACACAACTTTAGGGCTAGGCGGTAATAAATAATCATTATTATTCTCAACTAATTGAAATAAGACTTCTCTAATTTTTCTTAGATTTTCATTAGAAGCAACAGTAAAAGCTATATCAATTCTTAGGTTGGGAAAATTTGTATAAGATGCAACAGTAGAATTAAGAATTTCAGCATTAGGAATAGATAACATTTTTCCATCTACAGTTATTAGGCGAGTGGACCGCATAGTGATTTCATCAACTCTTCCATAATGATCATTAACTTCAATTAAATCACCAATAACAAAAGGTTTATCCCAAAAAATAAAAATGCCTGAGATAATATTTGATAAAGCATCTTGTGCAGCAAAACCTAAAGTTAAACCTGCAACACCTAAACTGGCTAATATTGCATTGATGTTTACGCCAATTTGAGAAAGGGCTGTGATGAGTCCTATAATGAAAATTATACTTTTAGTAAGATTATTAATTAAATTTTGAACTGTTCTATCTAGGTTAACTTTATTAAAAAGAACATATAAGGTTTTTTTCAATATTTTCCAAAAGATAAAAAAAACTAATAGAATCAGTAGGGCTAAAATAATATTCGGTAAGATCTGTAAAATCTTGTTCGTAACTGATTCATAAGAAAATGTGTTATACAATCGATCAAGTATTTGATTCATATAGCCTCCAATAATCGCTAAACTATTAATGTTTCTCTAGCATTATTGATACCGAACCTAAGAAATTTTAAACAAATTAGCAATAAAAAAACACTAATCCTAAAGACTAATGTTTAATATACATTTTAGTTTAAAATATAGCTGGTGTATTGATGGTCAATACTTTTGTTTCTTTATTTGTTTTATTTTGCCATAAATGGTTTTTTGTAGAAGGATAATGAATGGAATCATCTTTCTTTAAAGTAAAGCTTTCATCATCAAGTGTAATGGTTAGTTCCCCTTCAAGGACATAGACAAATTCTTCACCAGGATGGTTAAAGGCATGGCCGTGGTTACTATTGGGTTTAATTGTAACAATCATTGTTTCTAAGGCACGGTTAGGAAAAGTACCACTAAGGCGAGATAGAAGTGATTGACAACCATCCATTTGAAAATATTTTCGATCGTTTTTCTTTACTAAAAAATGGTGCTCTTCTGGATTATTAAAAAAATATGTAATGGGTACATCTAATGCTGTTGCAATTTTTTTTAATGAAGTAATGGCTAGTGTTGAATTACCTCTTTCGACTTGTGATAAGAAACTAATAGATAACTCAGTCTTTTCACTTAGGTCTTTTAAAGTAAGGTCCTTAGATTTTCTAAGTGCTCTAATTTTTTTTGATATTTTGTCAATCATATGTCCTCCAAATATTATTCTGATTACCTTAATTATAAGAGAAAATTTTTATAAATGCAATTATTACTTATATTTGATTTTCATTAAAAATTGAAGTATTAGTATAATCATTATTGTTATACTAAAATATTTATGTTAATATAGTATCAATCAACAAAGAATAAATAAGTGTTAAAAAATGAAATGGGCATTATTATGAGTGAAGTGTTAAAA
>Ga0136557_1001615_pt1 | contig 14145 bp, 10 predicted proteins | sample AntRauTorckE6832_FD_104796 | JGI IMG/M metagenome (GOLD analysis project Ga0136557, IMG submission 104796) | Saline lake microbial communities from Rauer Islands, Antarctica - Metagenome Torckler E6 #832 | ecosystem: Environmental > Aquatic > Non-marine Saline and Alkaline > Saline | place...
CCAGAAGATCAGGTGCCAGCCTGCGGTCCGGGTTTCAGTTACATGCTGGACAACTTTCCGTTGATGGATACCCTGAGCTTTCTGCTGGTGGGTGATGGCAATTGCGCTGAGGTGAGCTGGCGTTTTCTGGGCATCTTTTCGATCCCCGAGTTGGCGTTAATGGGATTCGTGGCGCTGTTCAGCCTGTGCCTGTTTCAGGCTTTCCGGCGCGACACTTGAGTCACAGCCGGTAATCATTCCACTGGGTCAGAAAGCTCTCGAAATCGACTTCGTCGCTGGCCTCAGCGTGCGCCTGCGCCGCCAGTGACTGCGCGCTGGCGGCAGTGAAATGGTCAAGACGTGATGGCAGCAAGGTGCTTTTCATGAATGACTGCTGCACCGCTTCGGAGTGCTGCATGCCAAACCTGCAAAATGGCTGGCTGTCCTCGCGCATGGCCTGCAGAATTTTTGCCGACGGTGTTTGTGACGGGTCATCAACCTTTTTCTGCTGCGCTGCCAGGGCTTGCGAATAAGACTCGGTCTGGTGGGCGTGGTCGAGCAGGTCGGCGCTGAAGCCGATGTCCTGACACAGTTCACTGGCCCATTTCTGCAGCGTCAGGGCCTCTCCATTGCGATGCAACTCAAGCCCGCGTTCGCGCCCCCGGTTCACGGTCAGCGCCAGGTTCTTTTCGATCTCCCTGTTCTCTGCCTCCACGCACTCAGGGCTGTCAGACAGCAGACAATACACCAGGAACGCGTCCAGAAAACGAATCTGTTCCGCATCGATACCCAGCGGCAGGAACGGGTTGAGGTCCAGTGCCCGCACCTCAATGTACTGGATGCCGCTCTCCTGCAATAACTGCAAGGGACGCTTGCCATCGCCGACACGTTTGGGCCGGATGGTGGCGTAGAATTCGTTTTCCAGTTGCAACAGGTTGGTATTGATCTGCAAATGATGGTTGTCGTGTTTGAGCCCGATGCGTTCATAGGGCGGATACGGTGTCGACAGCGCCGAGTACAGACTGTCGATATAATTGTTCAGATCGTTGTAGCAGACATAGATTGAACGCTGGGCGTCGCTTTTGTAACCCAGGTCGCCCATGCGCAGGCAGGTCGCATCGGGTTTGTAGAGCGTGGCCGCATCAAACGCCTGCAGATCATGGTTGCGATCATCGGTGAAGCAGCGACAGACCGCCGGTGAGGCGCCGAACAAATACACCAGCAGCCATGAGGAACGATGGAAGTTACGGATAAGGTGCAAGTATTTGCGGGTCTGGAAGGCCTGCATGGATTCGGTAGAGCCACACACGGAGCGATAATCTTCCCAGAATGCATCGGGCATGGAGAAATTGTAGTGGATGCCGGCGATAGTCTGCATCAGGCGGCCGTAGCGATGGCCCAGGCCTTCACGGTACAGGGTTTTAAGCCGGCCCATGTTGGAGCTGCCGTATTGCGCCAGCGGAATCTGTTCTTCACTTTCCAGCAGGCAGGGCATACTGGACACCCACAGGCGCTCACCTTCGGGCAGGTTGTGGTAAACAAACTTGTGCAGATCGTCCAGAAAGCTGAGGCACTCGTCAATCGAGTTTGACACCGGCGTGATCAACTCCACCAGCGCTTCAGAATAGTCCGTGGTGATATAGGGATGGGTAAAGGCTGCTCCCATCGCGACCGGGTGCGGCGTTTGTGCCAGTCGGCCTTCCGGGGTGACGCGCAGGCTCTCTTTTTCAATGCCGCGCTGTATCTTTGCCCATGCTGGCTTGAACTCCGGCAACTGGAACCGCTCAAGTGATGCTTTGATTGATCTGGACGAACTGGACAAGATATCAGCCTCTGATGAACTGCAGCCTGCGAAGGCGGTGACGATGACAGCAGGTTTGCTGCCTTCGTTTTCTGGGGGCGCCGCGCCGGCTTTACAAGGTTTGCGGGCCGGCCGCAACGATGGCGGGCGATACCGTGAAGCGCTTGAAGTTATTGTTGAACTGGCCGATCAGGTCTGCTGCCTTGGCGTCATATTTGGCCGGGTCTGCCCAGGTGTTGCGCGGGTTCAGCAAAGCTGTGTCGACACCGGCAACCTGTTTCGGAATGCTCAGATTAATGCCGGCCAGATGTTCGGTGTCAGCATCGCGCAGTGCGCCCGTCTGGATAGCATGCAGCACGGCGCGGGTAACCGGAATACTGAAGCGTTTGCCGACGCCGTGCTGGCCACCGGTCCAGCCGGTGTTGACCAAGTAAACCTGGCTGTCGAATTCGGCTATCCGTTTTATCAGCAGGTCGGCGTAAACACCGGCCGGGCGTGGGAAGAAAGGCGCACCAAAGCAGGTAGAAAAGGTGGACTTGATGCCATCGCCGGCGCCCACTTCTGTGGAGCCAACCAGAGCGGTGTAGCCGCTGAGGAAGTGGTAGGCCGCCGCTTCCGGTGACAGGATGGACACCGGCGGCAACACGCCGGTCAGGTCACAGGTCAGGAACACGATGGCTTTGGGTTCGCCGGCACGGTTGGCGTCAATGCGATTTTTGATATGGGTGAGCGGGTAACAGGCGCGACTGTTTTCGGTCAGGCGGGTATTGCTGTAATCGGCCGTGCGCGTTTTGTCATCAATGGTCACGTTCTCGATAACCGAACCAAACTTGATGGCGTCCCAGATGACCGGTTCGTTTTTCTGGCTCAGGTCGATACACTTGGCGTAGCAGCCGCCTTCCAGGTTGAATACCGTGCCCTTGCCCCAGCCGTGTTCGTCATCACCCATCAGGTAGCGCTGTTCATCGGCCGACAGCGTGGTCTTGCCCGTGCACGGACGGCCAAAGAACAGGCACACGTCACCGGCTTCGCCGACATTGGCAGAACAATGCATGGGCAGCACGTCTTTTGCCGGCAGCAGGAAGTTCTGTACTGAGAACATGGATTTTTTCATTTCACCGGCATAACGCATGCCGGCCAGCAGCACTTTGCGCTGGGCAAAGTTGATGATCACGGCGCCGTCGCCATGGGTGCCATCGCGTTCCGGTTCGCAGACAAAGTCGGGCGCGCTGAGTATCTGCCAGACGTCCTTGTTCCCGGGGTTGTAGTTGTCAGCGGCCTTGATGAACAAGGTGCTGCCGAACAGGCAATGCCAGGCGTACTGCGCCGTGACGTGAACAGGCAGGTAATGTTCAGGATCGGCGCCAACGTGCAGGTCGGCGGTAAACAGGTCTTTGTCGGCAAGGTAATCGGATACCCGTTGCCACAAGGCATCAAACTTGGCCGGGGCCAGTGGCTGATTGACCGCGCCCCAGTCGATCAGGTCGCTGCTGCCGGCTTCCTGCACGATAAAACGCTCTTTTGGACTGCGTCCGGTGCGGCGTCCCGTTTCTACCACCAGCGCGCCATTGTCGGCAAGTTTGCCCTCATGTCGCTGCAAGGCGATCTCTACGAGCTGACTGGGAGTGAGATTCTGGTAGATGGTGCGGCCATTGTCCTGGTGAGTTTCCTGGATTGTTTTTGTCATGCCTGATGTCACCTTGTCTGTTAATGCGGGCATTATGTCAAAAAAAGCCGGGAGTGAATACCTGATGGCAGCGCCTGACAGCAACACAGGGTCTACTCAAACCGGCCTTTCATGGCCTGACGCAGGCGCCGATCTTTTTTGTTGGGCTTGTTATGGGCAAATTGCCCCGCCGCCTGCATTTTACGCTGCTCAGCCAGTGCCAGGCGCTGCTTGATGCTGTCTTCCGACTCGCAGTACAGTTGCTGTGCTTCGGTGGCGCTGCGGCGCTGCTCTGACAAGCCGGTGACGGTCAGTGTCTTTTCATCCCAACCCTGGCGCACAGTCAGTTCGATGCCAACGGCAATTTCCTTGCCGGCCTTGGCTTTTTGTCCGTCAATTTGCACCTTGCCGCCCTCGATGGCAGCTTTTGCCAGGGCGCGAGTCTTGAACAGACGGGCGGCCCATAACCATTTGTCCAGACGGACTCTTTTGAGGTCGGTGGGTTTGAGGCCCGTGTGTTCGAGGTCGGTGGGTTTGAGGCCGGTGGGTTCGAGGCCCGTGTGTTTTGCGCCGGCGTGGTCGGGGCTGCTTTTGACGTCAGAGACCATGGTTGTGGGTTCCGGTCGCCGGGGTGCGAGGCGGCGGCATGATCTGCTCGAAGTCGCGCAAACAGATAAAATCATCATGCTGCACCGGCGGGCGCTGGCTGTCGGGCAGCTCTATGCCGAACAGGTGCCGGATGCCTTCGATTCGCGCACGTTTCAGGACGTTGAAATTGTCATCAAACAGCACGGTGCGTTCGGGGTCGTATTGTTCCAGCTGGCGCAGCGTGGTCCAGAACCCTTCGTTCTCTTTTGCCAGCCCCAGATCGTGTGAGCTGATGGTGCGCTGGAAATGACCTTGCAGGCCCGTGTGTTGCATTTTCAGACTCAGGCTGCCGGGGTGCGCATTGGTGACCAGCAGCACGTTTTTGTCGTGCGCTTGCAGGCGGCTCAGCAGTGCTGTGACATTGGGGCGCAGCGCGATTTTGTCACGCGTGGCGTTTTTCATGGCCTGAATATCAAGCTGCAGTTTTTCCGACCAGAAATCGATGCAATACCAGTCCAGCGTGCCGTGTATGGCGCCATACTGCTGCTGTAATTGCGCCCAGGCAGTGTCTGCGTCAATCCCGATACGCTGACCGTAGGTCGTGGGCACCAGCGTTTCCCAGAAATAATTGTCAAAATGCAGGTCTAGCAAGGTGCCGTCCATGTCAAACATGACGGTATCGACGTCGTCCCAGTTCAGCATGTTGCGCGGGCCTTGGTGTAGAATCGGATAACACTTTTCATGGAGCCTATTATGCAGCCAGGAATGAACCCGGACAAGGATCTACTGCAGCGCGTTACCCACATTGCAGCGCAGGCAGGCATGGAAATTATGGCTGTGTACCAGCGCAGCGCCGGGTTTGAGGTCGTCAGCAAGGCGGACAACTCGCCGTTGACCGAGGCGGATACGCGGGCACACCAGTGCATCGAGCGTTCACTGCTGGCCTTGACGCCCGATATTCCGGTGTTATCGGAGGAGTCCGAGCTGCGGCCGTTTGCTCAGCGCCAGCGCTGGTCACGCTACTGGCTGGTCGACCCGCTGGATGGCACCAAGGAATTTGTCAGTCGCAACGGTGAGTTCACCGTCAACATCGCGTTGATTGAACACGGACGACCGGTGTTGGGCGTGGTACACGTGCCGGTCACCGGTGTCACCTACAGCGCATTGACCGAAGGCCTGGATGCCGGCGCCTGGCGGCAGTCGGTGCCGATTTCGGTGCGGCAATTGCCAGTGCAGGATAGCTGGGCAAATGTGGCATTAAATGTGGTCGCCAGCCGGCGCCATGGCGGGGGCCAATTGACACAGCTGCTGGCTGCGTTGCAGCATGAAGCTGGCAGTGTCGAACTGGTCAATATGGGCAGCTCGCTCAAGATCTGTTTGCTGGCAGAAGGTAAAGCTGACCTGTATCCGCGCTTTGCGCCCACCTCGGAATGGGATACCGCGGCGGCACATGCGGTGCTGCTGGCGGCCGGCGGTGATATTGTGGATACGGCGTTCAATCCACTGACTTACAACAGGAAAGAGAGTATGCTGAATCCGTATTTTATTGCGTTTGGCTGCTGCCGCAGCACCTGGGAGAAGCTGATTGCGCCAACGGTGACAGCTTGACTGAGTCAGCAGCAAGGATGTAAGCAGGTGAATTATGATCACGAAAATCGAGTATTCTGAAGCGAGCAGGTCCTCACGCCTTGTGCTGCTGGCCTTGGCGTTATTGCTGCTTGTGCTTGGATTTCTCCCGGTGCCTAGATTCTCGGGTTTTGCCGATTACCTCCCGGTGCATGCGTATTTTGAGGTAATCGCTGTTGTCGTCGCCGTCATGATTTTTACCGTGGGCTGGCATACGTATCAGGGCCGGGCCGACTATCGCACGGTGTCGATGGCCTGTCTTTTTCTGGGCGTGGCGGTGCTGGACTTCAGTCACTTATTGTCTTTCCCGGGTATGCCGGACTTTGTTACGCCCAGCGGCCCGGACAAAACCATTGGCTTTTGGTTGGCTGCTCGCAGTCTGGCCGCGTTGGCCCTGATTGCAGCGGTGTGTATGCCAGTGGCCCCCGGTGCACCTGCCGGGTATCGTAATTTGTTGCTGATCGCCGTGGGCGTGATCGTGGCGGGTCTGCATGTGTTGTTACTGTATTACCCGCAATGGGGGCCCAACAACGTTGATGAGGATAAGGGGCTTTCCGCCTTCAAGCTTGGTTTCGAATATGGGCTGATTCTTATTTATGGCGTCGTGGCGTACATATTGTGGCAGCGAAGTGTCGAAACCAGGCGTGTTGATACCCTGTACCTGGCGGTCGCCGCCGCAATCATGGCGTTCAGTGAAATTCTGTTTATACGTTACATGTATCTGTTTGATCTCGATAACAGCACCGGTCATCTATATAAAGTGTTTGCCTACGCCTATCTCTACCACGCGCTGGTGGTCACCGGGATCGTGTCGCCCTACCAGTTGTTAGCGTCATCGAATTCGCGCCTGCTGGCGACGCTGGACTCGATTCCTGATCTGATGTTTGTAGTGAAGTCAGATGGCACCATACTTGACTACCACTCAAGTGTTGATCGCGCCGAATTGCAGGCACCGCCCAGCGTTTTTATTGGCCGCAAGATGCAGGAGTTTATGCCAGCTGAGGCTTGCAGGGTGGTCATGCAAGCGTTCGCTGATATCGACCAGAAGGGCAAAACAACAGGTCGCAGCTACTGGGCAGAGCATAAAGACGGCGAGCGTTGTTATGAGATTTCCGGGAGCAGCATTGTTGTAGATCACGGAGATCCAAATTATCTCCTGTTGATACGTAATGTCACCGAGCAGCGCGAAGCTGACGCCGAACTGCGTATTGCCGCCACCGCGTTTTTATCCCAGGGGGGCATCATGATCACGGATGCTGATTTGCGCATCCTGCGGGTGAATTCTGCGTTTGAGCAAAGCACGGGTTATACCCAGGCGGAAATTGAAGGTCAAACGCCCGCGATCTTGCAGTCAGGTGAGCATAGTCGAGAGTTCTACCAGCACATGTGGGATACCATTAAAGCCACCGGCGGCTGGCACGGCGAGATCTGGAATCAGCGCAAGAGCGGTGACGTTTACCCCCAATCGCTCACCATCACAGCTGTGCGCAACCCTGCGTTAGAAATAACCCATTATGTTGCCGATTACATCGACAAAAGCGACATAAAAAAAGCGGAAGACGAGATCAGTAAACTGTCGAATTTTGATCCGCTCACCGGTCTGGTAAACCGGCGGCGGCTGCTGACTTTGCTGGAGCGGGATGTCGCACGCAGTGTCAAGACCAAATGTTTTGGTGCGCTGTTGATGATAGACCTGGATCAGTTCAAGGTGATCAACGACACCTTGGGGCATCAGGCCGGGGATGAATTGCTGATCCATATCGCCGAGCGTCTGCAGCAACTGGTGCGCCCGCTGGATACCGTGGCACGTTACGGCGGTGACGAGTATGTTGTGGTGCTTGCTGCGCTGGATGAGGATGCGGCCAGGGCGGCAAACATGGCGCAACGGATAGCGCAATCAATATTGTTCGAACTGGACGATACCTATCAGGTACAGGCATCTGAGTATTACTCCAGTTGCAGCATCGGGGTGACCCTGTTCGGTGAAGGTTCTGCCGATACCATGGAGCTGGTCAAGCAGATCGATATTGCCATGTTCCGGGCTAAGGATGCCGGTGGCAACGACATTCGCTTTTTCGATCAGGCCTGGCAAACGGCAGTGAGTGAGCGCGCAGTATTGTTGACGCAATTACGTGAAGGCCTCAGGCAGCATCAGTTTGAATTATATTATCAGCCCCAGCTGGACGTGAGTGGTGTGGTGATTGGCGCCGAAGCGCTGGTGCGCTGGAATCACCCGGTTCGCGGTTTGGTGCCGCCGCTGGAGTTTATTCCGATGGCCGAACAGAATGGTCTGATACTGGCGCTGGGACATGAGGTGCTTGAGATGGGGTTGCTGCAAATCAAGGCGTGGCAGCAGGTACCCCAATGCCAGAGCCTCCAGCTGAGTATCAACCTTGTGCCGGAACAGTTTTATGAGGACGGGTTTGCCAAAATATTGACCGCTCGTTTGCAGGAACTGGCAATTGATCCTGGTTTGCTGATGCTTGAGTTTACCGAGTCAACCCTGTTTGACAATCTGGAACTTGCCCAATTGAATATGGAGGCGCTCAGTGAAATTGGCGTTCAGTTTGCCATCGATGATTTTGGCACCGGCTACTCATCACTGACCTATCTGTCTCAGCTGCACTTGCATCTGTTGAAAATAGACCAGTCGTTTGTGCGTAATCTTGGCGTCAAGCCCAAGGATGAAGCCATTGTGCGCGCCATCATCGACATGGCCTACACGCTGGACATGAATGTGCTGGCTGAGGGTGTCGAAACCGAGAGTCAACGCCGTTTCCTGTTGAGCTACGGTTGTACCTCGTATCAAGGTTTTCTGTTTGGCCGCCCCGTGCCGATCTCGCAGTTCGAGGCTGACCGTAAAGGGGACGGAGGCGTTTAGCTTCGCTAAACGCCTCCGTCCCCTTTACGGCCTTTACGTTTAACCGCACGCGGATTGATCATGTTCTCCGGCTTCAGGATTTCGGTCAGCGTCTCTTCATCCAGCAGATTTTCTTCTCTGACCAGGTCCAGCACACTGCGGCCAGTTTCCAGCGCGACACCGGCAATGCGCGTGGCATCCTCGTAGCCGATATAAGGGTTTAGCGCGGTAATCAAACCGATGGAATTGTTGACCAGCTCGCGGCAGCGTTCCCGATTGGCTGTGATGCCGATGATGCAGCGCTCGCGCAGCATGTCCATGGCGCGGCGCAGCAGGCGCATGGATTCCATGATCTTGTAGGCGATCAGCGGTTCCATGACATTAAGCTGCAACTGCCCGTTTTCCGCCGCCATGGTGATCGCCAGGTCGTTGCCGATCACCTGGTAGGCCACCTGGTTTACCGCCTCGGGTATGACCGGGTTAACCTTGCCCGGCATGATGGAGGAACCCGGTTGTTGCGGCGGCAGGTTGATCTCATTAAAACCGGTACGCGGGCCGCTGGATAACAGGCGCAAGTCGTTGCATATTTTCGACAGTTTGATGGCCAAGCGTTTGGTCATGCCGGAAAAAAGCACAAATGCCCCCATGTCAGAGGTGGCTTCAATAAGATCAGTTGCCAGCCGCATCGGATGGCCACAAACCTCACTCAAGTGGGCCACCGCCAGCACAGCGTAACGCGGATCGGCATTGATGCCGGTACCAATAGCGGTGCCACCCAGGTTGACCTCGCGCAGCAGGTCGTACAAACCGGCAATGCGTTCGATGTCTTCACCCAGCGTGGTGGCATATGCACCAAATTCCTGACCCAGGGTCATCGGCACCGCGTCCTGCAACTGGGTGCGTCCCATTTTGATGACATCATGAAACTCATCACGTTTGACGGCGAATGCCTGTTGCAGCAATGCCAGGCTGTCGACCAGCTCAAAGTGAGACAATTGCAGGCCCACCCTGATGGCAGTCGGGTAGGCATCGTTGGTGGATTGCGACATGTTCACGTCGTTGTTGGGGTGCAGATACTGGTAGTCACCCTTGCCGTGTCCCATATATTCCAGCGCAACATTGGCGATAACTTCGTTGGCATTCATGTTGGTAGAGGTGCCCGCGCCGCCCTGAATCATGTCCACCACAAACTGTTCATGAAATTCGCCATCGATCAGGCGGTCGCAGGCATGAGCGATGGCCTCGTATTTAGTCTCACTGAGCTCACCGATATCGCGATTGGCCGCCGCCGCGGCCCTTTTTACCATGGCCAGGCCCAGAATCAGCTTGGGGAAATGTGCCAACGGCACCCCGGACAGCACAAAGTTCTCCAGCGCACGCTGTGTCTGCACGCCATAGTAAGCGTCGGCAGGCACGGCAAGCGGGCCGAGCAGGTCTTTTTCCATGCGATGAGGCTGATCGACAAGCTGTTCCTGGCGCGGTGTTTCGACAATCATGATATGGCACCTGTACTAGTGATCGATTCCGGTTGATGGCCAGTCTATGTGATATTGAAACAGTAGGGAAATGGAGCTGGGCTGGGGCACGTGGCGACAGGAGAAGCGTGTGCAGAGGGTGCACAGGGGTTTGGTACAATCCGGTATTCCTCCCGAACATACAGGATACGTTATGTGCGTTACCGCACGGTATCTCGGCTTTAAGTTGTACAGAATAACGCAGCTTGCAGTATTCGAAGCTGAGGCCTGACCCGAAGACTGTCTTCAGGTCACTCCCACCACCAAGGAGTACATTATGATTGGTCTATTGGTCGTCATCATTCTCGTGATCGTCATTGTCAGAATGATTTAAGCAACACTGGAATCTGGACCATATTGGGCTACCCATGGTGTGAAAGATTTCCGGATGGTGATAATGTTCGCCATTGATTTGTGCTGGCGGAAAACGTATGAAGCTCGTAGTTGAGAATCTGGCAAAGCTCTATGCCCAAAAGCGAGGGCTTGCGCCGACCAGCTTTGAAGTAGACAAAGGCGAACTGATCGCTATCGTCGGCCACAATGGCGCTGGCAAATCCACCCTCCTGAAAATGCTGGCAAGCTGGCTCGTTCCGGATGGCGGCAGCGTCACGATTGGCGGCATCAATCTGAAAAACAGGATGGCTGTTGTCGGCAAGGTGGGGTTCATCCCGGAAGATCCCAATCTCTTCGATTTCTTTTCTGTTGAATACAACCTCAAACTCTTCGCCCGGCTCTCCCGCACGCCAATGTCCCGGGTAGAGGAGATTCTGGGTGATTTTAATCTGTTGCCCTTTCGACGAAGCAAAGTAAGGGCGCTGTCAAAAGGGTTAAAACAGCGGGTGAGCATCGGACGCGCACTGTTGGCAGATCCTCCGCTTCTCATTCTGGATGAGCCCACCTCGGGTCTCGATTTCGAGATGACCAGGGAAATCTATCGGCTGTTACAGTCGATGCATGCAGCCGGCAAAACCATTATTTTCACTTCCCATCGACCGGAAGAGATAAAAAGCCTGGCCACGCGGATTATGGTGCTGCATGAAAGCACACTGGTCTTCGACGGCGCTCCCCAGGAGTATTTCCAATCCGACATTCATGAAAAGTTGTATTCATTATGATGACAAACGTTCTCATCCTTGCATTCAACGATCTGGCCGTCGCTTTCAAGAACAAGACATTGCTTTTGATCTTGTTCATCCCGCTGTTCGTCTTCGTCACCCTGAATCTGGTAGACGTGACCGGCGTTGAGGCCAGCAAACTCAGAATCGGTCTGATTCAGCAGGAAACGTTTGCGCCACAAATAACCCAGAGTATTAACGCGGCTGATGAACTTGTTGAGGTAACTCGGGTTGAAAATCTGGAGCAGGGAATTCGGTTATTAAAGGAGCGCAGGGTAGACGGGATATTAACAGGCAGTGAGGCAGCAGCCGACCGCCTTGAATTGATTGTGCTGAAACAAGATTCCATCCAGACCATCGCGATCATGCAGACGTTTTCGGCATTGCAGAAAGCGGCGCAAGGAGCTGCACCGGACTGGATCACCGGCGTCGAATCATTGCACCAGGGCGGCATACAGAGACAGACGTTGCCTACCTGGGTATTGATGCTGGTTCTGCTCATCGGCTTCATAATCCTGCCCACACAAGTGGCCGAGGAAAAGGAAAAGAAACTGCTGCTCGCTCTCCTGCAGACGCCCATAAACGAAGTTCAATGGTTAACAGCCAAACTGATCTATGGCATGCTGCTGATCCTCGCCGCAGTGCTGTTTCTGCATGTGCTGGGAAAATTCGGCCCGGTTCACCTTTTTGATTATATTGCCATACTGCTGGCAGGCAGCTTTTGCTTCAGCGCTTTCGGCATTTTTCTGGGCTTCCTGTGCCGCAACCAGGCCAGCGCCAGAACGCTGGGTGTTGTCTTCTACTTACCGCACCTGCTTCCCTCGGCGATGGCAGATGTCTCCCAGCAGTTAACCGCTGTTGCACCGCTGCTGCCGTCATATCAATTCTACAGGCCACTTCAGTCCATACTCCTGGAAAACGCCAGTTTGACAGATATGCCCTTTGACTGGATCTACCTGATTGTACTGGGATCGTTGATGTTCTTTTTTTCATACCTGTTGATGAAGCGGCGCTGGCTGATGTAAGTTCCACCCGCTGAGGCGCTTCGTTTAGTGGAGAAACAGGCGTACTGCCTCATTCCAGAACCTTATACGGGTAATGGTCGGTTGATAATTCCAGGGGACTGAGTCATGCTCGGCGTACTTTACTCACAGATCGGCCCAATAGTCATCGAATGAAAAGGTTAAGTGCACACACAAGCTCTGCTGAATCCTGGCAACATGTAGTCACCGCTCCTCTGTTTCTGCTCCCTGGTTTCGGTATTATTGCGCTCGCCGGTATCTGGGTGCTGACCTTGAGCCTCATCAATTCCGGGAACGACACAACGATACGCTTGGCGCAAATCTCCAGCCAGCAGCAGGCTGAAACGTATGAGGCCCAGGTGGTCAGGGCGCTGCGGGAGATAGACCAGACGCTGCTGTTTATACAGTATGCACACGATCACGCCAGCGACAATTATCTTGCTGAACTTAACGAGCGATCAATTCTTCCTCCGGCATTATTGTTTTTCGTCAGTATCGCAGACGAAGAGGGCCGTATCGTTTACAGCAACAGGCCAGAAGGGCTGAGCAACGTTGCCGGGGAAACGTATTTTGCCCGGCAAAGGCAAGCTGATGTTTTAAGCGTCAGCAAACCTCAGCATTTGAACGCTAACGGCCCATTCTATGTCCACTTCAGTCGCCGGCTAAGCTCACCGGAAAACGAATTTGACGGCATTGCCATAGTCTCTGTGGAAGCAGATTATTTTGTCAGTAGTTATGAAAGCAATCTGCTGGGCAACGAAGGTCTGCTGGCAATACTGGATAAGGATGGCGTGTTTATCGCCAGGCGCTCCGGAGACACTATCTCCGTCGGCGACATCACGGATTATTCCCAAATTCGCTTTAGTGATGTCACAGACGACGATCTTGCGACCACGCTAACGACTAACCCCTGGGATGGAGTGGAGCGTTTTACGAGTGCTTTTGAATTGTTTCAGTTTCCGCTGACGGTGATCGTTGGGCTGTCCGCGCAAGAGCAACTTTCTGAATACCACCGCAATCGCAGCAATGCGCTGATCTGGGCAGGCACAGGGAGCCTGGTGTTAATCACCGTATTGAGTCTGCTCGGCTATCAGAGCCATCAACTGACACGCGTGAAACAACAGGCACTTGATGTGGAAAGAGCCAATTCAGCACGGATCGAGAAAATGGCACTGCACGACGCCCTGACGGGATTGCCTAATCGAACACTGTTCTCGCAACTTGTCAGCCAGAGTCTGCACCAGGCCAAGCGCAGCAGGCACGGCATGGCCGTCATATTTCTGGACCTGGATCATTTCAAGGACATCAACGATTCACTCGGCCACGATGCCGGAGATGACATGTTAAAGGAAACTGCAAGGAGGCTGAAGGCCTGTTTGCGCGAGAGCGACACGGTATCGCGCTTCGGCGGCGATGAGTTTGTGGCGCTAATGCCAGTCATAAAATCCCCGGACGACGCCAGCGAAGTGGGTCAAAAGATAGTCGACACCATTGCCGCACCCTACCTGCTCAAGTCGCAAACCTGTAATGTAACTGCGAGTGTTGGCATAGCTCTTTATCCAGATGACGGGGAAGATGAGGAGACTCTCACCAGGAAGGCTGACAGCGCCATGTATTCTGCCAAGCAGGAAGGAAGAAACCGGTATCGTTTCTACTCAAAAGCAACGGGGGAATAAGCGATGGAGCTTACGCCGGACAGCAAAGGATAAAAAACAATTTTTACGCGAACATCCACCTGACTGCTATCCATATAACCGATGGCATTTGGGTTGGTAATCAATCTGTTGATCAGTTCTACGTAGTCGCTGACCACAGCCGGCGGGCGACCTCTGCCGGTGAAAATCAGTTTGGCCCAATGCGACTTGATTTGCGCTGCCGTTCTGCCGACCAATTTCAAATAAAATTCGTCTCGCTCTGATGTGCCTTCCTCCAAGTCCAGCGGGATAGCGTCGGCACCTCCGGGCAAGCGATAGG
>Ga0136557_1001622_pt1 | contig 14121 bp, 10 predicted proteins | sample AntRauTorckE6832_FD_104796 | JGI IMG/M metagenome (GOLD analysis project Ga0136557, IMG submission 104796) | Saline lake microbial communities from Rauer Islands, Antarctica - Metagenome Torckler E6 #832 | ecosystem: Environmental > Aquatic > Non-marine Saline and Alkaline > Saline | place...
ATGCGCTCGCTGTCCATGGGAATCACATTCACATTTGTGAAAGCATACGATGCGTGATGATCACTAATAACAACGCTACCCTCTCCGAATTTTGGCGGATAGAAATACGTAGTTGCCGTAAGGGCTAAAATGGATATGAAGGAGATGATCGTTTTCATAGCAGGCAATGATTGGTTAAATGTTTTATTTAAGCAGAAAAAGAGACAAACAAAAGAGGGGTGCGATAGAATTTACATTCAATTCACCACCTCTTGAACAACACCCGCGAACACAGTATTCTACGTTCACTTATTAACCATTGTATAGCAATATGTTACAAACAATCATAACAAGCTATACTTCATAAGACCCTTAATTATTAATCCGAAGGGTATTTCTTATCGGATTCCTGTATTTTTTTTGGAAAGATGATGGTTTTTTAGGCTTTCATTACTTCCCTCTTTTACAATATTTTATTGCCTCTGGACAATTGATAACTTTGGTTCCGCCAACTCCATTATCCACTTCCCAAAGGAATCTAAATTCGCTTTGGTGTTTATACATTATAGGTTTTAAGAAATATTTCTTTTCATTGACGAGATTTTTCAACTTTGGAGATATTTTTGCAAAGTTGAAATCATCCGGTGTTTTACCAACGATTACTTTATCAGTTTTGTAGATACATTTAGATTGAAACCCTTCTCTTGCTTTAAGAGTCTTTTTAATTGCATTTGAAAACCCATCTATATCTAATATTTCAAAAAAGTCATCATAGCCAAACTTTTGAATAGTATCGGAATCAGGCTCTCCATCAAAACAACAAAATAGATAATTGTTATCGTATTCAAGACCAATTTCAGCGAACGCTGTTATTTTTTTGTGCTGTCCAATTATGAGGTATGATCCTTCGCTTTTATCTCCAATTTCAGAATCCTCAAACTGTTTGTAATAATTAAATGTACCAAGCTGCAAATTTCCATTTTTGAAAAAATCATCGATATATTCAGCTTTAGACATTTTAATAACTTTTTTTTGAGGAGTTTGAAGTCCCTGAAATTCATGCTCATAAGTTATATCAGCGAACTTTTCAGAAGGGATAGGTTCGCTAATGTCGAGCTCATTAAGTAGAGCTCCCGAAATAGCTCTGAGTTCTTTATCAGATAGGTTAGGCTTATAATGAAGTAATGATCTAAGATACATTTTTAGAATTATTTATTAATCATAAAGATGATCCGTATCCACCTCGGCGAACTCAATCATCAAACTCCCGATCTTTTCAGGAAAGCTTCTCCTTTTTCTTTCGTGGCCTTTTGGAGATTTTCAATCCGCTAAAAGCATCCTTCATGGCATCCCCGAAAGATCCCTTTTCGTCTCTGATATCCTCCGGCTTCAGCACCTCAAGTTTACGGGCACCACGATAGAAACAATACATACTGATAGCCATTACAGTATGCGCTACATCCAGGTGATTGAACCAGGTGTGAATACCGATCTCACTGGTATAGAAGAAGGCCGCGAGTGTGGCAAAAAGTACGCTCAGGAAGAAGATACGGCTGCCTTCATTCCGGGTTCGCCAGTACACCAGGAAGTGAAGGGGCAGAACAACGAGGCCCAGCCCATAAGCAGAGTGGATCTGGATGAAAAAGAAATTCAGGGTGGTAAAAGTTATGACGGCAAAAGTGAGTAATTCTATTACATTAGCCACTTCCAGGAACTTGCCAAATTTATCATTTATAACAGGTTGAGCGTGCATAATAGAAGCCCGCTCTATAGCCATAACGGCTAACATACTGATGAGCCAGCCCGGTAGTTTCCACTCAAGTCCTACCGCATATTGGAAAGCATGCCCCAACACTCCACCCAGAAAAGTGGCCAGCGCCATGATCCCGAAATACCAACGCATATACTGATGCACTTTCCCTTTTTTGTTGAGCTTGCTCAGCTTAAAAAGTGCGAACAAACAAACGGCAGTGATCCATAGATCGGTGAAGGTCACCATCGGTTCCATGATGGGGATGTCAAAGATCTCTATCGTAGGCTGACCGGAATCAGACTGAAAGCGTTCGTCTTGCATATATATTCAAAATATTTGATTAACTGAAAATACTAGAAATGAAGAGATTGTCGAATTCTAAGTATTCATTTTTTTAATTGACTTGATTCAAAACTTTTGCTATTTGATTACCCCTGCTTTACACCCGCTTTTGGATACTGCGCGGGAATAATTATTCCTTAATCAATACAACTATGGCTCTATCAAAAAAACATATTTACCAAGGATTAGTAACGATCATAATACTGGTTTTTTGCATTCAAACAGATGCAATAGCTCAAGCACAGGTATTCACACCAGAAGATGGCCTTAATACGCGTGGCATAAGTGTTCAGGATATCACAGAAGATGGACGCTATATAGCATCTCTCACCAGTACCAGGCAAAATAATCTTGGAGTAAATCACGATCGTTTTGCCGATCCGAACTATATTTCACCGAATACGGATCGGTTTATCATCATTGATGCAGCTACCGGAGATCAATTAGAACTTTTTGAGGAAGATGTGCAAGTCCGGGAAATATCATGGTCGCCCGATGGTGAGATGCTGACCTTTTTTCTGTTGGAAGGCGATCAATTTGAGCTGTATATGTATGATCGGGAAAATGGCGATGTCGAAAAGATAAATATTAATACGGATAAGCAAGTAGCCTCCAACTCCTTATTGGAATGGCGCCCGGATGGTTCGGGGCTTTTATTTCAGTTGCGGGCTGATGATTGGGCACAAAAAGGTGATTCAATGTATACGGAGATGACGGAAGGGCCTATCATCACGCAAAATTCAGAGCATGACTTTTTAGCCTGGGAAAGAGTCCGGATTCATTCGGATAGATCAATACTGGCTCATGTGAATCATGCCTCCGGTGCCGTGGAAGAACTTACTTCGGAAGGATTTATTGAAGATGTTAATCAGGCTGAAAGCGGGGCATTCATTACGTTTATGGAAGTGTATCCTATGAAAACCGATTATCAAAGAAGCGGTGATTCTGAATATGCCCTTATAAAAATGAATATGGATGGCTCTATGGTTCGGGATACGCTGGTTACAAGATCCGAAGATGAGCCAGATACAGACTGGAATCACGCCGGAGATCATTATGCGTTCAATGATGAAGGAAAAGTGTTTGTTCGGTCGGCTATAGATGGAGATTCACTGGAAATTACCGCTGGAAATTATGAATGGATTGAGGAAGGCGATACAACAGAGGTGGAGTATTCAGTCGCGCGCTGGCATCCTGAAGATACCCATTTGCTACTCCGCTCCGATCAGGGATATCATTTGGTGGATAATTTAGGAGAAGAACTTGAGCTGATCTATGAATTCCCTGAAAACCGGGACCAGGAACCGCAGCGAAATATTGTGAATTGGAGTCCCGATGGTCAGTATTTGTACATGACCTATTCGGCCCGAGATAAATGGGAGCGAGGCCTCACGCGCTACAATATTGAAGAGCGGGAAATGGAGGAACTTATAATAGATAGCAACTTATACTCAAGATGGAGGTTTTCTGAAGATGGTTCCCGCATGTTCTTTGAAATGTCGGACGGTGATCACCCGGGCGAATTGTATTCAGCTGATTTTGAGTATGATGCCGTACGTCAACTCACGGACTTGAATCCCTGGATAGAAGACAGAAAACTAACCCGCTCCGAATTGATCGAATATATGGATGTAGATGGCGATACTCTTTATGGCGTTCTCTACTATCCGGTTGATTATGAAGAAGGAAAAAAATACCCGTTGGTGGCCTATGTATACGAAAGCTTTTTTAATAATGGGTTCAATTCTACGGCTAACATCTATGCCAACCAGGGATATTTTGTATTCCGTCCGTCGGTTAATTTTGATATGGGCTATCCGGGTGAAGCTTGGCTAAAAGGGGTTACCACCGGTATCAACAAATTGATTGAGCGCGGAATGATAGATGCCACAAAATTAGGAGTGGAAGGAATCAGTTATGGCGGTTACGCAACTAACTTACTTATCACGCAAACCAATCGTTTTGCCGCCGCTATAAATATTTCAGGAAAGGTGAATATGGTGAGTTTCCTGGGAGACAGCCCTAAAATAACCACCCGAAATTACGATGCTGCTGAGGCTGGCCAAGACCGTATCGGTGAAACGCTTTGGGAAGCGGCCGACAAGTACATTGCTCACAGCGCTATCTTTTTTGCCGACCGAATTGAAACGCCGCTCCTCATGCTTACGGGAGAAGGTGACTGGAATGTGCCGGCCACCAATCAGCGGGAAATGTATTATGCCCTGCGCCGGTTAGGGAAAGAAGTGAAGTGGGTTCATTATATGGATGCCGGGCATGGCGCAGGATTAGCTGGTAGAGTGGAAGACTACCATCACCACTGGGATACGGTTTTAGAGTGGTATGATTCTAAATTTTATCCGGAAGAGGAATGAAAATTGAAGTTTTTTTTACCGGACAGCTCTTTTTAAAAAACACTAATTAGAGAATATGGGAACAATTAAATTTTATATCCGGAACCAGAGGTTTCGCTATGCGTTCCCAACCTGAGGTTGGGAACGCGCACAAACGAGGGTCAGGAATGGGAATGCCAGGCAAACACCTACCTCGTTCCACACGCTCCGCGTTGGAACGAAAGGTTCAAGCTAATTTATCCACATAATCCAGTTTCTCCCACGGGAATTCCTCTCGCCCAAAGTGGCCATAAGCAGCCGTTGGCCTGTATATAGGGGACTTCAGGTTGAAGCGCTTGATAATAGCTTGCGGTGTGCAATCAAACGTCTTGGCAATTTTGTCAGCCAGTTCAATATCGCTCATTTTCCCGGTTCCATAGGTGTTCACGTTAATGGAAACCGGTTCAGCCACCCCAATGGCATAGGCAAGCTGAACGAGGCACTCATCGGCGAGTCCGGCAGCCAGTACATTCTTAGCAATATGCCGCGAGGCATAAGCGGCACTACGGTCTACTTTAGAGGGGTCCTTTCCAGAAAAAGCGCCACCACCGTGAGCGCCAAATCCGCCATAGGTATCTACAATAATTTTTCGTCCGGTTAACCCAGTGTCACCGTGTGGACCACCAATCACAAATTTACCGGTTGGGTTTACATGGTAGATGGTTTCATCATCAAGTAATTCAGCAGGAAGCACTTTACTTACCAAGTGTTTTTTCACATCCGCTTTAATTTGAGCCTGATCAACGCCTTCATCATGCTGGGTAGAAAGCACAATGGTGTGAATACGCTTTGGGCTGCCGTCATCATTATATTCAATGGTAACCTGACTTTTGCTGTCAGGGGCAAGATAGGGCATTAGGTCCGTTTTCTTACGGATGCGAGCCAATTCACGTAACAAGTCATGAGAATATTGGAGGGGCATCGGCATAAATTCCGGTGTTTGACGGGTAGCATAACCGAACATCATGCCTTGGTCTCCAGCGCCATCTTTATCTACTCCCATGGCAATATCCGGGCTTTGGGTGTGGATGGTTGTCAACACTCCGCAGCTCTCAGAATCGAATCGATAAGAGGGTTTGGTATAGCCGATTTCACGGATCACATCTCGGACCACTTCTTGAACATCTACATAAGCATCCGTGGTAACTTCCCCGGAAACAACAGCCAGCCCGGTAGTTACCAGGGTTTCAACGGCAACGCGTGATTCGGGGTCATCGGTGAGGAGGATATCTAAGATGGCATCTGAAATTTGATCGGCTACTTTATCCGGATGGCCTTCGGATACTGATTCTGAGGTAAAGAGGTTTTTCATGTTAAATAATATTCTTGGCAATAAGGTGCTTTCGGTTAGGAAATATGTCCCCAAAATTAAATGGAGTTCACAAAGGTCGCAAAGTTAAAAATATTTGAGGAGAAAAAGACTAACTATTCCATTTTTGTGCTAACACAAGCCGGGCCACAAATTCATTATTCTAATTTTATTAGAATAAGATTACATCAACTGGTTGTTGCTAATTCCATCACCCGGATAAATCCGAATCCTTTTTATCAGGATCGATACTTAAATACTGGTAAGCTTTTCTTGTACAAATTCGGCCTTTTGGGGTGCGTTGCATAAAACCTTCTTTGATGAGAAAGGGCTCATAGACTTCCTCAATGGTTCCTTTGTCTTCGCCAACGGCTACACCAAGTGTACTTAAGCCAACGGGGCCACCGTCATAATTTTCGATAATGGCTTTGAGAATTCTGATATCCATTTCATCCAGCCCGTTACTGTCTACATCGAGGGCGTTAAGGGCTTTGTCTGCAATAGCATCATCAATGGTATCGAGATTATCAACTTGGGCAAAATCGCGGGTTCTTCTGAGGAGCTTATTTACAATTCGTGGGGTTCCCCGACTTCGTCGAGCAATTTCATGTGCCCCGGCTTCGGTGATCCCCATTCCCATGATATCTGCCGTACGGAGTGCAATGCGCTGCAGTAACTCTACATCATAATAATCCAGACGCATATCGATGCCAAAGCGAGCCCTAAGGGGGGCGGTTAAAAGTCCTTTACGGGTTGTAGCGCCAACCAAGGTAAAATGATTGAGTTCTATCTGTATACTTCGCGCATTCGGGCCAGAGTCGATCATAATATCTAGTTTGTAGTCTTCCATAGCGGAATACAGGTATTCTTCGATCACAGGATTCAGCCGGTGAATTTCATCGATAAAAAGTACATCGCCTTCTTCCAGATTGGTAAGCATTCCAGCTAAATCGCCGGGTTTTTCTAAAACGGGTCCGGTTGTTGGGCGTATTTTCTTACCCATCTCGTTAGCAATAATATAGGAGAGCGTTGTTTTACCTAAGCCGGGGGGGCCGGAAAGAATGACGTGATCGAGGGCCTCTCCCCTTTGCTTTGCCGCTTTTATAAATACGGAGAGATTTGAAATTGCTTTTTTCTGTCCTATAAACTCTTCAATAGATACTGGACGAACGGTTTGTTCAAAAGCCTCTTCTTTTTCTTCGGGATTTAAAAGCGGGTTATTCACGTTATAAAGTAAGAGTGATTGTTTACGCTAAGTTAATGTAATTATACTTAGTTTATAAGCTAAATGTGTATGCTAATTGTTGGTAATTTTTATGAAAAGAACATCGTTTTCGCCAGATGAAGTTACATTTGATCCTTCGATAGACCAAAATTCGAAGCTGGATAAAAAGCGGGCCAACCCAAAGAAAAATGAGATTCTAAAACAGCGGGGAATGCAAAAAGATCTGCGCTCGAGTAACCTGAAGATTTTTGGCAGCGATTACTTTTTTAATTATGAGTTGAGCTGGCTTAAGTTTAATGAAAGGGTGCTGGCCGAAGCTCAAAACGAAAAGAATAAACTGCTCGAGCGACTTAAGTTCTTGTCTATAGTCTGTTCAAACCTGGATGAGTTTTTCCAGAAAAGGGTTGGAGGATTGAAACGGCAGTTATTAGCGGAGCTAAAAGAGCTTTCAGTGGATGGAATGACACCTTCCGATCAGCTTAAGGCTGTACGAAAAGAGGTTCAAGCAATGATCGAAAGTTACCGAAGCTGCTTTTTTGACGACTTGCTACCAAAACTTTCCGCCAAAGGCGTAAACATTCTATCGTATAAGGAGTTGACAGATTATCAAAAAGGGGTGTGTGATAGCTATTTTCAGAAGCAGGTATATCCAATTATAACTCCACTTGCGGTCGATGAATCTCATCCTTTCCCTTTTATTTCGAATAAGAGCCTTTCCTTTGCCATTGAGCTAATAAACCCACGAACAAAAGAAAAATCGTTCGCAAGGCTTAAGATCCCGTCTAACCGAAACCGGTTTGTACAAGTGCACCGAAAAGGAAATCAGGTGATCTTGGTTCCTCTCGAAGATGTGATTCGCCAGAAGATGGATCAGTTTTTTCCGGGAATGAAAGTTTTGTCAGCACACATCTTTAGAGTAACCCGAAATGCCTCTATAGACAGAAATGAGGAAGAAGCTGAAGACCTGATGGAGACGATTGAGGATGAATTACGTGAACGAAAATTTGCGGAGATTGTCCGGTTAGAAATTAATGAGGCCATGCCTAGACATCTTAAAAAGTATCTCATAAAAAACCTGAATCTCAACTGGCAGGATGTCTACGAAATGAAGGGAACCATAGGCCTGGTAGATGTGATGGAAATTGTGGGGCTCGAAGGATTTAACAGGTTGAAAGAGCGAGGTTATACCCCGGTACTGCACCCTGTTTTAAGGCATAATCCCGAAGAAGAGATGCCAAGTATATTTGAGGTAATTAAGAAGGGTGATTTTATGGTGCATCACCCTTATCACAGTTTTGAGTTAAGTACACAGCGATTTGTTGAAGAAGCGGCCCGCGACCCTAAAGTATTGGCTATAAAGCAAACGCTGTACCGAACCTCCAAAGACTCGCCTCTTATGCATTCTTTAATGAAAGCTGCGGAGGAGGATAAGCAAGTCGCAGTTTTGGTAGAGATTAAAGCCCGGTTTGATGAAGAGAGAAATATAAACTGGGCTCAAAAGTTGGAAAATTATGGAGTGCATGTAGCTTATGGAATTCCCGGCCTAAAGATCCATACAAAAATGACGATGGTGGTACGTGAAGAGAATGATGGACTGAGAACCTATTGTCATATTGGAACCGGTAACTATCATCCAGATACGGCACAGCTTTATGAAGATCTGGCTTTATTTACCTGCGATGAGGGCATTACATCAGACATTACGGATATTTTCAATTTACTGACCGGGTATGCACCTGATCAAACGTTCGAGAAGCTATTAGTAGCACCTAAGCATATGCGAAAACAAATGGACGAGTTGATTGATTTTGAGATAAAAGAAGCTAAAGCAGGAAGGCCAGCTCGAATTATAGCTAAAATGAACAGCCTGGAAGACCCACTTATTATTCAAAAATTGTACAACGCATCTAAGGTAGGTGTAAAAATAGATTTAATTGTGAGAGGAGTTTGCAAGCTTATTCCTGGTAAAGGAGTTTTGAGTGAAAACATTCGAGTTCATTCCATAATAGGCCGGTATCTTGAGCATTCCCGAATATATTATTTCAACCATAAAGGAAGGCATAACTATTATATTGGTTCGGCCGACTGGATGCACCGGAATCTTGATGCCCGGGTTGAGGCGATTACACCGATTGAAAATGAAAACCTCAAGAAATACCTTCAGTTTGTATTAAATATTTACTTTAATGATAACAAACAACGGTGGCTTCTTCAGCCGGATGGCACCTATGAGAGGGCAGCAAAAGAAAAGGGTAAATCTAAATTAAGCGCACACGATTACCTTATGAATCATATGAAGAGTTCAGCTGAACCTATTCCAAAAGCGGAATAAAAAGATAAACAGTTAATCCAGTTTTTGGGGTTGTAGCTCTTCATAATCAGAAGTGCCAAGTTCTTTGCTTAGTTTTTTTAATAGTCTGAAGGCCGGACTTCTAAATACCCCATCAACTTGATAAGCCCTATATACGGCGTCTTGAGCCTCTTCAAGCTGGCCTACATTAACGAGAGCATTCCCAAGGTACCAATACGCTTTTTCGGTTATCATACGGCTATCTTCAACTCTGTTGGCGGCTTCCTGAAACGCGTCTATGGCTACCTCGTAATCTGATTCATTGTATAAAATGATCCCTTTATTCAAATACGCTTTAGAGCCATAAGGTTCTTCGGTGTAATTATTAATAACCTCCTCAAAAAGCTGGAGAGCCCGCGAATCGTCTCCGGATATAACCGCTTGGAAACCAAGATTTAGCAAAGAGTCTGCAGTGGTTATGGTTATGTCTTTATCCCGAATCCCATCAGCGGATTCGAACTGCCCGACATCAATTTGCCCTACTACATATTGGTTGAGTTGGGTTGCCGTATCAACCCGAAATAACTGCACTAAAGCTACAAGAGCGATAACAGCGGCGGCAGCAGCATGCCAAGTCCAGGAAGGAAGTTTTTTTATAGAGGAAGATGAATCAGTGTTGGCGCCTGCTTTTGAAGATGGCATGTTGCGTTCTATGGCAGCTTTAACAGTAACTTCCAATTCCAGTGTTTCCAGTAGCTCCGGATCTTTTGCAAATTCATTCCACAGTTTCTGAATTTCTTCTTCGCCTAGATTACCTTTTATATAGGCATCAATCTGTTTTCTTATATCCAGGTTTTGGTCTCTTGAGTTTTCCATTGCAAAAAGGATTCATTCATAAAATTTGAAAATCAGAATGTATTATAAATACATTCTAGACTCATTTAGTTAGAGCGATGAAAACAGAATTCCTTACACTTTATTTAAATTTATTTTTAATGCACTTTTGAAGGGCATTAATAACACGATGTTTTTTGGTCCAGGCATTGTTAACTGACATCTCAAAATGGTCTGCTACGACAGCCGTTTCAAAGTCAGGATTCTCAAACCAGAACTCAATAAACTTTTTATAATCATGCTTTAATGTCTCAATACAGCGTTCTAAGATCGATATCTTTTCTTCTTCTACCAACCTGTTAAGTTGATCCGGTTTAGCGGAATGATGTTCAGGAAGCTCCTCATAATTTACTTCCCGATCTTTAGAAAGCTTTGAAAAATACTCATGTTTCGAGGTGGTAAACAGGTAGTTTATGATGGCATCCGGGTTCGATAATTGGTCACTTCGGATTTTTTTGAGCGCGATTATGAGCGTATTTTGTGCGCAATCCTGGGCATCTTCAAGAGGAGCATCAAGACGTACCATCAAAAATTTAATAAGCACAGCAGTAATGACTTTAACCTGTTTGTTGATAACAGGCTCATCATTTTGCAATATGGCATCTACAAATTTAGAATAATCCATGTGTTAAAGGTGCTTACTTAAGAACACCGATAAAATAACATTCACAGGGAAAAAGAAAATAAAGAAATTTAGCTCATAACAATGTAGTTTCAAGGTATGTATCGTGTGCAGCTAAATAACTTTGAAGGCCCCCTCGACTTACTTCTCTTTTTCATTAAGAGAGATGAATTAGATATTTACGACATTCCCATCTCATACATAACCAAACAGTTTTTGGAGTACATACATGTACTGGAAGAACTCGACCTTGACGTAGCAAGTGAATTTATTTTAATGGCCAGTATGTTGATGTCGATTAAAGCTAGAATGATGCTTCCACGTGAAGATTCAGATGAGGATGAATTGGATGAATCAGATCCGCGCTACGAGCTTGTGAAGCGGTTATTAGAATACAAGCGCTATAAAGAGATGTCCGAAAAAATGGCGGATATGGATGATGAAACGAGAAAAAAATATATGCGTGGATATCCTGAAGCTGATAACGTAGAGCAGCAAGCTACCGGTGAAGCCTTACAAGACGTCACTATGTTTGATCTTATAGCGGCTTTTAAAAAAGTACTGCAAGACATTGAACGAAAAAATATTGTACATCACGTTGAAAAAGTAAGTACAACCGTCGAAGAACAGGCTGAATTTGTATTGAATCGGCTTCAGGAACATGGGCGGCAAACGTTTATAGAGGTATGTGCCACTCTTAAAAATAAAATTTACGTAGTAGTTACTTTTTTGGCCGTACTTGAAATGATAAAAGAGCAACAAATCAACCTGTTTCTCGAAGAAGACCCAACCAAATTTTATATAGACCTAAAGCCTGTGGGTGAGATCATAGGCGCTAACTAACCAAAAATAATATTCACCATGATCAATAAAATTTCAATTTTTGTACTTGTAATAGTAGCGTCAGCCTGTAGTATTTTCAATAAGGGGCCCGAAACCGCGCCAACTATATATGACTTTTCGAATGAGATAACCATTGATGGGCTGCACGGTGATCTAGCCGTATTGGCTCATGACTCTCTGCAGGGCCGCGAAACCGGAACCATTGGTGAGAAAAAAGCAGCGCGCTACCTAGCTAAGCGGTACAGAGAGATCGGTCTTGATGCCGTTGGAGATAATAACACCTATTTTCAAAACTATGAGCTTGTTCAAACAGCCCTAAATGAAATAAGCTATCGGGTTATAAACTCCACAGATAATCAGGTAGTGGACGAATCGGTCCACAGCTCAGAATCGGAGGGTAATTTTATAACACTTTTTGGCGGAAGTGATGCACTTACGGGACCGGTTGTATTTGCAGGAGCGGGTATGGTCAACGAAGCCGAAGGTATTAATCACTTTCCAGAAGAAGTAGAAGGCAAATGGCTGATGGTATTCTACAGCCAACAAACAACCAACATGCAGGCACTGCAAACAGCCTTCGCCGAGGGTGCATTAGGGGCTATTTTAGTTGTAGGAACCGATATTGCTGATTTCCAGTCCGAAGCCGTAAGCGGGATGTCAGACTTTGGAGAAGGTGGCGGACTGTCTCTAAAATATCTGCAGGAAGAAAATACAGGGCAGTCACCGGCTTTTAACAGGGTTCATCCTGAATTAGCAGTTCGAATACTTGAGGTCGAAAACCTTACTGCATTAGAAGAGCTTCAGGAAAAGATCATAGAAAGTCCGGTATCATTTCAGCCACGCCCCTTAGATTTTGTTGTAGAGCATACCCCAGACTTGACCGAGAATATCGTCAACACAAAAAATATTGTAGCATTTCTGGAAGGCTCAGATCCTGACTTGAGAAATGAAGTAGTTGTTTTAAGTTCTCACTATGATCATGTTGGGGTTGGCCGGCCCGACTCAACGGGAGATAATATCTTTAATGGGGCAGATGATGATGGCAGCGGAACTGTAGCTACATTGCATACTGCTCAAGCTATGATGGCCGCTAAAGAAGCCGGCGTGGGACCAAAAAGAAGCGTATTGTTTCTAAATGTTTCAGGCGAAGAAAAAGGATTACTGGGTTCCCGCTATTATTCTGATCATCCTATTTATGAGATTGATAATACGGTTGCCAACTTAAACATGGATATGATTGGTCGGGTAGATCCTGAGCATGAAAGCGACAGCAGCTATGTATATGTTATTGGAGGGGAAATCATTTCTTCTGGGCTTGATAGCCTGACTCGTATTGCCAATGCTATGGGCCCAAATTTAGATCTGAGTAAGAGGTACAATGACCTTGAAGATCCTAATCAGTTTTACCGAAGAAGTGACCATTGGAACTTTGGCAGACTAGGTGTTCCCTTCGTTTTCTTTTTCAACGGAACCCATGAAGATTATCACCGCCAGCAAGATCATGTTGAAAAAATTACATGGAAACCATATCACAAACGGACACAATTAGTGTATAACCTGACGGCTCTTTTGGCAAACTCTCCCGAGCGGCCATTAGTGGATAACCAGGAGTTCATTGAGAAAACACAGGTTCAGCCCAGGTAATTTAAATTCCCACCGGGAATAGCAAGCGCTTTTCAGAACGCTCCGTGTCTTTCACACTGGAGCGTTTTTTATTTACCTATTAAAACAAAGGGTGCCCAGTGGATGGGATGGTTGTAATAGGGGTGTTTGATCATGGCTAATTTAGTATCTCGGAGAGCATTAGCCTTATAGTCAAAAACCGGGTGAGTATGCATTCCAAACCAGTCAAGTGTTTGTTCCCAAAGCCCGTAGTCTTCGTGCTGATGTGCCAGCATATTCTTATAAAAGCTTGACATAAATATGGAAGTACTCCGATCAAAAACATTCCATAAACTCACCATAACGGATGAGGCCCCGGCAGACAAAAAAGAACGCTGAAGTCCTAATAAACCCTCACCAGTTACAATTTTACCCATACCGGTATTGCAGGCACTAAGCACAACCAGGTCAGCATTAAGAGTTAACCCGGCAATTTCACTGCTATTCAAAAAGCCATCTTCGCCAAAAAGAGATTCTGTTTCTGTTCTCTTAGAAAGAATCAGTCCACTTTGAGAAGGGTTGACTTCATCAATAGTACCATGAGTTGCAAAATGCAGGAATTGATAGTCACCTAAATTTTGAGATTTCAGGTAAGCTTCTGTTACATCCTCATTCTTTAATACATTATACCGATCGAAATTAACTAAAATAGAATCCACCTCGAGTAAAGTAAAAGGAAGAGAGGCAAAGTTACTTTGGGAGCTGGTTTGTGAAATAAGGTTATCTCCGCTTTCAAAGCCTGAACCGGCGACAGCAAAAAGCTGGGATTCGGTAACTCTGTGAGGAGACTGAAGTAGTGGGTAGATGGAAGC
>Ga0136557_1001623_pt1 | contig 14108 bp, 16 predicted proteins | sample AntRauTorckE6832_FD_104796 | JGI IMG/M metagenome (GOLD analysis project Ga0136557, IMG submission 104796) | Saline lake microbial communities from Rauer Islands, Antarctica - Metagenome Torckler E6 #832 | ecosystem: Environmental > Aquatic > Non-marine Saline and Alkaline > Saline | place...
GGTAGTCGTAAGCTCACATGTTTTAGTATATCTCATTGACTTTCTCTAGCAAGAGTCCCAAGAGTGGAAGTACCATCACCTGTCAGACCTTTATTTTGATCATCGCCGTCCCCACTGCTCTTGAGACGAAAACTCCCACTTTCGAAGGCCCGAACATTGTGTCCCACTATTTCTCTAGTAAGAGTCCCACCAGTGGAAGTACCATCACCTGTCAGACCTTTATCTTGATCATCGCTGTCCCCACTGCTCTTGAGACGAAAACTCCCAATTTCGAAGGCCCGAACATTGTGTCCCGCTGGAACTGCTTCTGAGAGGAACTCAGCGGTCTCTAATCTGCTAATAGAAGCCTTATTGAACACCTCTGGTTTGGCACTTACATCGAACGTGGCTGGATTAAGCTCAAAGTTAGAGTTGAACGTGATATTGTCAATGTTCGTTTCGAGCAACACCGCCGCAAACTCGGAGAATGCATCGAACGTCGTACCAATGTTACCCACACGGAACTGGAGTTTGAGTCGGGCGCGGTACTTGTCGTCAGATTCCTCGCTCTTTCGATCTAACTGAACAAGTTCACCGAACCTATCGAGATCAGAACCCGAAGCCGTATCGATATGCTTCGACCGTTTAACGTCGTAGAGAGTCTTATCGGACCTATCCAACATGGAAGCCAGACTCTCGACAAGTTGGTGCGTGTTGGTAGATTTACCGAACGCAATTCCAGAATTATCCCACTCATCTTCAGCACGTTTGATATTTCTATCAGTGAGGGATATTAGTCTAATGTCGTCAACGAACTGTGCTGAGGCGTCTGTAGTGGTTCTTGCACCGAATCCAAATCCGTCGCCACTGTAGTCTACAGTGTCTAATTCTTGTTCGAATACTTTTTTCGAATTAAAGTATGCGGTGACAGAACCGTAGTCGAACGAGACACGAATATTGTGTTGCTCGTTTGCTGCATCTCCAGAAATATCCAGCGACTGTGTATATGTTTCCCTATCTACACCATCATCTCGACGGACGAGACGTACCTCATTGTCGTTGTGGTCGAACGAAAGGTAGTATCCATTTTGTGGTTGCCACGATGATCCAGCATTGTCGTGGTAGAAAAGCACTACAATTTCCTCTGCCGAACCCGTATCGTTGTTCTCTATATCTACTCGGTACTCAGCCCGCCAGACCTTCTCGGAGAGTTGACCGCGCCATTTGATGTTCCCCTCCGAGTCTGACTGTTCTGGAGTAAGACGCGCTCGATTGTTCTTATACTGAGCAGAACCGTTGAACGTCCAGTTTCCACCACTTCCAGTAAATGTAGAAACTACTTTCTCTGTGACAAGATTACCCATAATTATATCTCCATCGTGTTGATAGTGATATCATTTTCAGTGGCGTCAGTGTAGGCAACCTCGTTAGCCCCCACAGAAACGATCTGGAGGCCATTACCATCAGTCGTGGTTGATGGTGTGGTCACGATATCATCCGAGGATGCGGTTGTGTTAAACCCAATCACACCAGTCTCATCGGGCCCAACTACAATGTCTTCGATCTGATCGACGTAGATATCTTCCCCAACACCAAGCCCAATGGATTCGCTGAAGTTGTTGTTGATTCCGCCAATGTAGTCAACAATGAGATCTTCAATTTTACTGTCGCCAATATAAGTATCGTTCACAACAATATCCATTGTCATTGAGACAGAAAGTTTACTTGGTCGGGAGAAATCAATCTCAAACTGTTGTGAATTGGATTCCGCTGTGACGGTTTCAGTAACTTCTGTTCCCCGAATACCGCCAATATCATTTGACGTGACTGCTTTTTTATCAAATATTGCATCGGCAATTTCTTTAGATCCCCCACCGAAAACAATCATTTCAAAAGATTTCGGTGGTAGACCATCACCGTTCGTCGTATCAGTCTTGTTTTCGAAGAGGGTAACTGACGTGACACCATCCACCTCATTGAGAACCTCAGAGATCAGTGCTTCGGCTGTTGCATCACCACCACTTGAAACACTATTACGAGCGCGTTCCCGAAGCTCATCGTCTTCTTCTCGGTCTTGCCCAATGACGAATGCACCCCCACCAGTACCCTCTTGGGAGTCTTCGCCAGTGGGGTAGATATTTGTAGTCGAACTGACACCAGCGGGCGGTGAGGGGAGAACGGTGATGGAATTAGCACCAACGTTCCCCGTCGCACCACCGTTCTTGGCACGGATGTTGGCAGTGACAGCCATCTGCCCAACCTCATCCCAGTACTTCGAACCAGTGCTATCGAGACTCTTGAATCCGTAGAACCCATCAATCCACGGTTCTTCATCAGAGTCAACACCGCCTACAGTGTACTCTGTATCATTATCGTCAATAACTTTGAGACTGATATTGTCAGTCAGATTCCAATCAAGCTCAACACTGAGATACTCGTTTTCTGGAATAACGTGAGACTGTGTATTAATCGTCTGGGTGACAGAACCGCTCTCGACCTTCTCAATGCGTAGTTCGCCCAGAGACGTATCTATTACTGCTTGATAGTAGTTGTTTGCGTCCTGAATACCAAACGTAATTGTAGGAATAGTATCCGTTTCTGCATAGACGTGGTATTTCGTTTTCGAACCACGTCGAATACTCACATTCGTGTTGTAAATGTGTTCATCGGCAGTGGGACCAGCCTCAAGTTCAGTTGAACCTTCAAATGGATGTGTTGAGACTGTGCTAAACGTTCCAGTATTGACATCACCCGAGTAGTTCGAAAGCGAACCACTCTCAAACCCGTCAAGATATTTTAGTGTGGCAGTCTGTGTCGTTTCGAACTGGATTGGATTGTCACCACGGGTCTGAACATTGACGCCTTTCTGAATCGTATAATTGCTCGTGACCGCAGACTCGGAGATGAATCTCTGCGAACCCGTCGAATAAATCGCTGATCGGCGGTTGATCCCGATAATGGCCACAACGTTGTCGAGGTTCTGACCTTGGGCTGTATCGAGAAAACCACTCTCGTAGACATCTTTAATACTTCCTTCCTGATTTTTACTGAGTGCAGCCATTACCTCACTGAGAGTGAGGAAAACTGATGATGTGGTTAAGTCAATGTCAGCACCAAACCCATCACGCAACTCATCCTCAAGAATATCGATAATTTCCTGCTCGGTCCATTCGACATAATCATCTTCAAGTGGCATTACGATGTCACCTCAATAGTAAAGTTCTCGTTTTCTGTCACTGTCGCTTCGGCCTCAATACTGTTGTCTCGTTTGTCATATTCCAAAAGTGTAACATTAGTTATCTCACCAACTTGCGGATCATTGTTGAGTGCGTTTTTCAGTCGTTCCTCAAGCAACGCAACTGTTGATCCACTAACTTTCCCCCCAACAAACTGATCAATTGCCCCCTTCGCGCCGATTCGAACGGACTGTTGTAAATTTTCAAACCCACTGATGAGTGAAATGTCATTTGCATTATCAATTTCAATATCACCACTCTCGTCTATCTTTATATCAAAAAGGTCTTCTGTTACCATTATTGTTTAGTACCATTAATATAAACATCTCCACCTTCAGAATTAATGTGAACATCTCCGTCGTTATCAATTCTGATATGAGATCCAGTGTGGTTCCCAACGACTACCTCTCCAGCCTCGTATTCTGGACTATCTATCTTACCGTCTTTAACAGCATCATCGGCGTACCAAGGTCCAATAATCCACGGTTTGTCGTCTGGTCCAAACAGAACAGCAACGTTCGTGTCTGGTTTCGGGATATGCGCGCTTCCAATAGTAAATGGGAGTACGGGTGCGTCGTATGGGGCCTCATCTCCGTGGACCTTTATACGAGCCGCATGGTATCCATCCCGTCTCGACACTGCGGAAAGGACTGTGGCCTTAGAAATAGGCATTGGAACATCTTTCTGCGTCTTAGTATCGTCTCTGGTATATGGGTTTGAAGGATTATTTTTAACCATAATTATACTTTAATGTATTCATCTTCAACATTTATATTTTCATCACTCTCATCAAATATAAGACTTACACCCAGACGGGTTTTATATCTCTCCCCAACAGATCTTGTGTGCTTTACACTGTTGACTTCATAGGTTATTGGAGAAAGGTTACTATCAGGATAGGTTTCGTTACATACTGGAACAGTCTTAATATAATCGTATGGAAGTATGTAAGGTTCTCCTTTCAATGTGATAGAACCCTCAGTTTCTTCCTCCAGATGTTGTCTGAATTCGTTTTTAGCTTCTGCGACCGCACTATTGAGATCAATTTTATCCGACTCCACGGCTGGTGCAGCGTATTCCATCCCACCAGCACGGTCGAGAAGGGGTTGATACGTAATCTTTACACGGGGGAAAACCTCTGTGCGAATCGATGCAGAACCAGAAGGTGTGTCTCGGGCGTAGTTTTGGTACAGTGATGGATCAAACGACTCTCCAAACAGTTCAATCGAATTGAAAGGCTTGATATCGTAAAGTGCGCTGTTATCTAATACTGTGACCTTCTCAAAGATGTCACGGTCCCTGTAGTCGGCCACATCGCCTTTCTCTCGGAGTTCTTGAGTCATCTCACTGTCTTCGAACAGACGACGAGAGAAATCCCCGTCAGGCGACTCTATGCCGCTTGAGCTTGTATTGTCGAAGAATAGCACTGGGCCATGTGGGGTTGGTTCGAAGTGCCACTTTCCTCCAACTTGTCCAGCAAACCAGTTCATCAGATCAACCATGTTGTTGCGATTTAACTGGAATCTTTTTTGACCACCGAGAACGCCACTTGTGACCTCAGTACCAAGGAAGAAGTCATATACATCATCAATTAAATCATCAACGTTGAGTTGGAAACCTCCAACAATGGGTAGTTCACCGCCAAGTTGGAAGTTAGGCTCTTCAACTTCTGCATTTTCAAGTAAGTCTGCTATACCACCGAAATCAGAAGTATCTTGTTTTTGAACTTTAACTTCTTGAATACCAGCAATGTATACTTTAATATCGTCAAATACTGAACGGTTTTCGAGACCTACATCTCGCCCAGCTTCGTCCTTCCCAGTTAGAACGAATTGGAGTACCTGTTCAATTTCAGGATCTCCGAATGTTTTTGAAACAGGAATGCCTCTCATCATGTCGGCTGGGTCATACACCCACATCTTCATCACGCCGCTTTCTGCTGCTGGACCCACCCCACCAACATATCCGTAGTGAGAGACTTGATATGTGTCGTCTTGCTCGTCGTAGAACCATATACGACACTGATCATACGGCGACTCGGGAGAGTCTGAATTGAAGCCATTGATATACTGTGCAATGGACTCACCACCCCACTCGACAGGGAACTTTACCTTAGCCGTCCGTGTAAGGTCAGAGGGGCCATCTTTATTCCCGTACAACTCACACATCGTAACTGGTATTCGAACCCACTCAGAGTCGTTCAGGATCTCCACACGGACCTCTGCCTCCTGAGGAGTGTTTTCACTCTTACAAGCAAGGTTGCGAATAGGTAATTTGTCACTCATGATTCTGGATATTTAAGTTGTAGTTGGAACGGGAATGCCAACTGTTCTGTGCCACCATTCGGCGTGAAATGAATAATTTCAGTATTCTGCTCGATAGTTGTCCGTTTTACAATAAATGTGTTAGTTTCAATGTCAGAAACTAACGTAAACTCACCAAATTGTTTGAGATTTTTAATATCTTCCAACTGATCTTTGACGAGAATTCCCTCAACAGTGAAGTCTACACCTCGATCAGCCTCACGTCTATTCTCCGTCTCACCACAGACGGTCGTGGTCTGGGACTGCTTACCCTCGTCGTCGTATTTGAGACGTTGAACAACTGCAGGCTCGATACTGTCAACACTGTCAATGGATGTCTCACCGTTCTGGGTGTTGATGTCGGCGTCTTTGACAATCGTGATATTACGACTGGTTATCTCACGATCAACAACTTCCCCATTTTCGTTGATTACAGATATTGTCGCCATTTATGCTTGACTCCCAGTAGACCGAGCTTGTGTCCATTCAAGACTGTCAGACTGTGATTTATCCTGTTCGCGGTTCCCACTGGAGTTGAACACAACCGTGCTGTCCCCAGTGCCAGAGAACCGTGCGTCTGCTGCACCACTCTGCGGTGCGCCATTCGGACCACCGTATGGATTCATGTTCCCACCACCAGTTTTTCCAGCAACCTTGTCGAATTCTTTCAGTGATGCAGTTGCCGAATCAATTCCATCAGCCATTCCGAGGAATTCTGATGCAACTCCAGTAGCAACGACAGCGAGTCCCGCTAATGCCCCGAGAGAGGCTATTGTCATCAGTGCGGCTATTGCTCCAGTGGCAGTGAAGCCAGCAGATGCGAATGAGAACAGACCAATCTCACCAGCAAATAGGGCTGTGACAAATCCGTAGATGGACGTTAGAGCCTGCCCAACAGCCGTAGCTGCAAGGTACGTCATTGCGGAGTTGGCCTGAATTAGACCTACAAAGAAGGCGTAAATACCAGTAACAGCAGCGGCAATACCCTTAGCTTGCCAACTGAGAAGGGCGGCGTTGGCGAGAGCCACTGCCGAAACAAGTGTCAGAACACCACCAATCATCAAACCAAGTTGCTCGTTAGTAAATCCAAGCAGTCCAACAAGTGAAACCATTGTTCCAATGAAACTTAGAACGATGGATGCGACTGCGGCGAATCCAACAGACATCTCGGTAAGGGCAATGACTCCAGCAACGATCTGTTTAGCCAACGATTTCAGCGTCGGAATGGCTTCCATCGTCAGTTCAACGAATCGACGGAGAATGTCAGCATCTTGAAGGTAAGCAGCAATGTCACTGAAAAGAGGTGACACTGCTTCAACCATTCCCGCCATGCTCGCAAGGACATCGGGGAAATAATCGATGATGAAGTTCCCGAACGCACGAGCATTGTCAGTGAGTGACATCAGGGCCTTACCCTTGTCTGCAATCGCGTTGAAGAACATCTCAAGACCGTCGAGGCCGTCTTCGAACAGCGGTGCGAGGCTCATTGCCAGTGGTGCAAACGCCTCAAAGAAATCCTCACGGACGCCTTCAAAGATCTCACTGAAATCCTCTCCAGACGGCATTTCCATGCTGTCCCCCATTGCCACACCGAGCGCACCAAACCCTCCGATTGCGAGTAGGGCTGCTGCGGCGGATGCTGCTGCGGCTGCCAACGTCAGTATGCCAGTAACCGCAATTGGGACTGCACCAACGAATGTGAGGAGGAGAGGAATCAGCGTAGCCACAACGTTGTGCATGTCAGACATCCGAAGTTTGAAGCCACTGAGCGAGCTAAGAGTATCTTTCAGACTTTTTGAAAGGTTCTTAAATAGTCCACTTGTTCCACTTCTGTCTTTTACAACACTACCACTGTCACGGCCAAGCATGTCGAAGAGGTCTGGAAGGTTCACTGCCGATGAAGCTTCCATAGCTTGCAGACTCGTCCCAGAAGAGGACAGTGGGGAAATACCACCCCCACTGGCCCCATCAACAATCCCACTCCCAACACCATCCGCTACAGCATCCCGAAAGATGCCCCTCAGCATCGCTATCTCGGAGTTTTTGAGGTTCGTAACAATGTCGAGAGATTCAGTCTTTTCGAACGCTTCCATCTCGGCTTTGACGCCAGCCAGTTCGGAGTCTAACTGATCGAGACTGGTATTGACATCAATACCCTCTCGACCAATCTGATCGACGGACTCAATTTCGGAAGCAAGATCTCTAAGCTCACTCTGTAGTTTATTTAAAGCAGTAAGAGCCTTAGAAATATCGACATCGACGGCGACCTCAAGATTCTGTATAGTTGCCATCGAGTGTATCTATGTAGAGACGCATCTCACGTTTTGATAAAATACAGTAAAAAGGAGTCTAAAACTGCGACGTGGCGTTCTGGAACTTGTTTCCTTGGTTCATGCCACTGGGGTCATGATCGTGAGACGGATCATCAGTGTGGTGATTTTTCGCCATCACGTACACGAATCGCTGCATTGGTGTGCAGTCACGAGCCGAGGTGAATAGTTTCCGACCATTATCGTGTAAGGCGTATATCTCCTTACCCTGATCGGACTCGGCTAATCGTCTAAGTTTCCCGTGTCACCAATCGTCTCAGTAAGGCACTTAATTCCAATAGTGAACGAGGTGAAACTGGTCGCCTGATCGATCATCGAATGAATCATCGTGTTGTTGATGTATTTTGCGGCCTCCTCGTGGGTGGCTGCACCATACTGGTCGCGGATCTCATCAGTAAACTGAGCCAGTGCATCACGCTTGTCCTCGTCGTCGGGTTCAACACCGTATTTGGCCGCCTTCCGAATACCCTCGAACGTTTCAGTGGAAATGACATCGAACATGTCAACGTCACTGTTTTCAAGTTCGGCCTGTAGCGTCTCAAGACGGTTCTGCTCCCCATCAGTAAGCCCTTCTTTTTCTTTAAGTTCCTGATACTCCTCCATCTGCTCGTCGGGGAGAGATTCCTGCAATTCGTTCAACTCGTCAGTGTCGATCAGCGACATCACTTCCCAGAACTCAGAATCGGGGAGTTGTCGGACACACAACGTGTCTGTCTCGCCATCGATAGAGACATTGATCTCACCGCGCCACTTTGCACCGTCTTCGACTTTCTTACGTGTTTGGAATAGGTCGCTCATAGTTGGGACTATCTTCGTATTTAAAGCCGTATTACGAATGTTAGAAGAAAAAAAAATCGAGACTACAGTTTAGGCGTCTCCAGTATCTCGTTTCGTAAAGATACCAGCAGCCTCGTACTCGGTCGAATCGCCACTCGACCCCGACAGACTCCTCGTACCAGCCTTTGCACCGATAAGCTTGTCACGATAGTCTTCCAGTCGAACGATGATTTCAAGCTCGTTTGCGCGACCATCATCGGATGCGAGATCCTTGAACAATTCAGCATCCTCACCCTGAATATTGAACGAGAACGAATGCTCGACATCGCCCTGACTAATGCCACGGGCTTCCGCATTGCCAATGCCAGATAGGGCCTCCATATCCTCTTCGCTGTCGATGGAGAATTCTTCAACAACAACCGCAGCAGTGTCAGCGATCTTTCGCTTTCCAGTACGAGTACCAGACTCGTCTCGCTCAACAATACTGACAACTAGTTCAACGTCGTTTGTGTTAGTAGGTTTCCATGTCATAGAATATCAACTCCTTACGAAGCACCCCCATTCTCGACAATATCACCGACAGTAATATCCACAGTGATGAAATCAATCACGTCAACAATGTCGAGAGCGATATCGAGATCGAGCGTGTTGGGGTCAGCACCCTCCTCGATGTCAATCTGATAGGCGTCGAGAATGTTGTCCCGTTGCATCTCAGCGTAGGCCGAGTCGTGAGATTCGCCAAGTAGGTTCCGATTCGTCCCAGTGTTGGGTTCGCCAATGAACTGTGACGAGATGCGGTTCGAAATCTCCGAAGCCTCATCAGTCACCTCAGAGGCGTAGATGCGTTCGAACTTCACATCAGTTGAGGTGGTCATATCCTTCACGATTTCGATATTTCCACTCTTACGTAGCGGGAGAACCTGTGCATCTGTCAGTTTTTTGAAGTCACCAGAGAAGTCCTGATAGATGTCTACAATGCCGCTAATCGAATCTGCGGTCGTAGACTCACCAAGTGGTTTTGCAGACTGAGTTGCAGCGACCGCGTTAACAGTCCGAACCATATTCGTATTCGCCGCATCAGTGTATCCACGCGACGGCCCAACAACCGAAATGCGTCGATCATCGAGCGTATTACTGTAGTCTGCTGGAGTGAGGTCTGGCTCTGCACCCACAAACCCGTGCATGAAGTCGAACGTCTGTGCGTAGGTGTTGAGGGTCGTCAGAAGAGTATTCGCTGTAGTAATACTTTCTGTTCCAACGGCCATCGTTCGTGGAACCTTTTTCGCAAGATCCGCAATGGCCGTGTCGTAATCACCATATGTATAGGTGATATCGTAGTCAGACGACTCATCAGCCTCGAATTCCCCCGTATTCGGATTGACATTGATCGTATTATCTTCCGTGGGGGTACTTGGAGGACTTTCGTAAACTACGTTGAACGTCAGTTCAGCAGACTCGGAGGTGTCTGTCCCCGATAGTTCGTGTTCGCCATTAACGTTCGGATCGAAGATAGGAACGTTGTCAAGTGTCCCACTTGTAGTTGCAGAAATGCTTTCGGTTGTCTCCGTTTCGGGGACTGGGCACGCATAGATGGTATTTACACCATTTCTCGCTGCCAGATCCACAGCATCTTTCAGTTCGGAATCTTCACCGAATTGGTTAGTAGCACCGCTGGACGAAACTCGGATAGTTTCTCCAGTATTCGCACTACCATTTTCGGTATTCATACCACCAACAATACCAATCGTGTTTTCGAAAGCAGCCGAAACTGCAATCGTACCGCCACTATCGACAGTGACGTTGGACGATGGATAATCAGTTGTTCCAAATGTTGTCATATGTTATATCACTAAAGTTAATTACGGTGACACATCTTGACCAATCGCGTCGATTGAATCGGTTTTGTTCACTTTGTTTCGAGTGAAACCAATACGGATAATGAGTCTGTCACCACGAACTACTGGCCGTGAATCCGTATCGTCGTCAGACGTTGCATCGAGGACGTTTACCCACTCAACGTCTTCATGAATCTCAGTCTCGTCCCATGGTTTATCCTCGTATTTCTCAAAATAGCTACGAATCATCTCGTAGATTGTCTCACGTTCGCTCTCATCCGTGTGTTTGATCGACACACCAAACGAACCCTCATGGACTTTCTGATATATTTGACCAGTGATGTCGTCGTTCTCATCACGCTCCAAGCCTACTGGGGCGTTGGTCCCATCGTTCATCGGAATCTTACGCCAGTCGTCGGCGTGGGTGATTGCGGGATACCCCTCCGAGTCGTTGGGCTGAATCTCACCGATATTCTCGGGAGGGACAAGACCATCAGAAGCAGTCTCCAGATGGCTGTAGAATCCTTCACGAATATCTCTGCGGGTAGCCATTATCGGAAAGCCCTCCGAACCATCATTCTGATAGTTTTTTTAATTCTGCGACTGTGATTAAACCATGCAGGTCGAAGGAATGGATGGGCATACGTACCCTTCTCAACAATAGTATGAGCTATCTTCTGTGCAAGCTCTTCAGGGCCGTCACTGTCCTTCTTAGGGACAACTGGCTTAGTTTTGACCCATTCCTCAAGATTATCCAAAAGTCCCTCAGAGACGCCACTGGGGGCCTCATATGGATAACCATCAGAATATGGATATGTATCTGGAGTAGGTGAGGACAGTGAGAATGCGCTACTTTTGTTGAGTCGAGATCCACTTCCAAACTCAACCACACCCGCATACGGGGCAATTGTCGTATCCACACCCACAGCGACTCGGAAGGAATGACCCGAATCCTCTGTATCTACGCCGTGGGATTTGATTGCATTAGACAACTGACCAGTCCAACTCGCATCTTCTGCAACGTTAGCTACGATAACTGACTGGAGGGCGGCCATCTCGTCAATCGCAGCATTGTAGGGTTTCCGATGGACATCTTTCTTTACATCTTCAATGTCTTTAATGACGGAATTAATATTAGACGGCATTATTGTCTCCGAATAAATGAAACCGTCCAGTAATTCACGTTCTCGTCGTCTGGAACGCCAATTACGGTGTCTGCCTCGTATTCTACCCCACCGTGAACGATTCTGTCGTCTTTGTCAACTGGTTCACTGTTGGTCCCATCGTCTACGATGAGTCCACCGAGATCCCCAGTTACACGTTCACCAGCATCTACACCAACGACGTTCTCTTCGGGGTCAAACAGCCATACGTCCAGACTGTATTCGGAGGTGGTTTCATTGGTTTGGTCCAGACTGCCTTTAGTTTTAGTAGGATTCGTAAATGTTTTAGCAGTTGCTCTGGCCCCAATAATGCGTGTAATCCCACCCAATGCTCTTGAGCGAGAGAAGCCAGTTGATCGTACCATTTATCCTATATAAGAAGACGTGTTGCTGAAAGACGCACTACCGCCCTTGTCGAAGTTGAGGTTACTCTTCTCGATACCCTCGTTGATCTCAGCAGACCATGCAGTAAGCTGTTGGCTGGATTCAGGATCAGCGTTCGAAAACATGACGTTCTCATTACCAATCCCGTATGATTGGATATTGACATTCTCCACTGCTGCCTTCGCCTTCATTGCAGTAAGGGCAGACAGTGCTTGCCCATATCCAACGTCATTGTACCACTTATCGGACTCAGTACGCATGTATAGCACACGTTTGGCGTCGTCCAGAAGGCCGTCCATCTGCGTGGCGGGCATTTCATCAGCACTATCGTTGTAACTCGTCTTGTCCCGAACTGCGTCTTTCAGTTCAGTGTCAGACGTTAGTGCGAAAGGTGGAAGTGCCATTTAAATGAGTCCAATAAGCTGACTTGTTAATCCGTTACCAAGAGCGTTTTCTGCAAGCAAATACCCGACGAGAACATACCCAAATTTCTCCATGCGGGTAATACGAACATCGTGATGGTCTAATCGTTCATCTGCACGCTGATCCCGATACGAAATATCATCGGGCGAACGATTAGCTCCACTCATTCTATCTTAATCTAGAAGAGGCTCGACACATTGTCAATACGAACAACGTCTTTTGCAGTGTTGTCGTACTGATCAGTCTGGTTCGAACCGAAGCCGAATGCCTGTCCACCACGCCAGTAGTATTCGTACTCGACCTTCGCACCATTCTTCCGAAGCGGCTCCTGAACCAGTGTTGGCTCAGGCTGCTCGTACATCTGGAAGAAATCCCCACCGTGGTCGGGGATTAGGTACATCGAGTCGTCTGGGAAGGAGATATCGAACTGGAGCGAATCAGTCGCATCGGGCGCGGTATTGAGTCCGATCTTGTCGGGGATTAGGACCGCATCGTTGACAAGAGAATTGCCAACGCCCTGAACATCCGAATCGAGATCGAGCCACTGACTCGACTGACGAACACCGCTGTTGTTGTCAATCTGGTTCCAGTTGGCACGGGTCTGGTGGTCCCAAAGAACCATGTCCCATGCATCGTCAACGTATTCACCGCTGGTCCTCGAATAAGCCTCCTGAACGACGATGTTTGCGGGAACACCGTTCAGGTCGGAACTGACATCGAGAGTCGAAGCGTCAATGACGTTGTTCGAATCGATATTGGCGTCAAGCCAACTGAATACGCCTTGCTGGACAGTATTACCCTCTTCGTCGGTAATCCCTTCAAGGAACTGGAGATCGGCCTGAATATCGAACATCTCCATGAGGGCGTCCTGCGCTCGACGGACCTTTTCTTCTGCGCCGTCGATGGCCAGATCCTCCGAGTCCAGCGTCATGCTGTGAGTCATACGTGGGATGCGAACATTGTCGCCAACGTAGCGAACAATGTCCACGTTCCCAAGAACCTCGCCAACCGAAGTGTCGGACGTTGGCATGTCGGACTTAGCATCGACATACACACCGTCTCCCTCTTCGACATAGCGAGTGCCGCGTTCCATTTCAGTCGTCGGAGCCAGTTCGCGGCGAATCCCACGACGGTCGCGGCCACTCCGACGAAGCATCAAATCTTCATCGGGTTCAAGTAGAGTCTGTGCTTTTTCAGTAAGGAAAGAAGTAGTTGCCATTATTTAAGTACCTCAGTTTTTGACCTCGGAATAGATTCGAACACGGACGGTCGTATCGAAGTCCGTAACCGAATCCCCATTCTGTTTTGCTGGTCGGCGGGCTTCACCAATAGCGATGAAATTGCCGTTCGACCGATTGTAGGTCGTAGTTGCAGCATCGTCGTTTTCATCGTTAGTATAGCCCTCTTCTACAAGTCGTCCCTTCGACGTAGGGGCATCTGCGTCGGTCTCATCAACGAAACCAACGACATCTTTGTGAGAAATACTCGGAGCGGTCGTAATACCGTCCGTAGTTTCTTCGATGGTTCGGACTTTGACAACTGCCGAACCTTCTCGTGGATGATATTTAACGCGGTCATCAACCTCGTAGCTATCATCTGCAATATCTCGATCATCGTATGCCGATAGGTACTCTGGGTCGTACAGCGCGAGTCCAGTATAGTCACCATCAGCAAACGA
>Ga0136557_1001625_pt1 | contig 14099 bp, 16 predicted proteins | sample AntRauTorckE6832_FD_104796 | JGI IMG/M metagenome (GOLD analysis project Ga0136557, IMG submission 104796) | Saline lake microbial communities from Rauer Islands, Antarctica - Metagenome Torckler E6 #832 | ecosystem: Environmental > Aquatic > Non-marine Saline and Alkaline > Saline | place...
CCGAAGGGTCATAGGTAGCTTCTCGCTCGACTTGCATGTGTTAGGCACGCCGCCAGCGTTCATCCTGAGCCAAGATCAAACTCTTAATTTAAAATCTTTCTCATTCTTATTTCTGACGTTTCTAGCTTGTTGCATGTTTGTTGCATGTATTTCTTGTGTTTCTTTTAGACATACTGTTCAATTTTCAAAGACCATTTATTTCTCTTTGTTGCTTTTTTTCACAACTATTATAGATTAACACAATGTTGTGTTTGTCGTCAAGAATTATTTTTAAAAATTACTTAGAATTAACTTTTTCACTTACTTGCGACATTAAATATTTTATCAACTTCATCATCTAATGTCAAGAGATTTTTAGTTGTTTTCCAAGTTCTTTTTTTACTTTACTTATTTTTGCGACATCTATAATATTACATTTTTAAAACCTCAATGTCAAACACTTTTTATAAGTTTTTTTCTTTAGAGTTAATACCTTTTCTTTTGCGACTTCTCTATAATAGCATTAGCAAAATATGAAGTCAATCATTTAAAAGAAGTAAAACTTTTCTGAAAATTCAATTTTCTATTTTAAATATTTTCTTCATTATATTGTATTTTTTTACAAATAAAAAAACCTCAAATACCATCACTTAAATTACATATAACCTAAGTGATTTGAATGAGGTTTAGGATAAACAAGTAAGGACACCTTGTTCAGGAGGAGCCCTCACAAGAAAATATGGACTTTTTAATTTTAATCTTTTATAACATCACGAATAATATTGTAACGCTCATCATTACTAACCACAAAACCACCAATATCTGTACCTTTAGGCGAATAATTTACGAAGGCTTCTTTTAATCTATTTTTTAATTCCTTACTTAATACATCACTAGCGGCAATTGCATCCTTAGGTATATCGGCTGATTTACCAATGATTTCTAATTTTTCCATTGGATAACCTTCATCTTTCATTCTTTCAAATGCTTCATCATAAGTTGCGCCAGCATCTACTTCCCCTGAAAGAACACTTTGAATCACATTATCATGACTACCAAGGAAGGAATGTTTAGAAAAATCCCTTTGGGGATTCATACCATTACTTTCTAATATATGGTTTGCATACAAATAACCTGATGCACTATTGACATCTACATACCCAAAATGTTTGTTCTTTAAATCATTTAATGTATTGATGTTATTATTTTTTAATGTGATAATATATCCATTATAAAAATCTTTACCATTTACTTTTGGAGAAACTAATGGTTCAATATCTGATTTTTTCTTTGCATTGATATATGCAAAGGGAGAAAACCATCCGATGTCGATAATGCCCGTTGCAATAGAATCAATTAGTGCATCATAATCTTTCAAAATAATTGTTCTAGCCTTAAGATCTAATGCTTTACATACCCCTTCCAATATTGGTACATAAGTTTTCTTAATTGTATCCGGTTTAGTAAAAGGATTTACCCCAAAAATAATTTCATCATCTTCTTTTAACTTAGCCGTAATCTTTTGTAACTCATCGGCAATATTATTTAGTTTTTCACCAGATGCAATAATTTCGTTATTTTTACTTTGTTGGCTACTGACTTGTTGCATTAAATCTGCTACCATTGAATAAGTATCTTCAACAGAAAGTGCTACAGAATTTGATGCGGATTCTATTTCTTTTGAACTCTCAAGTTCACGAGTAGAGATTTCTTCTAAGGTAGTAATTGATTTACCCATTCCTTCAATAATATCTTGAATTTTTACTACAGCCTTTGTTGACGCTTGACTAATTTCTTCTGCCTTATTAATTTTATCCATACATATTTCCATTGATTCATTTGAGTTATCAATTTCACCAACAATTGAAGAAACAATTCTTTCTATTTCAAGTATCGCTTGGTCTGTTTCCTTTGATAGTTTCGCTATTTCATTAGCAACAACTGAAAATCCTTTACCAGCATCTCCAGCTCTTGCGGCTTCAATTGAAGCATTTAAAGACAATAAATTCGTTTCCTTCGAAATATTTTTAATATACTCAACTATTTTATTGATTTCAGTAGAAGATTCTTTTAAATTCTGGTTATTCTCTGAAGCATCTTTTATAACTAAAGATAATTCCTTCATAAATGTTTCAACATTTCTAATTTTCTCTTTATTATCATCTAGGAGATTAATAGATTTCCCAGACTCCACTTCAATCATGGAAATATTCTCATTTAATTTTTCTGTATTCGAAATAAAATCATTGATAGAAGCAGTAATCTCTTCTACACTTGCAGAATTGGATTGACTATTGGCTTCTATACCATGAAAACTCTCAACAATTTTATTAAACATCTGAATATTACCCTTCGATAACCACAACAATTGTTGAATATCAAAACCAAGTGTTTCAGAAACCTTTGCTAATTTTTTACTTAACTCTTTTTCAATTACTTGCCCATCAGATTTTTTATTATCATTTTTCTCAATTCTTTGTTCTTCTGTCTTTTTATTAATTATTAAAATTACACCCAATAAAATGATTAAATTCATAACAAATATCAGATTTCTAGAGTCTATAATAAAATACATCCCAACTTGAAGCAATGATATAACAGCAATAATTATTAAGTAATAATTTCTCTTTCTCATAAACTTTCCCCCTTGCAAAATAGACTAATTGATTCAGAGTAACTCTCTACTTTAATATAGTTGCAATTACTATGCCATACTATAGAGCAAATTTTTATGATAAAAACCTAGAAGCTGGTTTTTTTTACCAATCAGCTTTTTTATTTCGATTTTACTTGGTAATAAATACCAAGTTTCTTTAAATAAAAAAAGTCCTGCTTATGTATTGATTAATACAAGTAAGACCAATTCTTTTAATGTTATTCTATTTTACTTGATTCATTCCAACAAGTTTATTCACTTTATCTAACCCCAAAACTTTCAATAAAGAACCAATAATATCAGTATTCATAGTTTTAAAATTACTGGCTTCTTTTGCTAAAAATGACCCATCAACCACTGATAAATGTTTTATTTTAGATTTGATTTCTTCTATATTTCCTTTTGTATTTAAGTGATCTATTCACTTGTGAATTATCTAATGGCTTTACACCTTGAATTGTATTTTCATTTATCATCTTTTTTTCTTCTAAAGTAGTAGGAATACTATGCTAGCGTCAATCAGGTAAATTTTTTTATGATAATTTAAACACCATAAACCATGACATAACTCGACTGATTCTCTGTTCCCAGAGTACACTCTTTCTTAAAGAAAATATTCTCCTTTGAATTTCATTTCTTCATTAATTCACACAAAAAAGAAGAGAAAAAATTCTCTTCTAGATAAATAATATAGTTAATATAACAAAGCTTATTAAAAGTAAATTGGCATCTCTAAACCCGAGTCTAAAATTTCTTAATTTTTTCATAAGCTTTAGATCCTTCTCAATAAATAGCCTATAGATACTATAAGAAATTACACCATATATTAAATATATTCCAATACTTGTAACTATTTTAAAATCAATAATACGATAATAATATATATATTCTGAAATTCCCACGCCTAATAAAATCAAACTTAATAAAATAACGGGTATAGTTTCGCTAAAAGATTCCTTTATTTTTTCATTATGGCTTACACCGAAAAATATTTGGGAAATTTTTATAAAAGATACAAAAGTTCCTATATTGAAAAGGTGCAATAACCATTGCATTAATTCAAAATTATGAAATCCTACCTTTATTAATGTTTTCGATATGAATCCACTAGTGAAGGGTGCACCAGTAATTGACAACATACCAATGATTAAAGTAATAGAAATAATAGGTAATCGTTTAAAAACGCCTTTCAATTCTTTTACATTACGCATATTGTATTTATTAATAATTAATCCAGCACTTAAAAATAATAAACTTTTAAAAAATGCATGGTTGATAAGATGTAAAAATCCACCTTGAAAAATTATATCATGTTGTGAAATTCCGATTAAAATTAAACCCGATTGGCTTACTGTATGAAATGCTAAAATACCTTTTAAATTTTCTTGGCTAATAGCAAATATCAAACCTAAAAACGCAGTTATTAGTCCAATCGATAATAAATAGTCTGAATACAAACTATAATCGATTAATCTAAATATTTTTATTGAACTTATAAAACCCATTTTTACTAAAATACCTGATAACAATGCAGAAATTCCAGATGGAGCCGCCATGTGAGCTCTTGGCAACCAATTATAAACAGGAAAATAAGCTGATTTAACACCGGCTGAAGCAATAAATAATGCAATCCCAACTTTTGTTATCGCATCCATTTCCAAAGTGCTCAAGCTACTCATTGCCATGGTTCCAGTTTTTGAATAAATAATTATTAGACCAATCAAATAAAAAATCATCCCTATACTATTAAAGAGCAAATAATAAATTCCTGCTTTTAATGACTCTCCATCTTTCTTATATATAATTAAAATAGCTGAAATCAAAGAAATAATTTCAATGAATAAAAACATATTGAAAAAATCATTGGCTATAATTAATCCATAAACAGATCCTCTTAAAAAATGTAAAAAGAAATAAAACTTATAATCTTCATCCCATCTTTTTAAGGAATGATACATAACTAATAAAAATAAAGTGCTCGTAACAAGTAAAAGGATACCATTTAGTAAATCTAATCGAATGGATATCCCAACAATAGGAGACCATTCTCCAACGATTACTTCAAAGGGTCCAGTACTAATTGTTTTTTTAATTAAATAGATAATCAAAAACAATTCCAAAATACTCACACTTAAGCTGACCTTGGTAAAAAATTTATTATGACTTAAATATACTAAAACAGCTATAATTATTGGTATAAATACTAAATATATCATTAAATATTCCTTTCAATAATTTCTTTCCAATCCAGTGTACCAAAATAGTGAAATATTTTAATACTCATCATTAATATTAATGCTGTTATAGCCGAACCAACTACAATTGTTGTCAACATCATTGCTTGTGGTAACGGATCGACCATGTCATGAACATGATGTAATATAATCGGCACTTCTGACTTATCTAAAGAAGTAATATCTAAAAATAACATAATAACAGCTGCTTGAATTACATTGAAACTAATCAGGGACATAATAATATTCTTTGCTATAACTAAACTATACATTCCAATTAATAATAAAACAAAAGCGAGTAATATGTTATACAAATGGATCCCCCTCTTCAAAAAAAGATTCGATTACATTAATCAGGCCGGCAGTTACTTTTAATCCTAAAACTAAGTTGAAAAATACTAGAAAATATCGTTTATTAATATTAAGTGGATTTGTCATCGCAATACCTTTGGTAATAAGTGATACAAAAGCAATTAGAATTAATAATAGAAATAATAGCTTTTCGTATTTATTTAATGTAACTAGATTAAAACGCACTTCACTAAAAAACGTAATTAATAATAACCCCGTTGCAATAAATGCTCCCCCTTGGAAACCACCACCTGAGGTAATATCACCGTAAACGGTTACATAAAAGCCATATAGAATAATAAAAGGATAAATAATATAACTCATAGATGCTAAAATTTTACTTTGATCCATCCTTATCTCCTCCAATTTTACCTTCATCTTTTTTAGCCATAAAAATTATACCGGCAACAGCAATTAATAAAATACCTGCTTCAAATAAAGAATCATATAATCTATAATCTAAATAAATGCCAGTAACGATATTTCTTGATCCAACTTGTTCTAAGACATTATTAATAAAATAATCTCTAGCTAGACCATTAGATATAAAGTTATACCCCCAAAATTTAGTAAACATTAATCCACCAAATGTAGAAATTAAAATTAATGAAATTATTTTTCTCATTTAATCCATCCTTAATTGTTCAATATTAGGCATTAAAATAACATTAATGTTTTCATTTTCTTTCAATTGCTTTTCCATATTAATCATTACAATACTTGATTCTTTCCCTATGAAGAAATATTTATCACCAATTTCTAATGTTTTAACATACAAATCCACATTAGCGGTTCTAAATACGCCACCTATTTCTAAATTTTCACTATTTGATATAACGTGTAATTTTAAACCATATTGATTCGTAAAATCTTCTAATATATCTATAATATACTCTTTTTTCGACAATTCTTTTTCTGTAAACACATCACCTACAACAATATATTCACGCTGTTTTGAAACCGCCACTATAAATATTAATGGTATTATAGCACTACTAATAGCAATTTCTGCAATGGCAACATCAGGTGCAAAATCTAAAAAATAAATAACTGATGAAAACAATGAAAAAATAGCAAAAGCAATAATTATTGATAGATAATCATCTTCCTTAATCATATAGATGACAACTAAAATAGATAAAAAATGAAAAAAGAGTTTAAGCATCATCCTCCTCCTTTAATGATAATCCATTCTTAAAAGCGCTATATACAATTAAATGATTTGTTATTGGAGATGTAAAAGCAACAAAAATCATAATTATTACCATTTTTAAACTCATATAATTAAAACCGGTTCTAATAATTAAAGAAAAAATTATAAGTAAAACAGCAGCTGAATCGATTTTTGAACTTGTTAATAATCGACTATATAAGTTTTTAAAACGGTACACACCTAGCAATCCAAATCCAACTATAAACCAGCTGATGACTAATAAAATATCAGATAGTATATTCATTTTGTTCGACCTCCTGAAATAACAAATTTTGAAATTAATACGACTACTAAAAAACTAACAATTACAAAGGTTAAAGAGGTATCAAGCAATTCTTGATTTCCGAGATGAATGGCATGTGCTGTAAATATTAGTAATAATTTGGTACTAATTAAATTAAAATTTAAAAGACGATCCCATATATTTTTACTTTTGAAAAATCTATTTAGAGATATTAAAACCCCTATTGATAATACAACAATTGTTGGCAAAACCATAGCATCCTCCTTTTATTTAATTAATAATCTTTCATATTTTCTAATCACTTGTTTTTCAAGATATTTAATGTCTTCAACTTCTTCTATCATTGATATCACTCTTAATTTACACCCTTCTTCTATTGATAAAGAGACCGTACCTGGCGTTAATGTTAATGCATTAGCTATTAAAGTTGCTATAAAAATATCATCTGTGTTTAAATCTATTTCTATTAATTCAGGTCTGCTTTTATTATTAATAATATGAAATATGTACTTAAACGACGCTCTGTAAATATCTACTATTACAAAAATGAAAAATATAAATAATTTTCTTAAACTAATACTTTCTAAAATTTGAATTGGCTGGTCTTTTAAGAAAATTGATGATAAAACCTGTATTAATAAAATCAAGCCTAAACCGATACTAATATTTTCTATTGAATAATTATTTGTTAATAACATCCAAAAGAAAAAAAGTGCACCTATCATTTTATAATTTTTTAAACTTTTGCTCATAAAATCTCCCTTTAATCTCTATAGAAAACAATTCATAAGTATACATTTTTTTGCTTTGATATGGAAGAACGCTAATTCAAAAATGATTAAATAAACATTAATGATATACCTAATGTTATCCTTTAATGAATCGAATTGTCAACTCTTAAATGTACAATTGATAGTCATCAAATTTGTATTTTTCTAATTATATAATCATCATAAAATAATAAAATCATTAAATTTGACTTTTTCTACAAAAAATAAAGCTATAGAAAACCTTTAAATTAAAGGTTCTATAGCTTTTTAAACTTAATTATTATTTATATTGTTCTATTACCATGACTATGTTTACAAACTTTTTGATAAGATTTGTAAATTTAAATGATTTTTGGAATCAAATTATTTAACTTGAGCCATACCTAATTTGAAAGCTTTAATATTAACATCCACAAATCTTTCTTTTATAACTTTACCAATAATCATTTCCCAATCAACCACTTCATCTAATCCTAAAGCTTTCACTAAAGAACCAATAATCGCAATATTCATGGTTTTATTATTACCGGCTTCTTTTGCTAAAGACGGCCCATCAACTACTGATACATGTTCTATTTTAGATTTAATTTCTTCGATGATGCCTTCTGGATATGGAATACTTCCAGTTAAAATAGGTGCAGATGGTATTTTATAATCATTAATTATCATAATGCCTTCTGGATTTAAATGATCTAACCATTTGCCACCTTCCATTTTTTCAAATGCTACTAATATATCCGCTTGTCCTAAACCAATAATTGGCGAGTATACTTTTTCTCCAAATCTTACCTGAGTCGTAACGGATCCGCCTCTTTGTGCCATCCCATGCACTTCAGACATTTTTACATCATAACCAGCTTCAATTAAACCAGCAGATAAAACTTTACTTGCTAATATTATACCTTGTCCGCCTACTCCAGATAATAATACATTCTTTACATTTGACATATTATTCACCTACCTTTGCAATTGCATCGAATGGACAAGATTGTGCACAAATACTACAACCAACACACATATCTTCATTAATAATCGCTTTCTTACTCTTTGGATCAAATTCTAATGCTGGACAACCTGTTTTAATACAAACTTTACATCCTCGACATTCTTCAGGATCAACTCTATAAGTTTTTTTTGCTAAGTCAAATTCTTTTTTATCAAGATCAGTAAATCGTTTTAAAGCACATGGCCATCTTGTAATAATAACTGAAGGACCATCATAAGCGAAAGCCACTTTTAACGCTTTATCAACTGCATCTAAATCTAAAGGATTCACTGTTATAACTTCCTTAATACCAATAGATTTGACTAATTGTGGTATATCTATTGCTTCAGTCATGTCTCCTTGTAATGAATATCCAGTACCAGGATTTTCTTGATGACCTGTCATACCAGTTGTTCTATTATCTAATATTATATTAACAGTATTACTCTTATTATAAGCAACAGTGATCAATGAATTAATCCCTGTATGGAAGAATGTTGAATCTCCAATAACACTTACTACTTTTTTATCTACATTATTTCTTTCAAATGCTTTGTATGCACCGTGTCCCATGGAAATACTTCCACCCATACAAATAACTGTATCTATTGTATTTAATGGTTCGGCTACACCTAATGTATAACAACCAATATCACCAGTAACCATGATATCTTTTCTTTTTGCTAGTTCAAAGAAAAGGCCTCTATGTGGACAACCAGCGCATAACGCTGGGGGCCGCTCAACTTTTTTATCTTCACTTATAGATACTGTTTGACGTTCTTCTCCTAAAATTGCCTTTGCAATAATATCAGGATTTAATTCACCGATTCTTGGAATAACTTCTTTACCAATACAATCAATGCCTACTGCCTTCATTTGTTCTTCAATAAAGGGTTCTAGTTCTTCAATAACATATAATGTTTCTACTTCATCAGCAAATTTTCTGATTTTTTCCATTGGTAATGGATAAGTAAAACCTAATTTTAAATAAGATACTGTATCTCCAAATACTTCTTTTGAATAAACATAAGAAACACCCGAAGTAATAATACCTATTTTTTTATCATTCCATTCAAAACGATTGAGATGGGTTTCATTACTAAATTTTTTCAAAGCTTCTGTTCTTGCCTCTACTTTAGGATGCATTAATCTTGCATTAGAAGGTGCCGCAACAAATTTACTTGTATCTTTTTTATATGGCTTTGTACCAACTTCAGTTCTTTCCCCAAATTCAACTAATGATTTTGAATGGCAAGTTCTAGTTGTCATTCTAAATAGTATAGGCAAATTAAATTCTTCACTTATCTCATAAGCATCTATGATAAAGTCTTTTGATTCTTGAGAATCACTTGGTTCAATACATGCAATTTTTGCGAATTTCGCATAATATCTATTATCTTGTTCATTTTGTGAACTGTGTGCACCTGGATCGTCAGCTGATACTAACACTAACCCGCCATTAACACCAGTATATGCATAAGTAAATAATGGATCCGCTGCTACGTTTACCCCTACATGTTTCATCGCTGCAAAACTTCTAGCACCAGCAATTGATGCACCTATAGCCGTTTCTAATGCTACTTTTTCATTGGCAGCCCACTCTGCTGTGATATGTTCTTTATATGGTCCAACATTCTCTAAAATTTCTGTACTTGGTGTTCCTGGATAAGCTGATGCATATGTTACGCCTGCTTCAAAAACACCTCTAGCAACGGCTTCGTTACCAGTCATTAAATGTTTCATTGTAACCTCCTTTAATTATTAGCTGCAATTACACTTCCCAGTGCAATTGAATTTAATTTTGCTTCAAATGAATCTGCTCTAGACACAAGTACTACTGGTACTTTTGCACCCATGATAATACCTGCGGATGCTGCGCCTGCTAGGTATGTTAACGTTTTCCCTATGCCATTGCCTACTTCTATTGTTGGTACAAGAAGTACATCCGTTTCACCAGCAATTCGTGACTCAAATCCTTTAACTTCTGCTGCACTTTTAGAAATTGCTAAGTCTAATGCTAAAGGACCTTCAAATATTACATCATCACCAAATTCACCTTTCTCACATGCTACTTGTAATGCTCTTGCTTCAACTGTAGCTGGCATTTTTTTATTTACTTTTTCTTTTGCTGCAATACCGGCAATGTTAACTTGAGAATTCCCTAAAGCTTTAACAACTTTAATAGCATTCTTCGTAATCATTTTCTTTTCTTCTAAAGTCGGAGCAATATTCATACCACCATCTGTTAGAAAAAGTAATTTATGATAACTCTCAACATCATAAACCATCACATGACTCAATTGGTTTTCAGTTCTTAAACCATATTCTTTATTAAGTACTGCCTTTAACAAAATAGAAGTATCGATTAATCCTTTCATTAAGAAATCTGCTTTACCTGAATTGACCAACTTCACAGTGATTTCAGCAATTTCTTCTAATGTTGAACAATTAATTATTTTATCAGAATCAATAGAAACACCAATAGCTTTTGCCACTTCAACAATTTTTTCTTTTTCCCCAATGAGAAGTGGTTGAATTAAACCTTCATCTCTAGCTGAACAAACCGCTTTTAAAATATTTTCATCATTAGCAGCCGCTACTGCTAAAGTCATTGGTTTTTGTTCTTTTGCCTTAGAAAATAACATTTTGAAATCTTTAATCATTTTTACCTCCTTTATTTTAAAAAATTAAATTATTTTTTTAACACTTACAAAAAAAATTGAATCCCTCAATATTATTTTAACACAATATTGTAAAGATTCAACTCATTTATTATAAAAACTTCAAATTTTATTTTAAGGCTTCTAATTTTTTTAGCCAAGCCAAAACTATTTCATCATCTGGTTTTTGTTTTTTAGCCTTTAATAAGTATTCTTCTGCTTTGATTAAATCATTTTCATTAAGATAGACAATCCCTAAATTACATAATAGCTCATGATTATTTGGTTTCATCTTCAAAGCTTCTTCGTACACTTTTTTTGCATCCTTAATTTGTCCAATTGTTAAAAATATGATGCCTAACTCATTTAAGGTTTCTGAATGACCGCTGTTATATTCTAGAGTTCTTTTAAAATAATCTATGGCTTTATCATATTCGTTTAAATGTCTATAGGCTAACCCAATAAAAAATAGTAGGTTCCACCAATCGTTATGAAACTCCTCTAAAGGTAAAAGATATTCTAAACCTTCTTGAAATCTTTCATTTAAAATCATCTGGCTACCTGTTTCAAAGGTTGCTTTATCATCAATGTCTTTAATCAATTCAACAATTTTTGCTTTTTTATCGTTGTCTATTCCATTGTTAATAGCAATTTTGAAATATTCTTTCGCTTGATTATAATGATCATCCATTGCGTAATAAAAACCTAAAAAATAATATGCATCTGGAAAAGAAGGATACTTTTCTGTTATATACATAAATATTTCTTTTGCTTCATTTAAAAACAATTGCTTTTTATCCTCTTCCGACTCATATCTTTCAACTAATTCATCACATATTTTTCCATAATTGTACAGAACATTTAAATCATCACCTATAAACTCATAAGCAGTTCTTAAATGAATGAGTCCTTCTAAATATCTTTCATTAGAAGCGAAATAAAGCCCGTTTTTTAATACTTTATTGCCAATATCTGGGTCAAATTTCTCTAAAAATGACTTGTATTCCTCAATATGACTAAACTCTGGATCTAAACCAATGATCTTAATCATTGCTTTTACCATCGATTCAACATTGATATCTAAATCTTCTTCGCCTTTTACTTTACTCACAAGATCTTTTGTTAATAAAGGGATTTTAAAATTATGATCAATTACACTGTCACCAATTTTAATTGTTTTGCCTTCTTTCAGTTGAGTGAAAACAACATCTTTCGTTTTTTCGTTAAAATATTTCGATAAATTTATAAACATACTTCCTCCTACAAAGTTTTAACTGATTTTTTATCTATAATCTTGTCTCGATACAAATCAAAGTAACTTAAAGTATCTGTCTTTAAAATAGTAACTTTATGGTGTAAAGACTTTGAAATTTCAATTTTTTCTATATACTCATGTGTAGCATTTTTACCATCACAAGCCACAATTACTTTTCGTTTTTTTGCCTTAACAATATCAATGGATAATCTTGTATCAAGTGGTACAACCATAGAGGTTTTTAATGGCCTATTAACACTATTATCATTAGGATTCAATGGTATTATTTGATAAAGCTCTAAATCAGGATGTGTCGCCACCCCACCTGCCCATATGGCATAACCTGTTGAACCAATAGCAGTTGATACAATGAAGCCATCACCTGTAAAATAATTAAATGGTTTGTTGTCAAAAAATATTTTTGCTTCCATTAATTTCGGTTGTAAATGTTTAATAAGAATTTCGTTAAACGCATAATGGTCTGTTTTAACCCCGTCTATGCACGTACTTGTAAGTTTTAATAAAGGATAATCCACTTCTTTGTATTTCTTATTAATAATCATATCTACAAATTGATCGATTTCTTTAGGTAGAACACTTGGCAAAAAACCTAGTGTGCCAGTGTTAATGCCTACAAAAGGTTTCATTTTTGATTTGTATTTTCTAATGGCACTTAACATCGTTCCATCACCGCCGATGACTACAATCAAATCAAAATTCTTATTTACTATTTCTATTGGTGAATCTTCTATTAACTCAATTAATCTATTTTTAACTACTTGGCTGGAATCTTTATGATTACTATGAATAAATATTTTCATATTTCACACCTCTACATATGTCTTTTAAAAAGTCGTTTCCGACGCGTCGAATTATCAAGTATATTAAATAAGTATCCTCTATAAACTAAGGAGAATCCAATAACTACTTGTAACAATAAAGCAACTACTATGACTATAATTGGAAGACTAATCGCATAGCTTAAAGCGTATGTTAAAACACTAACCAAACTAAATACACCTCTATAAACAAAATAAGTTACTAAACCAAGTAAAATATTGGGAATAATCCAACTAAAAGGATTTTTTTTCATAAAATGAATTGAGTAATTCAAAGAATCTAACTCATCAAATTTTTTCTGATAAAATACCTCTGGTAGTGGGTTAATAACTAGCACAATTGCTAATTGTAAAAGCCAAATAATTAAACCACCAAAGGGTATAAGCCTTAAAATTGGTTGTATGAATAGACCAATACCATAATTTACTAAATATAAAACAAATAAAGTACCAAATATATTTCTGAAATATACTTTATAACCTACTTTAAACGCATCCCAACTGAACCGTTCGTGTTTCAATATGAACTCTATTACGTATAAGTAATCAGAAATTACAGCACTAATACAAGCAAAAATAATAATACCTGCTAAAAAGCTCAAAGCACCTGCCATACTAAAAACAATCATAGGAATGAGTAAATAAGGTATACCTATAATAAATAATTCTTGGGTTTTAAAAACTGTTCTAATTGTTTTAAATAGCACTTTTCTATTTGTATAAAATAAATCTTGTAAAACATCCACATTAATCACCTTTCTCCAAAGACACTTTAAAATTAAGTGACCGCTCATTCAAAGAATTTCTTGAATAATCAAATAAGATTGTTGTCTCTCTTTGGTCTAATAACTCATAGTTTGAATCAATAAACTTCTTAATATCAAATTTAAACTTTTCAAAATGAACACGTTTA
>Ga0136557_1001626_pt1 | contig 14098 bp, 12 predicted proteins | sample AntRauTorckE6832_FD_104796 | JGI IMG/M metagenome (GOLD analysis project Ga0136557, IMG submission 104796) | Saline lake microbial communities from Rauer Islands, Antarctica - Metagenome Torckler E6 #832 | ecosystem: Environmental > Aquatic > Non-marine Saline and Alkaline > Saline | place...
ACATGTTATTTACACCCTCGTCGACACCCCCGGGTTTCAGCGGCCGAGACGGGTTCTGGAATGGCTGGAAGCGCACAGTGCGTCGGTGTCTGACCGGGCCGATACCGTCAAAGCCTTCGTCACCCAGTTTGCCGACGACCCACGATTTGCCGATGAATGTGAACTGCTTTCGCCACTCGTCGAAGGCGCAGGCATGATTTACGTGGTGGACGGGTCGATTCCCTACAGCCCGCAACACGAAGCCGAAATGACAATCCTGCGCTGGACCGGGCGGCCAAGCCTTGCACTGATCAACAGCATTGGCCCGGATGACCACAGCGATACCTGGGAACGGGCTCTGGGCCAGTTCTTTCAGGTTGTCCGGCGTTTTGATGCGGTGCGCGCGCCCTTTGAGCAACACCTGGGCCTGCTGAAAACGTTTGGCCAGCTCGAGCCAGACTGGGATGAGCCCCTGAGCGAAGCCACACAGCACCTCTCTGCTCAGCGGCTACAGCGAAAACGGGAAACGGCCACACTGATAGCCGATACACTGCAAAGCATGATGTCACACCGTGAAAAGCGGACGCTGACAACACAGCAAACCGCCGAAATGTCCGACCAGACGCTGGCCGCGCAGCTTCGGGATCAGTGGTACAAAAATCAGCGAAAAAAAGAAGAGCACCTGCGGATTGCCATTGAGCGGCTTTACCAGCACAACCGTATTCAGCGCCAGGAGCCCGAACTGGTCTGGCACAGTGAACACGACCTGTTCAGCGAGCGCAGCCGCGCCGCGTGGGGCGTGGACCGGCGCTACCTGACCACGGCAGGCTTTGGTGCAGGTGCTGTGGGTGGCGTCGGCATTGATGCCGCAACACTGGGCCACTCTCTGGGCGCTGGCGCGCTGATTGGCGGAATCGTTGGCGCTGCAGGCAGCTATTTCTATGGCGACCGCCTGACCCTGCCTGTTCTGAATACCGGCATTCTCAAGGATGGACTGAGAACCGCAAGCTTTGGACCTGTACAGGACGGCCAATTCGGCTATGTTGTATTAGGCAGGGCAGTTAACCATTGGTGGCACGTTAGCCAGCGTAACCATGCTGGCCGCGATTTACTGGATCTTGCTCCCGCCGATGATCACTGGCTGCAATATCTCAGCCGCGACCATCGAAGGGCGATCCACCGGGTATTCGACCGTTGCCGGAAAAAGCGGCCGGTGGACAATAAAACCCGGCAGAACCTCATCGCCGCTATCAGTGCCGCCATGAATGCTTTCGACCAATGGCGCTTGAATCAGGTATGAACCTAATGTTTATACTGAATGGTGTAGCAATCACTTAACGAGGAAATTGTATGAAAATCGTAAGAGTTCAGGACATTATGGGTACCGAACGCGAAGTAACCGGTCCGGGCTGGACGAGCCGCCGCATGCTGCTGAAGAAGGACGGCATGGGCTTTTCCTATCATGAGACCATAATCCCTGCGGGCGCTGTGCTGAACCTCTGGTACAAACATCACCTCGAGGCCGTCTATTGTGTTGCCGGCAACGGCAGTATTCTGGACAAAGCCACTGGTGAGACCCATCAAATCAGCGATGGTACTCTGTACGCACTCGACAAGCATGACCAGCACACCCTGTATGGCGGCACCGAAGACATGCGCCTGATCTGTACCTTTAACCCACCGGTTACCGGTCGCGAAGTGCATGATGAAGATGGTGCTTACCTGCCGGACACCAGCGGAGACTAATCCTGACATCGGTTCCTGATACCGGGCCGACAAAAAAACCGCCATCGGAGGCAAGCCTGCTTCCGGTGGCGGTTTTGCTTTGGCTGGCTGGAGTTTATCTACGCATACCCATTCTGGTGGCACCGCCGCTGGCACCCTTCATCAGTGACGAGCTGGGCCTTTCCCAGGCGCTGACCGGAGCACTCACGACTCTTCCCATACTGATGCTTGCCGTCGGGTCAATGCCCGGCTCACTTGCGATCGCGCGCATCGGCCCCCGGAACACCCTCGCGTTGGCCATGGTTATTATGGTCGCCGGATCTGCCGGTCGCGGCCTGTCCCCGGACACCCTGACACTGATGATCACCAGCGCCTTGATGGGTTTTGGCGTAGCTATGATGCAGCCGTCGCTACCGGCTCTTTTACCCCGCTGGCTGGAAACCAGGCACCTGGCCATCGGTTCTGCCATCTACATGAACGGCATGTTAATGGGGGAGTTCATTGGCGCGGGGCTCACTCTGCCGGTGCTGATGCCACTGATGGATGAAAGCTGGCGCGCCACCCTGCTGGTCTGGTCACTGCCCGGCCTGCTGGTGGCTGCGGCGCTATACCTTCCACGCCGTGAAGTGGCCCGCCCGTTGCGAAAACTGTCCTGGTTACCTGACTGGAAAAACCCGCTGACCCTCAGATTAGGCCTGTTACTGGGGCTGTCTGGTTCCCTGTTTTTCGGCCTCAATGCCTATATGGGCAACCTGCTGGAACAACAGGGCAATATTGACCTGCTGGCGGATGCACTGTTCTGGTACAACTTTGCCCAGGTGGCGGCCTCACTGGTTATGTTGAAAATGGCAAGGAACTGGGTGGGGCGGAAACTACCCATCATCGTTACCGCGATTTTCAGTATTTCCGGCATGTTTGGCACGCTTCTGTTTACCGGCTGGTGGACCATCGCAAGTGCAACCTTCATGAGCTTTACCGCAGGCATTCTGCTGATTCTGCTGGTGGCGCTACCACCGATGCTTGTCGAGTCCAGTGAAACCGGAAGACTCTCGGCAGGCAATTTCCTGATTGGTTACACCCTGGCCTTCTCGGTTCCAATGATTGGCGGGTTGTTGGCCGACTGGGGCACCGATGCCCGCTACGCGGTCATGTTTATCCTCGCTTACTGCATTCTTGCGCTTCCTCTGGCTTTTACCCTGGACCTGAAACGACAAAAGGGCCAACCCCAGAGTTGACCCCTTCCACAACAGCCGCCTGAAGATCAGATGTAGTAATCTTTCAGCGGCGGAAAGCCGTTAAACTCAACCGCGCTATAGGTTGTTGTATAGGCACCGGTAGACAACCAGTACATGCGATCACCGATCGCCAGGTTCAGTGGCAGCGGATATTTATGGTGCTCGTACATGATGTCCGCGCTGTCGCAGGTCGGGCCCGCAATCACGCAGTCTTCACCCTCACCCACCTTTTCTGTCCATATCGGGAACTTGATGGACTCATCCAGGGTTTCGATCAGGCCACCGAATTTGCCCACATCTGTGAACACCCAACGATGCAGGGCGGTACGGGATTTTCTGGAAATCAGCACCACTTCGCTCACCAGTACACCGGCGTTGGAAATCAGAGAGCGTCCCGGCTCGATAATAATTTCGGGCAGCACCTCGCCGAAGTCTTCACGAAGAAAGCGGGTAATTTCGTCGGCGTAGGTTTTCAGGTCATTGGTACGGGTAATGTAATTGGCCGGAAAGCCACCGCCCATGTTGATCATTTTCAGTTCGATACCGTCTTCTTCCTTCAGGCGCTCGAAAATCACTTTCACCTTACCCAGGGCCGCGTCCCAGGCGCCGATCTCACGCTGCTGGGAACCCACATGAAAGGACACACCATAGGGCACCAGGCCCAGATCACGGGCCAGGATCAGCAAGTCCATGGCCATATCAGTCTGACAGCCGAATTTTCGGGAAAGTGGCCAATCAGCCGTCAGGGTGCCTTCCGTCAGGATTCGCACATAAATATTTGAGCCGGGTGCGGCTTTGGCAATGTTACGCAGATCCGCTTCGGAGTCGGTGGCAAACAGGCGCACCCCCTTCTCGTAGAATGTGCGTACGTCCCGGGCTTTCTTGATGGTGTTGCCGTAGCTGATGCGATCAGCCGTGACGCCCAGGCCCATGACTTTTTCGAGTTCATACACAGACGCAATATCAAAGTTGGCGCCTTTATCCCGGAGCATCGTCAGAACCTGCGGAGCCGGGTTGGCCTTGACCGCGTAATAGACGTTTGCATAGGGAAAACCTTCCACCAGCTCATCGTACTGGCGATTGATGGTGGCGGTATCGATCACAACGAAAGGTGTTTCCCGGGTATCAGCAAACGCCTTGATACGGGAATAGGTCTCTGCGCTGTAGTAATCGGCGATATTGGCGTTGGCAGACTCGGTCATGGATAAAGTTTCCCTCCACAGGGCAAGCGGGTATAAAAAAGGCACTGCAGCAGCGCTGAAGCACCCGACATTGGGACGATATTCGGGCTTTTTTAGCGGTGCAGATATGAGCATATCTACCCATGGGACGCGGCAGTCCAGAACAGGGCATTCAACGGGCAGGGCGTTTTTTGGTTCCCTGGCTCGCCTCGGCACTGAATGGATCTTCCGGCCAGGGGTGTTTGGGGTAACGACCACGCATATCCTTGCGCACTTCCGGATAAGTGTTACGCCAGAAGCTGGCCAGGTCTGCGGTGACGGCCAGGGGCCGTTGTGCCGGCGAGAGCAGGTGGATAACCAGAGGCACCCGGCCACCGCCTACCGTCGGAGTTTCTGTCCAGCCAAACAAGGCCTGGAGTTTGGCAGCGAGGACCGGCCCATTCCCGGCGGTATAGTCCAGCGTCACCGACTGGCCGGTCGGGATAGTCAGGCAGGTCGGCGCCAGTTCTTCCAGCATCTGCTGTTGCCGGTAGTCAAACAGGCTTGCCAGGGCCTGATTGAGGTTGATTTTCTCCAGCTCCCGCCATCGGCCAAGTCCGGTCAGAAAGGGCCGAAGCCAGGTTTCCAGATGGTCTGTCAGCCAGCGGTGACTGACGTCCGGCCAGTCGCCGGGAAAACAGCGCGCCAATAAAGATACCCGGGCCAGCCACTGCTCTGTGGCGGGGGTCCAGGGCAGGCTGTCGAGTCCCTTTTTGCGCACAGCCGACAATAGCCCCTGTTGCATGAGCTCCGGTGATGGCCTCGGCAATGCCGTTTCTTCCAGCACCAGTTGCCCCAGCTTTCGGACACGGCGCGCGACAACGGTGCCACGGCTGTCGTCCCAGAACGCTTCGTCAAATTCCTGAATGTGGTCAGCCAGATCCTGCTCCAACATGGCCGGATCAACCGGCGCCGCCAGAAAGATAGTGGCTTCCAGAGCCTTGCCATCCAGCTCAGCTGTGGCTAGCCACAGGTGTCGGGCAAGAGGGTCTTCATCGCGCAGGACCGCACCCCGGCCGTTGCTGAGCTGGTAGCGGGGAGCATCACCGCCGCGTTTGCGGGCAATACGGTCGGGGTAGGCCAGGGCAAGCAGGCGTCCCACTTCATCATCAGTCGGCATGTCACGCGGGCGCTGCAGACCGCCGGCAAGCCGTAAAACCGACTTTCCGATAGCTTTTACTCTGGCCGCATCGACGCGGTGGCCGGTCACCGGCGCTCTCAGGATTCGCACGCGTTCTTGCATGTCTGCCCCGGCCGAACGTCCGGCGAGGTCCCGCTCTTCAAGCAACGCCGCAAGCTCTGCTGCCAGGTAACCATGGCCAATATCACGGCCTTTGAGAATCATATGGGCCAGTCGCGGATGTACTCCTAACTCCCGTGCGGCCTTGCCATGAACCGTAATGGCAGTATCGGTGTCGAGCATATCCAGCCACTGCAGCAATTCCACAGCCTGCTTCCAATGGGCCGCCGGTGGTGAATCAATCCAGTCCAGCTGATCAGGACTCCGCGCGCCCCATTGCGCCAACTCCAGCACCAGCGGCGCCAGGTCTGCTTCCTGTATTTCCGGTGGGGTGAACTCCGCCAGACCCGACTGTGCCGATTCGCTCCACAGCCGATAACAGACACCGGGTTCAATCCGGCCTGCCCGGCCCTTACGCTGATCCGCCGAGGCTCTCGATAACCATCCGGTTACCAGCCGCGTCATGCCGCTGTTAGCATCGAACACGGCCCGGCGTTGCTGGCCACTGTCGATTACGACTGTGATCCCTTCGATGGTCAGGCTCGATTCGGCAATGGCGGTGGCCAGCACGACCTTTCGATATCCGGAAGGTGCCGGAGCGATCGCCCGGTCCTGCGCCTCGTTATTCAGGTTGCCGTACAGCGGCGCGACAAGGACATCAGGTTTCAAGGAGCTTTCCGACTGTAAAAGCTGCCGCTCGACCCGTCTGATTTCGCCGGCGCCCGGCAGGAATACCAGTATCGACCCGGTCTGCTGCGCCAGAGCCTCCTGGATCACTGAGGCCACCTGATCAACCAATCGGCCATGACGCGGGCGCGGCCGGTAGGCCACTTCCACAGGGAATGCCCGCCCTTCACTGGTAATCACTGGTACGTCTCCCAGTAAACGGGCAATGGGCGCGGTATCCAGGGTCGCCGACATCACGATAACCCGCAGGTCTTCCCGCAATGCCTGCCGGGACTCACGCACCAGAGCAAGACCCAGGTCTGCCTGCAGCGATCGTTCATGAAACTCGTCGAAAATTGCCACGGCGTAGTCATCCAGCGCTGGATCCTGCTGGATCAGCCGGGTGAGAATGCCCTCTGTGACTACTTCAATCACCGTAGCGGAGCTCACCCGGGTATCCAGGCGGGTTCGGTAGCCAATGGTCTGGCCCGGTTTTTCTCCCATCTGCCCTGCCATATATCGCGCTGCGGATCTGGCGGCCAGCCTTCGAGGCTCCAGCATCAGAATCCTTCGGCCGCTCCGCCAGGAAGCGTCAAGCAGTGCAAGAGGCACCCTCGTCGTTTTACCCGCACCCGGCGGCGCTTGCAGCAGCACCGTGGTCTGATGCTCAAGGGCTTTCAAGAGATCTGGAATAATCCTGGTTATCGGCAACACTGGTTTGTCGTGTTTAACGGAGAAACCCCTTTTCACCGGAGGGTACAAAAAACAGGAAAACAACACCAAAGGCAAGCGCCCCAACGCCAATGCCAAACGCGGATGTCAGGTTTCCGCCTGCGTCCAGCCACTGCCTGGTCAGCCAGGGACCAGCCATCTGGGTAAAACCGTAAACTGAAATCATCGCCGCAGACAATCTCGGCCCCTGATGAGGATGGAGAGTACGGCCTATCCGTTGGGTAAGCATTACCGTACCTACAAAAGTACTGCCAACCAGAGCCGCGCAAATCATCAGCCCTGTTGCGCCTGGTAATATTACCGCCGCCAGTACCCCTGTAAGCTGAATGATGAAATTGATTTTCAATGCTCGCAGATCGCCGAGCTTCCTGCCTGCCCGGTTCCAGAGTGCGGGTGAAAAGATCGTAAACACGGCAGCCAAAAACCAGGCTCCGTCCATCAGCCAATGATCAGCAGGTAACTGATCCTTGGCAAGCAAGGGCAGGAAGGTCATGGGCAGGATGTAACCGAGTCCGGCACCCGCATAGGAAAGAAACAGGGGCACGCTGGCCCGGTCGAACAACGGGGTTGTTTGGGAAGGTTCGTGATCAATGCTTTCTTTATCTTTTCCTTTTACCCGTCGCTGACCTGGCATCTCGAGCCTGAGCAGGCGCGCCGTTGCCCACCAGGCCAGGGGAACCGAGAGTATCAGCGCCGGCCACCAGCGTTGGCTGCCCTCCAGCCATTCAGCACTGAAACTCACCAGTCCACTGGACAAAAGCAGACCCAGACCAACGCCAATGTACAGGTGCCCACTGAGCGTCAGGCGGTTTCGCCCTGCCAGCCACTCCAGAATCAGGGCAGGTGCCTGCACGAAGACAATACCGTTCGCAATGCCATTAATCAGGCGCGCAACAGACATGATCGTAAGATGATCGGTTTGGGCCATGACAAGGGTGGTCAGCAGGTGGACCACCAGGGCGGTGGGCAACAGGATTCGAATCTGGCTGATTGTGTGCCAACGGACAGCCATAAGCGCACCCAGCAGATAGCCCAGATAATTCCAGGTGGCTACCGTTGCCCCCTGAGAGGTCGTGATCTGACCATCACCGATGAGGTAGGGCAGCAAAGGCGTGTAAATAAAACGGCCCAGGCCATGGGTTACCACCAGCAGGATAGCGCCGGCGGCCAGCACCGCGAACATTTCGCGGGACCTGGTAGTGGAGTGAGGTGAATCCGGCATAAAGAGGCCTTGGTGAAAACTGTGCAGTTTAAACCAGTAAAAGCCGGACGTAATTCTGACTTAAGGCGAAGCGCTTCGGCTTATCAGGACCCGGAGGCTCGTGGATGATTGGCTCTGGCCCATTCATAGATTTTCCGGAAAGCGTCCGCAATGTTTTCCGGTGAATGGGGTGGCTGGAATACAGCCGCCATTTCTCCTTCGGGATTGATCAGCGCAAAATGACCGCTGTGATCAACAAGAAGATCGCCTTCTACCTCCCGCTGAACAAAGGTCGCACCCAGGCTTTTGGCCAGGGCTCTCAGCTCAGACATTTCACCGGTTGCACCGTGAAAGTCTTCGCCGTAAAAGCCGACGTATTCTTTAAGCTTTGCAGGTGTATCGTGCTCCGGATCAGCCGTGATCAACCAGTACTCTGGCTGCGGCAGGGTCGCAGGCAGAAGACCGTCGGTTTTTTTGAGGCTGGCCATGGCAATCGGGCAAATGTCAGGACAGTTGGTGTAACCGACAAAAGCGAAAGTCCAGTGGCCCTTGAGTTCCGCAGGTGTGATCGGGTCGCCGTTCTCATCCTGTAACCGGAAATCGGCCAGCGGCCTGGCCTGATCATGAACATAGACGTTGATCCCGCTCAGGTCGGGTGCAGGCGATGGCTCTCGGGACTCGGCCATAAAAATCTGGCGACCGATCACCAGCCCGAAAATCAGAATAATCACAACGAGTAACACAGTCAGCGTCAGGCGCATGGAGCCGTTCATTGTTTCTCCGCAGTCAGTTCAGAGCAATCAGAAAAAGACGAAATGGTCGACTAGCAGAACGACAAACAGCGCCATCAGATAGGTGATCGAGTATTTGAAGGTATCCATCGCTACCCTACGGTCATCACCCCGTAGCAAACGGACAGAATACTGCAGAAACCTCAAACCCAGAGCCAGAGCGCCCACCAGGTAAATCAGCCCGGACATTCCGGTTACAAAGGGCAGAAGACTGACCGCCAGCAATATCAGGGTATAAAGAAGAATGTGCAGTTCTGTGTATCGGTTACCGTGAGTCACCGGCAACATGGGTATTCCGGCCTTGGCGTACTCCTCTTTACGATGAATAGCCAGCGCCCAGAAATGTGGCGGCGTCCAGGCAAAAATGATCAGAACCAATAGCAGCGCGTGCCCGTCAACCTGACCGGTAACGGCGGTCCATCCCAACAGGGGCGGCATGGCTCCGGCGATGCCGCCAATCACGATATTCTGGGGTGTCATCCGCTTCAGAAACAGAGTGTAAACACCGGCGTAGCCAACCAGGGAAGCAAGCGTCAACCAGGCGGTGAGCGCATTGACCTGCCAAAGCAGAATGACCATGCCGGCAACGGCGAGTATTGTGGCAAACCCCAGCGCTTCCAGAGGTGCGATCTTACCGGTCGCGACCGGACGCTTGCGCGTGCGCGCCATCATGGTATCGATCTTCTGATCAACAACGTGGTTAACAACAGCGGCGGAGCCCGCCAGCAGTGCTATCCCCAGATTGCCATAAACCAACACTTCCCAGCCGGGCAGCCCGGGGGTTGCCAACAGCATGCCGATCACGGCTGTCAGAATCATCAAGGCGACAACGGTCGGCTTGGTCAGCTCCAGATAGTCCCGCCAGGTTATGGCACTGGACTGGCTGGATTCGCCGGGAGCCTGTGCGGGCAGCCTTTCAACATGCTCGCTCATGCTGTCACCTCTCGTTCATTCATATGTGTGGGTTGCTTTGCCGGACCCGACAGGCTAACCGGTACGCGTTGAAGACGCCAGAGCAGGTTGATCACCGTCAATAAAAGACCTGCCCCCATCGCATTGTGCGCTATCGCCACGGATAGCGGTATATGGAAAATGACATTCGCCAGCCCCAGCACAATCTGTAATGTAAGAACGGTGCCCACCAGAACCACATGCCAGGCCAGTGGGGTCCGGTTCACGCGACGCCACAGTAACGCCAGCAGCACAGTGAAATAGCCAAGCAGGACAAGGGCGCCAACCCGGTGGGTTACGTGAATGGCAACCCTGCCATCTGCAGTCAACTGGCCGCCGAGATAGTTGGGGCCGACCTGCTGGGTAACATCAAATCCGTGCCGGAAATCCATATCTGCCGGCCACCACTCGCCCTGACAGGTCGGCAGATCGGTACAGGCTACCGCGGCGTAGTTGGCTGCGGTCCAGGCACCAAGAGCGATTTGCATAACGACCAGCAGCAGCCCACCGTAAAGCCATGGCCGGAAACGCTTTACATCGGAGCCTGGCATTGTTTGCACGCCAGCGTCTGGCGGATTACCCGGTTGCGCCTGCGGATCAGGGGGGCTGTTATTCCGGCAATGAGCTCGTAGCCGCAAGGTCAGCAGAGTCAGAAGACTGATCGTGGTGAACCCGCCCAGTAGATGAAGTGCCACCACCTGGGGCCACAGCTTGAGCGTCACCGTCCACATGCCAAAGGCACCCTGGAGGATGATAAATGCGGCTATAAAAAGTGGCAGTTTGACCGGCAGCCCTTCCTTGCGATGCCTGACCGCGTAGCCTGCAAGCCCGAACACCACCAGCCCAAGCATACCGGCCGCATAGCGGTGAATCATTTCCGGCCAGCCTTTCTCTACCTCGACCGGTGTATCGGGAAAGCGGGCGTTGGCGATGGCCATTCTGGTTTCATCATGAGGGACCGTCAGAAAGCCATAGCAACCTGGCCAGTCAGGACAGCCCAGTCCGGCATCGACCAGCCGCGTCCAGGCGCCCAGCATGATGACAATCACCGTTAATAATGTGGCAGCAAGGGACGCTTTGGCCAGAAAGCCCGCACGACCGGGGAATGAAGACTGGGTATTGTTCAACGTGACATCTCCGCAAAGACCGCTAACCGATCTGTGAAATTTTCAGCAGGTGCTTGAGGTCCTGAAGCATCTGTTTGCCCGTATGCTCGCTGCCGTAATGCATAATAATATTGCCAAACGGGTCCACCACCAGGATCCGGGACTGCTGGGATGGATCGACACCGGCAGGCCAGGAAGGTTCACTACCCTCAGGAAGGGTTAATTTTTCCATTGACGAATACTCACTATCCCAGCGCTCGGCCAGGTCTTCACCGACCGTGCCGAGCCAGGCCGCGCGATTGACCCTTGCTGCATTTTTACCCAAAGCAATATTGACCTGACGCGCGACGTAAAGAAGCTCTTCACATTGAGCGCCGCAATTACCGGCGACCACCATCAGCATCCATTCCGGATCCTCCAGCTGCGGGCCGAAACGGTCCGCCAACGGCGTTCCGTCTGTACCTTGCAACTCGAGTTCTGCCAGAGGCGCGGGTGGCTGAATCAACTCGCCATGATTACTGTGTCCGGTCGGGTTCATCCAGCCGGTATAATACAGGACGGTGGCAAAGATCATCGGTCCGAAGCCCACGGCAAACAGCAACAGGGCCATCCGGCGCCCGCGCTTTACCCGCTCCGGCGAAAACCGGTCATTTTCATTGTTCTCATTTCTGGATTCAGCCGTCGTCATTGTCATTTCCCGTTTTGCGGTAGCTTGCAGCGACCGTCAATATAACCAGTGCAAGAGCCAGTGAAAACCACTGCGTCGCATAACCGTAGTGAGTCTGCGGCCCCATATAATCAGGTGCCCAATCGGCGCGGTAGGCGCCGGGCTGATCGGGCCCATCCAGTCGCAAAACCATAGGCGCACCTGTCAAGCCAAGTGCCCCGACATCGCTCTGCTTGAGCGACTGGACCCGTCTCGGCCAATCGGTCCTTTGTGCCGGATTCTCCATCAGAACCGGAGGCTCCGGATACCCGCTCAAACGGCCGGAGATAAGCACTTTCTCCGGCGGCGTGGTTATTGCCGGCAGTTCATCCCGCGTCCTTGGGGCCAACACCCAACCCCGGTTAACCACCAGAGGCTTTCCCTGATCGGGTCGGAAAAGGGTCAATACTTCATAACCTGCCGCGCCATCTCTTGTCCGATTGTCCAGTAGCCAGGTGTTGGCGTCATACTGCCCGCTCAGCGTCACTGGTTGGCCGGCCTCAAGGCCCGCGTCGACCTGTGCTGGCCAATCCAGGTTGCCAGTCTGCATTTCCCATTGCTTGAGCATGACCTGTTTTTCCCCCGCCCGTTCCAGCTGCCAGAACCCCAGAGAAATCAGCAGCGGCAGAAAAAGACCGGTGAAAACCAGCAATCGCCAGTCAAAGCGCCACTGTCTTTCTGAGCGAGAGACCGGATCAGGCATGGTCTGGTATGATGGGTAAAATATTTCCGCTTTGCATCATAGGACCTGACATGCTGAAAATTCTCATCGTTGTACTCTTGCTGGCTGTGGTGGTGAGCCTTTTCAGCGGATTATTCTTCCTGATTCGGGATGGCGGGAAAACCAACAGGGTTCTCAATTCCCTTGCACTGCGGGTCGCCCTGAGCGTAGCGCTACTGGCGGTTATTCTGCTCTCTCTCTGGCAAGGGGGCCTGACGCTTAATCCGACCCCCTGAGTTACGGCAAAATCTTCAGATTACGTAGACAAACACAAACAGTCCCAGCCAGACCACGTCTACAAAATGCCAGTACCAGGCTGACGCTTCAAAGCCGAAGTGATAATCGGCGCTAAAGTGCCCTTTCTGTATCCGCACCAGCATGATGACCAGCATCAGCGTACCCAGCATCACATGGAGACCGTGAAAACCGGTCAGCATGAAGAAGGTACTGCCGTAGATGCCTGACTGTAGTGTCAGGTTCAGGTCCTGGTAGGCATGGGCATACTCGTAACCCTGAACAAACATGAAGACCACGGCCAGGGCAATGGTGGCTGCAAGCCAGGTCTTGGCTTTCTGGCGGTGACTTTCCTTGAGCGCGTGGTGAGCAATGGTCAGCGTGAACGAGGATGTTACCAACAGAATGGTGTTAACCAGTGGCAGTCCCCAGGGTCCGATAATACCGTCCGGCGCGGGATAGGCCTGAGGGTCAGGGGTATTGAGCAGCGGCCAGGTGGCCTGAAACCCCTCCCAGAGCATATTGGTGCTGCCCTTGTCGCCTTCGCCACCCAGCCAGGGAATGGAAAACACCCTGGCATAGAAGAGAGCGCCAAAAAACGCAGCAAAAAACATGATTTCGGAGAATATGAACCAGCTCATACCCCAGCGGAAAGAACGGTCCATCTGCGGGCTGTATAACCCGGAGCGACTCTCCTGGATGACGTTTCCAAACCATCCGAACAGCATGTAGACCATGATGGCGGAGCCAATAGAGAAGGTGATCCAGGCACCCGTGGTGTCCACGCCCTGCTTGCCATCTACCATAATAGCCGCAAGGCCGTACAACATTACACCCAGGCCAACCGTGGCAACGATCGGCCACTTGCTTTGTTCCGGCACATAATAGGTCTGGTTTTCCGCCATGACAGTCTCCGATGGCTTATCCGTTAGCGATTGTTTTTGTCCAGAGGGGCATTACTGCCCCCCTCTGTTTATTTAATTTCCGGCGGTGTAGAGAAGGTGTGGTACGGCGCCGGTGACGGCACTGTCCACTCCAGACCTTCTGCTCCGTCCCATGGCTTCGCGGACGCCTTTTCACCACCCCTCGCGCACTTGACCACTATCCACAGGAACAGAAGCTGGGTCGCGCCGAACATGAAGGCACCAATACTGGACACCATGTTGAAGTCGGCAAACTGCAGGGCGTAATCCGGAATACGACGCGGCATGCCGGCCAGCCCCAGGAAGTGCATAGGGAAAAAGGCAAGGTTCATACCCACGAAAGACAACCAGAAGTGGGTCTTGGCCAGGGTCTCGTCATACATATGGCCCGTCCACTTCGGCAGCCAGAAATACGCCGAGGCGAAGATACCGAAAATGGCGCCCGGCACCAACACGTAATGGAAGTGCGCTACCACAAAGTATGTATCGTGGTACTGGAAGTCGGCCGGGGCGATGGCCAGCATCAGCCCGGAGAAACCACCGATGGTGAACAGAATCACGAACGCGACGGCAAAAAGCATGGGCGCTTCAAAGGTGAGGGAGCCACGGAACATGGTGGCTACCCAGTTGAACACCTTCACCCCTGTTGGCACGGCAATCAGCATGGT
>Ga0136557_1001627_pt1 | contig 14098 bp, 10 predicted proteins | sample AntRauTorckE6832_FD_104796 | JGI IMG/M metagenome (GOLD analysis project Ga0136557, IMG submission 104796) | Saline lake microbial communities from Rauer Islands, Antarctica - Metagenome Torckler E6 #832 | ecosystem: Environmental > Aquatic > Non-marine Saline and Alkaline > Saline | place...
ATCGACCGTTACTGTCAAAAGTGTTCAAGCAGGCAGTCTTCTCGGGCATCACCGATGCGAACCGGCTGGATCCCTATCTGCTGCTGTATGAGCGGCTGGAGCAATGGCTCACCGACAATGAGGCCAATGACCGGCTGAATCTGGTTCGCCAGAGCCTGTACCTGAAAACCGGCCTGCCACTGACCCGGATCAACCCGGCAAGCGCGGATTGGCGGGCAACACTGCTGGATTCACTGGTGGCCGGGTGGCAGTGGTCAAAGGCCGACCTGAACCGTCTGGACAAGCGCGCACGCTGGCGTGCCGAGGATGTGATGACGCTGCGCCGACAGGTGGTGTCGGAGCTGACGCACAGCTACCGGCTGCTTTCCAGGCTGGCCCGCGAACAGGGCACCCAGGCGTCGATCAGCCACAATGATATGAACCTGCTGGGGCGGAAGCTGTACGCTGCATTCCAGCGCAAGGCGGGCAAGATTGAATTGATCAACCCGGGGCTGGCGCCCTCTCTGGCAGAGGAAAACCTGTCGTTTCATCACCAGTCAGAGCAGGGTGGTGAACACTCTGCACTGAATGGCTGGCTGTTGTATCGCGATCTTGAGGATCCGTCGGATGCCCTGTGGCAGCCGGTAATCCGGCGGTCCGGCAATCTCACCGAATTGATGGTGTGGTGCTTCTGCAATGGGTTGCTGACACGCAGCACCCGGTTGAACGTGCGTGGTGGGTCCAGCAATGCGTCGGTGGCAGAGCTTCAGGATATGCTGTCGACTCTGGCGGGATCGTTGCCGATGCCGGTTGAGCCTGTATCCAGAGACGCTCTTTCCCGGGGTGTAAGGCCTTTGCGCCACCTTCTTTTTGTCAACGTCGGGGTTGACCCACAGGCGCATCTGACCGAACGGGGGCTGCACAAGCTCAGTGCCAGGCATGACTCGCTGGGGTTCAGCGGCGGCCGTGAAAACCTGGTGCTGACGATTGATCAGGTTACCTACAACAGCTGGCATGAAGTCAGCCTTCAGCATTACTCCGCCGGTGACACTCTGATTCAGTGTCTGAAGAATATTCTGGCATCGGTGGCCGCCGCCCCGGATCACTTGCCACAGGTTCAGGTGCACTGTCACAGCGCTGGTCACGGAGCTGCGATCGCCCGCCGGGTGAAGGAGCTATTCGGTGAGGTGATGCGCTCGTTCTTTGTCGGAGGCGCCGGCCCCCATCCGCTTCGGTACGTGATCGAAATGGACCGGCGATATTTTCTTCTGAGTTTTAATGGTACCGAGCCCGGTTTCATTGCGCTGGATAGTCACGCAGCCCTTCTTGAGTGCCTTGCCCGGCCCCAGGTAGGCTATCTGCCGGTGGTGTTTGATCAGTACGCCATGGCTGATGACCTGCCGCTTAAAGTGGTATGCCATGCCTCCGAGCCAGGCAACGTGCAGATTTTCTACCGTGTCTCGGGCGACAGTGCGGATCTGTGGGCGGTGGATGAGCTGGGGTGTGTGTTTGCATGGCGGCAGGCATACAGCTCGCGGCGCTATCTGTTGCTTCCGCTGCTTCGCTTCCTTGAAAATCTGCTGGAGCGGAAGCAGTTGCGACAGCTCGATAACCTCGCCGGGCCCACCGGCATAAAATGTTATGAATTAGTATTGATTGATGGCCTGTGGCGCGCGGAGCCCCGGCCAGATGCTGATCGCCAGGGTGTTTCTCTCTCCGGGCTGGAGGTGCAGGCTGTCGGGGTTCAGGAGGGCGACGAGCGGGTGCGGTTCGACATTTTTTGTGCGGACCAGGAATTCACCGTTCAGGAGTATGGCGATCAGCTGATTCCGGCAGTCGCTCATTACATCCGTTCGTTACGTCGGGATCAGGCCGTCTACCCCGTGTATCTGACTGACGTTCACCTGCCCCACGACCTGGATCCGCAGATTTACCAGCAGGATATCCAGACCATTCAGTACCTGTATTACCGCGCCGTGCTTGAGGATTCCCTGAATCGTTACCTGGCGAACTGAACCGCCGGGACATCTCGCCGGGCCGGGCCTCACTCAGGTATACTGCCGCTATGAGACTTGCAGGGGTTGCGGACATGAAAACAGGGTTGATTGCAGTGTTTCTTCTGGTTCTGACCGGCCTTGTGGCTGGTTGCGGACAGAAAGGGGCCCTTTACCGTGATGTTCCCGCCGAGACCCAGGCAGAGCAAGACGCGGTCAGCGCAGATCAGACGGCGTCTGATGACGAGCGCTAACAGATAGCACGATAACCGACAGAGAGCCCCATGGATTATTTCAATTACCGCGACGGCGAACTTTACGCTGAAGACCTACCGGTCGCGGAGATCGCGGACCGGTTTGGAACGCCGGCCTACGTCTATTCCCGCGCCACTCTGGAGCGTCATTACCACGCCTATGACGATGCGTTGGCAGGGCGCCCCCATCTGGTGTGTTATGCCGTAAAAGCCAACAGCAATCTGGCGGTGCTGAACGTGCTGGCGCGCCTGGGTGCCGGTTTCGACATCGTTTCGGCCGGAGAACTGGAGCGGGTGATTCGCGCTGGCGGTGATCCGACAAAGGTGGTGTTTTCCGGGGTTGGCAAGCAGCGCTGGGAAATGCAGCGGGCTCTGGAAGCGGGTGTTCGCTGTTTCAACGTGGAATCCGATACCGAGCTGGATCGGCTGAACGAAGTGGCGGGCGAGCTGGGCGTAAAAGCCCCGGTGTCATTGCGGGTAAACCCGGATGTAGACGCGGGTACCCACCCCTATATTTCTACCGGGCTCAAGGAGAACAAGTTCGGGATTGATATCGCCGAAGCGCCTGCAGTTTACGAGCGGGCGGCCACATTGCCCAATTTGAGTATTCAGGGTGTGGATTGTCATATCGGCTCCCAGCTCACCACCGTGGCCCCGTTTCTGGATGCGCTTGACCGGGTGCTGGCGCTGATTGATGCCCTTGCGGAAAAGCAGATTTTCATCCGCCATCTGGATATGGGTGGTGGTCTTGGCGTTACCTACGATCAGGAGCATCCGCCACAGCCATCCGATTATGTGACGGCGCTGTCTGAGCGTCTTGGCAGCCGGAATCTGGAGCTCATTATGGAGCCGGGGCGCTCCATAGCAGCCAACGCCGGCATCCTGCTGACCCGGGTGGAGTTTCTGAAGTGCACGCAACACCGGAATTTCGCCATTATTGATGCGGCCATGAATGATCTGATCCGCCCGGCGCTCTACAGTGCCTGGCAGTCCATCATCCCTGCCCGCCCACGTAATGATGTCGATGAAAAGCATTGGGACCTGGTCGGGCCAGTCTGCGAAACCGGTGATTTCCTGGGCAAGGATCGTCCCCTGCGATTGCAGGCCGGTGACCTGCTGGCCGTTCGCTCCGCTGGCGCCTATGGTTTTGTGATGAGCTCTAACTACAACACGCGCAACCGCCCACCTGAACTGATGGTGGATGGCAGTCAGGTGCACGTTGTCCGTCGGCGCGAAACTCTCGAGGAGCAGCTTGAACCTGAAAGCTGCCTGCCCCAATGAGCGGAGGGCTGGATATGACTCAGGCAAGACGTGGCTCCCTGCTGAATTTCACCAAAATGCACGGGCTGGGTAATGACTTCATGGTGGTGGATGCCATCAGCCACCCTTTCCGGATGTCTGCAGAGATGATTCGGGAGCTGGCGAATCGCCATTTCGGCATCGGTTTCGATCAGTTGCTTGTGGTGGAACCCCCGGGACTGCCGGATGTGGATTTCCGCTATCGCATCTTCAACAGTGATGGATCCGAGGTGGAGCAGTGTGGCAATGGCGCTCGCTGTTTTGCCCGTTTTGTCCGGGATCAGCGCCTGACCAACAAGAAAGTGATTCGCGTTCAGACCGCCAAGGGCGTGATTGAACTGCGAGTGGGTAAGGGCGGCCTGATTACCGTTGATATGGGGGTTCCGGAGTTCAACCCGCCCGCGATTCCTTTTGCCGCAGACCGCCGTAAAGAGGTGTATACCGTGGAGGTGGGCCATGAAACCGTGGAGCTCAGTGCGATATCCATGGGCAACCCCCACGGCGTTATTCTGGTGGACGATGTGGATACGGCACCGGTAACAGAACTGGGGCCAAAGCTGGAAAATCATCCCCGGTTTCCGGCCCGGGCCAACATCGGCTTTATGCAGATTCTTGATCGAAGTCATGTCCGGCTGCGGGTGTTCGAGCGCGGTGCCGGAGAAACCCTGGCCTGCGGCACCGGCGCCTGCGCGGCTGTCGTGGTCGGACGCTCGCGCGGGCTGCTCGACCCACGGGTCGATGTCGAACTGCGGGGCGGCCACTTGGTCGTCGAATGGCAGGGTGAAGGGGCGCCTGTTATGATGGAGGGTAACGCTAATAGCGTGTTTGAGGGCCAGTTGCGGCTGCCCGGCGACTCAGCGCCAAGGCGACGCAGAAATACAAGGCAGGGTGACAACAGGCCTGCGCAGAACAGGCAACAGCGTGGCCGCCATCCGGCCAATTCAGGGCACTGATCCGCTCAACCGATCACCAGCCTGACCGTCAGGAGACAAACATGACAGACCAAGCGGCCCGCCAGAAGGCCGGTGACCTCAGCCGGGAAACGGTTGCGGACTACCTTCGCGATAACCCGGATTTTTTCGTTGATCAGGATGAGCTGCTGCGCAGCCTGACTCTGCCCCACGACAGTGGCAGAGCGATATCGCTTGTGGAGCGGCAGGTGCATCTGTTCCGTGAACAGCGCGATACCCTGCGCCAGGAACTGGCGGAACTGGTATCCATTGCCCGCCACAATGATCGGCTATTTGAAAAGAGCAAACGCCTGTTGATGCAGGTGATCGAGGCCCGCAACCTTAATGATATGGCCGCTGCCGTGGATGACAGCATTCGCGGAGACTTCGGCCTGGATGCTGCATCGGTTATTCTGTTTACCGAAGAGCCATTGCCTGGCAACGGCCATGGTGCGCTTCATGTGGTTTCACCGGATGCCGCCAGGGAGCGCCTGGGCGGCCTGCTTGACGGCGACCGTGCAGTGTGTGGCCAGTTCCGTGAAAGCGAGCGCAGCTTCCTGTTTCCCGACCGGGATGAGCCTATCGCTTCCGTTGCGCTGATGCCCTTGCGAGCTGCCGGTTTGACCAGCGCGGGCGACGAGCTGGTGGGTGTGTTTGCGGTTGGCAGTTGTGAAGCCGGTTATTTTGATCAAAGCATGGGGTCGCTTTTCCTGACCTACATCAGCGACACGCTCAGCCGTCTGCTGCCGCCGATTCTTCAGCGTCATACCGCTGCAGCGCCTGCTGACGGTCCAGTTGCGGAAACCCGCTGAGCATGTCTGAGCCTGGCAGCGAATCCGGCCTGGCTGCCGCACTTGCGGAGCCGCTTCACGGCTTTATTCGCTACCTTGCTTCTGAAAAACGCCATTCCCCCCATACCTGCAGCAATTACCAGGACGATCTCCGGCGCTTTGGCGCCTGGGTGGCCGGCCCGGAGGCCCATACTGCCTGGCGTGAACTGACCTCCCACGACCTGCGGCGATACGTCGCTGTGCTCAGTCGATCCGGCCTGAGCGGGCGCAGCATTGCCCGGCACTTGTCGGCGATCCGGCGTTTTTATGATTACCTGCTGCGGGAGCACCTGGCCAGTGATAATCCGGTGTTGGACGTGCGGGCGCCGAAAGCTGCCCGGCGATTACCCAAGGTGGCTGACGTTGACCAACTGAGCCATCTGCTTGACGCCAGTCCCGATGATCCTCTGGAAACCCGGGACCTGAGCATGTTCGAACTGTTGTATTCCTCGGGTCTGCGGCTGTCGGAACTGGCCGGTCTGAATCTGGAAGCCATTGACCGCCGCAGTGGCGAAGTCCGGGTGTTGGGTAAAGGCGGCAAAGAGCGGATTCTGCCGGTGGGGCGGCGGGCCCTGGCCGCGCTGACCCAATGGTTGCAGGTCCGATCCACGCTGGCCCACGAGAATGAACCGGCGCTTTACGTCAGCCGCCGGGGAGAGCGCCTCAGTAACCGCAGCATCCAGTCTCGCCTCCGTCGCTGGGGGGTCAAGAACGGCGCCGACCAGAAGCTGCACCCGCATTTGTTGCGCCACTCTTTTGCCAGCCACATGCTGGAATCCAGCGGTGACTTGCGCGCCGTTCAGGAGCTGCTGGGCCATGCGGACATCAGTACGACCCAGATCTATACCCACCTTGACTTTCAGCATCTGGCCAAGGTTTATGACCAGAGTCATCCCCGGGCCCGTCGGGCGTCGGAATCAACCGAAAAGCCCACCGGAAGGGATTCGTAACAGCAGGAGAACCAGATGTCATCGGATCCGTCCTGGAAGGATAAATATCTGAAGGAACTAGAAATCTCGGAGGCGCAGGAGGCGCGGTGGGAGACAGAGAGAAACCTGATCCAGCGAATGCTGGTGCGCACAAGCCTGGCCTCGGAAGGGCAAAGTCCGGAGCTGGATGACCTGCTTAAGCGAGTCAGAGAAGAAGTTCGTCAGGGCCGCTTTGATGCCAGCGTATGGCATGACCTGCAGGACCGTATTGATCGCAGGGTAACAGCGCTGGATGATCGAAAATCAGAATCCGACAGACAGCTTCGGTCTACGCTTGGGAAGCTTCTGGCAGAGTTGCGGAGTCACGAGGCGTTTCAACCCTACAAAGACCGGCTGCGGGATCTTGAAAAGCGGCTCAGGAAAACGGAAACCCTGGGGCAGCTGTTCACTGAATGGCTGACCGAATTTGCCCGGGTTCTGCACGCAGGGCTTGAAAATGCACCTGCGCAGGGTGGCGGATATCCGGCACAGAAGGGATTTTTCAGCAAACTCTTTGGTAAGCCCGGCGATGACCAGCCCCAAGGCGATTCGGTGCCGCCCGGGACGGATGCAGTTGGCCGTGACCTGTCGATGGAACTGGCATCCCTGAGCGAGGATGAGGCCGGTCAGCGGCTGGGTATTGCCCGGCGGGTGGGAGAGTTGCTGGGGCAGGTGCTGGAGCAGGTGTCTCTGGAACCGGCGTCCGAAGCCCGGGCGCGGCGGCTTCGGGAAAGTCTGCTGGCCAGTGATGACTGGGATGAGTTGAGAGAAGGCCTGAGTGGCGTTGCTGAGCTGGTGATTGCCGCTGTTACCCGCAGCCAGCGCGAATTCGAGGCGTTCCTGCGCAAGCTGGACGAACGTCTGGATACCCTCAAGAAATATTTTGTTGAACAGGAAAGTGCCCAGGCGGGGCGTCTTGGTGCTTCCGCGGAGCTCGATCTTGAAATTCAGCAGGAGCTGGAAGTCTTTGGAGAAATGGTTGATGCCAGCCAGGATTTCCAGGGGCTCAAGGCATCCGTTTCCGGTCATCTTACCTCTATCCGTGAGGCCGTGGGTCGCTTCAGAACCAAAGAGTCCGAGCGGGAAAAATTCCTGTCCGAACAACTGGAAACCATGCAGGAAAAAATGGCGGCCATGGAGGCGCAGGCAGACCACGTAAAAGGGGAACTTCGTGAACAGCGTCACCGGGCAATGACCGATGTGCTTACCCAGCTACCAAACCGGGAAGCCTGGCAGGACCGGCTGGATCTCGAGTTTCACCGCTGGCGCCGTTATAACAATCCATTGAGCCTTGCGGTGCTGGATATTGATCTTTTCAAGCGGGTGAACGATTCCTACGGGCACAAAGCCGGTGACCGGGTTCTGCAACTGGTGGCAAAGGCCCTGCGGGACCGACTGCGTCAGACCGATTTTATCGCCCGGTTTGGCGGCGAGGAATTTGTGGTGTTGTTCCCGGAGACCTCAGCAGACGTCGCAAAAGATGTGCTGGATGGCCTGCGGGATCATATCAGGGAACTGCCATTTCATTTTCGCGGCGAGCCGGTTTCCGTCACTTTCTCAGCCGGCGTTGCCGGGTTCGAGCCGGATGATCAGAGTGACTCGGTGTTCGACCGGGCGGACAGAGCCCTTTATCAGGCAAAAGACGCAGGGCGGGATCAGGTCCGTACCAGCAGTCACCCGGTTTAGTGGCGCATCTGGGCGTCCAGCTCATCGATTATCTCGGCCCAGTCCGAATCCTCTTCAAGGCCTTCTTCCAGAAAGTTGGACTGGCTGTCAGACCAGAAAGGGGCATCCTGTAGCGCAATCTCCGACGGCAATGGTGAGTATTTTGCGATGAAACTTTCAATGCTGGCCGCGTCTGATGGCAGGCCAAGTTGGTCAAATAGCGTTGTTAGTGTGTGCTTGGTGGTATCCATAACGGTCAGGCCACTCCTTGAATGCAATCAATGAATTTAGTCGGTATTGTTTTCGGAGTTATAACACGGACTCTAGTCTAACTCATGAGGATCTCCAGTGAAGGCGGCGTTACCTTTTTTGTTGTGCCTGGCGTGCCTGCTGTCGACGGGGCTGTTGAAGGCAGAACCACCCCAGCTCTCGCCGGCCCCGGTGCTGGGTAGTGACGATCTTGCCTGGCTGATTGCCCAGAAGTCCCTTCGGGTGGGCGTGCGCAGCGATCAGGTTCCACTGGTTTTTGATACCGGCGAAGGCCAGTTGGCAGGTGTCTTTATTGATTACCTGAACACCATTTCCGCCAAACTTGATGTGGCTATCGAACAGGTCAGCGGCAATGAAACCCAACTTGACCAGTGGTTGGCCGACGGACTCATCGACGCCAGGCTGAACACGCGGTCATCCCGCGGTTCGAATGCCGGGGGTGCGCTGGTTTCCTCACCACTGATGTCGCTCACCTATGGCCTGTTCGTCGCATCCGGGGATGCCGGAATCCGTGAACTCGAGGATCTGGAAAACGCCCGGGTGGCAGTCGTGGCCCGCGATGCCACCCAGAACGCCCTGCTGGATGCGGTGCGGAGTTTTACGCCGGTGCCGGTGGTTACCCTGGGTGAAGCGGTCAGCATGGTGTTGTCGGGACAGGCCGATGCCTTCCTTGGGCCGGTTTCGGTAGTGTCTGATTATCTGCGTTCCGCGATGGTAAAAGGTATTCGGTTGGCGCGTCTGATGGATCAGCACTCGGTGGATGTGGTGCTCGAAGTTGCCCCTGAGGAGGAAAGGGTATTCCGGGTGCTGAATCAGGCGGTACTGGCGATTACCCACAGTGAGCACCGGGCTGTGCGCGAGCCCTGGCTCCAGTCCAGCATACCGGAGACTGAGGACAGCACACTTCGACTGTCGGAAGAGGAAAGCGGCTTTCTGAGACGCAATCCCAATCTTGAGGTTGCTTTCAGGCAGGACTGGCCGCCCTTCGAGTTTTCCCAGGATGGTGGTGCCCGGGGATTGGTGCCCGATCTCGTCGCGCGACTGGAAGAGCAGTTATCAGTCCGTTTCGGTCGCCGGATGCTGGAAACCGGCCAGGTGCCGGAAGATCAGCTCAGCGAAGGAGTGATCGATATACTGCCAGCCGTCACTCGCACGCCGAGACTGGAAGAAAGCTTTCTGTTCAGCCGGGCTTACCTGACGGTACCGATTGCACTGGCAATCCGGGACGACGGGCGATTTATCGGCGAGTTGCGCGAACTTCGGGATGAGCGGGTAGGCGTGGTGAATCGTCAGGCGGGCCATGATTACCTGTTAATTAACCATCCGGATCTTGATCTCTACCCGGTCAGCTCGGTGGAGCAGGGCCTTCTGGCACTGTCGAACGGTGATCTTGATGCCATGGTCACGCATATTCCCGCCGTCAGCTACACTGTCGCCCGGCTGGGCCTGTCGAACCTCCGCATCACCAGCATTACCCCTTATCAGTACGAACTCCGCTTTGCGGTCCGCAAGGATCAGCCAGAGTTGTTGGGAATCCTGAATAAAGCGCTGGGCAGTCTGGATTCGAATGAGACCGACGCTATCTACAACCGCTGGATACACCTGGATATCGAGCAGGAGACAGACTATACCGTCGTCCGGCGGATCCTGCTGATTGCGGTGATGGTTGTGCTGATCTTTCTGTACTGGAACCGTAAGCTGTCGCGGGAAGTAGACGAGCGCATCCGCTCCGAGACGGCACTGCGTCGCAGCGAAGATGAACTGAGGTCCGCCAAGCAGGACGCAGAACGCCTGGCGCGTCAGGCTGAGGCCGCCAGCCTCGCCAAAAGTGAATTTCTTGCCAATATGTCCCATGAAATCCGCACCCCCATGAACGCGGTGATCGGATACAGCGACCTTTTGAGCAACACCGTCAAGGACCCGCAGCAACGGAATTACCTGAACGCCATTCGCGCCGGCAGTCGTAGCCTGCTGATGCTGATCAACGACATTCTTGACCTGTCACGAATCGAGGCCGGCAAGATGCGGCTGGATTATTCCGCAGTGTCGGTGCGCCGATTGCTCAGCGATGTGCGCCATATCTTCGATCTGCGCGCGACCGAGCAGGGCATCTCGCTGGAAGTCAGTGTGGATTCGCGAATGCCCGCTGCCATGAGGCTGGATGAAACCCGTCTGCGCCAGGTGCTGTTCAACCTGGTGGGTAACGCGATCAAGTTCACTCACCAGGGCGGCGTGACGGTAAGGGCTACGGCAACGCCTCAGGTGGATGATGAGGCCGATGCGTCCCAACGGACACTGAAGTCGCAGCTTGTGGTGACGGTGCAGGATACCGGTATTGGCATTCCCGAGGATCAGCAACAGCAGATTTTTGATGCCTTTGAGCAGCAGGAAGGTCAGAGCAGCAGACGCTACGGGGGCACGGGTCTTGGTCTTGCCATCAGTCGCAAGCTGGTGCGAATGATGGGGGGCGAACTGCAGGTCGAAAGCGAGCCGGGCAATGGCTCCACCTTCACGGTGCGCTTGCCGGATGTGGAAGTGACCAGTGAAGAGGCTGAAGACGACGGCCAGCCCCAGGAATCCGAGCGTTTGCTGGCGCAGACTCTGAGTATGCACGAACGGTCCTGGTTGCGGGAGCAGCTGGACAAGGATTTTGGCGACGAATGGAAGTCAGTGCGGGAAAGCGGCGACCCTGAGCAGATGAGAGATTTTGCCAGCCGGGTCATTGCCTGGGGGCAGCGCCTGCGCTCACCGTCGGTCACCCGTTATGGGGAAAAACTGCTCGCAGATGTGGATGCGTTTAACCTGGATGCGGTGAACAGTGCGCTGGCCGCGTTTCCGAGGTTGCTGGATCGGGAAGGGTAGAACGGCTTACAGGCAGTCGAACTGGGATCTTCGGTCGAAAGCGACGGACACCATATCGTAACCCTGATTCGACAGGTCGCGGATCAGATCACGATTCTTCAGCATGGCCATGCAGACCCTGTGAACGCTGGCTTGCAGCTGTTCGGTGCCCGGCTCTTCATTCAGCCGAAAATCCACGATCAGGTACTTCCGCTCAATCGCCGACGATACCGGGATTGCCTCCCGCTCGACGCTCTCATAGCCAATATAGGTTGCCTGGTGTGCCGGAAACAGCCCGCTGAGCAGCAGGTCGAGATTGCCAGCAGCGGCCGGTCCGCCACTGGATAGCAGGAAAAGAGTGAACGTGGCGATCAGGTGAATAGTTTTCATGGTTGTCGTGCTTGCTGTGGTTGACCGGATTTCAATCGGATAAGCGAATCTGGTAACAGTATGTAAGTAAAGGTTACTAATAATTGTCGCAAACTGCCAGAGAACCTGTCTAAAAATTGGTCACATTTTTCAATTGTTCACACTTGTCCCTCAGCAGCCGACCAAGGATCGTGGTTCCCGCGGGTCCATGGTTTCAACTATGATGGGGATATCAAGGTCAGGCCAGAGGTAGGATCATGTTCCAGTTGATTTTTAAAGGCGAATGCACTCCCGGTACCGATCCGGAAACGGCCAGAAACAACGCCAGAACCCTTTTCAAGGCCAGCGCTGACCAGGTTGTTAAAATGTTCAGCGGTCAGCCCGTGGTGATCCGCAACCGCCTGGAACAGGTTCAGGCCGAGAAGTACCAGGGTGTTCTTCAGAAGCACGGCATGGTTGCTTACGTTGAACCCATGGAGGGCGCCGTTGCACCGAAACCGGCGCCACCAGCTGCGGAGCCAGAGCCCCGTGCCACCAAAGAGCCGCCGGGGCCACAGCCAAAGACGGGCAGTCCGATAAAAGTGGAGCCCGGAGACCGGCCGAATGTGGCCGGCGAAAAGGTGGACAGTATACTTTCCAGCTCAGGCCTGACCCTGGACCCGGTGGGGGTCACGATGGAAGAACATAAAGAGGTCAAGGCTCCCATGTTCGAACATCTGGATGAATGGACCCTTGCGCCCCCCGGCACCGAGCTTGTGGAAAACCGCCATACACCACCGCCGGTCGTGCCGGACGTCTCCCACCTGTCGCTGGCGGAATACGACGATTCAGATCATAAAGAGTGAACGCCGCCGGGCAGAAGTGCTGATGCGCGGTCATCGAATTCTGGCCTGTCTGGCTATACTGGTCACCGGATTGGCTGGCGCGGCAGAGCGACCCAGCGTTGCGCTGGTGCTCAGCGGGGGCGGTGCCAAAGGCATTGCCCACGTGGGTATTCTGCGGGTGCTTGAAGAAATTAAGGTGCCTGTGGATATGATCGTCGGAACCAGTGCCGGCTCTGCGGTAGGCGCGCTTTACGCGTCGGGCATGAGTGTCGAATCTATCGAGGCCCGCTTTATTAATCTGGACTGGCTTTCCAGTTTTCGGGACGATCCGGGGCGGGTCTATAAGCCTGTTCGGCGCAAGCAGCAGGACTGGCGATTTCCGGTCACACCCGGCATCGGCATCAGTGGCGAAGGGCTTCAGCTGGGTGGGGGCATTGTCGCCGGCCAGAACCTCGGATTTATCCTTAATGAGCTGACCCGCGATGCCGCGCTGGTGGATGACTTTGATCAGCTTCCGATTCCCTTCCGTGCTGTGGCCACTGACCTGGAAACCGGCGACGCTGTGGTGATTGGCAGCGGTAATCTGTCTGAAGCCATTCGCGCCAGCATGAGCGTTCCGGGTGTCTACGCGCCTGTATCCAGGGACGGCAAGCTGTTGGTTGATGGCGGTGTCGCCAACAATCTGCCGGTATCCGTGGCCCGTGAAATGGGGGCCGACATTGTCATAGCCGTCGACATTACCGACCCGCTGATGGACAAGGAAGATCTTCGGGACGCCTTCACTGTTATCGGACAGCTCACGACATTGCTTACCCGTCGCAACACTGAACTGCAACTCGATTTGCTGGACGATAAGGACTTGCTGATCCGCCCGGATCTGGGCGAACTGTCTTCGGCCGACTTCTATCAGGCTGCGCCTTTTTTCGAGCTGGGTGCTACCGAAGCCCGCAGGCATGCGGTTGAGCTCAGTGATCTTGCGGTCAGTGACGATGACTGGAAGATCTACCGTGACAATCTGACGCCGCGTTCGGACAGGCCTTCGAAAATAAAACGCATAGAGGTGGCGGGTGACAATCGTCTGGCTTCGGATTTCATCCGCTCCCGGATCAGGCAAAAAGTGGGCGAGCCACTGGATAGAGATCAGCTTGAGCAGGATCTGAAGCGTATCTACGGTCTCGGATACTATGAAACCGTGTCCTATTCTCTGGAACCGCTTTCTGACGATGGCGCCGGCCTGAAAGTCCAGGCCCGTCGGAAAAGCTGGGGCCCGAACTATCTGTCTTTCGGTCTGAACTACGAGGACTCTTTCGAGAATCGGACCGATTTCAATATAGCCGCATCGCTGCGAATGACAGAGCTGAACGCGTTAGGTGCAGAGTGGAATACCGGCCTTCAGTTAGGCACCAAACCCTGGGTGCGTACCGAGTGGTTTCAGCCGTTGGATTATGGCTATGAGCGGTTTCTGACGGTGGGGGCCGAGTATCGGCGGGAAAGCTTCAGCGCGTTTGATGGCGATGGCGTCCGGATCACCGGAATAGACCTGTCTACCAGCGAGGTCGACCTGGCTTTGGGGATGGAGCTGGACACCAACAATCAGGTCCGCCTGATTTACCGGCGAGGTTACGCGACGGTAGATGAGCAGTTGGGCACTCAGATTGTACCCTACGAGTACATCGAAAAAGGTAACCTGAGCCTGGCCCTCGAGCACGACTCCCTCGACGATGCCTTTTTACCGGAATCCGGTTCGTTCGCCGGGCTTCGGGGGCGTCTGGAGCGCCGGGATCTGGGCTCCGACCGGGATTTTGATTCAATCCGCGCGATGGCTCTGGGGGCAAAAACCTGGAACAAAACCACC
>Ga0136557_1001629_pt1 | contig 14083 bp, 13 predicted proteins | sample AntRauTorckE6832_FD_104796 | JGI IMG/M metagenome (GOLD analysis project Ga0136557, IMG submission 104796) | Saline lake microbial communities from Rauer Islands, Antarctica - Metagenome Torckler E6 #832 | ecosystem: Environmental > Aquatic > Non-marine Saline and Alkaline > Saline | place...
TGGGAGAAAAACGAACGACCTCCGCCCCCCATCTGGAGATATCATGCTGGGACGCCGCGGCGCTCATGAATTCAATAGCGCAGCATGCCGTGCCAAAGATGAAGGGCCAGAGCGAATATTGCCTGCCCCAGTTGACAATGGTATCCAGGTTCGTGGTGATGACATTATCACCGAGCTTTGCTTCAAGTCCTAACGCCAATTGAGCACCCCTTTCTTGAGGATATAAATGAGTCCGGTGAGCAACAGCAGCATGAACACTACCATTTCGGTAAACCCGAACCATCCGAGTTCACGTACACCGACCGCCCATGGGTACATAAACACTGCCTCTATATCGAAAATGAGGAAAAGAATCGCCACCATGTAGAACTTGACTCTGAACCTTTGGTTCGCCTGACCGATGACATTCTTGATGCCGCTCTCATACGCTTCGTTTTTGGCTTTGCCGCCGGACCTCGGCCCAAGAACTCCCGTCAACAACATAAGTAGAGGAACGCCCAGAGCGATGGCCATCAGCGCAATCGCCGAAAAAACGAGTTCATTTGACATATTTCTACCCCTTTTACACTAACCGGCATGGTTGGCAATAGGTATTGCTTCTTCGTACTTCGACTACTCCCAACTTTTTCGTAGATACCCTGTACAGCGAAAATCACATCAGGATGGTTCACTCAAAAACTACGAATGAACGATCATTCATTACCAAGCTTGGGCAATCACTGTCAAGTTGTTTTTCCCATTTTAAACGGGCACTTAAAAAGGGAATACACGCCTACCAGTATGCCCAAATGGCTCAAGAATAATGTGCAAAGATTTCCAAAGGTGTTGTGCAATTGGTCATACCACCCGTTCTGTTCTAATAACAATCAGTTCTATCAATTCCACAAAACACGCTAAAATCTTAACAATACGTATTTTCACAACACTTTTCACGCATTATCTCGTTCAACATCAAAAACCCAAGCAGCCATATCACGGCGTATACTCTGCATATGTCGCACAACATCTATGTGCGTTTTTTTATAATCCACCATCCTATACTGCGATGTGGTGTTTTGCGCAATAATGAGAGTCTCGCAATTCCTGCTTAATTTTAGTAACATACTCATAACGCTCTTGCATTCATTCACTTGAACACATCTTTCAATCATCGTTATGCGAACTCCTTCTTATTGGAGCACCAGGGCGCTGTAGTACCAAGGCGCCTCCAGTCATCCACAAAGGGCCAAAGCTGCTACAACCTTGCCCGCTGGGAGAAGTCACACCATGAAGACTACGGTTGCATCTGAAAACATTCCCATAAAACTCTGGCTTGATGATATTGAAGAAGGCGCCCTGCAACAGGCCCGGAACCTGGCCAACCTGCCCTTTGCCTTCCATCATATTGCCATTATGGCGGATGCCCATTTTGGCTACGGCATGCCCATCGGCGGCGTCCTTGCCACAGAGGATGTGGTGATTCCCAACGGCGTCGGGGTCGATATCGGCTGTGGTGTCTGCGCGGTCAAGACATCCATTGATACCGTGGAGACCAAAATGTTGCGCGATATCCGCTCCGCCATCAGAAAGACCATCCCCACCGGCTTTAAACATCACGAAGATCGCCGGAGCAAGGCGCTGATGCCAAAAAACGGAGTTGCCCGGGAAATGAAAATCGTCTCACGGGAATATGACAATGCCCTGCGCCAACTGGGCACTCTCGGAGGGTGCAATCATTTCATAGAAATTCAGAGGGGCAACGACAACCATATTTGGATTATGATTCACAGCGGTAGTCGCAACCTGGGCTACAAGGTGGCCGGCTACTATAATACGGCGGCAATGAAGCTTAACCGCAAATGGAAATCCCCCGTCAACCCAAAATGGCAGCTCGCCTATCTGCCGCTCAACTCTGAGATCGGCTGGAGCTATATGCAGGAGATGGAGTATTGCGTCGAATTCGCCTTGGGCAATAGACTTCATATGCTGCAGCAGGTTGAAGATATTTTCCAGAGTTACTGCACCACAATATCATTTTCGCCACCCATCAACATAGCACACAACTATGCCGCCCGGGAGCAACATTACGGCAAAGACCTCGTCATTCACAGAAAAGGGGCCACCCGGGCCTATCCTGGGGAAAGAGGGATCATCCCCGGCTCCCAGGGAGCATCAAGTTTTATAGTGGAAGGGCGGGGCAATACGGAAAGTTTCTGCTCCTGTTCGCATGGTGCCGGCAGGAAACTGGGAAGAAAACAGGCCCAACGGAGCCTGCAGCTGCAGCAAGAAGTAGCTCTTCTGGAAAAGCAAGGCATTCTTCACTCGATCCGCAGCAGGAAAGATCTTGATGAAGCGCCGGGTGCCTACAAGGATATCGAAGAAGTCATCGAAAATCAGGCCGACCTGGTCGACGTTATTGACACCCTTCAGCCGCTGGCCGTCATCAAAGGCTGAACGTAACTGCTCACAGCGGACCCTGCAAGCAGTTACAAATACAGGGGAGATCAGGGTGCGAGGCGCTCAATTTTCCAGCCATCGTTTGCCGGAGTATAATGAAATCTGTCATGCAGCCTGTTTTTTCTCCCCTGCCAGAACTCATATTCATCGGGAACCACCTTATAACCGCCCCAGAAGGACGGCAGGGGGACCTTCCCCTCTCCTATCTTGGTTTTCATTTCGGCAAACTTCTGCAACAGCATCTGCCTCGAACTCAGCTTGTGGCTCTGACTTGAAACCCAGGCGGCAACCTGGCTCTCCTTGGGCCGTGACATAAAGTATCTGGCCGACTCAGCCACGGAAATCTTTTCGGCATCACCAGTTATCTGAATCTGGCGTTCGAGCTCAAGCCAGATAAAGAGCAGGCTGACCTTGGGGTTGCTTGCAATTTCCCCGGCCTTTCTACTCTCATAGTTGGTAAAAAAGACGAAACCGCCAGTATCATAATATTTAAGCAACACCGCACGCTGGCTCGGCCTGCCGGTACTGTCAACGGTTGCCAGTATCATCGCCGTGGGATCAGCTATATCGGTTTTCCGGGCCTGTTCAAACCAGACGGTAAACTGCTGCACCGGGTCGTCGGCCAGATCTTTTCGCTGGAGCCCGCCCTTGAGATACTCTCGGCGGAAATGACTGATATCCAATATCTTCCTTTGTAAACTACGCTAATGTTTTATGTGGCGCCGGCCGGCTTCTCCAACAGCCTTCACTACTCTCCGGTCTTTACCTCGATACCTTCCAGGAGCCAGTTGTCCGTACCGCTTTTCCGGGCCCAGGACCATTCTTCGGCGAACTTCACCGGTTCGGTCATTGAGCCTGAAACCAGCTCCCCACTCTGTTCATCGACGGTGTAATCAAGCAGATTGGCGGTAAACAGGACGGTTACAAAATCCTCTTTGCCGTCACTGCCGCAATTGACTATTTCGACCTGGCGAATGGCAATACTTTCCAGTTTATTGATGTGACCGTCTCGGCGCATCCTTTCAAAATGGCTTTCATATTCCCCGGCAAGCTGGTCGCCAAGCAAATGCCGGTAGGAATCAAGGTCTCTTCGCATCCAGCCGGCCTGGACTTGAAAGAAGACATCCGAGGCAATCTCAACAAAATATTGTTCATCAAAACTCCTGTCCGTCCGGCGGATCTCTCGAAGACCCTGCTCTACAGGCTGCAACGAATCCATGGGATCATCGGTCCCCGCCGCGGTATCCATCCGCTCTCCCTGCATGGTAAAAATATTCCCCGGCGACGAAGTGTTGGAACCGCGGTGTCCTGCTTGTCCACTTCTGCGGCGCTGCCTGAAAAAAAAGTAGGCGGCACCGCCAAGAAGCAGGATGGGCAAAAGACCAAAGCCCTGGCCCGATGCTCCGAAAAGCGAACCAAACAACATGGCGCCCAGCGCCCCACCAAGAAGCCCGCCGGCAAGCCCCCTGCCAAACCCACTTTTTCGCTGCTGGGTGTTCTGTTTCATGTTCTGCTGCACCGGAGCTTTTCGAGGGGCTGGTCTGGAAAAAAGTCGCCCACCCGACCGCGATCGAGCATCTGCATAATCCACACTTATACCCGCTTCAACCAGAAAGAGGGCAAGAAAAACAACCAACAAGGGGGAAAGTTTTTGTAGTAACGTAGCCATGTATTCCTTATACTCATTAATATTTTTATTTCTTGATTACCAACAAAGCTCAGCTAATCGACCCAGGACTCCGAGCTGAGCTTTGTTGGTAATCAATTTTTTTTAGCCGGCAACCAATCAGTCCGGCTCTGCGCTTAACGTGACATACTATAAGAGAAAATCCGGTAACAGCAAGAACTTTTAGAGTGTCCGGGATCTTCAGTATGCCGAAAAAGATGCCGAAGTCCGCACCCAGAAAGTAAGACGGCGTCGATAGTGGTTTTCTTTCTATCGCTGAGTGAATACAGCCTCCCATGCTGACACTCAAAACAGCTGAAATCAATAATACTCAATAAGAATAACGCAATATCTAGTCATGATACTTTTGATCCATCCACCAGTCGCCAAAGCATCGGAGCCTCCGGCCGGTATAGCCCAGCTGGCGGGAACACTTTTATCGCACAACCACGACTGCGCCGTTGCCGATCTCAACCTCGACGGCCTGCTCTACCTGATTAACCATGCCGAAGCAGGAAAAGATCGTTGGTCCAGAAGGGCCCTAAAAAACCGAGCCACTAATCTGAACAGTATTCGTTCAGCAGAAATCTACACCACCATCGCCCGCTATCAAAAAAGCGTTCTTGAATTGAACAAACTCGTTGAGTTGCATGGAGGGCAAGACACAACCGCCGGCCTTGCCAACTACCAGGACAGCAATTTCTCCCCGGTGAAAAGCAAAGATCTTCATCGCATGGCGCACTCCCCGGAAAAAAATCTTTTCTATTCATTCTACCGCGAACATATCCCGCCCCTGCTCGACAAACATCAACCACACTCTATAGGCATCTCAATAAACTATCTCAGCCAGGCACTGCCGGCCTTTGCCCTGATAGGTGTTTTAAAAACGCTTGCCCCCGGGATCACCATCATTGCCGGTGGAGGCTTGATTACCTCCTGGATGCGCACACAAGAGTGGTCCGACCCTTTTGCCGGCCTCATTGACCACTGCATTGACGGTCCGGGCGAACGGCCTCTGCTGAAGCTTTTGGGATCCACATCCACCCACATCAATGCACCGCGCTATGACCTGCTTCCCTTAGACAGATATTTTTCACCCGGCGTTATTTTACCGTTCAGCTGCTCCAGCGGATGCTTCTGGAATAAATGCAACTTCTGCCCCGAGCGAGCCGAAGGCAGCATGTTTACCCGCAAAAAGGGCACAACAGTCATCGACGATATCACCAGCTTGAAAGAGCAGACCACACCAACCCTGCTTCACTTTCTCGACAACGCCATCCCGCCATCAATTCTACAGCATTTTTCTCAAGAAACTCCTGGTATGCCATGGTACGGTTTTGTCCGTATAACCCATCACCTGCTCGATCTAAACTTCTGTCGCCAGCTTAGAAAATCGGGGTGCTGTATGCTCAAAATCGGCATCGAGTCCGGCGACCAAGGCGTCCTCGACCACATGGAAAAGGGAGTGGACCTGGCATCAATATCGACGGTGCTCTCCAACCTCGGCAAGGCAGGCATAGCCACATATGTCTATCTCCTCTTCGGCACCCCCGGGGAAGGATATACCGAGGCCCGCAATACTCTTTCCCTGGTATCCAGGCACCACCGCGACATTACCTTTGTCAATCTGGCGATTTTCAATATGCCGATAAACACCCACGAAACCACCACCCTGCAAACCCGCAGGTTTTACGAGGGTGACCTTTCACTCTATACCAATTTCAGCCACCCCTTAGGCTGGAGCAGAAAAAAGGTACGGGCCTTTCTTGACAGAGAATTCAAAAAACAGCCGGAAATACAAGATATACTCCGGCGCGACCCTCTGATTTTCACTTCGAATCACGCACCCTTTTTCGCTAACAGTTTCCAGCATAAGCACAATATATGATTTTTTACCTTCATTTTTACTTTTTATAAATATACAATGGGAGAGAAGGGGGTAAGACGAGAGCAGGTTGCGTTTTCCTCAACGAACCATAATCCAAGGAGGGCGAACATGTCTGAAAGCGTTTACAAAATCATCGAGATGGTTGGATCAAGTCCCGTATCCTGGGAAGAAGCTGCCCAGAATGCCGTCAAAGCCGCCGGCCTCAGTCTGCGCGACCTGCGCATTGCCGAAGTCAAAACAATGGATATGGTCATCAAGGAGGGAAAGGCGACGGTGTTCCGCGTCAAAGTCAATCTTTCCTTTAAGGTCCTGTCCGATTAGCACATCTGCTACGGGGCAGCGCTCCTGCCCCACACTTTCACACAGGCGCAAGCAATTTATTTTCTCGCCTGTATTTTACACTCTATCATTTCTGCATGACTTAAACGGAGAAGGTTGGCCAGCTTATGGGCAAACTGGTCTTCGTATGGTTCAAGATGACCATCTGCATGAATGATACGCCATACCGACTGCATCACCTCGATCTTTTCTTCCTTGGTAAAACTGTTGTTCATATACCGGGTAAACTGGAAAATATCGACGGAATCGTCACGCTGTTTATACGCCTGGGCAATCAACTCTTCAATTTCTTGCTCTGGGGTCGAGCCCTGTTTTACGAGGGTTGCAATGAGATGCTGCCGTTCCTCCTCCGAGCACTGACCATCGGCATGAGCCGCCTCAAGGAGGAGAATGCAGAGAGCAGCATCGGCATGCAGTGTTTGACTCTCTTCTCCCTGCTCTTTGTCGTCGTTTTTTCCAAGAACTTTCTTTATTATATTCAGCATGCTTCTCCTTCTCTTTTATTATGGCCCAACTATGTCGGTTATTAAAAAACTCCTGAAAATTTTTCGGGAATCGACCCAAGTCCAAGTTCATCGACAGACTGCCGAAGAGACGACAGGACTGCCTGAACAACGGCGGTTTTGGGCTTTGGTGAAAGCAACTGCACCTCTACGGTTTTAATGTGGGTTCCACGTATCAACAGAGCTTTGCTCCAAGGGGCACATCCTTATCCGGCACGCACAGCACCACCCTGCCCTCGCTGTCATGAAAACCGGTGACAAGGCATTCCGACATCAGGGGGCCGATCTGCTTGCGCGGGAAATTGACAACCCCGACAACACGCCTGCCGACCAACTCTTCGGCGCTGTACACCTCGGTCACTTGCACGCTGGACTTGCGTACCCCCAGGTCTTTGCCAAAATCAACATGAAGGATATATGCCGGCTTTCTTGCCTCTTTGAAGATCTCCGCGGCAACAACCTCCCCAACTCGTAAATCCACTTTTTCAAAATCACGCCACTCAATCGTGTCCACGCTTTCTCCTTTTGCCTCCACGTTTTTCGTCAAGATATCGTTTTCTGATTAGCCACAAAGCTCAGTTCGGAGCACTAGAAGGTAAAGAGTCTTTGTAGGGTAAGTACTTATGGGGGAAGCGACGTACTGTAACTAACCCCGGTATTTGTAACTGTCCACCAGTTTATCTGCCCCTCCTGCAAATGAAAAGGTTTTACACTCGACTCTTTCATTTTTTTTTATCAGTCCACCTTGTAATTATATGCGCAAAACCCTATCGTATAAAGAGACCATGGAATATGGGATGGTATCAAGACCATAGAGTTTATACACTCTTATAAGAGTATGAATGTTTTAAATAAACAGATTATCCTGCTGTAGAATAGGATAGCTGCGGACACCTACGCAAACCAAACACAAGGAGAACAATATGTCAGATCCAGAAAGAAGCGGTGGCTATGAATCAATGGTGTGGATTTATGATAAAGACGGCAAAGAATATTGCTGCTATGCGGACGATCTTAAAGGAAAGATTAAAACCAAAGATGAACTCTCCGAAGAAGAAAAAAAGAAGTGCACGGACGTCAGCACGCTTATCGGCACCGAGCGCTGGTAGTTATGCCGGAGTGACTGCCCAGGAGACTTGAAGTACAAAAAAAATTGTCCAATAGGCTCGTGGCCGGCACCAAAACTTTTATAAGCATCCTCCTGATGAAGCCATACATAAATCCCGGCATTCTCATCAGGGGTTTTTCTACGTAACTGCTCACATGGCACCAGGGCTACCCGCAATCAGCCTGGCTTACGTATAACTAATACGCTCCACCAGTCTGATTGCGGCAATCTCCGGCATACTGCAAACAGTTACAAATACCAGGGTTAGCCTAATTAAATCGCTTGTCCTACAACCTGTTACTTTTTTACTTGAATATTTCAGAAACGCTTCTGATCATCAATTTCTTTCCCCACCTTACCTTTTCCACGGCAAATCACTTCTGGAGCCTGCCCAAATAATCGGCAACTGTATGAATGCCATTATACAGCTGGCTAAGACTGAACTTTTCATTGGGACCATGGGCGCCATCTTCAGGCAGGCCAAATCCCATGAGAACAACAGGAACACCCAAGAGTTCGTGAAAGAGTGAGGCGATGGGAATGGAACCTCCTTCGCGCATAAACACAGGCCTGATGCCATAGCTCTGTTCCACGGCAGCGGCAGCCGCCTCGACATAGGGATTGTCCGGGGAAACCGAAACCCCGGCGCCGCCATGCAGATTGCGCACCTCGACGCTATATCCTTTGGGCATCTTCTGCTGTACCGCCTTTTCAAAACGCAAAAAGACATCATCGGGTTTCAGCCCCGCGGGAAGACGGATGCTGATCTTGGCAAGCGCCTCCGCGGGAATGACGGTCTTGGCGCCCTCGCCGGTAAAACCTCCCCGAATGCCATGCACCTCCAGGGTGGGCCTGATACCAAGGCGCTTGTGAGGAAGTATATGATTTTCCCCGACCAGCTCCTTCACCCCCATCTCTTTGAGAAGCCTTCTTTGCAGTGGTTCCCGGTTACTTTCCCAGAAACGTCGTTCCTCCTCCGTCACTTGAACCGAGGAAATATAAATTCCCGGAATATCAATCCGCCCATCCTCTCCCTTGAGCCGGGACACAAGCAGACAGAGTGCATGTAAAGGATTGGGTGCAACACCGCCATAACTCCCCGAATGCAGATCACTCGCAGCGCCCCGGACATGTATTTCGGTGTAGAGAATTCCGCGGAGACCGCAGATTAGCGAGGGCTGCTCGATGGAGTTCATATGTGTATCACAGATAAGAGCACCATCCGCTTTGAGCTGCTCACCATTTTCGTGGACAAATTGCTCGACAAAGGCCCCTCCGGCCTCCTCTTCGCCTTCGAGCAGAACCTTTACATTTACCGGCAGTTTTCCCTCTATTTGAGCCCACGCCTCAAGAGCTGCCAGGACAACCATGACCTGTCCCTTGTCATCCGTAGCCCCCCTGGCATAGACATTTCCTTCATCGATATACGGATCGAAGGGGCCCTGGTGCCATTCACCGAGCGGGTCCACCGGCTGGACATCATAATGCCCATAAAAAAGTATGGTCGGTTGGTTTTCCTGCTCCAGCCACTCTGCATAGACCAGTGGATGTCCCTTGCCTTCAATCAGCTCAACCCTGGGAAAGCCTATCTCTTTAAGTTTGTTCTCCGCCCAGACGGCGGCATCACGAACATCCCCACTGTGCTCCGACAACGTGCTGATACTCGGGATTTTTAGCCAGGAAACCAGCTCTTCGACATAACGCTCTCTATTCTTTTCTATATATTCTTTGACAGTAGGATTCATTGTTGGTGCGCCCTCACAAATATTCAGATTCCAGGGGTGACCTCGCACGGCTTATGCAGAGTTATCAACTCACTCATTGACACATCCACGCTATCATTTTTTTACAGTCTTTTCCAGAAATTCGGCAATAGATATCTTTCAGCAGAGACGATGGATAAAAAGAGAGGAGAGAGGAGTTACGAAAATACTTGAGTAGGAAAACCGCCCCATGCACTGATTCTCACGAATCAGTGCATGGTATACCAGCAGGCACCCCTGGATATTCATTTGCCGCCAATCTGCCGGCAAACGATTTGACAGGGGAGCCCTTCAGTTATAAGTTATTTGGATTTAGGGTAACTACTTCAGCAAAGATCAAAAAAACAGCAGCTCCCCCTGAACTGTAACTGTTCAGCAGTGCTCTAGATGTGCGCAAGCAGCCTGGGAAACTATAGTAGACCTATGTTTTACGGGCTGCTTGCGTGCAGATGGGGTGCTGCTGTAGAGTTACGATTTAGGCAACTTCGACAAGCTCTATATCAAAGTTTAGATCTTCACCTGCCAGAGGCGGATTGGCATCGAGTTTTATATGTTCATCGGTTATCTCTACAACCGTGACCATAACAACCTCACCATTGGGGCCGCCCATTTGCAGCTTCTGGCCGATTTCAGGGTTGATATCTTCAGGGACATGCTCTTTGGGAGCTGCAATTACAAGTTCTTCATTACGCGGACCGTACGCCTTGTCGACGGGAATGGTCACGTTCTTTTTTTCTCCGACACTCATTCCCGAAACGGCCTCTTCAAAACCGACGATAACCTGACCGCCGCCTATGGTAAATTCTAGTGGATCTCTTCCGTCTGATGTATCGAATACGGAACCGTCTTCAAGGGTCCCTTTGTAATGGATTTTTACTGTTTTACCATCTGCTGCTTCTGTCATCAAAATACCTCCAAACCCGTAAGGGTTGTTTTTAGTGGTGGCCGTACCGGCCGAAATAACCTTCAACTATATAATACTAGCATACATGGAATATAAATGATATAATGAATTTTTTTTTCTCCGATTTTCAATAAAGTTCGGCCGCTACACCCCATGCGCTACACTTCATGACTTCATGTTATGGCAATAGGGGACTTTTTAGTCGTATGGCACAGATAAAAAAGGTAATCGTCATAGGCGGTGGGGCCTCCGGTATGATGGCAGCGGGCCAGGCCGCCACCATGGGAGCCAGAGTAGATCTTCTGGAAAAGATGACGCGCCCCGGCAACAAGATTGCCATCAGCGGCCAGGGACGTTGCAATCTCACCAATGACAGTGCAATCGCGGAGTTTATCGACCACTTCAATCGTGACGGCCGTTTTCTCCACCAGTCCTTTTCTCGCTTTTTCGCCCCTCAGCTTATCCAATTTTTCCACGAAATCGGCATGCCCACGGTTACTGAGCGGGGCAACCGGGTCTTTCCTGCCGGCAACCAGGCCTCCGACGTTGTCGCCACGCTGCAGCGCTGGCTTACAATTTGCGGAGTTACTCTGTACACAAAAAGCAGGGTCAACAGGCTTATCACGGAAAACGGCAGGATTACGGGAGTAGCGATTGCCACGGCAAAACACGAGCGCATCCTGAACTGCGATGCCGCTATTCTTGCCACCGGCGGTGCAAGTTATCCGGCCACCGGTTCTTCCGGCGAGGGGTACAGCCTTGCGCAAGATGCCGGACATTCCATCACGGCACTGCGGCCTGCTCTGGTTCCCCTTCTCGTCAACAACTCCAATCTGTACTCACTTGCCGGTCTTGACCTGAAGAATGTCGGTGTCCGCGTCTATATTAATGGGAAACGCAAAAAAGCGGATTTTGGCGAAGTGAGCTTTACCCGTTTCGGCATAGGTGGCCCCGTCATTCTGACCAACAGTCTCTTCATTGTTGATGCCCTGCGCGCCGGCAAAAAAGCCGTCATCGCCCTGGACCTCAAACCCGCTCTTGATGAACGTAAACTCGACAACAGGCTCCTTCGCGATTTTGAAAAACGGGCAACGGAGAATCTCAGCTCTGTACTGCGTGGCTTACTGCCGCACAAACTGGTGGCAGCGGCACTGCACTTCTGCTCCCTTGACGGTGACACACCGGCAGGCAGGGTCGACTCCCGGCAACGCACGCAACTGCGCACCTGGCTCAAGGATTTCCGGCTTCCCATTACCGGCCACCGTCCTCTTGGAGAAGCAATAGTTACCGCGGGAGGCATCAAGGTCAAAGAGATCAATCCGCATACCATGGAATCAAAAAAAACGTCTGGGCTGTTTATCACCGGCGAGCTGCTCGATATCCATGGCGACACCGGCGGCTATAATCTTCAGGCCGCCTTTTCCACCGGCTGGATTGCCGGTCGCTCTGCCGCCCAGGCCGATTGAACACCGCCGGCTAAGTTTCCCTCCCTCCCCCTTTTTCACGGCCAGATCCCATAAAAAGTACTTTCATTTCTGGAATTTTTGATGTATCCTACACCACATAATGTGCAAATGCACGCCACTGCGTAGCACCTATCATACACCACCCACTACGTAGAACATATACAGTATACATTTACTCTATCGAATATTGGAAATTGCGGCTGAAGACCACGAGGCACACCATGGCAAAAAAAATAGTTATTATAGGCGCAGTGGCCACCGGGCCCAAAGTAGCCTGCCGCCTTCGACGGCTGGATCCCGAGGCGGAAATCACACTGCTGGATAAAGATAACCTCATTTCCTACGGAGGCTGTGGCATTCCCTACTATGTCGGCGGAGATATCAACGACCTCGAGGAATTGTACCAGACAGCCGCCCATATAGTCAGGGACACTCATTTCTTTGAAACGTGCAAAGGCATCACCGTCAAGACCGAAGTTGAAGCCACTCATATCAACACAGCAAAAAAGACAGTCACCATACGCCATATCAAAACCGAACGTGAGCAAGAACTTCACTACGACAAACTGGTCCTGGCAACCGGCACCAACCCTGTCAGGCCACCATTTCCCGGCAACGATGTAGATAATGTCTTTATGCTCAGCAACCTCCATGAGGCCGAAAAAATCAAAAACCTGATGATCGGCGGCAAGGTCGGCACAGCAGTGGTTATCGGTGCCGGTGCCATCGGCATCGAAATCGCCGAGGCGATGACCGATCTCTGGGGCATCGAAACGCACCTTATTGAAATGGAGGACCAGGTCCTGCCGACACTTCTGGGAAAATGTATCGCCCGGGTGGTCAAGACACACCTTGAGGAAAAGGGCGTCAATGTACTGGTTAACGAGAGGGTCAGCCGCATCCGGGAGGACCAAAAAAGCGGAATGCGTATGGTTGAAACCTCAAGAGGGACCATCGGCACCGATATCGTCATTCTGGCAACGGGAGTCAAACCCAATACCACGCTGGCTGAGAAAGCGGGGCTGGCCCTGGGTACTTCCGGCGGCATTCTCGTCGACAGACGCATGCGAACAAGCAATCCCGATATTTATGCCGGCGGGGATTGTGTCGAACTGCGCAATCTCATCAGCGGCGAAAACATGCTCATGGCGCTGGGGTCCCTGGCAAACCGACAGGGCAGAATAATCGCCAACAATATCAATGGTGGCAGTTCCCACTTTGACGGAACGGTGGGAACCTTCTGCGTCAAAGCCTTTGATCTCGGTATCGCCAAAGCAGGTTTGACTTTCCGCCAGGCCAAGGAAACAGGTTTCGACCCCGTCTACGCTGTTGTTTCACAGGCCGACCATGCCCATTTCTATCCCGAGTCGGAACTGCTGTATATCTCCTTGATAGCCGACCGTAACAGCCGCAAAATCCTTGGCATTGAAGCCGCCGGAAAACATGGAGAATCGGTTAAAACACGAGTTGATACCGTTGCAGCTCTGCTTAAACATGGTGTAACGGTTGATGATATCTGTGATGTTGAAACAGGATATGCCCCGCCCTATGCCTCCGCCATGGACGCTGTCAACAATGCCGGCAATGCCCTCGACAATGTCCTTGCAGGGCGTAACACACCAGTAGATGTATACGATTTTATCCAGGATTTTGAAAAAGGGACAGCCAAAGTACTTGACACACGAGGCGAGGATGACGCAGCAGCTTTCATCGAAAAATATGGTTCTCGCTGGATAAATATACCCCAGGATCAGTTGCGCCGGCGACTTCATGAAGTTCCAGGAGACGCTCTCCTCTATCTCATCTGCGATACCGGCCCGCGTTCCTATGAAGCTCAGGTTTTCCTTGCCGCGCAGGGGCTTAAAAACACACGAAACATTCAGGGCGGTTTTGCCATGGTGAAGATGACGGATCCTTCTTTCATCTAAAGGCTACGTAACTATTCAGGAGCACCCCATCTTGTCCCATTTAAGCCTTCTCGAATAGCACAAGTATGCTTCGAAGTCCCAA